>ERZ795047.272-NODE-272-length-66853-cov-24.441346_pt1 | contig 66853 bp, 58 predicted proteins | sample MGYA00375131_ERZ795047 | MGnify/ENA primary metagenome ERZ795047 (study PRJEB30176, sample SAMN05720228) | activated sludge metagenome | isolation source: Anaerobic digester | place: Japan | collected 2015-05-20 ... | reverse complement strand
CCACAAAGGTCGCCTTCGTGGGGAGACTCGAACTGCGCAAGGGCATCGATCTCCTGGTCAAGGCCGCCGAACGCCTCTATGTAAAGTACCCCGAGGTCGATTACTATCTCGTCGGCAGGATAGACAAAGACCCCTTTCAGTTCCTGAACACAAAAGGGCCGGGAAGGGGGGTAAGGGAAAAGATACACCTGACGGGGCCGATACCCCGGGATAAGGTTTACGATACCCTCGCCGGGTGTGATTTCGCCGTTTTTCCCTCCCGATACGAACCTTTCGGTAACGTGGCCCTCGAGGCCATGGCCTGCGGCCTACCCGTCATCGTCAGCGACCGGGGGGGGTGGAGGGAGGCCGTGGAAGACGGCGAGACGGGTTTCGTCTGCCGCGCCGGTGACGTCGACTCCCTGAGAGAAGCGATGGAAAGGATGATCCTCCTTTCTCGAGAAAAGAGAGTGGATATGGGACGCCGGGGACGGGAACGGGTAGTGAGAGACTATTCCGCCCGGGCCGTGGCGGACCGGATGATCGCCATCTACGAGAAACTGACGCCGGGCGGAAGCACGACCTATAAGGGGATGGGGCCATGAAAGCGCCCCGGGTCAGCGTCGTCATGAGCGTCTATAACGATGAGCGCTACGTGAAGGCGGCGGTGGAGAGCATTCTCCACCAGACCTTTCGGGATTTCGAGTTCATCATCGTCAACGACGGCTCCACGGACGGCACGCGGGAGATCCTTTCGTCTTTCCATGATGGACGGATCCAGGTCTTCGACCAGGAAAACCGGGGCTTGACGGCCTCTTTAAATCGCGGTCTCGCCCTGGCGCGGGGGGAGTACATAGCCCGCATGGACGGTGACGACGTCTCGATGCCGGAACGCTTCGCCCGGGAGGTGACCTTTCTCGACGAAAACCCCTCGATCGGACTGGTGGGCACCTTTGCCTATCGCATGGACAACCGCGGACGGCGGGTCAATCTCTATACCTACAAGACCGACCCGGCGGAAATCCGGGAAAACCTGTGGGTGGACTGCCCCTTCTGTCATTCCGCCGTCATGTACCGGAAGGCCTGTATCGATACGGTGGGTGGTTACCGCCAAAGGATCGGCCCGGCGGAGGACCTGGACCTGTGGTTTCGGATCACCGAACACTTCGACGGGGCGAACATCCCGGAACCGCTCCATTCTTTCCGCATCGACCCCCTGGGAGTGACGGTGGAGAAACGCTTCGATCAACTTCGGGCCGGACGTCTCGTCCGCCTTCTCGCCGAAAAGAGGAGGGAAACAGGTCACGACCCCCTGGACGACTGGACGGAAGAAGAGCTGAACGAGACCCTGGAAGAACTTTATCCAAAGACTTTGGAGAACATAAGGGCCGTAAATCTTGCCAACGCCATCTACCTGGCCGAGGTCTTTTACGTGACGGGCGACCTCCGGGAATCGGCCCGCTGGTTGTACCGCTATCTAAAGGGCAAACCCGCGGATACCCGGGGCTGGAAGCTTTTCTTCAAACTGGCTGCGGGGACCGCCCTGCCCCCGTCGGTGTTGACGAAGATCAAAAGGCTGCGGCACCCATAACCGCCTCGACCATGAAAAGGGTCCTCTTCGTCACCCCCTACAATCCTTTCACCTTACCGCGCGGCGCCGCCTCCCAGAGTGTGTTCTATCGTCTTGTTAACCTGTCCCGGATCGCCGAGGTCCATCTCGTGACCTTTTCTTTCTCTGCACCGCCACAAGAGGAAACGGCGTTGCCGAATGTTTTCAGGTATTTTGTTCCCTACCCTCCCTACGGCGATGAAAATCATTCCCTGGTGGCTCGCATGGTGCGCCTTATTTCGGGCCGCCTTCCCCTGTTTTCACGCATCGAGGTTCTCTCCGGGGCCCTGGGAAGAAAAATACGCGACCTCGCCGCCGATAAGACCTTCGATCTCATCCATATCGACGATGTCGTCATCGGCCCCGTAGCCGCCCATTGCCCAAAAGATGTCAAGAAGATCCATTTTTTTCACAACGTCCTGACCAACCAGTACCGTAATATCTACCGGGGGCGCAGCAATCCCCGGACCCGCCTGGCGTCTTATATCGAGTACCTCCACATCAGGCGTTATGAGGGAAAAATCTTTCAAGACATTGAAACCGCCGTCGTGCTGACGGCGGACGAAGCGGCCGTGGCCGAAAAGCTCAACCCCCGGTCTCGGATCGTCGAGATTCCCCTGGAAATCGACACACAGGAATACACCCCGGCCCCCGAAAAAATAGAGGAAAACCGCCTTGTTATGACGGGGACCATGAGTTATGACCCGAACCATGAAGGGGCCGTTTATTTTATCAAGAAGATCCTGCCTTTGATCCGTCTGGAGGTTCCTGCGGCGACCTTTTGGGCCGTGGGGATGAATCCCCGCCCGGAACTCCTGGCCCTAAAGGGCGATCGTGTTTTCATAACCGGCCGTGTGGCGGACATAAAAGATGAGTTGAACAAGGCGGCGGTGATCGTCGTTCCCCTCCTCGCGGGGGGGGGTATGCGTTTCAAGATCCTCGAGGCCTTTGCCCTCGCCAAGGCCGTGGTCTCCACCCCCGTGGGCGCCGAAGGGATCCGCTACAAAGAGGGCCGGGATATTCTCATCGCCCGCAGTGACGAAGATTTCGCCCGTCAGGTTTGCGGTCTTCTGAAGAACCCGGACAGGGCCCTCAGCTGCGGCGAAAACGCCCGCCGCCTCGTCCGGGAAAAATACGACCGCGCCGTCGTCGGTCGGCAATGGCGGCATCTGTACGAAGAGATACTGGGATCGTGATGGGTCTCATCGATTTCCACGTTGTCCATCAAAGAAAAAGTGACCAATTAGTCGTTTGAACGACCGGAAAGGACCGATGACTGACAACGTCAAAAATCCGCAAACCATTGCCAGGGACGCTCGTCCTCCCCGATCTTCATCAGGGCGACACAGTTCGGACGCCGCGGCTGGAGGCGTCTGATCACGAAGAGGAGATAGGCAACGGCCTTTTCCAGACCCTTGCGAGCCGTGCCGAAGACCGGTTTTTCGACCTCGGAAGCTCCGTAGAGCCGGTAGGAGGGATAGGTCATAACGTGGCGGATGACCTTTCTCACATTCGGGTGCACGGCGTCGTGAAAGGCCACCACCCCACCCACGTCGAGCATCTTGTTAACATAGAAGAAATCGACGAGGGTGTGATCGAAGGAATGCCAGCCGTCGATAAAGGCAAATTGAACGCGCTGCCCCCGGCGCAGCAAATCGGGCAAGGCAAGCTCAGAGGGTGATTCCCATACTTCCAGGAGAGAACCGTATCCACAGCGTTCGAGATTGTGTATCCCCAACCCAAATCTGTCCAGCTCATTATTCTCCTTTTTTCGGATCGGCCCGAGGTCGATGGCGATGTGTCTCGTCCCCCCGGTTTCTTTCAAGGCCCCACAGATGAAAAGGGAAGAAACGCCGAAGGCCACACCTACTTCCACGGAAACACCTGGTCTGATATCTCTAATTATTTTTTCGAGGAAAATACCTTCAGATAGCGATATTTGGCTGTTTATGGGGATGACGGCACCGTCCGGTCCTTCCATGGTGCCGCTTCTAATGAGTTTTTCGGCGTATGAGCGCATGGGTTTTATTCTCTCTTCGCTTTTTTAAAGTGACTCACGTCATCCGCCCTCTGGGAAGAAAAAGACGGTAAATAGTCTTTCAGACTGGTAAGGAGGGCCAAACCCGCCACCTCGTGACCCCGCGGACTCCAGTGGCCCTCGTCCTGAACGAAAACCGCCTCTCCCTTCCCATGGGCCTCCCAGACGGCGGCGGCAACGCCATCCAGAAAAACCAACCCCGTGTCTTTGCTGATCTTCCTGAAATCGCCGTAAAACGGTTCCAAACGGTCGGCTACGAAGACAAAAACGGGCACCTTCCCCGAACGCTCCTTGATCTTTTTGAATACTTTGGCGGTCACTACCTTGGCCGCCTCGTATTTTTGATGAACGCCTTTACTGTTCTGGATTTCAACTTCCACGCTTTTACACCCCTCGAATTGTGCCAAGGCGAGGTCCCAGCGGTGAAAGAGAAATGAGAAAAAACGGGAGTGCGAAACCAGCCAAGTCCTCAAACTCGGTACACAGCCGGGTGTCTTGTAGAAAAGTTCCCCCTTTTCGTTCAGGTAAGGTCTCCTCATCCGCTGATTGTTTATGATGCTCAAGCTCTCCAATTCATAAGAATTATTAATGAAATCATTGGTACACAACTGCATCAGCAACAGGTCGGGTTTTATCATGTCTATAAATTCGTCGAGGATCATGAACTCTTGAAGATTTCCGTAACCTATGGCGCCATAGGCGAAAATTTCCACAGGCAACGCCTTCCTGAGAAACGCATAATAGGTCTCTTTATCCCCAACCTCGAGGGCGTGGGTGAAAGAATCTCCCACGATCAGGATACGGTATCGGCGGCCGGTGTCATGGATGTCGCCTGAGGCACGAAATCCCCATTTGCCGGTGCTTCCTGAAGCGAGGTACGCTTTGCCCCTCTCGTCACGCCTTAAGTACCGGAAGTGGAAATACTCCCGAGCCCGCCAACCCAACCTTTCATCACGGACGACACTTTCCCCCGCGTCCCTGTCATCGAAGAAGGCCCTGTTGTACCGGGCGTAGTGATAGGCTCTCGTGAGGATTTCACTTGAGCACACGAAGAGGAGGATGCTCACGAAAAGCAGAAGCAGCTTAGGGAAAACACCGCCTCGATGATATACTTTCACGTCTCTGTGAAACCCGAAAAAGAAACCGGCATCCATAAACACAGAGTAATCATCTGTCCCTTTGCACCATTTTCGTGAAATGACAAGAAAAAACACAAGATCGATGAAGGACTACTTTTCGTCAGCCCCATGAAAATCCTTTTCAGCGGCCATCACAACCCCCACTTCCACACGATCACCGAGTATCTCGAACGGGCCATCGTCGCCGAGGGGCACGAGCTGACGGTTTTTGAAGACCGTCGGCACGTCATCCCCGGAAGGTTGCGGAAAAGGTCACCTTTTCTGAACAGGTTCGACCTCCACCTGATCAACAGGAGTTTCATCGCTCGCGCCCGCAGATCCAGACCCGAGATCGCCATCGTGACAGGTGGCCACCGGATAAAGGCAGAGTCGGTGGTCACCCTGAAGAGAATGGGCATCCGGTGCGTCCTCTGGACCATCGATCCCCCACGCATCTTTGCCCCTATTATCGCCGTCGCCCCCTATTACGACCACATCTTCTGCCAGGGTACCGAGGCGATAGAGCTCCTGGAGGCGGCGGGGATACACGGGGCCCGGTGGCTCCCCATGGCCTGCGACCCCGAGTTTCACCACCCCGTGCCCTGCTCGGAGGAGGACAAGAAAAGATACGGAAGCGACGTGGTTTTTGTCGGTTCTTACTATCCCGTGCGGGCCGCCCTTTTCGAGAGGTTGGTGGGCTTCGACCTGGCGATCTGGGGCCCGGGCTGGGACGCCCTGCCTCCCTCGTCGCCCTTGAGGAAGCACCTGCGGGGGAGACACACCCGACCCGAGGAGTGGTTGAAGATCTACAGCGCCTCCAAGATCGTCCTGTCCACCCATTACCAAGACCCGGAGGGCAGATTCCCGGTCTACCAGGCCAGCCCCCGGGTCTTCGAGATCCTGGCCTGCGGGGCCTTCCAACTCTGCGACGACCAGTACGACGTCTTCCGTCTCTTTCAGGATGGGCGGGATCTGGTGCGGTTTACCGATGCCGAGGATTTGGTAAACAAAGTGACTTATTACCTCTCCCAAGACCGGGAACGCCGTAAAATAGCTACCCAGGGCAGACAGACCGTTTTGAGTCACCACACCTATCGTCATCGTATCCGCGAAGTCCTCCGACACATATGCAACCCCGATGAATCTTGAATACCCCAAGAATAGTTGTCCAAACCCGATCAAAGTGGTTCATGCCGTTGAGGATCTGAAAATCGGCGGCATGGAAAGGGTCATCGCGTCCATCGTGACCGGCCTCGATAGAAACAGGTTCGATACCCGGGTCTTGTGCCTGACCAGGGGTGGAGCGGTCGCTGACGACTTGTCCCGGCAAGGAGTGAATCTAACCGTTCTCGGTATTGACAATTATCACCGACCAAGTCAAATCTTCCGTCTTTTCCGTTGGCTGAAACGGGAAAGATGCCATATTCTACACTGCCATGGTTATTTCGCCGGCGTCGCCGGGCGAGTCGCGGGACTCTTGGCTCGCATCCCCCATATGGTTCTTCACGTCCACAGCCCCTATTTGGACTACCAAAAGAAACATCTCATTATGGAAAAAGCCCTGTCTCACTGGACCGACAAGATCGTATGCGTCTCTCGGGCCGTTCAAGATTGGGTATTGAGGGCCGAAGAAATCGACAAGGGAAAAACCGTCATTATCTATAACGGAGTAAAGTCCTCATTTACTGATACAGCCTTAATATCTTCGAACGACTTAAAAGATCGTTTTCAAATACCGAAACAGGATACCATCTTTTCCATCATCGCCTCACTGACCGCCAACAAAGGCCATGAGGTCTTGCTGGAAGCATTCAAGATCGTATCGGACTCATGTAGGGACACGACACTCATGATCATAGGCGGCGGGCCCATGAGGGAAAAACTTGATGAAAAAGCTCGAAGACTGAAAATAGATCGAAAGGTCGTTTTCACCGGCGAACAAAAAAATATCCATGATTTACTCCATATAGCGGACATTTGTTTACTACCGTCTCAATTCCGGGAAGGCCTTGGCTTGGCTCTTGTCGAAGCCATGTCCAGAGGTCTGCCCCTTATAGGAACAGATGTGGGCGGCATACCCGAGGTGATTTCTCAGGGCGTAAACGGTCTCCTTGTCGCCCCAGGCGATGCGGAAGCCCTTGCCCATGCCATGCTGACACTGGCGAGGGATCATGCGTTGAGGAAGAAAATGGGAGCAGCGAGCAGAATGATCTACGAAGAAAAGTTTACCCATGACAAGATGATTAAAGAAATCCGAGCTCTCTATGACGGTCTCCTCGGATAAAGACCGCGTATCATTGAAACGACGGAATATTCTTTATTTCTCTTCTTTCGGCCACCTCCGCTGGGGGGGGCAGAAGAGCCTCTTTTACCTCGCCACCCGTCTGGACGGAACAAGATACCGCCCCGTCGTGGTGGTCCCGACGGACGAAGAACTCGCCGCGGAACTGAGAAAACGGGACATAGAGGTCGTTGTTTTCCCTTTGCCGCCCTTGCTGGGGGGGTCACCTTTACCTGCCTTAAAGACGATCCGGCGACTGACGCGGCTGATCGAGGAAAAACAGATCTCCCTTCTCCACACGGACGGGCCGCGGAACACCCTCTACGCCGCCCTGGCCGCGAGAGCGAGGTCTCTCCCCCTCGTCTGGCATATCCGCTCTTCCGACAAAGACAAGTTTGATAATCTTCTCATCCCCCTGTGCGACAGGGTCATCCTTGTGGCCGAGGCCCTCCGGAATCGTTTCTCACCGCGGTGTTGGGAGAAAAAATTCGTAACCATTCACAACGGGATCGACCTGGCGGAATTCGACCACACCCCCAGTGCCTCCCTCTGCCAGCACTACGGAATCTCCCCCGAAACGATCATTATCGGCTCTTTTGCCCGCATCGAGGCCATGAAGGGCCAACTTACCCTCATCGAGGCATGTGACGCCCTCAAGGATCTCTTCGCCTTCAAACTCGTCCTGTTCGGCGAGATCCACGATGCCGATTACTACCGCACCTGCCGGGAAACGGTGGAGAGGCTCAATCTCCAAGAACACGTGATCTTCGGGGGTCACCGGGAAGATGCCGCCCCTTACATAAAAGGGGTCGACATCGTTGTTTTGAATTCACCTTTTGCCGAGGCCTTCCCCCGCGTCATCATCGAGGCCATGGCCGCGGCCAAACCGGTCATCGCCACCGACGTCGGCGGCTGCCGGGAGGCGGTCGAAGACGGCGTCACGGGTTTTATCATCCCGCCCGGCAATCGGATGGCATTGCGCGACCGAATACAAAAACTGGCCCTGGATCCTTCCCTGCGGAACCGTTTCGGCCGGAAGGGAAGGCAAAGGGCGGAAAGACTCTTCTCCCTCGAGATCAACATTCGTAAAACGGTAGAGGTATACGAAGGACTCATCTGAGTTTTCCATTCCGGTTATTAAAGGCAAATCGTTGGAGGTTCATGGGCGTCGCCCCTGACATGAAGGTCAGAAAGGCCCTGCAAATTTTTTATCTGAGAATCAGGGCCACCCTATTGACCTTTCCGGAAATTTTTCGGAAACGTAAAACAACTTCGATACCTGACAATTTTAACAATATCCTCTTCATCAGACCGGACAGGATCGGCGATATGGTCCTTTCCACCCCCGCTTTCGCGGCTCTCAAGGCAAAATGGCCCCAGGCGCATCTCACCGTCCTGGCCTCTCCCGACAATGCCGCAGTCCTGAAGAACAACCCCCATGTGGACGAGGTCGTCATCTATTCCCAGGAGGCCACGTTTTCGGAGCGACAAGATGTTTTGCGGGGCCTCCGGGGGCGTTTCTTCGACCTGGCCGTGGATCCCTCCGACGATTACGAGTTGCGGACCGCCTGGTTGGCGCGGCGAAGTGGCGCCGCCACCCGCATCGGCTACAGCGGCGGCGGTCGCGAGGTCTTTTTCAACGGCCCCGTCTTGGATCCGCGCCCCGGAAGGCATTTCGTCGACACGGCCCTCGATCTACTGGCTCAAATCGGCTGCCCGGCGGCGGATCGTCAACCTCGGATCTTTCTCTCCGCAGACGAGCGGGACCGGGCGGAAGTATGGCTGAAGGAAAGGGGGCTCGGCGCCGATCCCATCCTCGGTGTCCACCCCGGCGCCCACTACGAGACGCAGCGCTGGCCCCTGGAATATTACACCGCACTGGCGCGGTTAATACGTGAAAAGGGGGACATGGACGTCATTGTCTTCGGCATGCCGAAGGAAATCAATGACTTGAAATTTATCGGCGAGGGAAACGAAGATCGTGTCCATCTGTTCGCGGTAAGTGACTTGAGGAATTTTTTGGCCCTTCTCGCCCGTTGCCGCCTCCTGGTATGCAATAATTCCGGCCCCCTCCATTGCGCGACGGCCCTCGGCATCCCCACGGTGTCTTTCATGGGACCGACGGACCGGGACCGCTGGTATCCCATCGGCGATGACCACATCGTCCTGAGGAGGGACGATCTGCCCTGTATCGGCTGCGGCCGCGGATCCTGCCCCATCAAGACCCATGAGTGCATGAGGTCGATCAAACCAGCAAAAGTTTTTAAAATAACAAATAGTTTCTTTAACCGGTGAAAGTACGTACCAGATCGACCACAACAGGGGTATTAGTATTAGGGAGGCATAGAGTTCGTGTTGAAGCAATTGATCGATTTCAAACTCACACCGAAAGGACCGACCATAATTTTCTTGGTGCCCCTTTTTGAACCCTAATCTTATCCCTTGCCCCTACTGTTGTTCTCCCGGACATCCCAAGTTCGTCTACGCCGGGAAAAATTACTTTCATTGCCACCGGTGCGATCTGATTTTTTCCCCCCTTTCCAAGGAAGACGTCGAGGCGTCGATCCGCCACTACCGAGATTGTTATTACGATGCCTCCGCAGACGATCAGCTCAGTCCGCCGCGCCTGGAAATCCATGAGAAAATCCTCGATCTGCTCGAGAAGGCGAGGGAGCCCGGCACTCTTCTCGATGTGGGCTGCGGCCGCGGGGCTTTTCTGCGGGCCGCGGCGCGGCGGGGATGGGCGGCCCAGGGGATCGACCCCTCCCTTGACTCGATTCGTGAGGCAGCAACGGTTTTGAAAGGATGCGTATTTTGCACGACCCTGAACGACTTTGACCCCCCGGGCATCTATGAAGTGGTGACCATGATCAATGTCCTGGACCATCTCCCCGACGTACGCCAGGCCGTTACCCGCGCCGCCGCCTTGCTCCAGGACGGCGGTTTTCTCTACCTGCGTGTTCCCAACGCCCTCTTCCACACTTCCTTATTCCGTCTCGCCTCCACGGCCCGGATCTTATGGCCCCTTCGTCACTTCTGTATTTTTCATCAATGCTCCCTGACCCCCCGTTTCCTCCGCGGACTCATCCATGATGCGGGTCTGACGACCATGACCATCAAAAACGCCCCCCTGGCTGGGGGGTACCGATCCCGGGGGGCCGACGCCGCATCGCGTCCCGCCGCGGTTCTCGATCGGAGTGTTTATGCCGTCGCCCGCCTCGGGGAGATCATCTCCCGGGGGTGGATCCTGATCGGGCCGTCCCTGGAGGTCCTTGCCGCCAAGGACACGGACCGGAACCGATGAAGATCCTTTTCATTTCCGACGTTTCCATCCATCAGGTGATCGGGGGGGCCGAGCGGGTCCTCTACGAGCAGGCCGTGGGTTTGCGGCGCCTGGGACACGAGGTGCACGTCATGACGAGGCGCCTGGATACGCATGAGGCCCTGGCGGATGATATCTGCGGGGTCCGTGAGTGGCGCTATGATGTCAAAGCACAAAATCCCTTGTCCTTTCTTCTTACTACACTTTTCAACGGCGCCCGCCTCTTCAGGGACCTCGAAAAAAGGGTGGGTTTCGACGCCGTCAACGCCCATCAACCCTTCTCTGCCTGGGCGGCCCTCCGCGGGGGGTTGGGCAAAAGGCCCTTTGTCTATACCTGTCACTCCCTCTCCTTCGAGGAATACCTTTCGCGCCGCCGTGCCCTGGGCCGACGGCAAAGAATTCTCGATACCATCAATGTCCATCTCCGGAAAAAGATCGAAAAAACCGTCCTTAAGAAGGCCGCGGGGATCATCGTCCTGAGTTCCTTCACGAAGGAAAAACTGCGCGCGGTCTACGGCATCGATGAGGGAAAGGTTGCGATCGTCCCGGGGGGTGTCGATCTCGGGCGTTTTCACCCGGCCGCGCCGGAGGATCGCACGGAGATCCGCCGGCGCCTGGGGCTCCCGACAGACCGCCTCGTCCTGTTGACGGTCCGCAACCTCGTCCCCCGCATGGGCCTGGAGAACCTCATCACCGCCATGGGGGATGTCGTCAGGTCCGTACCCGCAGCCATCCTCGTTATCGGCGGCACCGGACCCCTGCGGGAAGGCCTCGTCCGCCTCCGGGACGACTTGGGGTTGACGCCGCACATCCGCTTTGCCGGTTTCATCCCGGAAGAGGACCTTCCCGACTACTACCGTGCAGCGGACCTGTTCGTCCTGCCTACGGTGGAGCTGGAGGGCTTCGGCCTGGTGACCCTTGAGGCCCTGGCCTCAGGCACCCCCGTCCTGGGCACGCCCGTCGGCGGGACGAGGGAGATCCTCCAGGGTAACGCCCCCGGCCGTCTCTTTAGAGACACGACGCCCAGCGCCATGGCGGAGCTGATCATCCAAGAGGCCGTTCTTCTTGTCAAGGAACCCGGACGAAGGGAGGAGCTTTCCCGGGTATGTCGGGCCTTCACGGAGCGAAACTACGGCTGGGAGCGAAACGTCGCCGCCACGGAAAGGCTCCTCGCGGAACTGAGGGTGGGATTGACGGGGAAAAGGGACAAGGCGGTGTAAAGGCATGTGCGGCATCTGCGGCAAGGTCGATTTCACCGGCGGCGCGGTGGAACGGGGGCTCATAGGGGCCATGGCGGGGCGTCTCGTCCACCGGGGGCGGGACGACGGCGGCCTTTACACCTGGCGGGGGGGAGACGACGCCTGCGGCCTCGGCCATCGCCGCCTGAGCATCATCGACCTGTCGGCGGCGGGGCGTCAGCCCATGGCCAACGAGGACCGCTCGCTGTGGCTCGTCTACAACGGGGAGATCTACAATTTCGCCCTTCTCCGGCGGGAGCTCGAGGCGAAGGGCCACCGCTTCTCCTCCCGGACGGACGGCGAGGTGATCCTCCACCTCTTCGAGGAAGAGGGGCCGTCCGCCCTGACCCGCCTGGAGGGGATGTTCGCCCTGGCCCTCTGGTCGGAGGGGGACCGGCGCCTCCTCCTGGCCCGGGACCCCGTGGGGATCAAGCCCCTCGTCTACTTCGCCGACGGCCGGCGCCTCGTCTTCGCCTCGGAGATCAAGGCCCTCCTCGCCGACCCCGACGTCCCCAAAGAGATCGACCCCGAGGCGGTCGATCTCTACCTCAGCCTCAACTACATCCCCGCCCCCTGGACGATCCTGCGGGGGGTCAGGAAGCTGCCGCCCGGCCACTACCTGTCCTTTGACCGGGACGGGGTGGACATCGTGCCCTATTGGGACGTCGCGACGGCTTCGCCGGAGGATACCGTACCCCCCCGGGACTTCGAGACGGCCAAGAGGCACCTCCGGGAGACCCTCGCGGGGGCCGTCCGGCGCCACCTCATAGCCGACGTCCCCCTCGGGGCCTTCTTGAGCGGCGGGATAGACTCGAGCGTCGTCGTGGGCCTCATGGCCGCGGAGGGCGGCCGGCCCGTCAAGACCTACACCGTCGGCTACGCCGACATGGCCATGTACGACGAGCGGGTCTACGCCCGCGAGGTGGCCCGTCTCCACCGCACGGACCACCACGAGATCGTCCTGACCGCCCGGGACGTCATCGCCGCCGTCCCGGAGGTCCTCTGCCTCCTGGACGAACCCTTCGGCGACTCCTCCGCCGTCCCCACCTACCTCGTCGCCCGGGAGACGGCCCGGGACGTGAAGGTGGCCCTCTCCGGCGACGGGGGCGACGAGCTCTTCGCCGGATACCGCCTGTACCGAGGCGAGGCCTGGCAGCGCCGCTGGCGCCTCCTGCCCCGGCTCATCCGCCGCGGCCTCATCGAGCCCCTCATCGGCTTCCTCCCCGAGTCCCGGGACGACCGCTTCACCGAACAGGTCCGCCGTCTGAAGAAATTCCTCCGGGGGACGAAGGACACCCTGGCGGAGCGCTTCTATGCCTGGAACGAGCTCTTTTCACGGGAGGAACGCGACTCCCTCCTCAGCCCGGAACTCAGGGCCGGGACCTCGCCCGCCCCGGCCCTCTTCGCCGCCGCCCTCGCCCGTTTCCCCGGAGACGACCTCAACCGCATGCTCTATGCCGACCTGACGGTGTCCCTGCCGGGGGACATGCTCTGGAAGGTGGACATGACGAGCATGCGCCACCCCCTCGAGGTCCGGGTCCCCATCCTGGACCGACGGGTCTGCGAGGCGGCCTTCCGCATCCCCGGGGAGTGGAAGCTCCATCGGGGAAGGGGTAAGTACATCTTCATCGAGGCCTTCAAGGATCTCCTCCCGGCGTCCCTCCATAGCCGCCCCAAGTGGGGTTTCGAGATGCCCATCAGCCGCTGGCTCAAGACGGACCTGCACTGGCTCATCGAGACCTACCTCTCCCGGGAGAGGATCGAACGGACGGGTCTCCTCCGCCCCGACGCGGTGGCGGGACTCGTCGCGGACCTCCGGGGGGGTCGCCGCGACGTCTCCTGGCGGATCTGGAATCTCATCGCCCTCCAGGCCTGGCATGAGAACACCTATGGATAGGGTGAGGGTCGTCCATGTCATCACCCGCTTCGACAAGGGGGGGTCGGCGGAGAACACCTTCCTCACCCTCCGGGGCCTCGACGGCAGGCGCTACGAGGGGTTCCTGGCGTGCGGTTCCCCGGGGCGGTACCCCATATCGCCCGCCGAGGAGCGGGCCGTAGAGGAAAACCTCGCCGCCCTCGCCGCCCTCGGGGTGGAGGTGATCACCCTGCCCCACCTCGTCCGGGAGATCCGGCCCCTCTCGGATCTGCGGGCCTTTGTTTCCCTCCTTGGCCTCTTTCGCCGCCTGCGACCCGTCATCGTCCACACCCACACCTCGAAGGCCGGGATCCTGGGCCGCTGGGCCGCCTGGCTCTGCCGTGTCCCCGTCATCGTCCACACCCCCCACGGCCACGTCTTCTGGGGATACTTCGGGCCGGCCGAGACCCGTCTGTTCATCCTCTTCGAGCGTCTCTCGGCCCTCGTCACCCATCGGATCATCACCCTGACGGAACAAGAGCGGCGGGACCACCTGCGGTTCCGCATCGCCCCGGCGGGGCGCTTCACGGTCATCCACAGCGGCGTGGACCTCTCCCGCCTGAGCCCTCCCGATGATGAAACCCTGGCAACGGTCCGTGCCGGTCTCGGCATCCCCCCTCACGGTGTTATCATCGGCACGGTGGGGCGGCTCACGGGGATCAAGGGCCATGACACCCTCCTCGAGGCGGCGGCCCGCATCAGGGCCGAGTGCGACGATCTCTACCTCGTCTTCATCGGCGACGGCGAGCTCCGGGAGGACCTGGAAAACCGGGCCAAGGGTCTCGGCCTGGCCGACCGGGTCGTCTTCACGGGGTGGCGGCGCGACGTCGCCCCCCTTTTGGCCCTCTTCGATATCTTTGTCTTTCCCTCCCTTAACGAGGGGATGGGCAAGGCCGTTGTCGAGGCCATGGCCATGGGCAAACCCGTCGTGGCAAGCCGGATCGGCGGCATCGTGGACCTGGTGGAGGACAACGTCAACGGTCTCCTCGTTCCGCCGGGGGACCCTGCGGCCCTCGCCGAGGCCTTGCTGAGCCTCTTGAGAGACGGCAAGAGGAGAGTCGCCATGGGGAAGGAAGGGCTGAAAAGGGCCGTTAATCTCGGCGACCGCACCATGGTCGAAAGGCTCGGCAAGGTCTATGAAGAGCTCCTTTCGACCCTGCCGGGCAAATAACCTTGCATCGATCCTGTCGTGTCTGTTAGATGGTACTGGCGGTCAGGCCGATAAATGATGAAGAGACTCCTTTGTTTTTCCCTGATCATCCTCCTGGTATGTGTCTTAGGGACACCGGCGGCGTCCACCGCCCCCGGGGAACCCATCCAGCTCAAGGGCGTCATCGATATCCGCTCCCACTTCAGCGACGGGAGCTACAGCATCGAGGAACTGGTGAAGAAGGCCGCGGCCCGGGGCATCTCCGTCGTCGTCGTCAACGACCACGACAGCGTCATCCTCTCCTACGGCCTGCCCCCTTTCCCCAACATCCTCAGGAAGAAGGAAGAACTGAACTCCATCCTCAAGAACGGTCCCAGGCAATACCTCAAGGCCGTCAAGGAGGCCGCGGAGAGGCACCCGGAGACGATCGTCATCCCCGGGACGGAATCGTCCCCCTTTTACTATTGGTCGGGTAACCCCCTGGGCGGGACCCTGACGGCCCACAACCACGAGCGGCGCCTCCTCACCGTCGGACTGGAGAAGGCAGAGGATTACCAACATCTACCCCTCCCCCACCGCTTGGGCCCCCCGAACCCCCGCCTCGTCCCGTCAAGTGTCCTCTTTCTCCTGGCCCTCCTGTGCGCCTTGGCCATGACCTTCATGAAGGGCCGGACGCGTCCGGCCGGGGCGATACTGGCCGTCATCGCCCTCCTCTTCCTCGTCGACAACCACCCCTTCCGGACAAGCGCCTACGACCCCTTCCACGGCGATCAGGGCTACGCCCCCTACCAGGACCTGATCGATTACGTGAATCAAAGGGGGGGCATGACCTTCTGGAACTACCCGGAGACCCAGTCGGGCGTCCGGCGCCTCGGACCCATCATGGTCAGCACCAGGCCCTACCCGGAGGCCCTCCTCGAGACGAAGGGCTACACGGGCTTCGCCGCCCTCTACGGCGACAACATCACCGTCACGGACCCGGGCGGCGTCTGGGATGCGACCCTGAAGGAATATCTCAAAGGGTACCGCACCTGGCCCCCATGGGGGATCGCCACGGCCGATTACCACCGTGAGGGCGAGTCCGGAGAGATCCTCGGCAACTACCAGACGGTCTTCCTCGTAACGGAAAAGACCAAGGCCGCCGTTCTCAAGGCGATGCAGACGGGGAGGATGTACGCCGTCCAGGGACCTTACCCCGTGATCCCCGTCCTCGAGGAGTTTTCCGTCTCCACCCCCGACGGCCGGAAAAAGGTGTGGTCCGGCGAGGAGTTGATCCTGAAGGACAACCCCGTCGTCAGGGTCCGCCTCTCCCTCCCCCCAGACGGGGAGGGCAAGACACCGACGGGCAACCTGAAGGTGCGTCTGATCCGCCAGGGGGAGGTCGTCTTCACCCACGAGGGCCCGGCGCCGGTGGACCTCAGTTACGAGGACACCTCCCTCAAGCCGGGGGAGAGGGTCTTTTACCGGATGGACATGAAGGGCGTCGGGACGATCGTTTCCAACCCCATCTTCGTGACGAGACAGAGGTAAAAAAAGATGATCGTAGCGGTCCATCAACCCCAGTACCTCCCCTGGCTGGGCTACTTCGACAAGATCGCCCGGGCGGACGTCTTCGTCCTCCTCGACACGGTCCAGTTCAAGAAAAACGAGTGGCAGAACCGCAACCGCATCAAGACGGCCTCCGGACCCCAGTGGCTCACCGTTCCCGTCCTCTACCGCTACCCCCAGCTCATCCGCGAGGTGGAGATCAACAACCGGGAGCGGTGGCAGCACAAACAGCGCCAGGCCCTCCTATCCAACTACCGTAAGGCACCCTACTGGGGCGTCTTGGAACCCTTCTTCGCCGAGGTCTTCTCCCGCCCCTGGGGGACGATCAGCGAGCTGAACATCGCCGTCGTCAAGGGCCTGGCGGGGATCCTCGGGATCGATACCCCCCTGTTCGTCGCCTCGGAACTGCCCCCCTTCCCCGAGGATCCCGACGAGCGACTCATCGCCATTACCAAGCACTTCGGCGCCGACACATACCTCGCCGGTAAGGGCGGTCACGACTACATGGACCTGGAGAAGTACGCCGCAGCGAACGTGAGGGTCGTCTTCCAGGATTACCGGCATCCCAGTTACAGGCAGCTCTTCGGGGAATTCGAGCCGTACCTGTCCGTCATCGACCTGATTTACAACGAGGGGCCCGACAGCCTCTCCATCCTGAGGGGTGAGACATGAAGATCCTCGCCATCGGGGCCCATCCCGACGACCTGGAGTTCGGGTGCGGGGGGACCCTCCTGAAGTACCGGCAATACGGCCACAAGATCTTTGTCCTCGTCATGACCTCCGGTCAAAAGGGGGGGGACGAGATGAGACGCAAACGGGAACAGGAGGCGGCGGCGGAGATCCTCAAACCCGTCAAGGTCTTCTGGGGGGGCTACCGGGACACGGAGCTGAAGCCCTACCTCAACGAGATGATCCACGACATCGAGAAGGTCATCAAGGAGGTGAAACCGGAGCTGATCTTCGTCCACCATCAGGGCGACACCCACCAGGACCACCGCGCCCTCTCCCGGGCCGCCGTGAGCGCCACCCGCTACGTCCGCAACGTCCTATTCTACGAGGGACCGACGACGCAGAACTTCGCCCCCACGGTCTTCGTGGACATCGGGGAGACCCTGGAGGGAAAGATGGCCCTCCTTAGGGCCCATGAGTCCCAGGTGACGAAGACGAACATCGAGGGTCTCGCCATCACCGACATCGCCCTCTCCAACGCCGTCTTCCGGGGGATCCAGGGCCGGGTGAGGCATGCCGAGGCCTTCATGCCCCTGCGCCTCTTCATCAACGTGGGCAAAAAGAGAAGATAGGCCATGGCTCTGAAGATCATCTGGACCGCCGCCGTCCTGACCCTGATCATGCTGTTCCTTCCCGACGTCCGGTACGTCTTCTTCAACCGCATCGGCCGCTGGCTGTATATCTTTCTCCTCTCCCTGTCCCTCTCGGCCTTTCTGACCCCCCTCGCCCGCCTGGCCGCCCTGAGGCTCAAGATCCTGGACCAGCCGGCACAGCGCAAGGTCCACGAAAACCCCACCCCCCTCCTGGGTGGTGTCGCCCTGACGGCCGCCTTCGTTCTCTCCCTCCTGGGCAACATGATCCTCGACCGGGAGACCGTCGTCATCATCGCGACGGGGACCCTTGTCGCCTTCTTCAGCATCGTCGACGACTGGCGGGGCCTCCAGGCCCGGGTGAAGCTGGCGGCCCAGATCCTGGCCGTCTCCTTCCTGATCTACCAGGACATCGTCCTGCACCTCTTTCCCGTCCATACCACCGCCGGGCAGGTCGTCAACATCGCCCTGACCTACCTGTGGATCATCGGCCTCACCAACGCCATGAACTTCATCGACGGCATGGACGGTCTGGCGGCGGGGGTCGGGGCCATCATCGCGTTCTTCCTCGCCGTCGTGGCCTTTCAGACGAACCAGTACCTCCTCGGGTGGATCTCCCTGGCCGTCATGGGCAGTTGCCTCGGTTTCCTGCCCTACAATTTCCGGCCGATGCGGCCGGCTTCGATCTTTCTCGGCGACGCCGGCAGCTCCTTCCTGGGCTTCACCCTCTCCGCCATCGCCGTCGTGGGCGACTGGTCCGACAACAACCCCATCGTCTCCTTCGCGGCCCCCCTCCTGATCTTCTGGGTCCTCATCTTCGACATGACCTATATCACCGTGGAACGGATCGTCACAGGAAAGGTCAAGACCTTCCGCCAGTGGCTCGAGTACGCCGGGAAGGACCACCTCCATCACCGGATGTACAACCTCTTGGGGGACAAGCGCAAGGCCGTCCTGTTCATCTACCTCCTCAGCTTCACCCTGGGGATCAGCGCCATCGCCCTCCGCAACGCCCGTTCCGTGGACGGGGCGCTCCTGGTCATCCAGGCCTTCCTTATCACCGTCATCGTGTCCATCATGGACTACTCGGGTCGGCACCGTTGAGGGGGCGTTGACAAAGAAAAGGGTGATGATTAGGTTATGCTGGCGATTTCATCTAAGGAGAGTGAAGCCTTGACGAACTTCTACCGCTGCAAGAAAAAGGGGCACCTCATCACGGAGATCTGCAACGACACCCAGTGCGAGTGGCGTTTGAAGAACGAGCAGTATTACAATTGCACGTGGGTCGCCTGCAACTTCGGCCCCTTCACCTTGGAGGAGGTGGGGGAGATGATGGGGGTCACGAGGGAGCGGATCCGCCAGATCGAGGCCAAGGCCCTAAAAAAACTCCAGCACAAGAAGAGAAGGGATCAACTGAGGGATTTCGCGTCTTCCGACGGCGACTGGAACACGTAGGGGCTCGGGTCAGAGACGGCTCCGCTTGCGGATCCTCTCCAGAAACTCCCTCGTCATGAACTCGCTCATCCGCACCTTCCTCTCCATGCTCGAATAGAGCCTGACCATGACGTCGAACTCGAGGTCGAGGGCCGATTTATCGTCAAGGTGCGCCGTCATGGCGGCCACCTTCTTGACGGCGGTGATGACGGTGGGGGAGGCGGCGGCCAGACGTTCCGCCATGGCCCGGGCCTCCTCCATGAAGCGCTCCGGCGGGGCCACCTTGTTCACCAGCCCGATCCTGAGGGCCTCGATGGCGCCGATGGGTTCCCCGATCATGATGATCTCCTTGGCCTTGGTGAGACCCACACGGCGCTCCAGGGGGCTGAAGAGGGGGTTGAGGCCGAATTTCAATTCCGGGTGGCCGAAGATGGCGCTCTCGGAGGCGATGATGATGTCGCAGACCGTGGCGAGATTAAAGCCGCCCCCCAAGGCGATACCGCCGACGGCGGCGATGACGGGTTTCTCGTAGGTGTAAATCCGGGCGAGGTACTTCAGGATGGAGGTGAAGAAGGGCCCGATCTCCTCGTCGGAGAGGGTTGACATCTCCTTGAGGTCCATGCCGGCGGAAAAGACGTAATCCCCCCCCGTGACGATCACCGCCCGGACCTCCCCGTCGCCTTCCAGGGCGGCGAAGACCACGTCCAGCTCCCTTCGCATCTCCCGGCTTAAGGCGTTCATCTCCCGGGGACGATTCAGGGTGACGACGGCGTAGCCTCCCTGTTTCTCGACGATGACGGTCTGATACATACCCCTTATCCCCCGCCGGAAGGGGGCAGATACAGGTAGAAGGGGCCGCTGAAAGCGCCTTCCTGCCCCCGCCACTGCTCCCACAGGGCGCTGAGGGCGGTCTGCATAAGGATCTCCCGGAGCCTTCTCTTCTTGCCCCGCGGGTAGACCACCTCCGGTTTCCCTTCAATCCCCCCCAATTTCCCCGCCAAGCGCACCGCCGCGCCCTGATCCCCCAACTCGTCGACGAGGCCCAAAGACTTGGCCTGCCTTCCCGTGAAGATCCGGCCGTCGGCGATCTTGCGGAGCTCTTCCTTCTTGATCTTCCGCTCCGCGGAGACGATGTCGAGGAGATGATCGTATATATCGTCCACGACCCCTTGGAGGAGCTCCCTCTCCTCGGGCGTCATCTCCCGGACGGGCGTCCCGATGTCCTTGAAACGGCCGCTCTTGACTACCGTGGCCTGGAGGCCGATCTTCTTGAGGAGGGCCTCGGCGTTGGCGAAGTGCATAATCGCCGAGAGGCTGCCCGTGACGCTGCCGGGGTTGGCCACGATCCTATCGGAGGCGCAGGCGATCAGGTAGGCCCCGGAGGCGGCGATGGAACCCATGGAGGCGACCACCTTCTTTTTCTTCCTGAGCTCCTTGAGGGCGCCGAATATCTCCTCCGCCGGGGCGACACCGCCGCCGGGCGAGTTGATGCGGACGACCACCGCCTTGACGGCCCCGTCCTCTCCCATCTCCTCGATCTGACGGACGACGTCGGACGCGTCGGTGACGATCCCCTCCACCGTCACCACGCCCACCTTGTTGGGCTGGGAAAAGACACGCCCCTTACCCGTGCCGCCGAAGGCGTAAAACAGGAGGTAAAGACCGAACCCCAAAACCACCAGGATCAAAAGACCCAGTATAACGGGGTGTCTCCGCATGGCGGTTTAGGGCTCAAGTCTCCTTGTCGCCGATCTTGATGTCCGCCAGGACCTTGCCGAGATTGGAGGAGACGTTTTCACGGTTGTTGAGGTACCGCTTGACCGTGGGCCCCTCCGCCGCGATTTCGTAGTCCCGGATGCTGAGGCGGATCTTGCGGTTCTTCAGATCGATGTTCTTCACCATGGCCGAGACGAAATCGCCAACGGAGAAGAGCTCGGAGGCCGATTTCACCCTCCTCTGGCTCAACTCGGAGATATGGACCAGCCCCTCTATCCCCTCCTCGATCTCCACGAAGATCCCGAACTCCGTGACGTTGGTGACCTTCCCCGTGACCACCGTCCCCTGGGGATACTTCTGGGCCAGTTCCTCCCAGGGGTTCTTCTCGATCTGCTTGAGACCGAGGGAAAACTTCTCGTTGGCCACATCGACGTTGAGGACCATGGCCTCGATCTCCTGGCCTTTTTTGAACATTTCCGAGGGATGTTTGACCTTCTGTTTCCAAGAGATGTCGGAGAGGTGGATGAGGCCGTCGATCCCGTCCTCGATACCGACGAAGACGCCGAAATTGGTGATGTTCCTCACCACCCCCTTGACGATGGTGCCCTCGGGGTACTTTTCCTTGATGGTCTCCCACGGGTTGGGCATGGTCTGCTTCAGACCGAGGGAGATGCGCTTCGCCTCCGTGTTGACCTCGAGGACCATCACCTTGACCTCCTGGCCCACCTTGAGGACCTTGGAGGGATGACGGATCTCCCGCGTCCAGAACATCTCCGAGACATGGACGAGACCCTCCACGCCCGGCTCCAGTTCCACGAAGACACCGTAGTCCGTCAGGTTGACGACCTTGCCGTTCACGATGGCGCCCACGGGGTACTTCTGGCCGATATTGTCCCAGGGGTTAGGGGTCAACTGCTTGATGCCCAAGGCCACCCGTTCTTTTTCGGGATCGAAGGAAAGGACCTTGACCTGGATCTTGTCACCCCGATTGAAGAGATCGGCGGGACGGCCTACACGGCCCCAGGAGATGTCCGTGACGTGAAGGAGACCATCGATACCGCCGAGATCGACGAAGACGCCGTAGTCGGTGATGTTCTTCACCACCCCTTCCACCACCTTGCCTTCGGCAAGATTCTCCAGGGTCTGTCTCTTGGCGATCTCCCGCTCCCGCTCCAGGATCTCCCGGCGGGAGAGGACGACGTTGTTCCTCTTGCGGTCGTATTTGAGAATATTGAAGGTAAGGGTCTGGCCTATGTAGCGGTCCAGGTCGCGAACAGGCCTGATATCAACCTGCGAACCCGGCAAAAAGGCGGGTATGCCGATGTCCACCGACAGCCCCCCCTTGACGCGGGCCGTGACGGTCCCTTTTATGACGGCGTTCTGCTCGCAGACGGCCTTTATCTCGTCCCATACCTTGATCTTGGCCGCCTTCTCCCTGGAAAGGACCAGGTTGCCGTCGCTGTCCCGCCTGTCGACAAGGACCTCCACCTCGTCGCCTTCGGCGACGGTGAGATTGCCCTCTTCATCCCTCAGTTCCCGGGCGGGTATGTAACCTTCCGTCTTCCACCCCACGTCCACCATGACGACGTCGGGCGTCACCTGGACGACCTTGCCCGTGACGATGGTCCCGAGCTGAACATCCTGAAGGGACTGTTCGTAGAGCTCCTTGAACCCCATCTCGTCTTCCTTGGCCGCCGGCGCTTTCTCCTCTTCGACACTCCGATTCAGCCCATCCCTGAACTCCTTCTTCTCCTGGTCCTGTTGAGTTGACACGTCGGAATTACCGTTAACCATTAACCCCTTACCCCCTGCTTTTTTCAATTGGTCATGCAATCTTGCTTTGCTATCACAGACCATACAAAATATCAAGCCTATTCGGCGCCGATCACCGCCAGATTCGCATCTTTTTTCCCCTTAGAAACAAGGTAGGCCTCCACGACCCCCATCATCAAAGATACGACCCCGGCGGCGTCGAGGACTGTCGCGTCGACGACGACGGCATCGGCCGGGGGTCTCAGGGGGGCAATCGGTCTCTCCCGGTCCTGGCGGTCCCTTTTGACCATCGCCTCCCTCAGGGCCTCGTAATCAGCCTCTTCCCCCCTCTGCCGCAGCTCTTCATAGCGCCGGCGGATCCGCTCGTCCAGATCGGCGTCGAGAAAGAACTTGATCTCGGCGTCGGGAAAGACGACCGTCCCCATGTCGCGGCCCTCGGCCACGACCCCCCCTTCTTTCGCGAAATCCCTCTGGATGTCGAGGAGGGCCTCCCTAACCGTGGGGTAGGCTGAGATCACCGACGCCGTCATCCCGACCTCCTCCGTCCTCAGTTCCCAAGAGACCTCATAGCCGTCCACGAAGACACCCAGACCGGCTTCGCCCTTCCCCAGGGAGATGGAGATCCCTCTCAGGAACCTCTCCAATGCCGCCGTTTCCGCGGGATTGACACGGGCCTTCAAGATGGCCCAAGCCACGGCCCGATAAAGGGCCCCCGTATCGAGGTAAAGATATGAAAGCCTCCTGGCGAGCTCGCGGCTCACGGTGCTCTTACCAACGCCGGCGGGGCCATCGATGGTAATGAGGGGGCGCGGTCTCATCCCTTTTCCTCCTCGTCGAGGCGTCGGCGGATCCTCTCCACCAGCGGTCCGTCTTCCCGCCACATGCGGCAACTGTTGACGACCATCTCTATGTTTCCCCTGGGTATCTTGACCCCCTCGTCTTTCATCCTCCTGGCGCTGAAATAGGTCCACATCCCCTGGATCGCCGCGGAACTCATGGCGAGGAGCAGATTGTTGAGATGGAGACAGCCCCTCGTCCCCCCGAACCTCTTCTTGATCACTGACGTGAAACCGGGCTTGATCTCCGCGCCCACGAGCCCCCTGAGGGCCTGTCCCACCTCGCGGCACTCCTCCATGGGGGCGACGGGCATCTTCACTTCCAGATCGACGATGCGCATGGCCGGCACCTCGATGACGAGGGAAATGACCAGGTCATGGACAACGCCCCCGTCACTCACCACCCCCGTCGAATACATCACGTAGGGTTTGAAACGTTCATCCCGGAGGGTTCCCTCCACCTCGATGAGCCCCTCCTGAAGTTCGTAAACCCGGATGTCGATGGTCCGGCCGTGCAGAAGTTCTCCCTTGGCCATGTTCTCCCCCTTTCCCGCCCCCCTTAACACAACGGGGGGTGAATTACAAATCCCCGAAAATTATCACGGCTTGATCAAACACTGGAAAAGGGTTATAGGGCCGAGGTATGAGTGCCTTCAAGAAGAAGCTGATGATTTTAATATTCGCGGCGGTCCTCGCTGGGTTGTCGAGATTCCCGGCCGAGGCCTCCTTCACCGTCGAGGACGAAAAGAAACTCGGGCGGGAGTTTTACGACAAACTCGACAAGAGCAACGCCATCCTCCATGACGAAAAAATCTCGGCCTACGTAAACGCCGTCGGCAACCGCGTCCTTTCGGCCTCCGACAGGCGCCTGTTCGATTTTCGCTTCTCCGTCATCCGCAGCGACGCCGTCAACGCCTTCGCCACGCCCGGGGGTTACGTCTACGTCAACAGGGGCCTGATCAACCTCTGCGAAAAGGAGAGCGAGCTGGCGGGCGTCCTGGCCCACGAGATCGCCCACGTCAACGCCAGGCATATCGCCCAGACCATCGAGAGGTCGCAGAAGCTCAACATGGCCGCCCTGGCGGGGATGCTGGCGGGTGCCTTTCTCGGTGGGGGGGGAGATCTCTCGGCCGCCATGATGGGTTTCTCATACGCCACGGCCGCCTCCCTCTACCTGCGTTACAGCCGGGAACAGGAAGAAGAGGCGGACCGCCTGGGCATGATGTACCTGGCGGGGGCGGGTTACGACCCCCCCTCGATGCTGGATTTCCTGAAGAGCATGAGGAAATACGAGTTCTACTCGAACACGGTCCCTTCCTACTTCCTCACCCACCCCGGGACGGATGAACGGGTCCGTTATCTCGACGGCCTGATCCAGACCGCCTACTCTTCTCGGGGCAAGGAAAGCATCCTGGGGAACTTCAAAAGGATTCAGACCCGCCTCCTCATCACCTCGGGCGATCTCGAGGCGAACCGGCGCCGTTTCCAGAATGGCCTGAACAAAAACCCTCTTGACGTGGACGACCTCTACGGCCTCGCCGTCACGGAGGAGAAAGCGGGCAATTTAGATCTTGCCATCGCGACGTTCCGGCGGGCCCTGTCCCTGGCGCCCCAGGACGCGGACATCCTCAGGGACCTGGGCAGGACCTACCTCAAGGGGGGCCATACGGACGAAGCCCTCCTCTGTCTGAACGAAAGCCTGCGCCACGAACCAGGCGACCCTGAGGCCCTCCTCCTGCTGGGCCAGGCCTACGAGGCCAAGGGCGATTTTGACAAGGCCGTCTCCGTGTTGGATCTCCTGAAGGGCAAACGGATCGACGACGACGATTACTTCTACACCCTGGCGAAGATTCACGGCCGGGCGGGCCACAAGTTCGAGTCCCACTACAACTTCGGGATCTACTTCAAGAGGAAGAAACGGACGGAGAGCGCCCTTTTTCATTTCAAGGCGGCCCTCCAAAGCCTGCCGCCGGGAGACGGCCGCGCCGAGGAGGTGAAGGGGGAGATCGCGGCCCTTTCCGGTCGCGGGGACATGGGGCAAAGGGGCCGGGAGCCGTCCGGCCCCCGTTAGGGGAAGGGAGGGGCCTCTACAGATCCCGCTGGTGGGGCGAGAGTTCCCTCTCCCCGTAGTCGCGGTATATCCCCTCCCTCACGAAGAGGTCGTAGATATCGCCGTCGATATGACCGTCTTTGACCATGAATTCCATGATCCTAAGGGCCTCTTTTACGGTCTTGCCCTTTTTGTAAGGCCGGTCCTTGGCCGTCAGGGCCTCGAAGACGTCGGCGAAGGCGAGGATCCGGGCCTGGAGGGGCAGAAGGTCGCCCTTGAGTCCCTGGGGGTAACCGGTCCCGTCAAGCTTCTCATGATGGGCCCCCGCGAAGAGGGGTACCCTCTTGAGTTTCCTCGGAAAGGGCAGGCTGCTGAGGATCTTGATGGTCATTCGGACGTGATTGTTGATGATCTCCCGCTCCCTGCCCGTGAGGGTCCCCTGGCGGATCGAGAGGTTTTCCACCTCCTCGGCGGTGAGTAAGGGCACCTCCTCGCCCCCGATGCAGCAGCGCCGTGCGGCGATCTCCCTGATCCTGGCCAGGTCAACGTCGGTGAGGAGACGGTCGCCCCGGTTGATTTCTTCCAGAAAGGCGAGGTCTTCCTCCAGCCCTTTTCTCGAGGCGTCGGCGGGCAAAGGTTCCTCGCCGCTTTCGGGATCGCGAGGCGATACCCACCCCTCCTGTGCCCCCCTATCACCCGCCGCGAACCGGGCACGCAACTTGATCACCTCGAGGCGGTCGAAGAGGGCCTCGAGCTTCGTCGCCTTGTCCACGATGTATTCCGGGGTGGTGATCTTGCCCACGTCATGGAGCCAGGCGGCGAAGCGGAGCTCCTTGAGCTCGTCGTCGGTGAAGCGAACGGCGGCGAAGGGGCCGGAGGTGCACTCGTTTATCTTCCCGGCGATGGCGAGGGAGAGCTCCGCCACACGACGGATGTGGCCGCCCGTGTAAGGCGACTTCTCGTCGATCGCCGCGGCGATGGAGGTGATGAAGGACTCGAGGAGTTCCTCGAGATCCCTGATCAACCTGTTCTGGGAGAGGGCGACGGCGGCCTGTGAGGACAGTGATTCGGCCATCATCCGGGCCTCCGCCGAAAAGGGCGTCACCTCACCCGTCGCCTCATCCCGGGCGTTGAGAAGCTGGAGGACGCCTATGAGCTCCCCCTCGTGGTCTCTCATGGGCACGACGAGCATGGATCGGGAGCGATAACCCGTCCGGCCGTCGAATTCCCTTGTACCGGAAAAATCGAAGCCCTCGGCGTTATAGACATCGGGGATATTGACGACCTGGCCGGTAAGGGCCGCGTAGGCCGAGACCTGGGTGCGGTTCTCCCGGCCGTCGGGAAGATGGAGGGCCACGGCCGGCCAGGTGATGGGCGTCCCCGTGCCGCCCATCTTGATCTTGAGGGTCTCGTTCCGGACGATGGCGAAGCGGAGGGCGTCGGCATCCTCGGAAAGGATGTAGAGGGTCCCGCCGTCGGCCCTAGTCAGGTCGCAGGCACCCTCGATGATCATCTCCAGGAGACGGTCGATGTTTCTTTCGGCGGTGAGGGCGACACCGATCTGGGAAAGCCTCCCGATCTTGCCCAGGAGATCGTCGGGATCGGGCCGTCGGGGCATGGCGCCTCTCTTTCCACTAACGGACGATCACGGCGCCCACCCTGCCCTCCAGGCGTCCTTTGACCCTCTCCAGAGTGGCGAGATTCGTCGGGGCCTTGCGGCCATAGGCGGGATCGACATGCTTGGAAGGTACGAACCTCTGCAAGACGTAACGTTTCGCGCCGGCCAACTCGCCGGCCACACCATCGAGGTCTTCCTCCGTCAGTAGCCCCTCGACGACGGTGGTGCGGAACTCGTGATCCACACCCGAGGCCTTCAGGATCTCCACACTGGCACGGATCACCTTCGGATCCACCTCCACGCCGGCCGCCTCCGTGTAACGCTCGAGGGGGGCCTTGACGTCCATGGCCACGAAATCGACGAGCCGCGCCGCCAGGAGCTCATCCAGGACTTCGGGCCGTGAGCCGTTGGTATCAATCTTGACGAGGAAGCCCTTGGCGCGCACCCTCTTGAGGAAGGCCAAAAGACCCTTCTGAATCGTCGGCTCACCACCCGTCACCACCACGGCGTCCAGCTTGCCTCTCCTCCTGTCCAGGAAGGACAAGATCGAATCCACCTCCAGGGTCTCCTCGTAAGATTCCGGCAGGACCAGCTCCGGGTTGTGGCAGTAGGGACAGCGGAAGTTGCAGCCCTGGGTGAAGACCACGGCGCTGATGTACGGCGGGTAATCGATGAGGGATACCTTCTGGTGGGCGCCGATACGCATCGTCAGAAACTGAAGACCTTTCTCTGGGCGAATTCCGCCTGTTTACCCTTGTTCCACTGTTTGACCGGCCGCAGGTAACCGACCACCCGGGAATAGATCTCACAGGGCTCGTGACACTCGGGGCAGAGCTCCCGTTCCCCCTTCAGGTAGCCGTGACTGGGACAGACGCTGAAGGTGGGGGTGAAGGTGAGATAGGGCAGGTGGTACTTCGTGCAGATCCGCCGGATCAGCTGCCTCACTGAGGCGGGGTCGTCGATCCTCTCCCCCGCGAAGGTGTGAAACACCGTCCCGCCCGTGTATTTCACCTGGATGCCGTCCTGGAGGTCCAGGGCCTCGAAGATGTCGTCGGTGAAGTTGACGGGCAGCTGGGTGGAGTTGGTGTAGAAGGGCTCGGCAGCCCGCTGGCGCACGGCCTCCTCGTTGGCACAGATGATCTCCGGGTACTTCTGCTTGTCCAGTTTGGCCAGGCGGTAGGACGTCCCCTCCGCGGGGGTCGATTCGAGGTTGTAGTTGTTCTTCGTCTCCTTCTGGTAGCGCAGGAGCTTCTCCCGCATGAAATCCAAGACCCGCTTGGTGAATTCCTGCCCCGCCGGCGAGGCGATGTTCGATCCCAGGAGGTTCAGGCAGGCCTCGTTCATGCCGACGAGGCCGATGGTGGAGAAATGGTTCTTCCAGTACTCCCCGAATCTTTCCTTGACGCTCCTTAGATAGTACTTCGTGTAGGGGTAGAGGTTCCCCTCCGTGAACTTCTCCAGGACCTTCCTCTTCGTCTCCAGACTCTCCTTGGCGATGTCCATCAGTCTGTCGAGTCGTTCGAAGAACTCCCGCTCCGTCCGGGAGAGATAGCCCAGGCGCGGCATGTTGAGGGTGATGACGCCGATGGATCCCGTCAGGGGATTGGAGCCGAAAAGCCCCCCGCCCCTCTTCTCCAGTTCCCGGTTGTCGATGCGGAGGCGGCAGCACATGCTGCGGGCGTCCTCGGGGTTCATATCGGAGTTGATGAAGTTGGAGAAATAGGGGACGCCGTACTTGGCCGTCATCTCCCACAGGCCGTTCAGCTTGGGGTCCTCCCAGCAGAACTCCCTGGTGATGTTGTAGGTGGGGATGGGGAACGTAAAGACCCTCCCCTTGGCGTCCCCCTCCGCCATGACCTCCAGGAAGGCCTTGTTGAACAGATCCATCTCCTCCTGGAACTCCCCGTAGGTCTCCCTCTGGGGCTGACCGCCGATGATGACGTTCTGATCGGCATAGTAGCGCGGGACGGTCACGTCGAGGGTGACGTTCGTGAAGGGGGTCTGGAAACCGACCCGGGTGGGGACGTTGATGTTGAAGATGAACTCCTGAAGGGCCTGCTTGATTTCCTTGTAGTTCAGGGCGTCATAGCGGATGAAGGGGGCAAGGAGGGTGTCGAAGTTGGAGAAGGCCTGGGCGCCCGCCGCCTCACCCTGGAGGGTGTAGAAGAAGTTGACCACCTGACCGAGGGCGCTGCGGAGGTGCTTGGCCGGGCGGCTCTCCACCTTTCCGGAAACCCCCCGGAAGCCCTCGAGCAACAGGTCGTAGAGATCCCAGCCGACGCAGTAGACGGAGAGGAGACTGAGGTCGTGGATGTGGAAATCCCCGTCCGTGTGGGCCTTGCGGATCTCCGGCGAATAGACCTCGTTGAGCCAGTAGACCTTGCTGACCTCGGAGGAGATGTAATTGTTCAGCCCCTGGAGGGAGTAATCCATGTTGCTGTTCTCGTTGATCTTCCAATCGATCTTCTTGAGGTACTGATCGACGAGATCGACCTCCATGCGATTGGCGATCTCCCGCAGGCGGGCGTGCTGGTCCCGGTAGATGATATAGGCCTTGGCCGTGCGGCGGTAAGGCGAGGCGAGGAGTACCTCCTCGACGATATCCTGGACCTCCTCGACGGACATGATCCGATTGTCGAAGAGCCTCTCCGCCAGGTTCAGGACGCGGATGGTCAGTTTCCTGGCCACCTTTTCGTCGAACTCCCCCGTAGCCGTCCCCGCCTTGGCGATGGCGTTGGTGATCTTCTCGGCGTTGAACTTTACGAGACGACCATCCCGCTTGCGAATCTTGCTGTGCATGGCCCGGACCCCCCCCTTCAAAAAAGAGAAAACGCTGGAATTAAAGGAAAATAACTCCCATATGTTGTGGTCAGCATTCCAGATACCACAACATATTGTTGTAATCAAGAAAAATGTGGGGGCTTCAGGCGCCGAACTTCTCGAGGCGGCCCGCGTGGGCCAAGGCCAGTCCCATGAGGCGGACCATGGGCATCCGGCCGAGGCCCCCGGCCGCGCAGGACCGCTCGGAGAAGACCTCGACCCTGTCGGGACGGCAGGTCCGGGCGTGGAGGATGACGGGGACGGGGTGCCAGCTGTGGGAGGCGAGGACGGCGGGGGTGGAATGGTCCCCCGTGACGACCAGGACGTCGGGTTCCAGATCGACGAGCTGGGGCAACAGGGCGTCCACCTCCTCGATGACCTTGACCTTGCCCTCGAAATCGCCGTCTTCTCCCCTGGAGTCCGTAGGCTTCACATGGAGGAAGAAGAAGTCGTAGGTCCCGTAGTTTTCCCTGACCAGGGCGAATTCCTTCTCGATCGTGTCGGCGCCGCCGGCGACGGTCATCCCCAAGAGACGGGCGATGCCCCGGTACATGGGATAGACGGCCACGGCGAGGGGGTTGAGGAGGAAACGCTCCCTCAGGGAGGGGTAGCGGCGGTAACGGGCGTAACCCCGCAAGAGGAGGGTGTTGGCCTTGGGTTCGTCGGCCAGGGCGGCGTGGGCCCGGCCGACGACCTCCTCAAGGATCCGGGAGGTCGCCTCGGCGGCGGGGCTCAAAGGGGCGGGGGGGAGAGGGGGGACCCCCGTCTTCTGGGGGTCCGTTTCCTGGATCCGGTCCTCGAGGCCGTCGCCCCTCAAGACGAGGAGGGCCCGGTGTTCCTTCACGGGCTCGAAGAAGACCTCGATCCCCGGTCCGAGGCGTACGGCCTCCTGGAGTTTGGCACAGACCCTCCGGTTGGTCTCCGTGTCGATGCGGCCGGCACGGCGGTCCACGACCCGCCCTTCTCCGTCGGCCGTGGCGAAGTTCACCCGGATGAGGAGGTCCCGATCCGTCATGGGGTAATCTATCCCGGCCCCTTCGAGGATCCCCCGGCCGATGTTGTTCTTGACGGGGTCATACCCGAAGAGGGCGAAATGGGCGGGACCGCTGCCCGGTGTAACACCGGGGGCCACGGGATCCAAGAGCCCGCAGAGGGAGACCCTGGCCAGGGCGTTCATGTTGGGCCGCCGGGCCGATTCCAGTTCCGTCAGTCCCCCCTCTTCCCGCGGCAGCCCCCCCAGACCGTCCATGATGAGAAACACGATCTTGGTGTTGCCGGGGATCACCAGTTTGTCGATCAGCTCGGGGTCCATGGTCCCTCCTCAAAAAGAAGGGTGAGCGGGTATCTTGCCCCGCCCACCCGCTGGTTTCGTCAAAATCTTAACGCAGGCTCAGGAGCTTCCTGGCGATGACGACCCTCTGGATCTCGTTGGTGCCCTCGTAGATCTGGCAGATCTTGGCATCCCTCATGTGCCGCTCCGCCGGGTACTCCTTGCAGTATCCGTAACCGCCGAAGATCTGGACGCACTCGATGGCCGCCTTCATGGCGACGTCGGAGGCGTACATCTTGGCCATGGCCGATTCCTTCTCGTAGTCCATGTGGTTGTCCTCCATCCAGGCGGCCCTGAGGAGGAGGAGCTCGGCGGCGTCGAGTTCCGTGGCCATGTCAGCCAACTTGAACTGGATCGCCTGGAAGGTGGAGATGGGTTTGCCGAACTGGACCCTCTCCTTGGCGTAATTCAGGGCGTCCTCGAGGGCGGCCTTTCCGATGCCGCAGGCCTGGGAACCGATGCCGATACGCCCCGCATCGAGACCGGAGAGCATCTGGCGGAACCCCTGGCCGGGCTTGCCCAGGAGGTTCTCCGCCGGGACCTCGGCGTCCTCGAAGACGAGCTCCGCCGTCCCGGAGGCCAAGATCCCCAGTTTCTCCTCGATCTTCCCGATGGAGAAGCCGGGGGTATTCTTCAGGTCGACGACCAGGTTAAGGACCCCCTTGTAACCCTTGGCGGGATCCTCCGTGGCGGCGAGGACGCAGTAGCGGGCCACGTTGCCGTTGGTAATGAAACGCTTGACGCCGTTGACGATGTACTTATCCCCCTTGAGGACGGCCCGGCAGGCCAAAGACGCGGCGTCGGAACCGGCGTTGGCCTCCGTGAGGGCGTAGCACCCCTCCACCTGGCCGCTGGCGACGGGGACGAGATACTTCAGCTTCTGCTCGTGGGTCCCGTAGGTGTTAAGGGGGAAGCCGTAAAGGGAGTTGTTGACGGAAACGATGACCCCCGTGCTGGCGCAGGCCTTGGAAATGGCGATCATGCAGTGGACGTAAGTCACCGTGTCCATGCCGGCGCCGCCGTATTCCGTGGGGATGGCGACGCCCATGATCCCCATCTGCCCCAGCTTGCGGCAGATCTCCTCGGGATGCCGGTGTGTGCGGTCCAGCTCCGCCGCGATGGGTTTGATCTCCGTCTCGGCAAACCTGGTTACCTGGTCCTTCACCATCTGTTGCTCTTCGGTCAAAGCAAAATTCATAGTAATACCCCCCTTTAAAAATTTTTTTCTTACAGGTCTAACATCCCTTGAACTGCGGCTTCCTCTTCTCCAGGAAGGCCCGCATACCCTCCTTCTGATCGTCCGTGCTGAAGCACTGGGCGCAGCACTGTGTCTCCAGTCTCATGGCGTTGTCCAGGGCCAGGTCATAACCGAAGTTGATGGCGTGTTTGGCCATCTTCAGGGCAAAACCGGGCAGGGTCGCCAGCTTGGCGGCGAATTTCTTCGTCTCCGGCAGGAGCTGATCCAACGGGAACACCTTGTTGACCAGACCGATCTCGTAGGCCCGCTGGGCGTTGATCTGGTCGCCCGCCATGATTAGCTCCTTGGCCCTCCCCATGCCGACGAGGCGTGCCAGGCGCTGCGTCCCCCCCCAACCGGGGATGAGGCCGATGAGGATCTCCGGCTGGCCGAAACGGGCGTTCTCGGAGGCGAACCGAAAATCGCAGGACATGGCCAGCTCCGTGCCGCCGCCGAGGGCGAAGCCGTTCACCGCGGCGATGACCGGTTTCGGCAGGGTCTCGATGAGCCGGAAGGTCTCGATCCCGAACTCCATGAAGGCCATGGCCTGCTGGGGCTTCATGTCCACCATCTGGGAGATGTCGGCGCCGGCCACGAAGGATTTCTCCCCCGCGCCGGTGATGATGACGGCCTTGACGGCGTCATCCTTCCCGCAGGCCGTTACGGCGGCATTGATCTCCCCCATGACCTCCGAGTTCAAGGCGTTGAGGGCCTTGGGCCGGTTGATGGTGATGGTGACCACCCCGCCGTCCAGCTCGTACAAAAGATTCTTGAATTCCATCTATCCACTCCCCCTTCCTTAAAGAGATTGACTTGACCTCACTTGCCGTAGTCGTAGACGCCCTTGCCGACCTTCCGGCCCAGCCAGCCGGCGTCGACGTATTTCTTCAACAGGGGACAGGGGCGGTACTTGGAATCACCGAAGCCCTGGTGCAGGACGTTCATAATGGCCCAGCAGGTGTCGAGGCCGATGAGGTCCGCCAGGGCCAGGGGGCCCATGGGATGGTTCATCCCCAGGACCATAATGTCGTCTATGGCCTTGGGGGTCCCGACGCCTTCCATGAGGGCGTAGAAGGCCTCGTTGATCATGGGCATGAGGATGCGGTTCGAGATGAAGCCGGGGAAGTCGTTGCACTCCACGGGGACCTTGCCGAACTGCTTGGAGAGGCTCTCGGTGAGGTCGTAGGTCTCCTGGGAGGTGGCCAGACCGCGGATGATCTCGACGAGGCGCATGACGGGGACGGGGTTCATGAAGTGCATCCCGATGATCTTCTCGGGCCGCTTCGTGGCGCCGGCGATGCGGGTGATGGGGATCGACGAGGTGTTGGTGGCCAAAACGACGTCGGGACGGCAGATCTCGTCGAGCTTTTTGAAAATGTTCAGCTTGAGGTCCTCGCGTTCGATGGCGGCCTCGACGACGAAGTCGGCGTCTTTCATGTCCTCGATGTTGGTGCTCTTCTTGATCCGCCCCAGGATCTCCGCCTTCTGGTCGGCCGTGATCTTCTCCTTGGCCACCAGCCGGTCCAGGTTCTTGGAGATGGTATCGTAACCCCTGTCCACGAACTGGTCGGCGATGTCGTTCATGATGACATTGAGTCCGCCGGGATAGGCCGCGACCTGGGCGATGCCGTTGCCCATCTGGCCGGCGCCGACGACGCCAAACGTTTTAACTGCCATAAGACCCTCCTTGTGTTGGATTTAGATGGCGGCGGCCACGCGGGCCGCCGCCCTTGACTGCCTTGCTTATACCTTCTCGAGCAGGATGGCCATCCCCTGACCGCCGCCGATGCACAAAGAAGCGATGCCCAGATTCAGGCCCTTCTTCTTCATCTGCATGGCCAGGGTGTAGGTGATCCTCGCCCCCGTGCAGCCGATGGGGTGCCCGATGGAGATACCGCTGCCGTTGAGGTTGCACTTGTCGAGATCGATCTCCAGCTCCTTGATGCACGCCAGGGCCTGGACGGCGAAGGCCTCGTTGAGCTCGAAGAGATCGATGTCCTTCGTCGAGAGCCCTAATTTCTTGTAGATCTTCCTGACCGCCGGGATGGGGCCGAGGCCCATGTAAGCCGGGTCGACGCCGCCGGAGGCCCAGGCCTTGATCTTCACCAGGGGCTGGAGACCCAATTCCTTGGCCTTCTCGGCGCTCATGACGACGACGGCCGCCGCCCCGTCGTTGATCCCAGAGGCGTTGCCCGCCGTGACGGTGCCGCCCTTCTTGAAGACGGGGGCCAGCTTGGCCATCTTTTCCAGGGTGGTGTCCATGGGTCTTTCATCGACGTTGAAGACCTTGGGGTCACCCTTCTTCTGGGGGATGACGATGGGGACGATTTCGTCCGCTACGGCGCCGGAGGCGATGGCCGCCCGGGCGCGGCGGTGGCTCTCGTATCCCAGCTTGTCCTGTTCCTCCCTCGAGATGCCGTACTTCTCGGCGATGTTCTCCGCCGTGAAGCCCATGTGGTAGGAATTGAAGATCTCCCAGAGGCCGTCGTGGACCATGAGGTCCGTGATCTTCCCGAAGGGCATGTTCATCCGGAAACCCCAGCGGGCGTCGGCCAAGGCATACGGTACGTTACTCATGTTCTCCATACCGCCCGCCACGATGATGTCCGCCTCTCCGGCCAGAATGGCCTGGGCGGCGAGGGTGATGGCCTTCATCCCCGAGGCGCAGACCTTCTGGACGGTGAAGACGTTGGTCTCCTCGGGCAGACCGGCGAAGAGCGCCGCCTGGCGGGGTGGGTTCTGACCCACACCGGACGTCAGGACGTTGCCCATGATGACCTCGTCGACGTAGACGGGCGTCAGGGAGGAATCGTAGTCATAGTGCTTCTTCTGAAGCTCCGTCATGTCGAACTCGCCGAAGGCCGTGGGACGGCAGGACTTGACGAAGTCACTGATCGCCGGCCTGAGACCGGCCCTCTTGAGGGCCTCCTTGATGACGACGCGCCCCATCTCCACTACCGATACGCCCTTCAGGGAACCGCCGAACTCACCGACGGCCGTCCGGGCGCCGCTCACGATTACCGCTTCTCTCATACCTTGCTTCTCCTTTCACCGATATTGAAACTGGTCGTTTATTTAGCCTTACGGCTCTACCTTGATCAGCATGGCATCACCCTGGGCGTGGCCCGAGCAGATACCGCAGACCCCGATACCGCCGCCGCGGCGGCGCAGTTCGTAGGCGAGGGTCATGAGGATCCGGGCGCCCGTGGCGCCGATGGGGTGCCCATAGGCGATGGCGCTGCCGTTGACGTTCACCTTCTTGAGCATGTCCTCCTTGGAGAGGCCCAAAATGGCCCGGGCGCTGACGAGGACCACCGCCGCGAAGGCCTCGTTGATCTCGATGAGGTCCACCTGGTCGATGGTGAGGTCGTTCTGCTCCAGGATCTTCTTGATGGAGAGGCCCGGGACGGTGGCGATGTCCTTCGTGGGCTGGGAGACCTCGGCGTAATCCAGGACCGTGAAGAGGGGTTTCAGACCCAGCTCGGCGGCCTTCTCGGCGCTCATCATGAGGCAGACGTCGCCGCCGTCGTTGACGCCGGGGGCGTTGCCCGCCGTGACGCTCCCGGGCTTGCCCGTCACGGTGCTCTTGTGGTTGAAGACGGGGGGCAGCTTCGCCAGGCCCTCCATGGTCGTATTGGGCCGCGGTCCCTCGTCCCGGTCGAAGATCACCTCCTCTTTGCCCTTGTGAACGACGACGGGGAAGATCTCGTCGTCGAGACGCCCGGCCTTCATCGCCTCCACGGCCCGCATCTGGGACAGGTAGGCCCACTCGTCCTGATCCTCTTTGGTGAAGCCGAACTCATCGGCCGTCTCGGAACCGTGGATCGCCATGTGGCGGTTGTAGAAGGCGTCCCACAGACCGTCATAGACCATGAGGTCCACGACGCGGCCCTGGGGCAGGCCCATGCGGTAACCCCACCGCATGTCCGGGAGGGCGTAGGGGCAGTTGCTCATACTCTCCTGGCCGCCGGCGATGACGATCTCCGCCCTGCCCGTCTGTATCATCTGCACGGCCAGGTCTATGGTCTTGATACCCGAGGAACAGACCTTGTTCACCGTGATGGAGGGCACCGACTCGGGCAGTCCCGCCAGGAGGGTCGCCTGGCGGCTCGGGACCTGGCCGCAGCCCGCGGGGACGACCTGGCCCATGATCACGTAGTCCACATCTTCCCCCTTGACCTTGCCCCCCGTCCGACGGAGGCATTCCTTGATGGCCAGGGCCCCGAGCTGGGGGGCGTCGTACTCCTTGAGGGAGCCGCCGAAGACCCCGTAGGGCGTCCGGCAAGCCTCCACGCACACGACGGGACGAAGATTCCTGTAGGTGTTCTTGAAAGCCCGGCCCATGCCCGTGAAATCAGGCTTTCGCTCGCCGAAACCGGCCACCTTGGCCCCCGCGTAATAGTCCTTCCTGTTCTTCTCCAGTTTCTGCGGTACCTTGTCCATGATCTCCTCCTTATTGTTCCGCCGTTCCCCGGCCGTGACTCATGGTCACGGCGAGGTTCCCGGCCGCTTTGAGATGGGTGATTATTTTTTCGACGAAACGGTCGTGGTTGACGGAAGGGTAAAGGGGACCAAAGGGAAAAAACGTCGCTTCTGTCCTCACGATCTACCGAACCCCCGCCCTTCCTTGAGATTACGGCAAAGACCCTTTGTCCCACGGACCTTTGCCCCATATCGACAGGCTATGAACAAGCTTTCACTGATTCCGAGATCTTGGGAATGGAGAGTGTTTCTGCCATTGACCCACAGAGCTATAACCCTTTAGGAGGCCGTTGTCAATTTGAAATTTCAAAAAAGGGAGGGGATTTTCGTCGATTCTGTGCTATAGGCGTCAAGCACGCCGAGGAGGGTATTTTAATGGAGCTGAAAGCCTGTCCCAAGGTCTATATCCACGACACCCACCGCTGCCGGATGCCGGAGGACACCCTCGCCTTCGTGGCGGGCATGAGGCACAGACTGGGGATGGAAGATTTTCATGAGATATCAGTATGGGACAGGATCGGCCTCCCCGTCTTCTCCTGCCGCCGCCTCCGCCCCGACGGCTCAGAGACCTACCACACGGGGAAGGGAATCTCCCCCGTCCAGGCCCAGGTCTCCCTGACCATGGAGGCGGTGGAGCGTCACTGTTCCGAATTCAAAAGTGACTATTCAGACCGCCTCGTCAGGGGCTCCTGGCGGGAGCTCAGGGGAAGGCACAACCTTCTGGACCCGCGGGACCTGATTCTCCCCCGGTTCAGCGAATACGACCCCGAGGTCCAGATCAACTGGGTGCGGGGTTATGACATCGTCAACGGCGAAGAGATCCTCGTCCCCGCCTGCGCCGTTTACCACCCCTTCCATGAGGACGGGATCGTCGTGATGGCCACCCACACCAACGGGATCGCCTCGGGAAACACCCTCGAGGAGGCCGTCTATCACGGTCTCCTCGAGGTCGTGGAAAGGGATGCCTGGAGCATCGTCAAGTTCGCGCGCCTGACCCCCCCGGAGATCATACCCTCGGCGTCGGACAGGGATTTCCTCCACGAGATCCACCGGCGCCTCCACCAGGCCCGGGTCGAGGTGACCCTTGCCGATTACACCTCGGATCTCGGCATCCCCGTGGTCGCCGCCCGGATAATCGATCTGGAACAGCCGGACATGATGCCCATGGACGGATTCGGCGCCCACCTGGACCCCATGGTGGCCGCCGGTCGGGCCATGATGGAGGCGGCGACGACCAGAGCCCTTCTTTTGAGGCGTTTCGGTCCTTCCCGCCTCAGGGAAAGGCCGATCACCTATCTGGAGCCGGAGATCTATAAGGACGAGGAAGACCAGAAACCTATCACCCTCGGCGACCTCCCTTCCCACTACACCATGGACATCCTGGCGGATATCGAGGCGGTGACGGACCGCCTGAGAGAGGCGGGCCTCACGCGGGTGATCGTCGTCGATCTCACCGTTGAGGATCTGGGCGTCCCCACGGCCCGGGTCATCGTCCCGGGCCTGGAGGCATACGGATTCGACGGCACCCGCATCGGGGAGAGGCTCTTCCAACCGCGAACCAGGGATTAGCATGCTCTCGAAGGAAGAGATACGGGAACGGGCCGAGTACTGCTACCTCGTATTCCACCAGCTGTCGTGTCTGCGCGGGGAGGAAGGTATCCTTCCCCATGAATACCTGAAACGCCTCGAGGGCTCCTCCCTCAAGCTCGCCGAGGATCCCTTCATCTGTGCCGTCATCGAGGAGGATATCAAGCTCGGGACGCCCGACGGCGGCCTGAATTACCTGACGGCCCTCTACGAAGGCTTCACCCACGCCTACTGCGAGGTCATAGAGATGAAGGTGGAAGACCTCAGGGACTCCATCCCTGCCGATCTCCTGAGGAAGCTCGCCACGGAGGTCTCCGCGGGCAGGAGGAAGAGGATCTTCATACCCCCGGGGGTCGAGGGTGAGACCTGACCGGCCCGCTCCCTTTCACGACCTTATTTCTTCTTGACAAATCAAAGAGCTTTCTCTACAGACTAGTGGGCAGCAGATGCTTTCGTCCTTATTTCACCACATACGATCATAGACCCGTTTATGAAGGTCTGATGAAGCTGTGTCCCAATAAACAGCGGAACACGATCATCACCACGAATCCCGGAAGGAAAGGAGGTGACACGGACACCAAGGGCACATTTTCGTCTCGTCAAAAGGGGTTCATTAAAAACAAAAGGAGGTAGTTATGCCGAGAATTCGCGGGAAATCGAAAAAAGCCGAAATCTTGACCCTCGAGGAGGCGGTCAAGAAATTCATGCACGACGGCGTGGTATGTGCTTTCAGCGGGTTTACGGGTTTCAACCGCAACCCCTTCGCCTTCGCCTGGGAGACGGTGAGGCAGGGGATCAAGGACATCCATGTTATCGACCGTCACGGCGGCGTCTGCACCTGGCTCCTCAATGCCGTGGGGGCCATGAAGATCTACGAGACGGACTGGATGGGCTGGGGGGAGATGGCCGGCAAGATCGACATCAACCTCGAGCGTCTCTACAAACAGGGCAAGGTGATCCTGGAAGATTACTCCCACGGCTCCATGGCCATGCGCTTCCTCGCCGGGGCCATCGGCGCGCCTTTCATCCCCTATTATGCCCCCCTGGGATCGGATCTCTATAACGAGAAATACGACGCCCTGGGTCGGGCCGGTCTCAGGGACGGTAAAAACCCCCTGATCCCCAAGAAGAAGTTCATCCAGATGCAGGAACCCTTCTGGTGGACGGATGGGGATGTAATCCTCCTCCCCGCCGCCACGCCCGAACTCGCCATCATTCACGTCGCCCAGGCGGGGGACAAGGGAACGGCCCGCTGGCGGGGCGTGGGGACCATCGACAAAGAGATCTCCTTCGCCTGTGAGAAGGTCGTCATCATCGCCGAGGAGATCGTCCCCGAGGCGGAGATGAGAAAACAACCCGAGAGCAACCAGATCCCCTTCTTCGTGGTGGATGCAATCGTGGAATGCCCCTGGGGCGCCTTCCCGAGCTCGGTACCCTTCTACTACGATTACGACGCACCCTTCATGCGGGAGATGGACAAGGCCTCGCGGAACCCGGAAGACCTGAAGAAATGGCTCGACGAGTGGGTTTACGGTCCCGCGAACTGGGAAGATTTCGTAGTGAAACTCGGTGCCAAGAGGCTCCTCGATCTTAGGGCCGACAGTGTGACCGGCTACAGCACTCGGATGATGAGGGGTAAGAAACCGGCGCCCAGGATGAAGATGCCTCTGTCCGTCGCAAGAAGCGGTTACTAACGAAAGGGGGGAAACAGATATGGCTAAATCTATGGAAGAATTGATGGCTTTGATAGACCAGATCCCCGATGTACCGGCCAACGTGGGGGAGTTCATCCTTCCCGAACTCATGGCCATCGCCGTGGCCCATGAGGTCCGCAACGACGACATCGTCTTCGCGGGTACGGGTCTGCCCATGGTGGGCATCATGACGGCCAACTTCACCAACGCGCCGAACGCGGTGCTCATCTACGAGTCCGGGATCTGCGACGGCAAGACGATGCACGTCCCCATGTCGGTGTGCGACCAGCGCGCCGCCAACATGAGCTCCACCCTCGGCGGTCTCGTCGATACCTTCGGTTATTACCTCCAGCAGGGCTACGTCACCCTGGGCTTCCTGGGCGGCGCGGCCATCGACAAGTACGGCGGCGTCAACGTGACCTCCATCGGCGACTACTACGCCCCCGCCCACCGCTTCACCGGCTCGGGGGGCAACTCCGACATCGGCACCATGGCCAAACGCACGGCCTTCATCATCCTCCAGGAGAAGAGGCGCTTCCTGGAGAGGAACGACTACACGACCACCCCCGGCTGGTGGTGCTGGGACTTCAAGACCAACGAGTGGAAGCCCAAGAAGGAGGTCTGGAAGGGGACGCCCTTCGCCGACTGCGGTCCCGTGGCCGTAGTGACCAACATGGGCGTCTACCGCTTCGACGAGAACGGCATCATCTACCTGGAGACCTGCCATCCCGGCGTCACGGTGGAACAGATCAAGGAGAACTGCGGCTTCGATCTCAACGTCTCACGGGTGAAGGGGGAGACCCCCAGGCCCACCTACCGGGAGCTCTTCGTCCTCAGGGAGTTCGTGGATCCCGAGCTGATCTTCCTCCCGGCGAAGACGCCCTACACGCCCGAGATACAGGCCATCATCGACAAGGCTTAAAGAACAGGGACCGAAAAGAGGGGAAGCTTGCTTCCCCTCTTTCTTTGATGACCAGACAAAGACGGCAATCACCCATCTGTAAAGACGGCAGGTGGTTTCATAATCAAAATCAGGAAGGGGAAGAGAAGCAATGAACTTAGATTTGACGGAAGACCAAAGGATGATTCAAGACACGGCCCGCAACTTCGCCAAATCGGAGCTGGAGCCCGTGGCGGCCAAGCTGGACCAGGAAGGCGACCGGGAGACGTTCCTCAAGAACCTCCGCAAGCTCGGGGAACTGGGACTGATGGGGATCAACGTCAAGGCCGAGTATGGGGGATCGGAAGCGGGGGTCGTGGCCTTCAGCCTGGCGATCACGGAGATCGCCCGGGCCTGCGCCTCCACCGCCGTCACCATGTCCGTCAACAACATGGTGGCCGAGGTCATCCAGGCCATCGGCACGGAGGAGCAGAAGAAGAAGTACATCCCCAAGATCTGCTCCGGCGAGTACTACGCGGGGGGCTTCGGCCTGACGGAGACGACGGCGGGTTCCGATCCCGCGGGGATGAAATGCTCCGCCGTCCTCGACGGCAACGAGTGGGTCCTCAACGGCAGCAAGATCTTCATCACCAGCGCCGAATACGCGGGGGTCTTCGTCGTCTGGGCCGTGACGGACAAGTCCGCCCCCAAGGGGAAGGGCATCACCACCTTCCTGGTGGAGAACGGCACCAAGGGCTTCACCGTCGGCAGGGCGGAGCACAAGATGGGACAGCACGCCTCGGCCACGAACGAGCTGATCTTCGAGGATTGCCGGATCCCGAAGGAAAACATGATGGGCAAACTCAACGACGGATTCCGGACGGCCGTGGGTGAGCTGGCGGGCGGCCGCATCGGCATCGGCTCCCTCGCCCTCGGCGTCGGCCAGGCCGCCATCGAGTACGCCACGAAGTACGCCATCGAGCGGCGCCAGTTCGATCAGTCCATTTCCAATTTCCAGGCCATCCAGTGGATGATCGCCGAGTCCTTCACGGAACTCGAGGCGGCAAGGCTCCTCCTCATGAACGCCGCCTTCCAGAAGGAGAAGGGGCGCTTCTTCGCCCGTCAGGCCTCCATGGCCAAGTACTACGCCACGGAGGCGGCGGAGAGGGCCTGCCACAACGCCATCCAGATCCTGGGCGGTTACGGTTACACTCAGGAGTTCCCCGTGGAGCGGTACTACCGGGACGTGCGGATCACCTCCATCTACGAGGGGACGAACCAGATCCAGCGTGTCATCATCGCCAGGGACATCCTGAGCAGCTTCAAGTAAGGGAAAGACCTGTCTCGAGCCCCCCGGCGAAACCGGGGGGCTTTTCCCATGGAGGCCTGTCATGTCGGGAGAGACGATCCTCACGGAGGTAAGGGACGGCCTCGCCGTCCTCACCCTCAACCGGCCGGAGAGGCACAACGCCATCTCCATCAAGATGCGTCAAGAGATCATATCAACCCTCGTTGCCTGGCGGGAGGACCCCGCCGTGGGGATGGTCATCATCACCGGCGCCGGCCCCTCCTTCACGGCGGGTTTCGACCTGGGTGAGTTCAAGGTCCCGGAACTCCTGCCGGAAATCTTCCGCACCTCCTCCCTCTACCACCGGGAGCTCTGGCGTTTCCCGAAGCCCACCCTGGCCGCCGTCAACGGCCCGGCCCTGGCGGGGGGCTTCGATCTGGCCAAGCTCTGCGACATGCGTATCTGCTCCGAGAAGGCCGCCTTCGGCCATCCCGAGATCCGCTTCACCCCCACCCTCTACACGCCCCTGAAGTGGATCGTCGGCACCGGCCCGGCGCGGGACCTCTGCCTGACGGGCCGCACCATCGACGCCCAAGAGGCATTCCGCATCGGCCTCGTCAGCGAGGTCACGAAACCGGAGGTCCTCCTCGAGAGGGCGTCCGAGATCGGGCGGGGCATCCTCAAGGCCCCCGCCCACGTCCTGGCCACGGTGAAGAGGTTCTTTGTCGAAAACGACGCCTGGGGCTTCGAGGAATCCTTCTGCCGGGAGCACGACGCCGCCTTTCAGGAGTTCATCATGAACGCCCTGGCCGGGAGTTTCAAGAAGGCCTAAAGGCGGGTATCCGGCACGAGGGCGGCGAGGGCCTCGTCGATGGATCGTCTCGTCTGGGAGGCCCCTTGGGAAAGGTCGGCCTCTTCCCGGCGCCATCTCAGGTACGGTTCCGGGACCTCGCCCTCCAGGAGGGAGAGGAGAAGGCGGAACTCGTGGTAGACCCGGCGCCACGGGTAGAGGGGGTCGGCGTCATAGACGGCGCGGCTCATGGATCGGGCCAGGTCGAGGAGGTCATAGAGACGGTCCGTGTCGAGGCCCGTGCAACTCTTGAAGTGATAGACCCCCTGCGTTTCCAGCCATTTCCCCTCCGCCGCGAGTTCTTCTTTGACGGGCGTCCCCGGGAAGGGGACGAGGGACTCGGTGTAGGCGATCTCCGCCCCCCTCTCGAACAGGGCCAGGGCGAGACGGAGGGTCTCCCGGACGGTCTCGACGGTGTCCCACGGGCCGAAGAGGATGAAGCTCACGACGGGCATGAGGTTCTGCTCCACGCAGACCTCGACGCCCCGGACGATGTCGGCGGGGGTGAGGTCCTTGCCGTACCGGGCCAACACCGCCGGGGAACCGGACTCGGCGCCCACGTAAACGGCCTTGAAACCTGCTTCGCTCAACCATGAGGCCATGAGGGGGAAACGGCGGAAGTCGTCGATGCGCCCCTGGGCGTAAAACTCCATGGCCCCGCCCAGGCCGGAGGCGGCGATGCGGCGGCACAGGTCCCTCACCCGGTCCGGTTTGGCCGTGAGGTTGTCGTCCGTGAACATGACCCTCCTCGCCCCCAGAAGACGCAACAGGTCCAACTCCTCCATGATCTTCCCCAGGGGTTCCCAGCGCACCCTCCCCCCGTATAGACCCCGCAAGGAGCAAAAGGAGCAACGGTGGGGACAACCGCGGCTCGAAGAGAGACTCCAGGTGCGATAACCGCCCCCCTGGAGGAGATGAAAGGCGGGCAGGGGGTTGTCTTCGAGGGCCGCGGGCGTCCGGGGGGGATTATGGAAGACACCCCTTCCCGAACGGTAACTGACCCCCGTGACATCCTCGGGGGAAACCCCCACGTAAACGGCACGGCAGATGTCACGGAAGGCCTCCTCGCCCTCTCCCCGGCAGATCATGTCCAGTTCCGGGTGGGACGAAAGGAGCGTCTCGTGGCACACCGTGGCGTGGACGCCCCCCAGGACCGTCACGGCCGACGGTGAGAGCTCCTTGGCGGCACGACACACCTGCAGGGCCCCGGCGAAATTGTGGGACAGGGAGGTAACGCCGACGACACGGGGCGCCAACCTTTCAAGGGCCTCCGTCAATACCCGGCGGCCCTCATCCTCCGCGTGGGTGTCGAGATCGAGGATCTCCAAGGTAAAACCGTCTTCGATAACACCGGCGGCGACGGCCGCCAGGGAGAGGGGAGGAACCTCCGCCCGGCCGTCGAAGAAGGGGTTGACGAGGAGAACGTTCATCGGGGAGGGAAAGGAAAAGGGGCCGCCCCCCCAGGGTGGGACGGCCCGGATTTAGAAGCCCTTATTTGTCTTTGTACATGACCCTCATCTCCCGTTTGAGGATCTTGCCCGTGGGCGTCTTGGGAAGGGCGTCGACGAAGATGACCTTCTTCGGGCACTTGAATGGGGCCAGCTCCTTGCGGCAGTGGGCGATGAGCTCCTCCTCCGTCATGGTCTCGCCCGGCTTCAGGACCACCACCGCCGTCACCAACTCGACCCACTTCGGATCGGGCAGGCCGATCACCGCCACCTCCTGGACCCGCTTGTCGAGGTAGATCGCCTCCTCCACCTCCCGGGTCGCCACGTTCTCGCCGCCCGTCTTGATCATGTCCTTCTTCCGGTCCACGACGGTGATGTAGCGGTCCTCGTCCATGACGCCGATGTCGCCCGAGTGGAACCAGCCGCCCTTCATGGCCTCTTCCGTCTTCTCCGGCTCCTTGAAATACATGATCAGGGCGTGGGGACCCTTGCCGCAGATCTCGCCCGGCACCCCGGCCTTCTCGATGGGGTTGCCGTCGTCGTCCTCCAGGCGGGTCTCCATGTTCAAACCACCCATGCCCGCCGAACCGAGCTTCCTCAGGGCGTCCTTGGCCTTCAGGATGGTGTGGTACGGCGCCAGCTCTGTCTGGCCGTAGTAGTTGTAGATCCTCACCCCGGGGAGTCGCTCCATCATCTCCTTCAAGATCTCCACGGGCATGATGGAGGCACCGTAGTAGCACTTCTTGAGACTCGAGAGATCATGCTTGTCGAACTCGGGGTGGCGCAGCATACCGATCCACACCGTCGGCGGGGCGAAAAACATCGTCGCCTTGTAGGAGGCGATATTCTTGAGGATCTGGCCGATGTCGGGCATCATGAGGATGTTCACGCCCCCCACCCAGAAGACGGGGTTCATGAAGACATCCCGCTGGGCGCAGTGATAGATGGGCAGGGCGTTGACGTTGATGTCGTCCTCATCGTACTGACCGTCCACGATGGTCCCCATGTACTCGGCCATCAGGGCCTGGTTGCTGATGATGACCCCCTTGGGGAGGGATTCCGTGCCGCTCGTGTAGGTCATCTGGCACGGGTCCTCGATATGGAGGATCGCCTCGGGCTCCGTGTCGGGGTAGGCGCCGTACCACGTGTCGAAGTTCTTGAAGACGTCGCTTACGGGGGGCTTACCCGCCACCTGGTCGGACCAGATGTAGTGCTTAACCGTGGGCATGTCGTCCATGACATCCTTCACGAGATCGTAGAGGGCGTCCTCGATGATGAAGACCTTGCTCTCAGAGTGGTTGATGCAGTACGAGATGTCCTTCCCCCGCAGGAGATAGTTGATGGCGAGATAGATCGCCCCGATCTTGCAGCACCCGAACCACGTCAGGACGTGGTGGATCGTGTTGTGGGCCAGGATGGCCACCCGGTCGTACTTCTTCACCCCCAGGTCCCTCAGGGCGTTGGCCGTCCGGTTGCACTCCCGCTCCAGCTCGGCATAGGTAAGGGTCTTGTCCCCGTAAATCAGGGCCGGCTTGTCCGGGTAATGGTAGGCGCTGCGCCGGATCATGTCCGCGATGACCCACCGGTTCACCCGGTTGTAGCGGTCCATGAGGAACTTCAGGTTCTCCTCGTTGATGACACTGTACCTGGCCTTTTCCTCCTCTGTCAGAGGCTTCCACATAAGATTCACACCTCCTTGAAGAAATCATCGCGGAGGGTGGAAGGGCCCGCAAGGCCCTCCCACCTCCATCGGTGTTAAATGACACCCTGGTCCGACAGTTCCTTGAGGCGCCCCGGGCCGAATCCCAGATACTTCAGGTAGATGAAGCCGTTGTCGTACCCCACGGGACGGCAGACCCACTTGGTCCGCGGCGGCGTCTCCGTGGCCTTCCACTGGGCCTGGGCGCAGACTATGGAACCGTAGACGGGGTCCTGGACGGGCGTGAAGATGCCCCGGTCCCTCCAGACCTCGTCCTTCATGGCATCCGCCGGCGAGACGATGGGGGCGACGACGGTCGTGATGGGGGCCAGGCGTCCCGTCTTGGCGTACTCCACCGACTTGGCCGTCAGTTCCTCGCTGGTGTACTTCATCGTCTCGGGGTTGATCATGGCCTGGTACTTGAGCTGCCAGTCCTTCTTCATGAAGGGGGCCAGGGAGGTCCACTCCTCCGCCCCCCACTCCTCGTACTTGCCGATGATATCAACGAAGGCCTTCCACATCTCGAGGCGCAGACCGCCCAGGAAGACGCCGCCGTCCTTCGTGGGGAAAAAGCCGTAGAGCCAGAGGGCCGTGTCGAGGTTGCCGAAGCGCTCGTTCAGGACACCCTGGTCGGCGTACCAGTGGAGGGCGTAGTCGTGGAGGCGCTCGTAGGCCTCGGGGGAGGCGATGTCGATGGCCTGCCCCTCCCCCGTCTGGCAGCGGTAATGCAGGGCCGCCAGGATCCCCATGGCCCCGAAGGTCCCGGATACGGCCCAGGCGATCCAGGGACCCGCCTTGGTGGGGACGGCGTAGGGCATCTCGTCGTAGGTCTTACCCTCGGGGAGGATCTCCCCCGTCCCGTACTGGATGCCCGAGCGGGCCTGGCTGACGTTGTCGTAGTCGTACTGGCGGCGGCCGCTCTCGGGTCCGAAACGTCCGAAGGCGGAGATGGAGGTGTAGATCAACCTGGGATTGAGCTTCGAGAGCTCTTCGTAGCCGATCCCCCACTCCTCCATGACGCCCGTGGGGTACGTCTCGATGAGGACGTCGGCGGCGCCGGCGAGACACTTCAGGATCTCCCGGCCCTCCTCCTTCTCCAGGTTCAGGGTGATGTGGTACTTGTTCCGTCCCTCCTGGAGATAGGCCAGTCCGGTGCCCCGGTGCATCACCCCGCCGGGCGAGTAGGTCCGCACGAGATCACCACCCGGGGGTTCGATGCGGATCGTCTCCGCCCCCAGCTCCGCCAGGAGGGAAGAACAGAAACAGCCCGCCATGCTCCTCGAGCTCAGGTCCAACACGACGAGGTCGTCGAGGGCCTCGGGTTTCTCGAAGTTCTTCGCCGGATCGTCAAGGGACCGGATGTGATCGGCCCATGCTGCCCATTTCGGTCTCTTGTGCTCTGCCATAATTCCTCACCTCCTCAAGATGGCTCCCGACTTGCCGTCCCAATCGGACGGCGGACGGCGTCCTTGGGCGTCCTTCCACCGGCCGAGGACGCCGTGCATGTAGAGCTCGTCGATCTGGGCCTGGTTGCGGCCCAGGATGGTGGTCATGATGAAATCGTTGTCGAAACCGACGGGACGCACCGTCCAGCGGTGCTTCGGCGGGGTCTTGGACATCATGATGGGGAGCTCGTGATCGGGGTAACGGCCGTAGAGGGGGTCGTCGATCTCCTTGACGAAACCCCGGGCCCGCCGGTGGGGATCCTCGTACATGTCCTTCGAGCTGTGGAGACGAGTGGCGGCGAAACCGTACTGCTTCCCCAGCTCCTCGATCTCGGCGGCCGTCTTCGTCCGGGCCCAGTCGGCGATGATCTTCAGGATCGCCAGGGCGTTTTCCACCTCGAGGCGGGTCGTGTGTTCCTTGAAGCGGGGATCCTCGGCGAGCTCCGGCCGCCCCATGGCCCGGCAGAGGCCGAGGAACTCGTCCGGGGCCGGCGCCGCCAGGGCGACGAAGAGGTCGTCCTTGCAGAGGAAGGTGTCGGCGGGGCAGATGCACTGGTCGCGGTTGCCTGCGGGCTCCACGCCCTTGCCCGTCATCTGCTGGTAGGGCCACACCCAGCCCATGGCCCGCATGATGTTTTCCGTCTGGGACATCTCGATGTACTGGCCCTTCCCCGTCTTCTTGCGGTGGTGGAGGGCCGCCAGGACGGCCACCTCGGCCATCATGGCCCCGTAAACGTCACAGATCCAGATGCTCTGTTTCAAGGGCGGGCGGCCGGGGAAACTGGACATCCAGGCGTAGCCCGAGAGGGCCTGGGAGGCCCCGTCGTTGGAGGGCCGGTCCTGCTCGGCGTAGAGGCCCCACTGGCCGAAGCCGTTCTTCTCGACATAGATGATGCCGGGGTTGACCTTCATGATGTCTTCGTATCCGATATTCCAGCGGTTGGTCACGGCGGGGCGGAGGTTGAACTCGACGACGTCGGCCTTGGCGCAGAGCTCCTTGAAGATCTGCTGGCCGAGATCGATGTGTAAATCCAAGGCCATGTAGTACTTCGAAGTGTTGATGTGCATGAACATCGGTCCCTGTTCCTTGTAGAACCAGCCGAAGGGGTTGAGGGACCGGGTGACGTCTCCCATGGGGGGCAGCTCGATCTTGATGACCTCCGCCCCCAGGGAGGCGAGAAAAGACGGCCCCGCCGGCCCGAAAAGAAGGGTGCAAACCTCGAGGACCCGGATCCCCTTCAAAGGCCCGGGGCGAGAATACTTATTCTTGACGTAATCGGCGAATACGGCGGACATGGATCTCCCTCCTTACTTAGGAAAGGTCAAAGGGCTTACGATCGAAAACAGTCAAGGCGGGCGGATCTCTCGGGATCGTAGCCCTTGAAAAAAGGGGCAGGCATCACGCGACACCTGCCCCCGTTTCACATCGATGACAACGAAGGACTACTTGACCAGGGGCGGAGGCGTCCAGTAGACCTTCTTGCCGTAGACGGTATTGCAGACCACGGCCCCGGACATGTAGATGCCGTACCAGCCGGAGAAGATCAACAGGTAGCCGATGATGGGTTTGAAGGTCTTGGGATCGCCGTACCAGCCCGAGTCCACGCCGACGATCATCCACAGGGCGATGTCGATGGCCACGACCAGGAGGAACAGACCGCTCTTGGCATAGGCGGGGGTCACCGCGGTGAGGAAGGCGGCCCCGGCCATCCAGTTCCAGCCCTCGACGTGGACGGCCTTGGCCATCATGGCACCGACGGCCTTGCCGATCCCCGCCTTGGCGGCGGCGAGCTGTTCGGGGGTGAGCATCTTGACGTCCGCCACACCCGCCGCGGCCATGGCGGCATCCATGGCCTCCTTGCTGGCCTTGGGGACGAACATGAAGTTGATCATGTACCATTTCGCGAAGACGCTGAGAGCGGCTGCGAACATGAAGAAGGCGCTGAAGAATAAGAAGACGTTACCGCCCGTGATGTTGTGGTCCTTCAACTCGATGACGGCCGTCGTGTACTGGACGATACCGCCGCCGACGAGCCAAGCGGCCAGCAGGGGCAGACCCGATACGTCGACCTTACCAAGAAACACCGCACCGAATCCGAAGCAGGCAACGGCCAGGGCAGCCAGACCCGCGGGCCCGGGAGTCGCAAAACTGTGCTCATGCGCCATAGAGAAATCCTCCTTTTTTTGTTTTTTCTTATGGCTTGGATAAAATGTTACGATTCGACCAAAGAGACTTCTTTAAGCTCGCTTTTGGCCTTTCCTTACTTCCCTATTGATCCCCCCTTTCTCTGTGGAATTAGACCGCCTACGCTACTACCGTACGCTTGTCTGACAACTATTAATGATGTTGGGAAAAAAGGATTCTACCCCCCTAAGTAGGCCTGTTCGTAACAAAAGGGCAAAGACCTTGTCAAGAAAAAATCTCACCAGATGCGACCGTACTTGGCCACGATCAAGACCAGACCGATGAGCCAAATCAGGGTCACCACGAGGAGCAGGTTCCCCCGGTTGGCCGCCTTCTGCCGGGACAGATCGGCGATCCGCTCCTGGATAAGCCTCTGTTCCCTCTCTTTCTTCTTGTCCTTCTTGGCCATGGAGATTTACCTGATTTGAAGACCCCCCTGTTGGCCCTATAGCGGTCTTTTCCGGCCCTGTCAACGGAAAATGTGCTCTGAGGGCCTTCTTGCGGGCCCTCCCTCCTTCCGGCATCGACCCGGCGCCTACTTCCCCCCCTGGTAGGGATCCCAGTCGAAGCCCCAGTTCTCGCTGTTGTGGGGCAGCTTGTAGCGGCGGCGGTCATCGTAGGAGGGATAGCGCCGGTTGCCCCCCTCCCGGGGGAGGAAGTCGATCCTGGACCGCGGCGGCAGGACGCCTGCCTCCTTGGCCGCCCTTCTCAGGGCCTCGCGGTCGTCGGGGTGGGCGATGGAGATGAGGGCCTCGGCCCGCTCGTAACCGTTGAGGCCGCGGAGGTTGACGATGCCGTATTCCGTGCAGACATAGTTGATGAGCTGGGCGGGCACGTCCACGGAGGAACCCGCAGGCAGGAAGGGAACGATGCGGGAGGTACCGTGCTTGCTCCGGGAGGTCATGGACACGACGCTGCGGCCGCCCCGGCTCTGGCTGGAGAAGGCGATGAAGTTCAAGAAGCCGCCCGTGCTCGAGATGGGCCGTTTCTCGTAGAAACCGCAGCAGACCTGGCCCAGGAGGTCCACCGCCACGGCGTTGTCGATGGCCAGCATGTTGTCGATCCGCGTCAGGACATGGACATTGTTCGTGTAGCCGATGTCGTAGACGGCCAGGGCCTGGTTCCTGTGGATGGTCTCGTAATACCACTTCACGTCCACGGGGAAGGCGAAGGTCCAGACGCTCTTGTTCCGGTCGATGGTCTTGTAACGCCCCGTCACGGACCCGGACTCGATGAGTTTGATGAGACCGTAGTTCATCATCTCCGTGTGGATGCCCAGGTCCTTGAGGCCCGCCTCGGCCAGGGCCGCGGCCACCGCCGAGGGCAGGGAGCCGATGCCGAGCTGTATCACGTCGCCGTCCCGGGCGATCTTCAGGATGTGACCGGCGATGGCCCTTTCCTCGTCCCTGGGCCTGATGGCCCTCTCGTTGAGCTGGGGCCAATGGTACTTCTCGCAGTCCACCTCGACCCAGTAGTCGATGTCGTCGATGTGGAAGGTGTGGAAGCGGCCCCCCTCCGCCCAGGGGTAGTCGTAACGGACCTCGACGACGATCCTCTTGGCGCACTGGGAGAGGATGTTGCAGTTGTTGGTCCCGTAGGACCAATTGACGTAACCGCGGTCGTCGAAGGGCGAGGCGGCGTTCCACCACCAATCGAGGCCGCGTCTTTCCTTCACGGCGTCGACGAAGCGGTAGTGGGCGAACCACATCCCCATGGCCCAGCCCCAGTTGGCCCAGCTGGTGACCTTGTTTTCGTCCCGGGAGGCGCGGGTCCAGGGGAAGAAGAAGTGCTCGTGGATCACGTGGTACTCCTGGTGGGGGTCCACCTGCTGGAACTCGGGGTGGGGGAAGAAATTGGCGTAGTTCCAGATCTCGATGTCCTTGAGTTCGCCGGGGCCGGGGCCCAGACGCCTGGCGAGCTCCGTCATGCACTCCGTCGCGTCGCCCCCGACGGAGCCCGGCTGGATCCAGTCGCCGGGCCTCACCATGTCGAGGATCTGCTTGGCCGTCCTCCGCTTGTCGCGGATCTTCTGCTGGATGGGCGTGGTCATCGGTACCCTCCTTGATGATCTCTCGCTTACCCGTCGTCCCTTACCACTCCCGCCCGTCCGGGGCAACGTCACACCTGGGGGTCAGGTCTTGAAAATTAGCGTTTTTCAATCCCCATGGGGTCAGACCTCAAAAATTAGCGTTTGCCGACACCGCCGGTCCGGGCGGGGACCGCCGAAACGACGAGGGCAGACCGCCGCACACGGGCAAAACCCAACGGCGGGGCCGGGGAAACGATTCCCTTCTCGTTCGTCGGCCACAGGGGGGACACGACAACCCTTTCTCTGCAATATTTTGACAAGAGATTTCATCATGTTACGAATTAAGTACCATGTCCTTCGATTTTTTAAGGAAGGGGTTGCCTCGGGGGCGGCATTTATTCTAAGGAGTATGCGGGATCAGGAGATGAAGGTGACGGTACCCAAAGAGGCGGCGACGGTCCTGCCCCTCCGGCAAGCCGACGGCGGTTTCGAGGTCCTCATGGTGAGGCGGCACCCCCGCAGCGTCTTCGTCCCCGAGTGCTACGTCTTCCCCGGCGGTATCCTCGACGACGACGACCGGGACCCGGCCTGGGAGGAGAGGTGCCGCGGCCTCACGGGGGACGGGGCCCGGCGGATCCTCGCCGACGCCCCCGCTGAGACGGCCCTGGCCTCCTTCGTGGCCGGTATCAGGGAGACCTTCGAGGAGACGGGGATCCTCTTGGCCTGCGACACCGCGGGGGAGCTCCTTTCGGGAGGACGCCTGCCCTCGGGCCTCTCCCTCCCCGAGGCCCGCCGTCTCCTCCTGGAAAACCGCCTCTCCTTCTTTTCCCTCCTGGCGGGGGAAGACCTGTTCCTCGCCACGGACCGACTCCACTACGTGGCCCACTGGATCACCCCCGAGGGCCTGCCCTACCGCTACGACGTCCGGTTCTTCCTCGCCGAGGTCCCCCGGGGCGGGGAAGTGGACGTGGACGTCAACGAACTGACGGGCCACGTCTGGATCACACCGTCCGAGGCCCTCGCCCGCTACGGGGAGGGGGAATTTCCCATGGTCCTGCCCACCATCATGACCCTGAGGGAAATGGCCGCCCTCGGGACCATCGAGGAGGCCGTGCGCTACGCCCGCGCCAAAAAAATCCCCCCCATCCTGACGAAACTGGCCCGGAGGGAAGGACGGGAGGTGGAGATCATGCCCGACGGCAGCATCTTCTACCCCCTCTACTAGGGGGGCCCGCCACCGAGGCCATGGAAGAGAACCTGTTCAAAGAGATACAGGCCGTCAAGGGGTTCCTCGACGAGGAGGAAGGGAGGCGCCTCCACGACCTGGCCCTGGCGGCGGCGGAACTGGGCCCGTGCCTGGAGATCGGCGGCTACTGCGGGAAGTCGACGGCCTACATCGGCCTGGCCTGCCGCCGGCGCGGCCAGGTCCTCTTCTCCGTGGACCACCATCGGGGCTCGGAGGAGCAGCAGCCGGGCCAGGCCTACTGCGACCCGGACCTCGTCGACGCCGCCGACGGCCGCGTGGACACCCTGCCCTTCTTCCGCCGGACCCTGGCGAGGTTCTCCCTGGAGGAAACCGTCGTGGCCGTCGTGGCCCCCTCGGCCCTGGCCGCCCGCCACTGGCGGACCCCCCTGGGCCTCGTCTTCATCGACGGCAGCCACGCCTTCCCGTCCGTCTTCGCCGATTACGCCTCCTGGTCGCCCCATCTCCTCCCCGGCGGCTTTCTGGCGATCCATGACGTCTTCCCCGACCCCGCCGCGGGGGGACAAGCCCCCTGGGCCGTCTACGAGATGGCCCTCGCCTCGGGTCTCTTTGTGGAGCTGCCCATGGTGAAGAGCCTCGGGATCCTCCAGAGGACGGCGGCGGGTGAGGTCACGCCCCGGGCCCTCGCCTGGCGGGAGCGTTACGCCGGCTGAGAGGGAACACCCTAAAGGGGGAAGGAGTCGAGGCGGTTGTTGTGGGTCCAGTACCACCTCACGGCGTCGCCCCCCTCACGGCCCTTGATGTACCCCCGGGCGATGAAATCGCCCAGGGTCCTCGCCACGAGGCCCGGGTCGTGTCCCGTCAGGGCCGCCACGGCCCGGAACAGGGCCTCCCGGCCCCCGTCCCGGCCCCTCGGCACCGTGCCGTGCTCCTCGAGGAGATCGTCCGCCAGGAGCCTGTAGGTCAACTGGGTCCGGAAATGGCCCTCCACCCGTAGATCGTCCCCGGGGGAGTTCGTCCCCGCCCGGTAGCCGTCGAGGAGCTTGTTCCACTCCTTCTCGATCTCCCCCTCGAAGGCGGCCACGAAGGCGTCGAGGTCCTCCGGGGAGAGGGCCGAGGTCCGGACGACGGCCCGGTTGGCGTCGTAGAGGGTCCAGTCGTCCGTGAGGATCTCGAGGTCGTAGGTTGCGGCCTCCTCCCGGACCGTGGTCCCGGGGAAGGGGGCCAGGTGGTGGTAACCGTAGTAACAGCCGAGGGAGGCGGCGAAGGACGCCGTCTCGGCGAGGGTCTCCCTCGTCTCCCCCGGGAGGCCGACGATGAAGGAACAGTGGACCAAAAGGCCCGCCGCCCGGGCCATTTCCACGGCCCTCACCACCTCCTCCGGCGTGATCCCCTTGCGGATCGTCCTGAGGATCCCCCGGTTGGCCGACTCGACGCCGAAGCTGATGCTGTCGCACCCTGCCTCCCTCATCCGCTCCAGGGTCTCGAGATCCACGGTGTTCACCCTGGCGAAGGCGCTCCATGCGAATCTCAGGCCCCGGCGGCGGATCTCGTCGCAGACCTCCCGCACCCGTTCACGGTCCGAGACGAAGAGGTCGTCCGCCACGTTGATCCGGTCGATGCCGTAGGAGAGGATCTCCTCGATCTCCTCCATCACCGAAGAGACCTTCCGTTTCCTCATCCTCCCCCCCACCATGCGCCGCCCCTGGCAGAAGATGCAGCGGTACGGGCACCCCCGCCCCGTGATGACGCTGATGGGGAAACCCAAGGCGCGGTAACGGGAAAGGGGCAGGAGGTGACGGGCGGGGGTGGGGATGGAGTCGATGTCGGCGATGAAACCCCGGGGGGGGTTGACGATCACACCCCCGTCCTGCCGGTAGGCGATCCCGTCGATCCGGGGGAAGAAACGGGGATCGAAGGAGGAGGCCATGAGTTCCCGCACCGTCTCCTCCCCCTCCCCCATGACGACCACGTCGATCCCCCTGTGGTCACTCAGGACCGCCGGGGCGTCGAAGGAGGCGTGGGGACCCCCCATGACGGTCAGGGTCCGGGGTGACAGCTCCTTGACCTCGTCGAGGATCGCCGCCGCCCGGGGGTAGTTGAGGGTCACGGAGGTGGCGCCGACGACGTCGGGCCGGAAGTCCTCGAGGAGGGCCGCCAGTTTTTCCCTGTGATAACGGGAGACGATGAAGTCGAAGATCCTCACCTCCGCCCCCGCCGCCGCGAAGGCCGCCGCCACGTAGGTGACGCCCAGGGGGGGCGCCGGGGCCTCGGAGAGGGGATAGGGGGGGGCGATGACGGCCACGCGCATCGTCAGTCCCCCCGCCGCGGGAAGAGGAGGGACCGGAACCAGCCCCACCAGGTGTTGCCCCCCAGGAGGGCCCGGTCGATGGCGTCGAAGCGGGCCGCCAGGACCTCCGGCTGGGCGAAGAAATCCCTGCGGGTCTTCATCTCCCGGTCCTTGTCGAGGGACCGCACGACGACGGCGGGGTTCCCGGCGGCGATGACGTCGGCGGGGATGTCCCGCACGACGACGGCCCCGGCCCCGACGATGCTGTTGTCGCCGATGGTCACGCCCTTGGCGACTATGGCGCCGTCGCCGATCCAGACGTTGTCGCCGATGACGACGGGGCGCGTCTCCCCCACGGAGAGGCCGCGGTCGTATATGCCGTGCCAGTCGGCGTCCGTCACCAGGACGCCGGAGGCGAACATGCACCCCTCCCCCGCCCTGATCCCCGTGGCGGCGCTGATGCGGCACCCCGGGCAGAGGAGGGCGTAGGGGCCTATCTCGATGAAACCGCCCCCCTCGAAGGTGGACCAGACGGTGAGACGGACCTTCTTGTCGGGGGCGGCGATGACGGTGGCGTAGTCACCCAGGGAGACGGGCCCCCCGAAGACCTCCACGTGCCAGGGCTTCATGAAGGTGCACCCCGCCCCCAGGCGCTCGAACTGGGGGGCGAGGAACCGCCGGGCGTACCAGGCCTGGAAGGCGTTGTAGGCCCTCTTGACGACGTAGGGCCTGTGATCACGGCGCATCCGATCCCCCCTTCAGGCCCGGCGGCGATGCCGGAAGAGGCGGGCGGCGGGCGTCAGGTCGGAGACGGCGTCGTAGGCCAGAAGGACCGCCGCCGCCGTCCAGGACGTCTTTTCCTCGGGCCAGACGACGCCGTCGGGGACCGTGACGCCCATCCAGTAGGGGCCGTCCTCGTAGCGCTTGTCGGCAAGCCAGCAGAAGACCTCGAGGGCCTCCTCGCAGTCCCCCAGGGCTGCCAGGGCGATGACGAGCTCCGAGGTCTCGGCCATGGTGACCCAGGGGCGGTCGCTGACGCAACGGACGCCCCAGCGGGGGATGACGAAGATGTCCCAGCCCCGCTCGATCCGGCCCCGGGCGGCGGCCCCCGTCACGGCCCCGCAGAGGACGGGGTAGTACCAGTCCATGGAGAAGCGGGCCTTCGTCCGGTCGAAGAGATCGGGGCGGCCGCCGATGGCCCCGCCCAGCTTGGCGAGGGCGCAGATCCAGTCCGGTCTCGCCGCCCCGACGAGGGACGCGAGTTCCAGGGCGCACCGGAGGCTGAGGTAGATGGAGGAACAGCCCGTCAGGAGGGCCTTGGGGTCGGGACGCCCCGCGGCGTCCAGGGCCCAGTAGATCTCCCCCGCGGGGGTCTGGAGGGAGAGGGCGAAGTCGATCCCCTTCCGCAGGGGCTCCCACATCTCCCTCACGAAGGCGGCGTCCCGGGTGATCAGGTAGTGATGATAGACCCCGACGGCCAAGTAGGCGGCGAAATGGGTCTCCCGCGTCCGGTCCAGGACCTCGCCCCCGGCGTAGGCGGAGTACCAGCTCCCGTCGGGGAGCTGTCGGCCCGCGAGCCACCGGAAGGCCCGGCGGGCCTCCGCGACGAAACCGGCGACGCTGAGCCCCATGGCGCTCTCCACGTGGTCCCAGGGGTCCGTCTTGCCCCCCTCGGACCAGGGGATCTCCCCGTCGGGCCTCTGGATCCCCGCGATGAAATCCGCCAGGCCCCGGACGTCGGGTTTCGGCGCGGTGAGAAGGGCTTCGGGTCTTAGGGCCATGGCTTCACGATCCCTTTTCGAGGTACAAGACGATGCTCTTCCCGATCAGGGGGTTGAGCAAGGCGTCGATCATCCTCACCCAGGCGGGGCCCCGGACGATGTCCCACTCGAGGAAGCGCCGGTAGAGCCTCACGGGGAGGGCGACGTCGTTCTTGTGGCCCACGAGGCACCTGAGCCACCAGTAGGGGCTGTGGAGGGCGTGGCGGTAGGAGACGTGCCGGCAGCGGGTCCCCGCCCCCTCGAGGAGCCCCAGGAGCTCCCGGCGGGTGAAGATCCTCACGTGCCCCCCCTCCTCCTCGTGGTAGGCCCGGGAGAGGGACCAGCAGACCAGCTCGGGGAAAAACCGCGGGACGCTGACGGCCAGGGATCCGCCCGGCTTGAGGACCCGGACGAGCTCCCGGACGGCGGCGTCGGCGTCACGGACGTGCTCGAGGACCTCCGAGCAGACCACCACGTCGAAGGCGCCGTCCCGGAAGGGGAGGCTCGTCACGTCGCCCCGGCAGACGAGCCACGGCCCCCCTTCCCTCTCCCGTTCCAGGAGCCTCATGAGGTTTCCCGCCTTGGCGAGATCCTCACCGTTGCGGTCCAGGCCCACCACCGCCACCCCCTCCCGGCGGAAGGCCTCGGCGAGGTGCCTCCCCGTGCCGCAGCCCGCGTCGAGGACCCTCATCCCCCCCCTCAGGTTCAGTCTGGCGAAATCAACGGTGATCACCCATGGCCTCCCGGTAAACGGCCACCGTCCTCTCGGCGGCGTGGCGCCACGTGAGGGAGCGCCTCACCCTCTCCATGCCCGCCCGGGACAGGGCTCTCCTCTTCCCCTCGTCGTCGAGGAGGGCCGCGATGGCCTCCGCCAGGGCGGGGCTGTCCCCGGGGGGGACGAGGAGGCCCGCCTCCCCCACCACCTCGGGGAGGGCCCCGCCGGTGGTGGCGATAACGGGGACACCGCAGGCCATGGCCTCCCCCGCGGGCATGCCGAAACCCTCGTAGAGGGAGGGGACGACGGCCAGGGTCGCCTCGGCGTAGTGGCGGGCGAAGGCCTCGGCGGGGATGCGGCCCGTGAAGGAGACGCAGTCTCCCAGGCGGAGGCGGGCGATGAGACGCGCCACCTCGCCCCCCTTCTTGGGCTCGCCGATGACGGTGAGATGGATGGGCCTCTTCCTGCGCAGGGCGTCCACGGCCTCGAGGAGGTAACGGAGCCCCTTGAGGGGCGTGTCGGCGCTGTTGGTGGTGATCACGTGATGGGGTTTACGCGCGATCCCGGGCAGGGGGTGGAACCAATCGGTGTTGATCCCGTTGGGGACCACGCGGAAACGGTCCTCGGGGACGGTGAACTCCCGGCTGATGTCCCGGCGCGAACACTCGGAGACGGTGATGATCCGCCGCAGGCGCCGGACGACGCGCCTCTGCATGGCGATGAAGGAATACCAGCGCCGCACCTTGAACTTTTTTAAGATATTCCGGGCGGCGCTCATCTCCACTTCCCGGTCCACCGTGATGGGGTGATGGATCGTCGCCACGACGGGGAAGCCGAGGCGGGGGAGGCCGAGGAGGCCGTAGGCGAGGCACTGGTTGTCATGGACGACGTCGTAGGAAGGGCGGCGGTGACGGAAATAACCGAAGACCCGCCAGCCGAAGGTGAAGGGTTCCGGGAAGCCCCCCGTGCACATGGAGAGAAACTCGAGGGAATTGAGGGGGGAGAGGAGGTCGGAGTAGTCCCGGACCTTGAAGAGGTGGTCGGGGTTGTAGAGATCGAGGCCGGGGAGGCGGTGGAGCCTCACCCCCTCCTTGAGCTCCGGGTAGGGCGGCCCGGAGATGACGTCCACCTCGTGACCCAGGTCCTTGAGGGCGCCGCTGAGGTACTTGACGTAGACCCCCTGGCCGCCGCAGGTCGGGTTCCCCCGGTAGGTGAGGAGGCAGATCTTGAGGGGCCCGTCACCACCCCCGCGGCCCTTTTCTATCCGGGGATGCAAACCCACGGCCGTCTATCCCCGCCCCTCGCCTCAACGGCCCACGAGGCGCCGGACGAGGTCCTCGGCCCCGGCGAGGACCTCCAGGGCCTCCTGGAGCGAGAGGCCCGCGCCGCGGGCCACGGTGAGGGCCGTCTCCCGGGTGATGAGGTCGGACGGGGCGTGGGCGTCGGTGTTGACGATGAGGGTGGCGCCGACGCGCCGGGCGGTCCTACAGACGTGGCCGTTGGTGAGACTGTGGCCGCGCCGGGCGGAGAGTTCGAGACAGACGCCCCTCTCGGCCGCCATGGCCGCGTCCTCGTCGGAGATGAGGCCGGGGTGGGCCAGGATATCGACGGCCGCCCGGACGGCGGCCCTGTTCGTCCCGGGGGGCACGGGCTCCACGACGGTCTCGCCGTGGACGACGACGATCTGCGCCCCCAGGGCCCGGGCCTCCTCCGCCAGGGGGGCGATGGCCTCGGGGGGGCAGTGGGTCAGCTCGACTCCGCCGACGGCCGTGATGGGAAAGGCCTCGGAAAGGAGGCGGCAGGCCTTCACCACCCTCGGGACGATGAAGTCCAGGTTGGACATGTCGGCGTGGTCCGTCACGGCCACGGCCCGGTAACCCATGACGACGGCCCTCCTGACGAGCTCCGCCGGGAGGAGTTCCCCGTCGCTGAAGAGGGAATGGGTGTGAAGGTCGATCACAGAATACCCCTCGCTGTCCGCCCGCAGGCAAAGTGACGGGTTGTTTAGCAGAATTGCCGCCGCCGGTCAACATGCCCGTGGGAGGTCGATCACATTCCCGTTGCATTGCCCAGGTGGTTGCCTTACCATCGGAGGGGTCGCGGCAAAAGAATCATCCCGGTGGTGAGGACATGGGGGGGATCTCCCGAAGGGACCTCCTGGCCCTGTTGGGCAAAGGGGCGCTGGCGTTGGCGGTCTGGGGCGTGTCGCCCCCGGGCGTCTTCGGATCCCTGGGCCCGGGGGGCGGCGGTCACCACCGGGCCCGCCACTGGGCCTCCGCCGTGACGGGGGGCGGAAACTGCCGTCTCTGCCACGACCCCTCCGAGGGGCTCAAGGGGGCCTATGAGCACCCCGCCGGCCTGGTCCGCTGTCTCTTGTGTCCCCACCGCTGCGTCCTCCTCCCCGGCCAGCGGGGGCGGTGCCGGGCGCGGATGAACGTGGACGGCGAGCTCGTGAGCCTGGTCTACGGCCGGCCCGTGGCCGTCCACACGGACCCCATCGAGAAGAAGCCCTTCTACCACTTCCTGCCCGGCGCGGCGGCCTTCTCCCTCGCCACGGCCGGCTGCCCCCTGAGCTGCCCCTTCTGCCAGAACTGGCAGATCTCCCAGGCGCGGCCCGAGGATCACCCCGTGGCCTACACCGCCCCCGAGACCCTCGTCAGGACCGCCTCCGCCGAGGGCGACCCCGTCATCGCCTTCACCTACAACGAGCCCACGGTCTTCTTCGAGTACATGGTCGACACGGCCCGGGAGGCGCGGCGGCGCGGCATCAGGGGCGTCCTGATCAGCTGCGGCTACATCAACGACGCCCCCCTCAAGGAGCTGTGTTCCGTCCTGTCGGCCATCAAGATCGACCTCAAGGGGTACAGCGAGACCTTCTACCGTGACGTCTGCAAGGCGGAGCTGAAACCGGTCCTCAAGACCATCAAGACCGTCGCCCGCTCGGGGGTCCACCTGGAGATCGTCAACCTCGTCGTCCCCACCCTCAACGACTCGGACGCCATGATCCGGGGCCTGGCGGACTGGGTCCACGGCGAGGTGGGTCCCGACGTCCCCCTCCACTTCAGCCGCTTCCACCCCGACTACCGCATGCGCCACCTCCCCCCCACCCCCGTGCGGGTCCTGGAGCGGGCCCGGGCCGTGGCCATGGAGCGGGGCCTGAGATACGTCTATGTCGGCAACGTCCCCAACCACCCGGGGAACCACACCTATTGTCCGTCCTGTAAAAAGGTGCTAATCTCACGCGTGGGTTTCTTCGTTCTGGAAAACAATGTCACCGACGGCCGCTGCCGCTTCTGCCGCCGCAAGATCGCCGGGGTGTGGGCGTAGCCGTGAGAAAGTGGTTGTTATTTTCCGTCTTTTCCCTTTGTCTCCTCCTGGGGGTAGCCATGGTCATCAGAGCCGACAAGCCGAAGAACGTCGTCATCCGGCCCCCCGCCGTGGCGGGCCAGTTCTATCCCGACAACCCGGGCGTCCTGAGAAAGGCCGTCGAGGCCTTCCTGGCCGACGCCCCCTCCCCCCGGGGTGACGAGGTCATCGCCATCGTCGCCCCCCATGCCGGTTACATCTACTCCGGCCAGGTCGCCGCCGACGCCTGGCGCCAGGCCGCCGGCGGCCGGTACGACCTCGTCGTGATCCTGGGCACGAACCACACGGGGGCCGTGGGCAACGCCGTGGCCGCCTACCCGGGCGACGCCTTCGAAACGCCCCTCGGGGTCGTCTGGATCGACAAGGACACGGAGGGGGAGCTCCTGAGGGAATCACCCGACTGTCTCCACAACTCCGCCGCCCACGGCCGGGAGCACTCCATCGAGGTCCAGGTCCCCTTCGTCCAGGTCCTCTTCCCCCAGGCCAAGATCCTGCCCCTCGTCGTGGGGAGGCCGGACGTGGAGCTGTGCCGCCGCTTCGGCGAGGCCCTGGCGAAGGTCGTCAAGGGGAAGCGGGCCCTGATCGTCGCCAGTTCCGACCTCTCCCACTACCCCTCCTACGCCGACGCCGTCCGCGCCGACCGCCAGACCCTCGAGGCCGTCTGTTCCCTCGACCCCCGGACCCTGAGCCGCCGGATCCGGGAGATCGAGTCCCTCTCCCTCCGGGACCTCCACACGGCCGCCTGCGGCGAGGCCCCCATCATGGCCGCCCAGGCCGCCGCCCGGGCCCTCGGGGCCAAGGGGGCCCGGGTGGTCAGTTACGCCAACTCGGGCGACGCCGCCGTGGGCGACCGGAGCCGGGTGGTGGGGTACGGGGCCGTGGTGATGACGAGGGAGGCGGCGCCCCCGCCCACGGGGGAGGAGCGGGGCCCGGGGGGCGGCGGGGACCTCACCCCGGAGGACAGGAGGGCCCTGTTGGGCCACGCCCGCAAGACGATCGAACAGTTCCTCACCCTCAGGACCGTCCCGGCCGCCCGGGGCTTCTCGGAGGCGGCCCGGCAGAAGCGGGGCGTCTTCGTGACCCTGAAGAAACACGGCCAGCTGAGGGGCTGCATCGGCCACATGGCCCCCGACACCCCCCTGGCGGACCTGGTGGGCTCCATGGCCCTCCAGTCGGCCTTCAACGACCCCCGTTTCCCCCCGGTGAAGGCCGAGGAGTTGAAGGACATCGAGATCGAGCTGTCCGTCCTGACACCGATGAAACCCGTTTCGGGACCGGAGGAGATCGTCGTGGGCCGGGACGGGGTCCTCCTGACGAAGGGCGGGCGCAGCGCCGTCTTCCTCCCCCAGGTGGCGGTGGAGCAGAACTGGACGAAGGAGGAGATGCTCGACCACCTGGCGATGAAGGCAGGCCTGCCGCCCAAAAGCTGGAAGGAGGGCTGCCGCTTTCAGACCTTCCAGGCCGAGGTGTTCGGCGAGGGGGAGGGGGGGCGCCGCTGAGGGACGGCCGCCGCGGATGACCTCGGCCCTCTTCGCCACGGGCCTCGTCTGTCTCCTGGCCCAGGTCGTCATCCTCAGGGAGCTGACCGTCGCCTCCTTCGGCACGGAACTCGTCTATCTCTTCGCCTTCGCCCTCTGGCTCGGCGGCGGCGCCGCGGGGGCGTGGCTGTCCCGCCTGCCCATCTTCTCCCGGCCCGGGGCGATCCCCGGCCTCTTCACGGCGGCCGCCGTCCTGACCCCCCTCGAGGCGGTCCTGATCCGGGGGGGACGCGACATCCTCGGCATCACCCCCGGGACCTTCCCCTCCCTCGGGGAGCAGTTCCTGACGGCCGCCGCCGGGGTCCTGCCCGTCGCTGTGGCGGCGGGTCTCCTCTTCCCCCTGGCGGCGGCGGGGTTCCGCCGGGACGGCCCCGGCGGGGGTCCCCTGGGGCGGGCCTACGCCGTCGAGGGCCTGGGCGGTCTTATCGGCGCCCTCGCCGCGACCCTCTCCCCCGCCGCGGGCCTCTCCAACCTCTCCCTTTCCTTCCTTACGGCCCTCACGGCGGCCGCGGCGGCCCTCTGGACAGGGCCCCGGGGGTCCGGGGGGGTCTTAGGTCGCCTCGCGGCCCTCTCGGTCGCCCTGGCCGCCCTCGCCGCCCTGTTCTTCACCGGACCCCTGGACAGGGCCACGACGAGGTGGAACCACCCCCACCTCGCCGCCGTCCGCGACACCCCTTACGGGCGCGTCACCGTCGCCCTCCCCGAGTCCCAGGTCGTCTTCTTCTTCGACGACGCCCTCCTCTACGAGTCGGAGGGGACGGAGGCGGAGGCCTTCATCCACCCCGCGGCCCTCCAGCACCCCTCACCCCGCCGCGTCCTCCTCCTGGGCGGGGGCGTCCAGGGGATGGTCACGGAGCTCCTCCACCACGGGCCGGAGGCGGTGGACCACGTCGAGATCGACCCCTTCCTCTTCGAGACGGCGGCGCCTTACCTGCCCGCCCCCCTCCGGGCCTCCCTCGCCGACCCCCGGGTGAGGACCCTCTACGCGGACCCCCGGCGTCACCTCGCCTCGGGCCCGCAGTACGACCTCATCGTCGTCGCCATGCCGGAACCCCTCTCGGGCTGGTCCAACGGCTTCTACACGGAGGAGTTCTTCCGTCTCTGCCGCCGGGCCCTGAACCCGGGGGGCGTGCTGGCCCTGCGCCTCGAGGGGGCGGAGAACCTCTGGACGGGCGTCGTGGCCATGAAGATGGCCTCCGTCCATCGGGCCCTCGGGGACGTCTTCCCCGCCGTCGTCTTTCTCCCCGGGGGCACCAACGTCGTCACGGCCTCCGACGCCCCCCTGCCGACGACGGCTGAGGAACCCACGGGGCGCTGGCGACAACGGGGGATCCCCGGCCGCCTCGTCACCCCCCCCTACCTCGCCTATCTCTACGAGAACGACCGTTTCCGGCGGACCAGGGACCTCCTCGCCGCCTTCGGCGACACGCCCCCCAACAGGGACGCGCGGCCCGTTTCCTACCGTTTCACCGCCATGCTCTGGCTCTCCCGTTTCGTGCCCGCCGCTTCGGCCCCGGGTTTCGCCAGGGACCTGGAGAAATGGATCTACCGCGTCGGCCCCGCGGCGGGGCTCCTGGCGATGGCCGCCCTCGCCGCGGCCTCCTTCGGTCCGAGGCGCTCCTTCCCGGCGGTCCTCGCCGCCGTCGCCGGCTTCAACGGCATGCTCGCCGAGGGGGTCCTCATCATGCACTACCAGATCAAGACGGGGATCCTCTTCCAGGACGTGGGGCTCCTCCTGATGAGCTTCATGGGGGGCCTGGCCCTCGGCGCCTGGTCCCTGTCCCTTCGCCCCCCGTCGGGCCGGGCCATCAGGGCCCTCGTCGTCGCCCAACCCTTCTTTTTTCTTCTTTTGGGCCTCGCCGTCCTTCGGGGCCTCCCCGCGGGCCTGCCCTCCGTCGCCCTCGCCCTGGGGGCGGCGGGCTGGTTCGTCGGCGCCCTCTTCGCCGCCGCGGCCCACCTGAGGGCGGGCGACGTCCGGGCCGCCGCCTCCGCCCTCTACGGTGCCGACCTCCTCGGGGGGTCCCTCGCCGCCCTCCTCGGCGGGGTGCTCCTCATCCCCTTCTGGGGTCTCTACCTCCCCCTGGCGGGGGCCGCCCTGGGCGCCCTCTGCCCCGCCGCCGCCCTCCTCGGCCGTCGGGGGACGCCGGGGGCGTGAAACAAATTTTTTCGTCCCCTTAAACGTTTCTTTCAAGGGCTGTCCCCCCTCCCGCCGTCACCCGGGGGGACGACGGCCTCTCCACCCATAATTTCTTTTTGATTTCGATAACTTGAAATTTTGTCACCCGGCCCACGGCGATGGCACGCTTTTCTCATGTAAGGAGGTCAAAGAAAGCGAAAAAGAATTTTTGAGATAAAAGGAGGAAACGGATCATGAAGAAGACGATAGGGACCCTGGTGGTGGCGGCAGCGGTGGTTTTGATGACGGCGACCTTCGGTTTCGCCGAGTACGCGGCGGCGGGTGTGGGGAACTTCCCCTACTTCCAGCTCGGTTGCCTCATCGTGGGCGGGATGATCATCATCTCCCTGAAGCACAAGTACGAGAAGATGTACACGAACGAGGCCGTGGGGGCCTTCGCCCTCTACACGGTCCTGGTGGCCCTCTTCACCAACCCCGTCGTGGACGCCCTGAAGAACCTCGTGGGCTGAAATCCCTCAACCGACGGCCAGTCCGGCCCCCTCCCCCGCGGGAGGGGGCTTTTTTTTCAGACGGCGCAGGGGAAGGCCCTCCCCGGCAGGAGGGCCGTGCGGTAGGACCGGACGGGGAGCCCCTCCAGCGCGAGGCCCCGCCGGATCTCGTCGAGGGTGGCGAAACGGCAGCCCCGCCGGCGCCACCTCTCCAGGAGGGAGACGAAGACCCCGGCGCCCACCCCCCCCTCCATCTCGGCGTGGACGGGCAGGACGTGACACCCCCCGCGGGCGAGGGCGGCGTCGAGGGCCTCGGCGGCCCCGGAAAGACCCGTCTCCTCCAGGCAGGGGAGATCGGAGGGGATCTCCGGTATCCCCAGACCCTCGTGGATGAAGGGCCCCTCGGCCCGGGTGCAGCTCAGGTAGGTGAAGTCCAGCTCCTTGAGGACCTCCATGACCTCCGCCTCGAGGCGCCAGGCCGGGGCCCCGAAGGCCGTCGGCTCCCTCCCCGTCACCTGCCGGAAGGCGCCGATCCCCCGGTCGAACCAGTCCCTGATCCACTGCCGGGAGCGCCGCGGGAGACTGTCCTGCCAGCGCCGATGGTCCCAGGCGTGGAGCTGCACCTCGTGGCCCTCCGCCATGATCCGCCGGACCAGGTCGGGGAAGGACACGGCGATGAGGGGCGAGGGGAGGAGGGTCCCGTAGAGGGCCGTCCGCCAGCCGTAGAGGGCCGGGGCGTTGGTCCCGATCATCTTCCGCAGGAAACGGGGGTTCCTAAGCAAGTGGAAGACGGCCAGGCCCGAGGCGTCGGGCCCCATGCTCAAAAAGAAGCTCCCCCGCAGGCCGGCCTCCCCGAGGATCTCCAGGAGGCGCGGCACCCCCCGCTTCATCCCCAGGTAGGTGTCCACGTCGATCTTGAGACCGATCAGCGTCTCCGCCATCATCCCTCGCCGCCCGGCCCGGGAAGGACTCCCGCCGCCGGGTCCTTGTCGGGTCTTTTTCAGGTGGAGAGTGTCCGAGGGGGGGCCGGATGTCAAGGCGATTCTGACCGCCCGGCGGGGAAGACGCCGGGGCCGAAGGGGTAAGTCCGCCTCGGCCTGAAGGGGCGCAGGGTTAGTTCTGTACCATATTTCTATCGACCGTCCCGGGGGGCCCACCGGGGTGGGGGAGGCATTTTCGGGAGGGGAAAATTTTTTGTCGATCGCTGATTCCTCAATGATTTCAAGTAGTCTACCTACGTCGGCGCGCCGACATCCCCCCGCGGTCGCCCGGTTTTGATCTAATACATAGCCTATAATATGCTCATAAAATTGGCCGAAATTTGCCCCCAAAACGGCCGTTTTCGGCCCGTTTTTCGCCAAGAAAAATTTTTGGGCCAAAAAGGCCCGTTTTTTTCTCCCGAAAAGGCAAAACGGGGCAAAAAGGGCCGTTTTCCCG
>ERZ795047.267-NODE-267-length-67349-cov-10.552115_pt1 | contig 67349 bp, 59 predicted proteins | sample MGYA00375131_ERZ795047 | MGnify/ENA primary metagenome ERZ795047 (study PRJEB30176, sample SAMN05720228) | activated sludge metagenome | isolation source: Anaerobic digester | place: Japan | collected 2015-05-20 ... | reverse complement strand
TACGATTAAACCATTTGATTTAACTATAAGGTTAATATTTCAACCAAATGAAAGCTTCCGACATACAAACCGAAGACAAAATTTTTGAGGCCGCAACTGAAGTCTTTCAGGAAAAAGGATACGACGGAACCAGAATGCATGATATAGCCCAGAAAGCCGGCACCAACAAAGCCCTCCTGCACTATTATTTCCGCTCAAAAGATGCTCTTTTTGAAGCTGTATTCCAGAAACTTGCTTCAAAACTTTTCTCAAAATTCACACCCATTCTCAGCCCAGAGCTCTCACTCGAAGAAAAACTACACTTCTTCTTCCGTGAACATATCGAATTTCTAAAGGAAAATCCCCGCCTGCCCTTCTTTATAATTAACGAACTTAACCGTAAACCCGAAAGAATTCAACGTTTAATAAGAAACATCGACTTTAAACTTTTCTACAAAACACTCTCTGAACAGCACGGAAAGGAATTCGAAAAATATGATATCACCCCCGACTCCCTGCTACAGATAATGACATCAATTGCAGCAATAAGCATATTCCCCTTTATCGGAAAAAATTTTTCGAAGTCATTATGGAGAATTTCAACAAAAATTTCGACGAATATCTCGAAGAAAGAAAAGAATTTGCACCCGATTTTGTTTTAAGCGCCTTAAAAAACAGAAGGAAAACCAAAAAATAAAAACCATGATACAGAGGATTTGCCTGACAGTAATAGTCTCATTTATATTAATTCTGAAGGGATACCCGCAGAAAATCATCACCCTGTACGATTGTTACGACGCCGCAATGAAGAAAAGCTCACTTGCCGGAGAACAGGAACTCCATACTTCAATATGGCAGATAAAAGACAAAAACCTTTCAAAGAACTGGTTGCCATCACTCGATGCAGGTGCTTCATTCATCTATAACTCCGAAGTTATAGACCTTGGTGAAAAATTTTCCACTGTTCCCATCCCCGGACTTGCTGATGCCATCAAACCCCTGCCTCACGAACAGTACCGGATAACCGTCGACATTACCCAGACAATATACGACGGAGGAGCCACCAAAGCAGCAAGAGAACTTGAGAACACAAACCGCAAAGTGAATGAAAAACAAACTGAAACAGATCTTTACAAACTACGCTCACAGGTTAATAATTACTACTTCTCCATCCTGATGCTCGACCGGCAGAAAGAGTCGTTTGAAGGTTTCAGGGAAGTGATAGAAAAACGTATTGCTTCAATGGAATCAGCACTAAAAAACGAAATAATCGTGCCCTCTGATATAGATATTATGAAAGCTGAGAAAATCAAGATAGAACAGCAACTAAAAGAAATCGAAATCAAAAAAACAGCTCTTCTTAAAATCCTGTCAGACCTTACCGGTATAGCTGTTGAACCTGCCGACCAGCTTGCTGTTCCTGAACTTCCCGGAGAAACAGATATCGAATTGATGCGTCCGGAACTGCAGTATTTCGACATCAGAAAAGAACAGCTGCAGGCAGGAATAAAAACGATCGCAACACGAAGAATGCCAAAAGCCTACGGCTTTGCAACACTGGGCTACGGAAATCCTCCCGGAAACAACTTCCTTAAAGATGAATTTGCACCATATTATATTATAGGTGCCGGAATAAAATGGAATATCTTTGATTGGAGCCGGGTGAAGAACGAAAAGGAAATCCTTACTCTCGAGCAAAACATTATTGAAAAAAGAAAAACCGACCTGGAAGAGAATCTGCGCAGGATGCTCGAAGCAAAAAAGGCAGAGATTCTTTCGCTCGAATCCCTGCTGGAATCAGACAGGGAACTTATTGAACTGAGAAAGAAAATTTCGTCAGCAGCTATATCCCGGTATGAAAACGGAGTTATAACCGCTGCCGAGATGCTGGGTGAACTCAACGCCGAACGACAGGCTGCTGTAACATACGAACTGCATAAAGTAAGCCTTGCAATGGCAAAAGCAGAATATTTTAACATAAGCGGACAGGAAATAAAATAAACTGGAAAATCATGAACAGAATAATCTCTCTCATTCTTCCAGCAGCACTGCTTATAGCAGGTTGCAGTAACAACAAAAGCGAAGCCGATGCATACGGAAACTTCGAAGTGACTGAAGTTATAGTCTCTGCAGAAACCAACGGACGAATACTTCAATGCGACATACGTGAAGGTATGGAAATAGAAAAGGGAGCTCTCATAGCCCTTATCGACACCACACTTTTCCACCTTCAGAAAGCTGAAATCGACGCAGGCATTGCAGGCGTAACAACCCGCATCAGTTCCATTAACGCTCAGAATGCCATTCTGGAACAGCAAATAGAGAACCTGCAGGTAAATATTAAAAGAATTGAAAACATGTTGAAGGATGATGCTGCCACAAAAAAACAATACGACGACCTCACCGGACAGGTGGAGGTACTCAGGAAACAGATAACCGCAAATAATACCCAGAAGGCTTCTGTACAGGCAGAAGTGGCAGTGTACAATGCAAAAAAAGCCACCCTTGAAGAGCAGATATCACGATGCATGGTGCGCAGCCCTCTGAAAGGAACTATCCTGCAAAAATATTGCGAAACTGGTGAAATGGCTGCAGCAGGCAAGCCTCTGGCAAAAATAGCCGACCTGTCGGTGATGAAACTTAAAGTATATGTGAGCGGAGCTCAGCTGGATAAAATAAAAACCGAACAGGAATGTACTGTAAGAATAGATGACGGGAAAAAAGGTTATAAAACTCTAAGCGGGAAAGTAACCCATATTTCGGAAAAAGCAGAATTTACTCCCAAAATAATCCAGACAAAAGAAGAAAGAGTAGCACTTGTTTATGCTGTAACTATTGAAGTACAGAACGACGGAACGATAAAATCGGGTATGCCAGGTGAAGCTATTTTTTAATACACAGGCTTTTTTACTGAACCATGAAAACCGTAATTGAAGCAGAAGAAATTTCCAGGAACTTCGGGAAGGTTAAAGCTCTCGACAATGTAACGTTCTCTGTTAACGAGGGTGAGATATTCGGTTTTATTGGTCCCGACGGCGCAGGCAAGACAACTCTCTTCCGCATTGTAACCACCCTGCTCCTGCCCGACAGCGGCACCATGAAAGTGCTTGGATTCGATTCTATAAAAGATTTCAGGGAGTTGCGCAAACATATTGGTTATATGCCCGGACGTTTCAGCCTTTATCCTGATCTGTCGGTTGAGGAAAACCTTAATTTTTATGCTACTGTTTTCGGCACCACCGTTAACGAAAACTACAGCCTGATTGAAGCCATATATAAACATCTGGAGCCTTTCAGGAAAAGGCTGGCAAGGGACCTGTCGGGAGGCATGAAACAGAAACTGGCACTTTCGTGCGCATTAATCCACCGGCCCCGTCTGCTTGTACTCGACGAACCCACAACAGGTGTTGACGCTGTATCAAGGGTAGAATTCTGGGAGATCCTTCAGGGTATGAAAGAACACAATATAACGGTTCTCGTATCAACACCTTACATGGACGAAGCAATGAGATGCAACAGGGTGGCATTAATACAGCAGGGACAGATACTCACTATCGACACGCCGGATAACATAAAGAGTGGCTTCAGGGGCAAACTGTTCAAAATAAAAGCTCCCGGCAAATTCAAACTTATTAACGCTGTGAGAGATCACCACAACACCCTTTCTGCATACCCCTTCGGTGATTCAGTCCATGCAACATTTTTTAACGATACTGTTCCTGAAGATTTTGTCAATTACCTGACAATGAAAGGAATAGAAAATGTGCAAATAACTGAAAGCGAAGCACATATCGAAGATCGCTTTCTTGAACTTATGAACATATGAAAAACAACAGTAAACCGGTAACTGGTTATCCTTCCTCAAAAGGAGAAGAGACCATGGAAAGAGGTGAAACAGTTATTACAGTCAGAAATCTTGTTAAAAAATTCGGCAGCTTCGTTGCCAATGACAATCTGACTTTTGAGGTTTACAGAGGTGAGATATTTGGCTTTCTGGGAGCTAACGGTGCAGGTAAAACTACCGCTATCAGAATCCTTTCGGGTTTGCTTCAACCCACTTCGGGTGAAGTCAGGGTTGCCGGCTTCGATGCGTGGAAAGAATCTGAGATGATAAAGAAACATATAGGCTATATGTGCCAGAAATTTTCTTTGTACGAAGACCTCACCGTAAAAGAAAACATTCAGCTGTACGGCGGCATTTACGGAATGAGTGACGAGTTGATAAAAGAAAGAACAGAGGCCCTTCTGGAAAAACTCAGATTCACTGAGTATAAGGACCGGCTGATATCCGGCCTTCCCCTTGGCTTCCGACAGAAACTCGCGTTTGCAGTGGCAGTTCTGCACCAACCGGAAATAGTTTTTCTCGATGAACCTACCGGCGGTGTAGACCCCATCACAAGGCGCCAGTTCTGGGAAATGATTTATGAAACAGCCGATAGTGGAATAACCGTCTTCGTTACTACACATTACATGGACGAAGCAGAATACTGCGACCGCGTTTCAATAATGAGCGAAGGACGAATTGTGGCACTCGACACTCCAGAAAATCTCAAAAAACAATTTAATACGGAGAGCATTGAAGAAGTATTTATCAGCATTGCCCGGCCCGGTAAAAGTTCAATTAATCTTTTAAACATAAACCAATGAAACGCTTCCTTGGCTTTGTAAAAAAGGAATTCATCCATATTTTCAGGGATTACCGCACCCTGATAATACTTTTCGGAATACCTGCTGTACAGATTCTGGTTTTTGGATTTGTCGTCAGTACTGATATAAAAGATGCCGGTGTGGCAATACTTGACCTTTCCCGGGACGAAACAACGCAGAAACTTACAGATAAAATCCTCTCTTCAGGCTTCTTCAGAAAAACCGGCGAACTTCTCAATTATAATGACATAGACCGGATATTCAAAAAAGGCAATACAAAAGCAGTAATCATATTTGAAAAAGATTTAGGAAGCAGACTTTTCAGGGAAGGCACCGCTTCCGTAAACATTATTGCTGATGGCTCTGAGCCTAACGTTGCAACTCTTGTTTCAAATTATATCTCAGCAATTATTTCCGACTTCAACCGTGAAATGAATAAAACACTTCTCAGCTCATCCCCTGTGGTCCAGCCCGAAGTACGCATGTATTTCAATCCCTCCCTGAAAAGCCACTTCATGTTCGTTCCCGGTGTAATCACACTTATCATGATACTCATATGTGCCCTGATGACCTCGGTAACAATAACGCGTGAAAAAGAATTCGGAACAATGGAAGTTCTTCTTGTCTTACCACTGAAACCTTCTCAGATAATACTCGGAAAAGTTGCTCCATATTTTCTTCTCTCTTTTATAAACATCATTACAATACTCATCCTTTCATGGTTCGTCTTTGGCCTGCCCGTAAGAGGAAGCCTCATATTACTGCTACTTGAGACAATGCTTTATATTATGATGAGTCTTACTCTGGGCATACTCATTTCAACCGTTTCAAAAACCATGCAACAGGCAATATTCATCTCTGCAATAGGGATGATGCTGCCAACAATACTCCTGTCGGGATTTATCTTCCCAATAGAAAACATGCCGAAGGTTTATGATTATTTCAGCAGCATTCTTCCACCGAGATATTTTATAGTTATAATCAAAAATATTATGATTAAGGGTACCGGACTGCAATATGTATGGAAAGAAACATTGATTATTGCTCTGATGACATTGATTTTTATGGCATTAAGTATTAAAAAATTCAGTCTGAGACTTCAGCAGTGAGGATATGAGAACAATATTATTTCTTATAAGAAAAGAGTTTCTTCAGATATTCCGTAACAGGTTTATCGGCAGGGCAATTTTTGCCATTCCCCTTATACAAATGCTAATCCTTGTTCCTGCAGTTACTTTCGAGATCAAATACGTAAATCTTTGCATTATTGACAATGACCGCTCAGTTGAATCGCGGGAACTTATTGGCAAACTTGAAGGGTCGCCGTTCTTCAGGGTAAAATATTATACATGGTCCGAAGAAAAAGCCAATGAGCTGATATACAACAATAAATGCAGTGCAATAATTAACATCCCCTCAGGTTTCGGCAAGGAACTTGGAGCTGGCAGGCCGGTTAAAATTCTTGCCAGGATAGATGCCATCAATGCAATGAAGGGGCAACTCACCTGGGCTTACCTTAGCGGTGTAATCAGCAGCTATAATGAAAATATCATCGCAGAGAGTCTGCCTGTTGTTCAGGCAACAATGGTACCACGCATAAGTGTGACTGGCAGGTACTGGTATAATGAGATGCTTAACTATAAATATTACATGCTCCCTGGTATCCTGGTCATACTTGTCACTGCCATAGGATTTATGCTTGCCGGACTTAATCTAGTCAGGGAGAAGGAGATTGGAACAATTGAACAGATAAATGTCACGCCTGTGAAAAAGTCAGAGTTCATTATCTCCAAGATGGTGCCTTTTTTTATTATTGGCCTTGCCGATCTTGGTTTCGGACTCATCCTCGGAAAGATATTTTTCAACATTCCGTTTGAAGGGAGCTTATTGCTAATGTTCCTGGGTTCTGCAATATTTCTTGTAGCGGTACTTGGGCTTGGTCTGTTCATATCAACCTTTTCATCAACACAGCAGCAGTTCATGTTTGTGGCATTTTTCTTCATAATAGTATTTGTACTGATGAGCGGTATCTTCACTCCTTTTGAGAGCATGCCAATGTGGGCCCAGAAATTTGATTTAATCAATCCTGTAGCTCACCTGATAAGATTCAACCGCATGGTAATGCTGAAAGGTTCAGGTATTGCTGATGTTGCCAGGGAGTTGCTCTTGCTTTGCGGAATAGCTGTAATTTTTACCACATTTGCCGTGAGAAGATACAGAAAAACTGCCTGAAGTATCCCTCATTTAATTAAGATAGATTTCACCCACAACCGGCCAGTGGTCGGATATGAACACCGGACCCTTTTTCTTTACTATAGTGGAAATGCTTTTCACCTTCATTCCATTGCGGACAAAAATATAATCTATGCGGTTCTCTCTGGGCGTATCACTCCAGCCATTGAATGTACCAACTGGACCTGCAGGTGGTGTTTCAGTGATAATGTATGAATCAATTATTAAAGGATTTTCCGAACCGGCTCCGGTGAGTATAGAATATGCGCGACTGTCGGGTGTCATGTTAAAATCGCCCGTTATAACGAATTGGTTATCCCCGGCTATTTTTCTAACTTCATTCAAGAGTATTCCGGCACTCATTACCCTTGCTGAGTCTGAATCGTGTGCAAAATGTGTGTTAAAATAATATAAAGTCCTGCCGTCTTTCTTGCCTTTGAGCTCAACCCATGTTACTATTCTCGGTAATGAAGCTCCCCAGCCTTTGCTGCCCGGCACCTCAGGCGTCAGCGAAAGCCAGAAAGTATTACTCCTCACTATCTCAAACCTTTTTCCATTTATAAATACCGGATTCATTTCGCCCTTCTTATCACCGTCATCGCGTCCGACTCCAACTGAAAGGTATTCATCCATTGCAGAATCAATAGCCGCATATTGGTGCCACAATGCTTCCTGCAGACCGAACAGGTCGGGTTTCTCTTCTTTCAGAAAACTTATCAGAAATTCTTTTCTGTTTGGCCATGCATTAATACTGTCGCGAGGATTATCATAGCGGATGTTGAATGTTATTACATTTAGAGTGTTTCTTTCATCTTTACTACATGATACAAGAAAGCCAATTGCCAGAAAAAGAATTACTGATGTCCTTAGCATATTTTCATTTTTCCCCAAAGATAACAACAATGAATTAATTACTGCAGCCGCGATAATAATTAATATATTTGCACAATAACACTTATCATGCCCGACGTCATACGGTTACTTCCTGACTCTGTCGCCAATCAGATTGCTGCTGGAGAAGTGATTCAGCGGCCAGCGTCGGTCGTGAAAGAATTAATGGAAAACTCCGTTGATGCAGGTGCAAGAAGCATTAAAGTTATTATTAAAGATGCCGGAAGGACACTTATCCAGGTTATAGATGATGGCACCGGCATGTCAGAAACGGATGCCAGACTGGCATTTGAGCGGCATTCGACATCAAAGATATCATGCGCTGAGGATCTCTATGCAATTACCACCAAAGGCTTCAGGGGTGAAGCTCTTGCCTCAATAGCGGCAGTCTCTATGGTTGAACTCCGCACGCGGCGGACAGAGGACGAAACAGGCACACTGGTTGTTATAAGCGGCTCGAAGGTTGAAAGGCAGGAGATGTGCAGCTGCCCTGCAGGTGCAAACTTCGCAGTCAAAAGCCTTTTCTTCAACGTGCCCGCACGAAGAAAATTCCTGAAATCGGACAACACGGAACTGAGACATATTATAAGCGAGTTTCAGAAAATAGCTATTGCCCATCCTGAAATTAAATTTTCACTCACGCATAACGATACGGAAATATATAACCTGCCGGCAGCAAACACCCGTCAGCGGATCGCTGCCATCTTTGGCAAAAACACTCATCAGGAACTGCTTAACCTCGAAACAAGAACATCCCTCGCCGATATCACAGGTTTCATAGGAAAGCCCGAATCAGCCAGAAAAACTTCAGGCGAACAATTCTTCTTTGTAAATAATCGCTATATAAAACACCCATACTTCCATAAAGCTGTAATAGAAGGATACCAGAAAATACTACCGCTCGACGTTGTTCCCTCATATTTCATTTTTATCTCAGTCGATCCTTCCAGAATTGACGTGAATATCCACCCCACAAAGACAGAAGTGAAATTCGAAGACGAAAGAGCAATATGGCAAATACTTCTTGCCGCAGTAAGAGAAACACTCGGGCGTTTCAATATTGTTCCTGCACTAGATTTTGAAAGTGAATCGTACTTTGAAATACCGGTCAGAAACAGCAACTCCCCCCTGCCATCACCTCCTGAAATTAAAGTTGACACTTCATTTAACCCTTTCGGTGAAGACAGAAAACCTTCACGGTTTGAACTGGTAGAAAAGTTCGAAAAAGAACGGCTCGCTTACTGGGAAAAACTTTATCCGGAAAAGAAAGAGCCGGTTTCGCGGCCACAACAACCTGATGAAACAGGGTTCAGGAAAGAAGAAAGAAGGGTGCTGCAGATTAAGGGAAGATATATTGTATGTCCGGTGAAATCAGGCCTGATGTTTATCGACCAGCACCGGGCACATGAAAGAATCCTTTACGAACGGTTTATCGAATGTCTCGACAACCGTTCCGTGCCGGGCCAGAAAACAATGTTTCCGGAAAAAATTGAACTCGATGCATCAGCATTTTATACTCTGAAGGAAATAGAAGATGAGCTCCGTGCAATTGGATTCGATTTTGAATTTGGAGATAATTTTAACGTGGAATTAAAATGTTACCCATCTCTTGAGATAGGCGACCGCGGCACAGAATTGCTTAAAACGTTACTCGACTCGTTCAAAAGCCTGCAATCAGATCCCACGGCTGACCTGAGAGAAAAAGTCGCAATTGCAATGGCACAAACAGCTGCAATCCCCTATGGAAAGACCCTTACTAAAGAAGAGATGGAAAAGCTTATTGACACTCTTTTTGCCTGTAAATTGCCAAATTATTCACCATCGGGTAAGCCGGTGGTCAGTATAATGACGACTGAAGAACTCGACAAGAGATTCAAATAATAGCCCCGATTTACAATCATTAATGAAATGATTGATTATTTTTGCCCGACAGTTACTTTCTAAATTTTAATTTTAACGTTACAGCAAATTCATGAACGGTTACTACAGAGGCTTTTTCGGAATGCCGCCGGTTGTCAAGAACATCATATACATAAATATTCTGATGCTCCTTGCCTACTATGCAGCTGCAAGTGTTTTTGATATAGACCTTAACAGAATACTCGGAATATATTTCCCAAAATCAGATCAATTCAGGCCAATCCAGATACTGACCCATATGTTTATGCATGGTGGTTTCTGGCATCTTTTTTTCAATATGTTCGCACTCTACATGTTCGGGCAGGTTCTTGAGCAGGTATGGGGCCCAAGGCGCTTTCTGATTTATTATTTTGTTTGCGGTCTTGGAGCAATGGCAACACACATGGCTGTTATGGCGATTCAGTACTACAGAGTGCTTGCTTACATTACTCCCGACCAGTTGCAGGAAGTTATTGACAACGGTTATGTTTATTCACTCCAGATGAAAGAACTGCAGACCATACTCTATACTCCCACAGTTGGAGCTTCCGGCGCTGTTTTCGGCGTCCTTCTTGCTTTTGGAGTGCTGTTCCCTAACACCCAACTTATGCTGCTTTTCCCCCCGATACCAATGAAAGCAAAATATTTCGTAATGCTATATGGCGGACTCGAGTTCTACATGGCAATTACACAGCCAGGAAGTTCTGTAGCACATGCCGCACATGTCGGAGGTATGATTTTTGGATATATACTTATTGTAATCTGGCGTAAAACAACAAAAACACTTTACTGATGAGTCTGTGGTCTGACATCAGATCAACCTTCAGGCACGGAACAAGCCTGACCAGACTGATTATACTGAATATTGCAGTCTTTCTTGCTATCTCTGTTATTGGGATAATCGGATTTCTTCTTGCCAATCCTGAAATATCTGATTATACTATCCGGCTTTTCTCAGTACCTTCATCATTTAAATACTTTATACTAAGGCCCTGGACAGTAATAACTTACATGTTCACCCATAAAGACCTGCTCCATATTGCAGTAAACATGCTCTGGCTCTACTGGTTTGGCAAAATCTTCCTTGACTACCTTGACCAGAAAAAACTTGTGGCTGTATACCTTCTGGGAGGAATTACTGGAGCTTTGCTGTATGTGATATCATACAACATCTTTCCGGCATTTTCTGAATTTGCAGGAAGCTCAATACCCCTGCTCGGAGCAAGTGCTGCAGTTATGGCAGTTGTGGTGGCAATTTCTGTATATGTACCCGATTATACAGTTTTTCTGTTTCTTCTGGGAAGAATTAAAATAAAATATATTGCCCTTGTCATTTTCATTCTGACTTCAATAGTTGATTTCCAGGCAAATTCAGGAGGAAAACTTGCCCATATAGGAGGTGCCCTTTTTGGTTATATCTATATCGTATATTACCGGAAAGGGAAAGACCTGGGCAAATGGCTCAACAGAATTATTGATTTTTTTGTTACTTTTCTAAAGCCACGTAAAAAACTTAAAGTAACATATAAAAAAAGGGTGACGGATGATTATGAATATAACCGGATTAAAGCAGAACGTCAGGCAAGGATAAATGAAATACTCGATAAAATTTCTAAAGGTGGATACGACAGTCTGACGCGGGAAGAAAAAGATTTTCTTTTCAGAGAAAGCCAGAAAAAACATTAACCTTGGTAAAGAGCAAAACTTCTTTGAGATTTCCTGGTGTAAGGAGGCTGATTCATAATATTTTTCTGAGTCTGAATATATTTTTTGCCCTTTCTCTGATATTTTCTTATCTGGCGGTGCACATAAATCCAGGTGATTTTTCCATTCCAGCATTTTTCGGTCTAGCTTATCCTTACCTTTTGCTTATAAACATAGTTTTTCTTGTTATATGGGCTGCCCTGCTTCGTTGGGAGGCGCTTATATCTTTTGCGGTAATTGTTGCAGGGTATTCACACTTTTCAAATTACATAAGGATTTTTAAACCTCATAACACCGAAAATGGCAACATCCTCATTATGTGTTACAACCTGCGACTAATGAATTATTATGAGGACCCACAGGAAAGAGAGACTGAAAAAAAGATACTTGCATTGATTAAATCGAAGCAACCCGATATTCTTTGCCTTCAGGAACTTTTTATCAATGGCGATGCCAGCCAGAAAGACAACGAGATTAAAAAAGCTCTTGGAGGTGGGTATTATTCCCATACAAAACTTCTCGGAAAGGGTAAAAATAAATTTTACGGCATTGCAACCTATACAAAATACCGGATTGCTGGAACAGGGGAAATCATTCATCCCGGTTCATCAAGCCTTTCAATATATACTGATGTGATAATTCAGGGCGACACCTTCAGAGTTTTCAATAATCATCTCCAGTCGTTCAGGTTGAAAAAAACAGAAAAATCATTTCTTGAAGAGTTGCTTGAAGCTGAAAACAGAGAAGCGGTGAATGAGATTATGTCATTATCGGCCAGCCTGAAAAAAGGATTCATTCAGAGAGCGTTGCAGGCGCAGGTAGTCAAAGATTACATAAACCGGTCGCCTTATCCGGTAATTGTTGCCGGTGACTTTAACGACACCCCCGTGTCGTACTCATACAGGAAAATACGCAAGGGGTTAAATGATTCTTTCGTAACATCAGGTTACGGGGCCGGATTCACTTACAGAGGCAATTATCCGCCAAACAGGATAGATTACATCCTGTATGATAATTCTCTTGTAAATACCGATTTTGAAATCCTGCGTGTGAAATATTCCGACCATTACCCTGTGATGGCATGGTTCAGGAAAGCTGATTAAAAGGCAGTTCGCTCAGTTCAACATTTCCACCCGAAAGAATTATACCTGTCTTTTTCCCTCTGAAAACATCCGGATTTTCCATTACTACTGCAAGAGTCACGGCAGAGGAAGGCTCAACTATTATTTTCATCCTCTCCCATATCAGCCTCATTGCCTCAATTATTGATTCTTCCGATACTGTAAAAATATTGTCTACATTCTTACGGATTATAGTAAATGTAAGTTCGCTGAGGGAGGTTAGAAGCCCGTCGGCAATGGTTTTTGGAGAAACAGAAGGATGCAGTATTCCGGTTGTAAACGAACGGTATGCATCGTCGGCATTACGGGGTTCTGCCCCAAAAACCTTAATATTACTCTTCAATCCCTTTGCTGCAGTTGAGGTTCCGCTAAGCAACCCTCCTCCGCCTACGGGTGCGATCAATATATCCAGCTCTCCTGCCTCTTCAAGCAGTTCAACAGCAGCTGTACCCTGACCGCAAATAACGTTGAAATTATCATAAGGATGGACCAGCCTGGCACCTGTTTTTTCCATCAGTATACCAGTGGCCTCTTCCCTTGCCTTCTGAGTGGGCTCGCAAAAAGTTATCTCAGCACCATAGTCTCTCACTGCATTTATTTTTACAGAAGGTGCTGTGCGGGGCATAACCACATATGCCTTCATCCCCGCCATCTTTGCAGCAAGGGCAAGTGCAGCGGCATGATTACCTGATGAATGTGTTATGACCTCCCTGACTTCTTCCTCTTTAAGCAGTAGTACGGCGTTCATGGCACCCCTGAACTTGAAAGCACCTACTTTTTGAAAGTTCTCGCATTTGAAAAATATTTCTGCACCCGATATTCTGTTTATCTGCGTTGAAGTCATTACCGGTGTGCGGTGAACATATGACTTTATGCGCCGGTGCGCCTCTTTGATATTTTCAAGCGAAGGAAGTATCATTATCTCAGTTTAAGACAATTCAAATATAAAAAAAAGAGTGCCGGAAAAGAACATGTCTTTTCCGGCACTCTCATATAATTTTTTCTACAAAAGTTTAAATGCTACCGTCAGTCCTGTCATTACAACGGACACCATCGACATAAGTTTTATAAGTATGTTGAGTGAAGGACCTGATGTATCTTTGAACGGGTCACCTACTGTATCGCCAACAACTGCAGCTTTGTGCGGATCACTCTTCTTTCCGCCGTAGTTGCCTTTCTCGATATATTTCTTGGCGTTGTCCCATGCACCACCTGCGTTGTTGAGCATACATGCAAGTGTGAATCCTGCAGTTAGTCCGCCAGCAAGCAGCCCTACAACACCCGGAACACCAAAAATTACACCTATAAGAACCGGAACAATTATTGCCATGAGTGCAGGTGCGAGCATCTCCCTCTGGGCTCCGCGAGTTGATATCTCAACACACTTTGCATAATCGGGTTTCCCTGTTCCTTCCATTATACCCGGTATTTCACGGAACTGCCGCCTCACTTCATCAACCATTCTTCCTGCAGCACGTCCGACAGCTTTCATCGACATTGAACAGAAGACAAAAGCCATCATTGCCCCTATAAAAAGTCCTCCAAGAAGTATGGGATTAAACAGTGAAATGTTATATGCTGCAACGAAATCACCAATATGTGCCTGCGTTACCTGAACGGCCCTCTGACCTTCCTGTATTACAGCCGGTGCGTGGCTCTTATAGAAAAGTATGTCTCCCACCTGCTTGTATCCCTCAGGTGCTTTATCTGCAAGTTTACCCAGCCACATCTTTACCTCTTCTATATATGCAGCAAGAAGTGCCATGGCTGTCAGGGCTGCCGAGCCTATTGCAAATCCTTTACCGGTAGCTGCTGTGGTATTGCCAAGTGCATCAAGGGCATCGGTTCTTTCCCTAACTTCTTTAGGCAGGTGTGCCATCTCTGCGTTTCCACCGGCATTATCAGCTATAGGGCCGAATGCATCTGTTGCAAGAGTAATTCCAAGAGTCGACAGCATGCCTACAGCAGCAAAGCCTATCCCGTAAACACCCTGAGCAAAATTATGGAAACCACCCGCAAACCCGAAAGCAGCAACTATACCTGCTACTATTGTAACAACAGGTACCCATGTCGACATCATACCAACAGCCATACCTTCTATAATGACTGTTGCAGGTCCCTGCTGCGACTGTTTTGCAATGCCACGGGTTGGTTTGTATTCATCCGATGTAAAATATTCTGTTGCCTGTCCAATAATTACGCCTGCTATTAGACCTGCTATGACTGAGCCGAATACACCCCAGGTGATCCAGCCGGTGAAAGCCATTACCGCTAGCACCACGAGTATAAGTGCCGAGCTGCCACCCGTTCCCAGAAGCAGCGCACGCAGAAGGTTACGCTGGGTAGCACTCTCCTTTGCACGCACCATGTATACTCCCATGATAGAAAGCACAACACCTACAGCCGATACAATCATTGGAGCGATAATAGCTTTGATCTGGTTTTCGGCATCTAGCGAAGGAAGTGCTGCACCGAGAGCTGCTGTTGCAAGAATAGAACCTGCATAAGACTCATAAAGGTCAGCTCCCATACCTGCAACATCGCCAACGTTATCACCTACATTATCGGCAATAGTTGCGGGGTTACGCGGGTCATCTTCGGGTATTCCTGCTTCTACCTTACCAACAAGGTCGGCACCTACATCGGCTGCCTTTGTAAATATGCCACCTCCCACACGTGCAAAGAGCGCCTGAGTTGAAGCACCCATACCAAATGTCAGCATGGTGGCTGTAATCTCAATAAGCTTCTGATGTTCAGTAGTTCCAGGTGCGACAAAAGTCAAACCCAGAAATTTCAGCCCGTGTTCCATATTATCAGGTGTAAACACCGCATAGTTAAGGATCACGAACCACAGTGCTATATCCAGAAGGCCGAAACCTACTACTACCAAGCCCATCACAGCACCACTGCGCAATGCTACCTGAAGACCTTTATTCAGGGAAGTCGACGCAGCCCATGCAGTCCTCGAAGATGCATATGTTGCTGTACGCATCCCTAAATAACCGCAAAGACCAGAGAAAAAACCTCCCGTAAGAAAAGCTACAGGTACAAATGGATTCTGTACACCAAAATATGCCAGTACAAAAAGCAGTACTACCAGAATGAGGAAAACCTTTGTAACAACCGTATATTGACGCTTAAGATAAGCCATCGCGCCTTCACGGACATACTGGGCAATTTCCTTCATTCTGTCAGTCCCTTCTTCCCTGACAATCATACTTCTGTAAAAAATCCAGGCAAAAAGTAATGCAGTAAGTGCTGCAACAGGTACAATCCAGAAAATACTGCTAACCATAAGTTTTGATTTTAGTTTTTATTAAAGGTTATTCTAACAAATTCTTAAAAATAATTGCTGCAAAACTAATCAGTTTTTTTGTTTTGCAAGAATTTTAGAAAAAATTAACTGTTAAGTTCTTTTTTCTGCAATAGAATCAAACTTTTTGCATAACTCTTTTTTTAAAAAGGTATTTAATACTGCCGTCAAAATTAACTTTAATATTTTCGATTGAATAACTGTTAAATAACTATTGAAAATTTTGTTATACATTCGTCCCCCGATAAATAAAAGAATTTAAAACAATGAAACCGGAAAGAAAAGTTAGAATAGGTATAGCAGGTTACGGGAATCTCGGGAGGGGAGTCGAGTATGCTGTCAAACAGAATCCCGACATGGAGTTGATTGGTGTTTTCACAAGACGTCCACCTGAAAAACTTCATTGCAGTTTACCGGTATTTCATATATCGGATATGAAAAACTTTAAGGATAAAATTGATGTTATGATACTTTGCTGGGGATCAGCAACCGATCTTCCTGAGCAGGGTCCTGCGGCAGCTGAAATTTTTAATACCGTAGACAGTTTCGACACCCATGCAAAAATTCCAGAATATTTCATAAAAATCGATGAGTGTGGAAGAAAAAACAACACCCTGTCTCTTATTTCATCCGGTTGGGATCCAGGCCTGTTCTCACTGGCACGTTTACTGGGTCATTGCGTTCTGCCAGAAGGCAAAGATTATACTTTCTGGGGTAAAGGTGTAAGCCAGGGCCATTCCGATGCAATTAGAAGAGTGCCCGGTGTAAGATACGGAATCCAGTACACTGTCCCTGTACAGGATGTGGTTGAAAAGATCAGAAATGGAGAAGAACCCGAACTTAAATCATCCGACATGCACCTCAGGATATGTTACGTTGTGCCGGAAAAAGGTGCCGACCTTAAAAAAATTGAAGAAACTATCATAAACATGCCTCATTATTTTAAAGAATATAAAACGACTGTTAATTTTATATCCGAAGAAGAATTCAAAAAAAATCATACCGGAATGCCCCACGGTGGAACAGTTATCCGAAGTGGTAAAAGCGCAACAGGATTAAAACACAGAATTGAATTTACTTTAAATCTTGAAAGTAATCCTGAATTCACTGCAAGTGTTCTGGTTGCCTATGCAAGGGCAATTTTCCGCATGGCAAAAGAAGGAAAAACCGGAGCCCTCACAGTATTTGATATTCCTTTTGCCTACCTGTCACCGGAACCTGATGAAAAACTGAGAGAAAAGCTTCTGTAAACCGTAAAAATTTAAATTACTTACACAACAAAATTTATAATCATACAGTTTTTTCAAAAAACCTACTATGGTTAAAATATCGGCAGTTGTTATTGCTTTTAATGAGGAAGAATTTATTGGCAGGTGCATTGAATCTCTTAAAGAGGTCGCTGACGAAATAATTGTAGTCGACTCTTATTCAACCGACTCAACGCCTGATATTTGCAGGTCGTTGAACGTAAAACTTGTGCAGCATCCTTTCGAAGGATATGCTGAACAGAAGAATTTTGCCACATCCCTTGCAACCTATCCTGTGGTTCTGTCGCTCGATGCCGATGAAGCGCTCAGTGAAGAGTTAAAAAGTTCTATCTTAAAAGTTAAGGAAGATTTCAGATACGATGGGTACTATTTTAACCGCCGTAATAATTACTGCGGTAAATGGATGTCGCATTCAAGGCTTTACCCCGACAGGCAGCTTCGTCTGTTCAATCCGTCAAAAGGAAAGTGGGTAGGTCCTAATCCACATGATAGTTTCAGCCTGAATAAAGGATGTAAACCGGCACGACTTAAAGGAGACCTTCTTCACTGGAACTATAAATCGTTCGAGGAACATACCGACAAGATTAACCGGTTCTCAACCATCGCAGCCGAAGAGTACTTCAAAGCAGGCAGGAAAGCAGGCTGTTTTACTGCGCATTTTCACTTTGCCTGGAACTTTTTCAGATCCTTTATTCTGAGCAGAGGTTTCCTAGATGGTTACTACGGATATACTTACTGTATGATAACTGCATTTGGCAGTTTTCTTAAATATGCCAAGCTAAGAAGGTTATGGCTTTTAAAAAAGCAATCGGACAACAAGAAAAACAATGAAAAAGGATCTTGATATTTCACTTGATGTTCTCAGGAAGGGAGGTGTAATTCTTTACCCTACCGATACTGTATGGGGTCTGGGATGCGATGCAACATTTGCTGAAGCAGTTGAAAAAATATTCGCTATAAAACAGAGACGCGACAGCAAAAGCCTGATTATTCTTGTCAATAGCCATGAGATGCTGGAAGAATATGTTCAGGAAATACCGCCGATGGCAGAAGAAATAACAAAGATAGCCGACAAACCAATTACCATAGTATATCCCCGCAGCCGTAACCTTGCTCCTGGTGTTTCAGCCGAAGATGGAAGCGTTGGAATAAGAATCACAAAAGACAAATTCTGTTCGGCTCTGATAGAAAAACTGGGCAAACCATTGGTTTCCACATCTGCAAACAGAAGCGGCGAACCTGCACCCGGCAACTTCAGTGAAATACCTGAGGAAATAATAAAGGCTGCTGATTATACAGTTACAATCAGAAGGGAAGAAAAACGAAAAGCAAAGCCATCTCCAGTAATTAGAGTCGAGATGAACGGGGAAATAAAAATTCTGAGAAGATAAAACCTTTCGAGTACCCGGTTATTTATTAATATCCGACAGCCCTTCAGGTAAATTCATGTAGATTATTTTCTGTTTTTTATTTATTGCGACAATAAGATCCTCATGAAAAGGAATAAACAATTCTGATTCGCTATTTTCATCCTTTACCTTCAGCAGCAAATTTCCAGGATTGTCTATGACTTCAATTATATTCCCGGATATTCCGGAACCTTCAGATATTATTCTGTAATTCAGAAACTCATCCCAATCAAACACTTTTTTCTCTTTCCGCGACCCGGAGACTTTAACATAAACATTGCATCCGGTAAATTCCTTAACTTTTCCTGCACTTCCGTATCCTTCAAATTTCAGGAAAAGGGTTTTATTATTCTGCAGTTCGCACGTTTCAACACAAAAAGGGACCTTTTTCCCTTCTATTTCAAGGAAAACAAAGTCCGGTTTACTAAATGCTTTTGATAAGGGTTTATCAGTGCTTACCGCAACTACACCACTGATACCGTGAAGTTTAACGATTTTCCCAAGCAGGATATATTCCTCCATCCGGGATGTAATATAAGGCTTCCCGGAGATTACCGGGGTTTTTTCTACTGTTCCGAAGAAGTTTCAGTATCAGAGGCGGACGACTCTTCAGCTGATGCTTCAGCTTCAGCAGCACTGGCTGCCATTTCTGCATTTTTCTCGGCATTTTTCTTTGCCAGTTCTGCAGCCCTCTTTTCATTTATCTTCTTTTCTTCTTCGATGCGTTTCCTCAGCTCCTCATCTGCTGCTTTTTCAAGTTTCTGAATCTTCTCCTGAATCTTTGCCTCTTTCTGCTTCAGCCATTCATTGAAACGCCTTTCAGCTTCAGCTTCGTCAAATGCACCTTTCTTCACGCCCTCAAGCAGGTGTTTCTTAAGAAGAACACCTTTATGAGATAAAATTGCCCTGCAAGTCTCCGTAGGTTGAGCGCCTTTCTGCAGCCAATCCAGCGACTTGTCGAAATCAAGCTCAACAGTGGCCGGATCAGTACGCGGATCATAAATTCCGAGTTTTTCAATAAATCTGCCATCCCGTGGCGACCTGCTATCTGCTACCACTATGTGGTAATAGGCCAGCTTCTTGCGGCCCTTCCTAGCTAATCTGATTCTAACTGCCATTCAAATACGCTTAGTTATTTAACCTACTTTTTAAAATTGTGGCTGCAAAGATAAATATTTATTACAAATTATTTTCAAAAAATTATCGAAAACCGTGCTGTCAACAAATTTATTTCTTTTATACGCCGGCAAAATCACCTGTATCCTTCATTCTGCTGCGACTGAAGAGCGGGATTGTTAAGAATCTCCCTCGCCGGAATCGGAAAAACCAGTTTTGGATTTTTATAATTCCATGGCCCTATATTCTGTTTCAGCCTTTTGACATCATGAATTCTATGCCCTTCAAAAGCCAATTCACGCCTTCGCTCAAGAATTAGCTCATCCAGACTCACCGAACCAGCAGCGGGCAAACCTGCCCTGGTGTGCACTGCATTATAATCATCAACCGGACTTGCACCAACATACGGAGGTCCCAGCCTCAGATTGCATTCCGCCCTTATCAGAAACATCTCGGCCAGACGTATGAGATTTACACAACCATACAAATTGTTCCACTTCCCGCATCTTAAGGCCCCGTCCCCGGTATAAAACAACTCGGCTCTTTTATCCTCTTTAGGGTAAATATTAAGATGTCCGTCAAGAATTTCAATAAAACCGTTACCTCCGAACGAAGATGTGGAGAAAGAAACTGTCATTGCATTGTACTCTGTGGGATATGAGATTTTTGCCATAAAAATATCTTCCTTTGTTGGTTCATACTGGTTGAATATGCTGGCATAAACAGGAAGAAGGTTGTATTTTCCCGATGAAATGACAGCATCGGCAGCCTTCCTAGCATTGTCGTAATCACCTTTCTGAAGATAAACTCGTGCAAGAAGTGCATTGGCTGCTCCACGTGTGGCAAATATCCAGTTATCATCGGGCAGTCTTTCAGCTGCTGCCACCAGGTCATTAATTATCTGGTTATATACCTCCTCAACCGTATTGCGTCCGGTGTAAACCTCATCGCTGATTTCACGTATCGGTTTCAGGATGAGCGGTACCCCATACTGGTTATTTAAAGCACCTGGTTCATAGGGCAGGGCAAAAAACCTCACAAGGTCAAAATAGATCAAAGCTCTAAGAAAAAGAGCTTCTCCTTCCACCCAGCCACGATCAGCCTTTTTCACCACATCGAGGGCACTGAGAACATTGTTAACAGTATTGATTACCCTGTAACTTTCGCGCCATTGTGTAAAAACCTCACTATTATCTGCTGAAATTGTTTTTGTAAAAAATTCGAAAGGTTCATAATAGGTCTCTTCATTTACCCATAATAATTCACCGTTACCTGCAAGAAGTTCGGCATTCCTGAGAATATTGCCCCCGTATATACCGGGCTCATTGAAAAGTGAATAAGCTCCATTAAGAATGCTTTTGACATTTGCATCAGTCGATAGAGCAACTTGCTCACTGACACTCTGCGATGGTTCAGGTTCAAGCAGCCAGTCACAACCTGTTAACAGCATAAAAAGCGGTAAAACTGTTGTCAGAATAATACTTCTATTCATAAATTCCTCCTTTAACATTCAGAATCCAAGTGTTATTCCAAAAACTATGGTTCGCGGCTGAGGTGCCGAATAAAAATCAAATCCCGAAAAAATGTTGTTTACCATAAAATCTGCAGAAACTTCCGGATCCCACCCTTCGTATAGGCTAAAGGTGAAAAGGTTCCTCCCCTGAATGAATAACTGCATTTTTCTAATATTCAATTTATTAGTTATTACTGAGGGTACGTCATAGCTTAAAGAGACCTCCCGCAGTTTCAGGTATGAACCATCCGACAGATACCTGCTGCTACGGCTCTGATTGCCATTATCCCAGAGCAGCCTTGCCTGAGGCACATCGGTAATATCGCCCTTCGACTTCCAGCTGCGTAACTGCGACTTAAGCTGATTGTCGAACCAGACACCGTTTGAAGCCATCCACCTGTCGCCGGCAAGATGTATTTTGTTGCCTGCAACTCCCTGAAAAGTGAAAATCAATTCTAACCCTTTGTAACACAAGGTATTAGTAATAGCCCCCATGAAATCAGGATTGGGATTGCCGAGAATAATAAAATTCGCACTATTAAAATTACTGGTAGTTTTATCCGGGTTTATAATGTTCCCGTTTGCATCCTTTTCGTTGATATACCACAGGGCATCGCCATTATTGTAGTCAACACCTGCATATTCAGCACCATAGAAAGACCCAATGGGATAACCGGTCATGGCAACATTCATATAACTTTCACCACCGAAATCAAGAATATTTTGTTTGCCCAGACTTAATACCTTATTCTTGTTAAGCGAAAAATTCAGGCTGGTTTTCCATTCAAACAATCCTGTGATATTAACCGTGTTTAAAACAAATTCAAGGCCTTTGTTTTGAATTGCTCCAGAATTCTGAATCCGGGTCAGGTAACCCGTTGTTGAAGGCACTTCTTCCCCAAGGAGAATATTGGTTGCTTTACGCTGGTATATATCAATTTCGCCCGAAATCCGGTCTTTAAGGAATCCAAATTCGACACCTGTATTAATCTCACTCAGGGACTCCCACTTAAGGTCAGGGTTGGCCATCTGGCCGGGGATCAGGCCTGGCACATCACCATAACTTCCTGAATCATACAATCCAAGGTGCCAGTAATTTCCAAAACCTGCATTTCCAGCCAATCCGTATCCTGCCTTAATTTTCAAAAAACTCAGGAAAGGCACACTCTGCATAAAATTTTCTCCGGTCATAATCCAGCCGGCAGATATTCCCGGGAAAAAGCCATACTTATTGTTGCTTCCGAAACGGGAAGAACCTTCAATCCTGCCGGATAGTGAAAGAAGATACTTGCCGTCATAGTTAGTATTTACTCTTAAAAACCCGGCGAGAAAGCCATAACGCGACAATGTTGATGACCCGCCTGAGATTGTGCCGGCGCTTGCTATTGTTTTGAGAGCATCAGAAGCAAAACGCTCTCCTTCGGTGTACATAGTCTCAACTGAAGTATGTTGAAACTCCGTTCCCAGAAGAGTGTTTAAACTGATATTGCTGAGTTTTCTGTTAAATAAAAGAAGTGACCTTCCGGTTATATTCTGGTTCTGTCCGTGATTAGCAAATCCATAGCCGCTCCTGTCCATACCTTCCATGGTTTTTTCTCCATAACGTGCATTTTCCTTATTACCATAGAGGTCAAAGCCAAGTTCATTTTTCCATGTAAGTCCTTCAATAATATTAAAATTTATATATCCACTTGTAAGTGAGCGGTATTCGGTAATTTTTTTCGATGCATATTCAGCATCAAGAAGTGCATTGTAGTATGAGGTAACCGGGAAGGTGCTCAGTTCACCGTCTGCGTCGCGTGGAGGTGTTACCGGTGCCTGAGCTACAAGCTGCAAAGGTGAAGATAAATAATTGTCGGACGATACCTGGTCAATGGCAGCCCTGTTAATTCTTAAAGAAAAACCAAGGTCAATACGTCTGCTTACTTTATTGTCGATCCTCAGGCGCGCTGATATTTTTTCAATTCCGTTTGATACAAGAATACCATCATTGATGAGAACTGAGCTGCCTGCACTGTACTGAAGTTTATCGTTTCCTCCCTGTGCTGAAAGGTCTGCCGACCAGATTCTCCCTCTTCTGAAAGCAAGACTCTGCCAGTCGGTACTAACCTCCGACCTGAGAAACCTCCCTGTATTGTTTAAAACAGCCGCCCATCCCGAATAGGTCTTCAGCCTGTTTTCAACCTCATCACGGCAGAATGTAATTGTCCCCGGCTCATACCCGTAGTAGCGGTCATACATAAGGTCCCCATTCTTTGCTGCTTCCCTCATATAAGTAACATACTCCTCCGCATTCATGAACTCCCTCAGCCGCGAAGGTTCATTGAAACCTGTACGTAACGTCAAATTAATTCTTGTGTCTCCGCTGTAACCTCTTTTTGTTTTTATAATTATAACGCCATTTGCTCCTCTTGCCCCATAAATTGCCGTTGAGGATGCGTCTCTGAGTATCTCAACCGACTCAATATCTTCAGTATTGATAGTGGTAAAGGGATTGACAGGCGCACCTGATAAATTTACACTCTCTGTGGTGACAGGAATGCCGTCAACTATAAAGAGTGGCTGGCTGGTTGCATATACAGATGAAATCCCCCTTATTCTTATTCTCGTTAATGCAGCAACTTTTCCGTTTACCTGTTCGACGAACAACCCTGCTGCCTTGCCCTGAAGAGCAACATCTGCGGCAGAAACAGGAATATTTCTCAGAACTGATCCATCAATGCTCGAAATACTGCCGGTGAGCTCCAATTTCTTCAGTACTCCATAACCGGTTTCAATATTATTTTCAAGACCGTTATAATCTTTATCAAGTACTACATTGATAATGTCAGATGTGCCAACGGTTATTTCCCGGCTTCTCATCCCTGCATACCTGAACACCAGAACCACTCCCTCCTGAACATTTAATGAAAAAGAACCATCTTCACCTGTCACCAATACATCTCCGGTACCTTTTACCTCCACTTCTGCTCCAGCCAGAGGTTGCCCGGCTTCAGAGGAAAGCACTTTTCCGGTTACCGTTTTCTGCTGTGCCAAAAGCATGAAAACAGCACCGTAAAGAATAATAAACACTGCAATTATTTTTTTCATAAACCCAGTTTCAGTTATATTCATTTGCTACAAGAATAAACTTTAAATTGACTCTTAATATTTTATGATATGCCAGATTGTAAAGTAAAATTAAATATGCAAAGGTTCAAACAAAGTTACCTGATTTTTTACCTATTTTTGTAAAGCCGGCTGAATTATGTAACATTTTCTTCTGAATGGCTTTATTTTCACATTTACACGTACATACGCAGTATTCCATTCTCGATGGTGCCTCTTCTATACCGGCACTTGTTGACAGGGCTAAATCACTCGGAATGGATGCTCTGGCAATAACTGATCATGGTAACATGTTTGGTGTCAAGGAGTTTCATAATTATGCCGTAAGCAAAGGAATAAAGCCGGTGCTTGGATGTGAGATTTATATTGCTAAAGGAAGCATGGAAGAAAAAACCGGCAGTGAAGACAGATCGGGTGATCATCTGATACTGCTGGCAAAAAATCTTACCGGTTACCGCAATCTGATAAAACTAGTTTCACTTGCCTGGACAAAAGGTTTTTATTATACTCCAAGGATTGATAAAAAAGCCCTCGAAAAATACAGAGATGGTCTTATCGCAACCTCTGCATGCATTGCAGGAGAAATACCCGGTGAGATACTCAATGGAAACATTGAAGGTGCTGAAAAGGCGCTGAAAAGTTATATTGACATATTCGGAGAAGACTTCTTTCTTGAAATACAACGTCACGAAACTACCGAACCTGACGCAAACATTGAAACTTTTCCGAAACAGCAAAAGGTTATTGAAGCCTTCCGGAGGTTGTCGGAAAAGTATGGAGTAAAAATTATTGCCACCAATGATGTGCATTTTGCTAACAAGGAAGATGCCGATGCACACGACAGGTTAATATGCATAAATACTGCAAAGGATCTTGATGATCCGGAGAGGATGAGATACTCAAGGCAGGAGTATCTGAAAAGTGAGGAAGAAATGAGGGAGATCTTCAGTGATATTCCTGAAGCAATTGAAAATGTGGCAGAGATAATATCAAAGATTGAGCTTTACGAGCTCGATCATGATCCTATCATGCCTGAATTCAAGATTCCACCGGAGTTTTCATCGGAGAGTGAGTATCTCAGGTATCTTACCTATGAAGGTGCAAAAGAAAGATGGGGAGTATTGACAGAGGAGCAGAAAGAGAGGCTTGAGTTTGAGCTCGACACGATTATCAGGATGGGCTTCCCTGCATATTTTCTTATTGTACATGATTTTCTGAAGGCTGCCAGGGAAATGGGTGTGGCGGTGGGGCCGGGCAGAGGTTCTGCAGCTGGCTCAGCAGTAGCTTACTGCCTGCGTATAACCGACATAGATCCCATCAAGTATGGACTTCTGTTCGAGCGGTTCCTCAATCCCGACAGAATCTCATTGCCCGATATTGATATTGACTTTGATGAGGACGGCAGAGAACAGGTGCTGAGGTATGTGGTAAATAAATATGGCCACGACAGGGTGGCACATATCATCACCTTTGGCACCATGGGAGCTAAGATGGCTATCAGAGATGTGGCGCGGGTTCAAAAATTGCCCCTGTCAGAAGCTGACAGACTGGCAAAGATGGTGCCGGAGCGACCTGGAATAACCCTTGCCGACGCTTATGCCGAAGTGCCTGAACTGGCAAAAGAAAAAGACTCCCCCAATAAACTGATATCCCAGACCCTGCAGTTTGCTGAAGCACTTGAAGGCTCAATAAGGCAGACCGGAGTACATGCCTGCGGAATAATAATAAGTAAGGAACCCCTCGATAACTACATCCCCCTAAGTACTGCAAAGGAAACAGATCTTTTCGTTACACAGTACGAAGGTAACCATGTCGAATCGGTGGGACTGCTGAAGATGGACTTTCTCGGGCTCAAAACACTCTCTATAATAAGGGATGCCATTGAGAATATAAAGAAAAGGCATGGTATTGAAATAGATATTGAAAACCTTCCTCTCGACGACAAGAAGACCTTTGAACTTTTCAGCCGGGGAGATACAACAGGCATATTTCAGTTTGAGTCGGACGGAATGAAAAGATATCTCCGTGAACTGAAACCCAACCGTTTCGAGGATCTTATTGCCATGAATGCTCTTTACCGCCCGGGGCCGATGGAAAATATTCCACTCTACATAAAACGCAAACACGGGCAGGAAAAGATCGAATACCTTCTTCCCGAGATGGAAAAGTACCTTGCCGACACCTATGGCATAACTGTTTACCAGGAGCAGGTTATGCTGCTTTCGCAGGAACTGGCTGGGTTCACGAAAGGTGAAGCCGACTCCCTGCGCAAGGCAATGGGCAAGAAGAAAAAGGCGCTCATGGAAGAGATGAAGGCGCGCTTCATGGAAGGCTGCCTTAAGAAGGGATACAGCGAACAGTTAATAAATAAAATATGGAGCGACTGGGAAAGCTTTGCCCATTATGCCTTTAACAAATCTCACTCCACCTGCTATGCCCTGGTGGCATTCCAGACAGGCTACCTTAAAGCACATTATCCGGCAGAATACATGGCTGCCGTTCTCAGCCGAAATATCAGCGACCTGAAGAAAATTACCCTCTTCATCGATGAAGCACGGCGAATGGGCATTGAAGTTCTGGGCCCCGATATCAACGAAAGTGATGTGAAATTCACTGTAAACAAAGACGGAAACATACGCTTCGGACTGGGTGCTATTAAAGGAGTAGGAGAAAATGCCGTTATGCAGGTAATCGAAGAGAGAGAAAAAAACGGTCCCTACAGAGATATCTATGACTTCGTAAGCCGTGTGAATCTGAATACTCTCAACAGGAAAAATATTGAAGCAATGGCTCTCGCCGGTGCTTTCGACTGCTTTCCGGAAATATCACGTGAACAATATTTCGCTGCCGACGCAAAAGGAACAACTTTCATCGAACACTTAATCAGATTCGGAAACAATATTAAAACAATAAAGAACTCCAGCAAGAACACTCTTTTCGGTGAAGACAACGGGTTCAGCATGAAAAAACCGGAACCTCCCTCCTGCGATGAATGGCCAAAACTGGAAAAACTTAACAAGGAAAAAGAAGTTATAGGCTTTTACCTTTCATCACATCCGCTCGACGACTTCAGACTGGAAATTGAAAATTTCACCAACACTACTCTTGAAGAATTGAGAAATAACATGCAGGAGTTCATAGAAAGGGATGTGGCCGTTGCAGGAATGGTTACCGAAACACGGAACGGCATCAGCAAGAACAACAAGCCATATGCCTCATTTACACTGCAGGATTATACAGACTCCTTCCGGTTCGTTTTGTTCGACAAAGATTGCGTTGAATTCAGTAAATATCTTGTTAACGGATATTTCCTTCTGGTAAAAGGTAAGGTTCAGAGAAGAAAATATGCTGAAAATGAACTCGACTTCAGAGTAAAATCAATTACCCTGCTTTCGAGTGTGAAGGATGAACTGATAAAAAGTGTCACAATTAAGGTTAAGGCACCCGATGTGGACAACGAACTTATTAACCAGCTTACTAAAATGATAAAAGCCAATCCTGGTGAAACGGAACTAAGATTCCTCTTCATTGACCCCGAAAGCAAAATTTCACTGCCAATGTTTTCCAGAACAATCAAAGTAAGACTTAATAATGATTTCATTACTTTTCTTGAAGACCATCCTGCACTTGATTTTAAAGTGAATTAATTAAATTTGTTATTCTCACTTAAGTCCAATCAATTAAAGAACACAAAATTATGGTATTAGAAGTTACAGACTCCAATTTCGAAGAAATCGTTCTGAAATCAGAAAAACCAGTTATTGTTGATTTCTGGGCTGAATGGTGTGGCCCATGCAGAAGAATAGCCCCTTTCATTGAAGAAATTTCAAAAGAATATGAAGGCAAAGTTGTTGTGGCTAAATGCAATGTGGATAATAATCCGAAAGTAGTAAAAGAAATGAATGTAAGAAACATCCCTGCAGTTTTTTACTTCAAGAACGGCAAAGAAGTTGACCGTCAAATCGGTGCCGTGGCAAAAAAAATTTTTACAGATAAACTTGAAAAGCTTTTGTAGCTTTAAATCCTCCTTCAGGGAATGTGCTACAGATAATCGTAAAAACTGATGAGAGTTTGTGTTTTTGCTGCTTCGAGCAACAGGGTAGATGAGAGGTATTATGAAGCTGCCGGAGAGCTTGGCCGAATGCTGGCTGCTTCAGAAATGGAGGTTGTTTTCGGCGGTGGGGGTATCGGACTTATGGGTCGACTGGCAGATGCAGTCCTTAACAACAATGGAAAAATAACAGGTGTTATACCCCGTTTCATGCAGGATGAAGGCTGGGGCCACAGCAGTGTAAAGGAAATGATTGTTACAGAAGGTATGCCTCAACGCAAACAGCTGATGATGCAAATGGCAGATGCAATTGTGGCACTTCCCGGCGGTATAGGAACTCTCGAAGAACTTGCTGAAGCAATCACACTTAAACAACTGGGTCTATTCAAAGGTCCAATAGTCATTTTGAACACTCTCAATTTTTACGATCAATTCCTCAATTTTCTCGAGGAGATGGTTCGGAAAAATTTTATGAGAAAAGAACATGGGGAGATCTGGAATGTAGTAAACTACTCGTCTGAAGTGATAGATTCTATAAAAAATTATAAAGGATGGTATGATAATCCACGCAGTTTTGCAAAAATTGATTAAGGTACAACCCTCATACCTATAAATAATATATCATCCACCTGGGGTAAATCTCCTTTCCAGTCCATTATTTCCTTTTCAAGCCTTGCCTTCTGTTCATTAACCGGGAGATTATATATTTCCGAAAGCAGCCTTTTGATATTGCCCACCTTGAATTTCTTGTTTTCAGCCTGCCCGAACTGATCGGCATAACCATCGGAACACATGTAGACCATATCGCCCGGTTGTATATCAACATTCACGTTCGTAAATTTCTTTTTCTGTTCAATTGTTACCATGCCAATCGGGAACCTGTCACCTTTGTAAACTATAACCTCCCCATTGCGGACAAGATAGAGCGGGTTATATGCACCGGCAAACTCAAGAGTGAATTTTTTCCTGTTGTAAGCTATTAGTGCCAGGTCCATGCCATCTGTAATCCCTTTTTCATGGCTCTGTATGATTGACTTGCTTACCTCAATATTCAGCTGGTCGAGTATTGCTGACGGGCGTATAAGGCCATATTCCCTTACAACCTTGTTGAGAGAGTTATGCCCGATAATTGACATGAAAGCACCTGGCACACCATGACCCGTACAATCGACAGCAGCAATAAGCCTCACATCACCTGTATCATACATCCAGTAGAAATCACCACTTACAATATCCTTGGGAAGGAACAGTACAAATGTCTCCTCAAAAATATCTTCCCTCGGGAGCATGGCTCTCTGTATCCTTTCAGCATATCTGATACTTGCTGTAATATCACGGTTCTTTTCTTCAATAATTTGATTTTTCTGCACAAGTTCAGCCGTTCTTTCAGCAACTTTGGCTTCAAGTATTCTCTTCTCCCTTATCAGGTTGCGCTCTCTGATTTTAACATAGAAAATCACGGCTATTACCGAAAGGATGATTACTGAGATGATAAATAGGGGCGATTGGTAGAAAGGTGGTTTTACAATAAAAGAGAATTCAGCTGGTGGGTCGCTCCAGTATCCGGAACTGTTTATAGCTTTTACTTTGAATTTATAATGTCCGGGTGGCAGAACCGAATTGAAAGAGGTGCTGCTGGTTGCTGTCCGCCAGTCCGGGTCGGCCCCTTCAAGCATTACACTGTATCTGACTGATTTGGGATCGAAGAGGCTGATACTGTAATAGGAAAAACTGACCGATTTCTCCCTGTAACTGAGCTTCAGTCCGGCTTTCATTTCCCTGGGCTTATTATTGACTTCCATGCCCGATATGTATACTGCCGGAGGTGTGCCGGGAGGTGGTAATTTCACAGGGTTAAGCATTGTAACTCCGTTTGCCGTTCCAAACCACAGATTCCCCTCAGTGTCCCTGAATGAGGCATTCTTTAATGCTTCAATTCCTGTGAAACCACTGTACTTTGTAAAAGAAGAAATAACTCCAGTTTCAAGATCAAGCCTGTTAAGACCCAGATTGGATCCAATATATAAACCCTTGCCACCGTCAGAAAGTATAAACTTTATGTTATTTGAAAGCAAGCCGTCATTTTCTGTAAATGTCTTCTCCACCTTTTCATCTTTCAGTGCAATGAGACCATTAACAGTTCCAATCCATATTGTTCCGTCGGGCGTTTCCCCAATAGTTTGTGGAATAATACCTTCCCCGATATCTACGACTGTAAATTTTTCAGCACCTGGCAAAAGCTTCGACAGTCCACTCTTCATTTCCGACCCTGCCCATATAACTCCTTTGCTGTCGCAAAAGAGAGATGTGATAATATTTCCTGCCAGACCTTTAATCTGGGTAAACACATAACCTTCGGAGGTTGAAGGATTCCACCTTGCCAGACCATCATTTGTTCCTATCCAGAGATTTTTGTTTTTATCAATTACCATGCCCGTAACAATGCGGTCGGGTGGCAGCATCCTGTTGAGGTCGGTATCGAATATAAACCTTCCCTGTTTGAGATCAAACCTGTAAACACCATTACCGTAAGTACCAATCCACATCCTGCCTAAATCCGGAATAATAAACCTGATATTATTCCCTATCATTACTGTTTTTTCATTGTAAATCTGTATCTTATCTTTGCCCTTCTTTAGAGGGTCAAAAACAGATATTCCGTTATTGGTACCAAACCAGTATCTGCCCGTTTCATCGCATGAGATAGCCCATACATTGTTATCAGGAAGAATATCTGGTGTATTGTATGTAATAAAATGATCCCCCTTGTAAATACTCAGTCCTTCATAATGGTCGGCAATAAGAATATTCTTTTCCCTGTCCTCGAAAATTGAATGAATATTCAGAGCATTGAGCCCGTTACCTTTATTATATATTGTGGTCTTATCTCCTGTAAAAACCGTAATGCCTCCACCCCATGTTCCTACCCAGATATTACCCCTGTAATCTTCGGCAAAGCATGAAATAAACATTCTGGAAAGTCCGTTCAGGATATCAAATATCTTCATCTCTCCCGTAACGGCATCCTGCCTGTAAAGTCCGCCATTATGGAGTCCATACCAGTAATTGCCTTTTGAATCCTGAAACATCGCCACCACGTTGAAATAAGTTGTCAATCCTTTAGGAGAATATGTAAGAAAGGTGTCCTGTTCAGCATTATATTTTTTTATAAATGCATCGGTGATACAGAAAAGGTTGTTATTTCTATCAATATAAATGCTGAAAACCTGATCACTCAAACCTTCTCTTCCAGCATAATGTTTTCCATGCAATACAGTATCTGCTTCTTCTGGAAATCTTATTCTGTACGCTCCGCTTGCCGAAGTCGCAAACCATAACCATGAGCCTGTCTGGGTTACTCCTGTAATATCTCCGCTCACTGAAGAAGAATCAATTCGTGCAATTCTAAACCTGCTCCCGTCATAAAAACTTATCCCTCCGTTCAGGTGGCCAAACCAGATTCTTCCGGTTGTATCCTGAAATATACTTCTTACTCCTCCGGCAGCAAGACCCTGAGCACTTCCGAAGTTTTCGAACCTGTTCCCGTCAAATCTGGAAACGCCACTTTCTGTTCCAAGCCAGATGAAATCAGTTCTGTCCTGAATAATGGTATAAACCTTTGAAGACCCCAGTCCCTGCTCAACTCCGTATTTTTCAAAATAAACAACCTGGGCATATGACTGCAGTAAACAGGTCACAAATACCAGAGCCATCAGAAATAATCTGATGGCCTGTTTTGCTGAGATCATTGATAAATACCTCATTTATTATTATTTCGCAATAAAGAAGAATGTACCGTCCTCATCCCTGAGTCCGGTTATCTTTCCGAACTTTGGCTTCTGCTGGTTATTGTTTACTACGGCATTTGTAACATTAATAACAATTTCCTCAATCGGTATGCATGCCTTGGGGTTGTTTGCAAGAGTATTTGCAAAGGTTCTAGTAAACTGTGAATCATCAACTGCAAGCTCATATCCTGCTGAAGAGAACACCTGTGATGATTTCAGCTGTGTTGCGGTATAATCGTCACAACTTCTGATTTTAATGTCGGAACGCATTGCCTGGTAAAAGCTTGGTCCTGATTCGCAGGCATCTGTAACCACAAGCAAATGAGTAAGGTAGTTAACATAAGTCTCCATTGCAGCCCGCAGTGTATTCAGGCTGAAATATGTAAATTCATCATCTCTTCTTGCGTCAACAGGTATCCAGTATCCGACATCATTAATAAATTTACCATGTCCGGCATACCATACAAGAAGCGACTTAACCTGATTGCTCTTTATCAGATCCCTCAACTCGATTGAGAAAAATTTCTCCATATCGGCTTTTGTCATATCTTTCTTGTAAATTATCTGATGAATCTGATAATTTGAAAGAGCTCTTGTCATCATGTTAATGTCTTTTACCGGGCCGTCAAGAGGTGCAAAAGATGTATATTTTGAATTCTCAATGAAAACAACCCATGTTTTGCCCATCGGATTAGAAGCTGATAGCTCTGCCCCTTCCCTGTTAAGCCTGAATTCTTTCTCCTGTACGTTCCCGTAAATATCTTCGGCTATGACAGTAATTTTGTTTTTGTTCAGAATATCTATTGTGGCAGTAAAAGTTGGATTAAGTTCATTCACAGCATAAGCAGCCGTAATACCTTCTATGAAAATAGATTTGATTCTGCTTTCATCGGTAATTTTCCCTTCTATAGCTAGCCTCGGTGAATTGGTGTCAAGATAAATCTGGTCATCCTCAGAAGCGTATGGTGCAATAATTGAAATTTTAGGTGGATTGATTTCTGTCCTTCTCAAATTCAGTTCAATCACCTTTTCATTATTGTATTCATCCCGGACAAGCACAGTTATTTTGTCAACATCTCTCACATCAACTGTTGCAATAAATTCGGCCTCATTGTTTTTCTTTTCACCTGTCAGAACTTTCTGATTGTTTATTAAAACTTCATCTATCTTGCTTTTATCCCTTATTTTACCTGTTACAGTTATGGATGTTGCATTGCCTTTTATTTCCATTATATTACCGGAAGATACAACAGGTGAAGTAATTTCTATCTCAGGAGGCACCTGTTCCCTGTTAAGCTCATAGAGCATATCCTGTGCCTCTTTTAGAAGCTTCCTTGCTCTTACATCAAACTCTGAAAGAGTTGTTATTTTGTTATAATCTTCTATTGCCTTTTCAAAATTCATCATCTCCTGGTACGATTTTGCCCTGGCAAAATAAGCTTCGGGATCGTCGGGCCTCATTGCTATATATTTAGAGAAATCGGCAATGGCATTCATGTGCTGATTGAACTCCTGATAATAACGGCCTCTTATCATATAATACTCAGGGTTGTTGGGATCCAGAAGAATTGTCTTTGAAATATCATTTATAGCATTTGGATAATCAAGATTGGCTTTATAAATCCTGCTTCTTACGACATAACCCCGGGCATCCTGTGGAGCAGCAGCAATTAATTCATTTACCTGATTAAGAGCATCTGTTCGCCTGTTGCTCCTTAAATAAAGATCTGCAAGTTCAAGGCGGGGCTCAATAAATCCCCTGTCCTTTGCAATTGCCTTTTCAAGTTCACGCTGAGCCATTGCATCATTATTCAGCTTCACATAAACCTTCCCTCGCAAATAATAATTATACGCCGTCTCTTTTATAGTTAATGCTGTATCGGCTGCTTTAAGTGCCTGGTCATACTTCTCAAGACCTATGAGTGCCAGTACTTTTTCCGGATAAACCTCCCTGTTGAGCTTCTCAATTGCTTTTGCCCTGTTGAGATAAACCAGAGCTTCGTCATATTTACCAAGTTTATTGCATACCCTTCCCATACCAACCAGGGAAGGAACATTTTTGGGCTTGAATATCAGGGATTTTTCATAGTCTGCATATGCCTCATTTAACTTTCCGGTGAGTTCATATACTGTAGCCCTTGAATAATAATAAGCAGCATTGGTTGGTTCTGCACTAATAGCATTTGTAAACTGAACTATAGCATCTTCGTACTTATTGCTCTTCATTAACTGGTTCCCAGCCTTATAGGCCTTCTTTCCACTCTGTGCAAATGAAACAGATGTTGCAATAAGCGCCACCAGTACCGTATAAAATATTTTCCCCTTCATATCTCTTAATATTTTTATTTTTCGAATTTCAATTTCTTTCAAAATTAAGAATTTAAACAGATTTTAACAACCCATTATAATTATAAATAATCATTACTTAAAACTTCAAGCACACCCGATTCAAAGAGTGTCTCTGAAATTACCCTTCCTCCTGCAACGGGTGCCTTAATTCCATTCCTGAAATATTTTTGTCCCCTGAATATCCGTGCCTCATCCCACAATCCCTCTGATATAAAATGCTGAAGAACCCTTGCTCCCCCTTCGATAAACAGAGACTGTATGCCTTTATCATAAAGGATTTTACAAATCCTTAATGCGGCAGGCTCATTTTCTTCAAGAAATACAACTTCGGCACCATCGGGCTTAAATTCTCTGTTGCCGGTAAAAACAATTATTCCGCCATCTGTCCTTTTACCAGCAAGGTAACTGCCAATATTTCCCGATCTGCTCAATATAATCTTTACTGGATCTTTACCTTTCCAGTATCTTACATTCAGGCGTGGATTATCTTTCCTGATTGTTTCCCCGCCCACCAGAATGGCTTCTTCCATGGCTCTCCATTTATGAACCAGAACTCTCTCAGCCATTCCGGTAATCCAGTAAGGCCCGACAGGTGAACCTTCGGGCCTTTCAATATCGATGAATCCATCAGCACTCTCTGCCCATTTTAACGTAATATATGGCCTCTTTCGTTCATGATATGTAAAAAATCTTCTGTTAACCCACCGGCATTCATTTTCCATCACGCCCACTTCAACTTCCTTTCCTGCTTTCCGCAGTATGGCAACACCCCTGCCTGAAACTTTAGTGCTGGTGTCAATTGTACCTACCACAACCCGTGGAATACCGGAAGAAATAATCAGATCTGTACACGGAGGTGTCTTTCCGTAATGACAGCATGGTTCAAGCGATACATACAAAGTCGACTCAGGTAAAAGCTCCCGCTTTTTTACCGCATTAATTGCAACCACTTCGGCATGAGGACCACCAGCATAAACATGATAACCCTCCCCCAGAATAACGTCATCATGTACAACAACCGCACCTACCATGGGATTAGGATATGTCAGCCCTTCTGCATTAAGAGCCAGTTCAATACACCTCTGCATGTATTTATGATCCGCTTCTGCCAACATAAGGCCTAAAATAGTAAATTTGAACTATGAATGACAATCTAAGAACAATTAAAGATTTCCGTCATTACCTCCATACAAGGTTGCGTCATCTCTACCCGGCCAGTGAGATAAATTCAATTGCCGACCTTATTATCATGACAATTTTCAATCTCAACAGGTTGCAGCAGATGATGAAACCAGAATATGAAATTTCACCCACCCGCAGAAGAGAGCTCCTGGAAATATGCAATAATCTTGAAAAGGGAAGTCCGGTACAATATGTACTGGGAGAAACTTTTTTTTACAATTGCAGGATAAAAGTCAATCCCGCTACATTAATCCCCCGTCAGGAAACTGAAGAGCTGGTTGATCTGATTCTCAAAGAAAACCCTGGTTTTAAAGGGAAAATAATAGATATAGGTACAGGCCCGGGTACAATTGCAATTGCCCTGGCAAAACATCTACCTTATGCTTCCATAACAGCTATCGATATCTCGGATAAAGCTCTCGAGACAGCCCGTGAAAATGCAAAACTCAATAATGTGAAGGTAAACTTTTTCAAAGCTGATATTTTGAAAGCCGGACCTGAATACTTTCCCGAAAAATTCAATATCCTTGTCAGTAATCCACCCTATGTGCCAGTATCGGAAAAGAAAAATTTACACATCAATGTTAGAGAATTTGAACCAGAAACAGCACTTTTTGTTCCCGACGATAACCCTCTTATTTACTACAGAGCCATTCTTGAAAAGAAAAATTTTCTTCTTGCCCCGGAAGGAAAAATCTATTTCGAAATACATGAAAAAATGGGGAAAGCTCTTAATACACTCATGATTTCATATGGAATCAAAGAAACCAGAATTATCAAGGACCTGAACGGAAAAGAGAGATTTATAACCGGTAAATGAGATAAAAAAAAATACAACCAGAAAATGGCTGAAAACATAAAATACAACGAAGCACTTAAAAAAGCCATGAAGCTTTGTGCTGGCAGGGAATTTTGCAGAAGTGAGATTGAGAGCAGGCTTGAAAAATGGGGGATTCAGCCTGCCGAACGTGAAAAAATACTAAAAGCACTGCAAAAAGATAAGTTCATCGACGAAATAAGGTTCTCAACGGCTTACGCAAGGGATAAATTCAAACATAACCGGTGGGGCAAGGTCAAGATTGCTGTGATGCTAAAATCAAAAGGTATTGATGAGGATACAATTCAGCAGGCTGTTGGCTCAATTGATGAAGAGGAATACATAAATACTCTAAGAAAGCTTATAGAAACACACAGAAAATCGGTGAGGGCAAAAAACTCCTTTGAACTCCGGGGCAAGCTGGTGAGGTTTGCTATCTCTAGAGGTTTTGAGCCTGATCTAATATATCGGATTCTTGAAGAAGAGGAATAAAATCAGGCCTGTATAAGTGATGAAAAAATATAAGCCAGAAACGGGTAAAAGGCAATAAGAAACAATATAATTGTGCCGGTAATATCATAAATAACAAGCTGTTTCCTGTATTCTGCTTCTTTAAGGTATAAAACCGAAAATACAACTCTCATCAGCAGCTGTGCCAGAAAAAAAAGAAAAACACGAAAACCGTAGGGATTCCAGCTGTGTGCTTCAATTATTTTGCCCCTTATTATCAGTGAAAAGCTGTGTGAAAGTCCGCACGAGACACAGGGTTTGCCAGTAATCTTTTCATGTATACACGTCACAGGGTAATTGTTTTTCTGCGGAGAAAAAACAGCAGAATACAGAAATACAATAGCTATGATAAATGCCAGAACTAAATTAATCGTTATGTACGATTTGGTTCTGAATGCTTCAGCGAGCTTTCTTATTAAGGTCATTTTCCAGGCAGGGTGTCACTTTTTTCCTTTTCGCCTTTCTCAAGTACTTCAAGTTGTTCTATCAGTTTGTCTTTTTTGGCTGTACCGGTGGCATTAATCTCTATTTTTTCATCGCCACTTTCAATTTTAATATTTATTTTGGCATCCTCCAGGTCTTTCAATACATCCTTCGAAATATCTTCTTTCACCTCCTCCAACGCCTTCCTGATGTCTGAAGGAATCAGCCTGTCAGCATTACGTCCCAGGTTTCTGGCAATAAAAAGCTGTGAGGTTGAAATAAGAAATGCCAATATACCTATAACAAATGCACCAATAATTAAGCCCTGTGGTGCCCTGTCTCTTGAAGCCTGCGAAAGAGCCACTGCGGCAAGTACTATTGTTACGATGCCCGGAACAATAGCAAGTACCCCTATACATGGTATAACTGCAAGTACAAATGTGATCACACCTGTAATCAGTGCAGCTGTACCAAGTGCCGATCCCGAACTGCTTCTTTTTTCTTCCATTTTACTTATTTTTAAAATTTTACTCTTTTAAGGTCAGAATATTCAGCATATCCTGTTCTAAAGACGTCGAAGGATTTTCAATGATGCGTCCTGCCTCAATATTTTTTACATAAAAAATAAATGTCGGTACACGCTGAATATTAAGAGCCTCATAATTTTCAACCGGAGTATACTTTGTATTATCCACACCTAAAAACTTCACTCTGTCTATGGGAAAGTTAATTGCCGTCAGAATTTTCATAAAACGAGGCACTTCCCTGCGGCTGTCAGGGCACCATGTTCCCATCACAATAAGTATTGAAACATCATTCCTGTCAAGATCCAGAAGTTTTCTGACAACTTCTTCATTGTATTGATAATTGTCATATCCCGGTATAAACCATGTTGAGTGCGGCTGGCGATTTAACCTCTCAGGTGAAAAATAGCCAAGAATCCATGTCTCGGGCTTTGAAAAATCAATCTTTTCCTGCTGTTGCGAATTATTAGGTAAAGCTGTCTGTTTTTTCTCTGTAACCGGTTCTGGAGGTCCAGCAGAGAATGAAACTTTGCCGGTTCTGCATCCAGAAACTGCTAAAACTATTATCAATAGAAAGAGAATAAGTTTTTTCATATGCACTTATAAAACAAGCCTAAGTTATGTTAATTATGAAATAAACACAAGTTTTTTGTTTCTCAGGGGTAATTTTATTCTACCCTGTGAAGCAATATTTCCATAATCTGTTTTGCTGCTCCTGCCACCGAGGTTCCGGGGCCGAAGATAGCAGCCACACCTGCATCGTAGAGAAACTGATAATCCTGAGGTGGGATAATCCCTCCTGCAACTACAAGGATATCTTCACGTTCCAGTTTTCTGAGTTCTTCAATTAGCTGGGGTATAAGAGTTTTATGGCCTCCTGCCAGGCTTGAAACACCAACTACGTGGACATCATTTTCAACGGCCTGGCGGGCTGTTTCTGCAGGAGTCTGGAACAACGGTCCGATATCTACATCAAAACCTATATCGGCATATCCTGTGGCTACTACCTTTGCACCGCGGTCGTGGCCATCCTGGCCCATTTTTGCAATCATTATTCTTGGTTGCCTGCCTTCTTTTGAGGCAAAAATAGCCACCATCCTGCGGGCCTCCTCAAGGTCCGCCTCATTTTTAAACTCCGATGAGTAAATTCCTGAAACTGAACTTGTCACAGCCTTATACCTCCCTGCTACTTTTTCGAGTGCATATGAAATTTCTCCGAGTGTTGCGCGACAGGCCGCAGCTTTTACCGAGAGTTCCAGAAGATTTCCTTCTCTCGTCCGTGCACATTCTGTAAGTGCATCGAGCGCTGCCTGGCATGCTTTTTCATCTCTCTGCGACCGCACCAGAGCAAGTCTTCTGATCTGGGCTTCGCGAACAGCTGTATTATCAACCTCCAGTATCTCAAGAGGTTCTTCCTTTTCCAGCCTGTATCTGTTTGTGCCTATAATTACCTGTAACCCTGAGTCAATCCTTGCCTGGGTTCTGGCTGCAGCCTCTTCAATTCTCATCTTCGGCAAACCCGATTCAATGGCTTTTGCCATTCCCCCCATGCTTTCAACCTCCTGTATATGTGCCCACGCTCTTCTTGCTATAGCATCCGTAAGATATTCAACATAATACGAGCCAGCCCAGGGATCAATGTGCCTGCAGACGCCTGTTTCATTCTGTATGTACAACTGCGTGTTACGGGCAATTCTTGCAGAAAACTCCGTGGGTAGTGAAAGTGCTTCATCGAGGGCATTTGTATGAAGACTCTGTGTATGCCCGAAAACGGCTGCCATTGCCTCAATGCATGTCCTGCCTACATTATTGAAAGGATCCTGCTCTGTAAGGCTCCATCCCGATGTCTGACAGTGTGCCCTCAGAGCCATCGACTTCGGATTTTTCGGATTAAAGCTCTTTACGATCTTGGCCCAGAGCATCCTTGCTGCCCTCATCTTCGCAATTTCCATAAAATGATTCATCCCTGCGGCCCAGAAAAACGAAATCCTTGGTGCAAAAACGTCAATATCGAGGCCAGCGTTTATGCCTGTCCTCAGATATTCAAGCCCATCGGCAAGGGTATATGCCAGCTCAAGATCACAGGTGGCCCCAGCTTCCTGCATGTGATAACCCGATACGCTTATTGAATTGAACCTCGGCATCTTTTCAGCTGTATACCTGAAGATGTCAGCTATTATCCTCATCGAAAACTCAGGAGGATAGATATATGTATTTCTGACCATGAACTCCTTTAATATATCGTTCTGGATGGTACCCGAAAGTTCTTCGAGTTTTGCACCCTGCTCAAGTGCCGTAACGATATAAAATGCCATAATCGGCAGTACGGCCCCGTTCATAGTCATAGATACCGAAATCTCCCTGAGAGGTATCTGATCAAAGAGTATCTTCATATCGAGCACCGAATCTACCGCTACACCTGCCTTACCTACATCTCCTGCAACCCTTTCATGATCCGAATCATATCCGCGGTGAGTGGCAAGGTCAAATGCTACAGAAAGCCCTTTCTGGCCTGCTGCAAGACAACGCCTGTAGAAAGCGTTAGATTCCTCGGCAGTGGAAAAACCTGCATACTGCCTGATAGTCCAGGGTACCATCGTATACATTCCGGCATAAGGTCCCCTGAGAAAAGGAGGTATCCCAGCTGCATAATCAAGATGCTCAAGGTCTTTGATATCCTCAGGTGTATAACAGCTCTTTACCGGAATCATTTCGGGCGTAAGCCATTCCTCACCTGATTTACCCTCATCTTTCCTGCGGGCAAAATGTTTGCCATCAGATAAAATTCTGTCTAAATCATCATATCTGAATTCAGGCCTCATCTTCAATCATTAATAAGTCCGGTGATACGATGGAACATCGAAAGTGTTTCAACAAGTCCCGAACGTATACTTATAAAATATTTAATTCCTTTCTGCTTTAATTCTTCCATGCATGGAGGGTTTCCTGCTACTACAAGAATAAACCTGTCACCTGTCTTTTCCTTCAGTTCAGGAGCAAGTTCGGCATATTCTTCATCAGAACTGCACAGAACAATTATATCTGCGCCGTCTTTCATTACGGCTTTAACACCCTCATCAATGTTTCTAAAAAGGGGATTATCAATTACCCTGTAACCTCCGCATGCAAAGAAATTTCCTGAGAACTGGGAACGTGCCATTGCCATGGCAAGATTACCGATTGGAAGGAGAGCCACAACGGGTCTGTGCGATGCTCTTTCGGCAATAAGTCTCAGTTTTTCAATCTCTTCAGTTCCCCTGCCTGTCGGCAAAGGTTCAACTTCAAAACCTTCTCCAACACTCTTTCTGCTATAAATCTTTCCGATATCGAGATCATCAGGTGCTTTTTCGTCAAAAGCAGGATAATGTGTTGTACCAATAAATACCTCTTTACCTGCAGCCACATCTTTCAATCTCCTACCTGCAACCTCCCTGACTCTTTTCTGGATAATGCCTTCCCTGAGTGATTTCAGGAATCCTCCATTTCTTTCGGTATCAACAAAGAGTTTCCAGGCATTTTCGGCAATAAGGTGCGTAAGAGTTTCGATATAGTATGCCCCTCCTGCAGGGTCTGATACTTTACTGAAATATGCTTCTTCCTTCAGAAGAAGCTGCTGGTTGCGGGCAATTCTCTCCGAGAACTCATCAGGCTTTCTGAAAATAATATCAAAAGGTTCAACTGTTAGTGAATCTGTTCCGCCGAGCACTGCGGCCATAGCTTCAGTTTGCGTGCGAAGCATGTTAACATACGGATCGTATATGGTCTTATTCCATCTGCCTGTAACACAATGTATTCTCATCTTTGTAGCATCCTCATTTTCAGGCACATAAGCCCTTACTACCGCAGCCCACAGCATACGTGCCGCACGGAGTTTTGCTATTTCAAAGAAATAATTTGAACCCAATCCAAAGCAAAACCTTATGCCTGAAGCTGCCCGTGCAGGCGATATCCCTCTTTCAGTCAGGGCTGCCATATACTCATTCCCAATGGCAAGACCATATGCAAGTTCAGTTACTGTATCTACACCTGCATTTGCAAAATGCGAAGCATGCACCTGAATTAATCTGAATGCCTTTAAATTGGTTGCCAGCCTGAATAGTTCTGACAGGTAATCAAAGCTTTCTTTAACTGATGTACAAAGTTTTCCGTTAACCATAAGCCGACCAACCGGATCTGCCTCAAACGCACCTCTGAGATTCTCTGCCGGTATGTTCCTTTCCCTCAGCAAACCGGAAACAATTTCGACAATTTCCTTCGCTCTTCCCTCACAAATGAAATTAACCTCAGCCTTTTCCGGAGAGATTCCTTCTAAAAGCAATCGGACGTTTTCCGGTGTTACAGCTTCAGGGTCCTTGAGTCTGAACCCCAGGGATTCGACACCTTTATCCAGAAGTAGAAGGGCTTTTCTGTTTGCTTCCTTAAAATTGTCAACCTCAATATCCTGTCTGACCAGCCAACCGTTCCCTTCAGTATTTGATCCCCTAACCCATGGAAATTCATCAGGACCAGCTGCAAGATGCGGATAACCCTGAATATCCTCCCTGCGGTAAAACGGCATCACTTCAAAACCTTCAATGGTCTTCCAGACAAGCTTTCTGTGGAAATCTGCACCTTTCAGGTCGGCAACTATTTTTTCCATCCATTCCTCTGAAGTCACGGGAGGAAATTCTTCAAACAGTTTTTCACGAACAGGCATAAAAGGTATAATAATGATTCAACAAACTAAGCAATTATAACTCAACAACTTTATGAATTATATCAGTTTTTATCCGGGGTTATCTCTTCCTTGCCGGCAAATTCCATAAGGTATGCTTTGATGAATCCGTCAATTTCACCATCGAGAACTGCCTGAACATTGGAGGTTTCATATCCGGTACGCAGGTCTTTTACCAGTTTATAAGGATGTAGCACATATGAGCGAATCTGCGACCCCCATTCTATCTTTTTTTTCTGACCTTCAAGCTTCGCTTTTTCCTCCTGCCTCTTTCTTAGTTCAAGCTCATACAGCTGCGATTTCAGCAACCGCAGGGCGTTTTCCTTGTTGGTGAGCTGAGACCTTGACTCCTGGTTTTCAATTACTATACCGGTCGGAATGTGCCTGAGCCGCACAGCGGTTTCAACTTTGTTTACATTCTGCCCTCCCGCTCCGCTCGATCTGTAGGTCTCCCATACGATATCAGCAGGGTTGATTTCGATTTCAATATTGTCGTCAACAAGTGGTGTAACAAACACTGAAGCAAATGTCGTCTGGCGTTTTCCCTGTGCATTGAATGGTGAAATCCTTACAAGACGGTGTACCCCGTTTTCGCTTTTCAGGAATCCGTAAGCCTTTTCTCCGTCAATCTCTATGGTGGCAGATTTAATTCCAGCTTCATCACCCGGAAGGATATCGTGCTGTTTGACTTTGTAGCCATTACGTTCTGCCCAGCGTGTATACATCCTGAGAAGCATTGCTGCCCAGTCGTTGCTTTCAGTGCCACCTGCACCTGCATTAATCTTCAGCACTGCACCCAGCTGATCTTCTTCCTTCCTGAGCATGTTCCTCAGTTCAAGATCCTCAATCAGCGATAAACATTCCCTGTAATGTTTATCCACATCATCCTCCGGAGCCTCCCCTTCCCTGTAAAACTCATACAGCACAGCAAGGTCATCCAGAGCATATGAGACCCTGTTTACTTCATTAACCCAGAATTTCAATGCTGATATTTTCTTAAGAACCTGCTCGGCTTTTTTGGGATCATTCCAGAAATCAGGCTTTCTGGTTTCAGTCTCGAGCCTGCTTATTTCGCCCGACTTGCCTTCAATGTCAAAGATACCTCCTCAACGCATCCAGGCGTTCGTTCAGATCCTTTATCTGTTCTGTTGTTACCATTCTCTCATAAATAATTGAGGTGCAAAGTTAATAATTTTCCATGTTTTTATTTCCTGCTGGCAGATTGGTCTGGAAGGGAATTTATCCATTTACCTGTTCCCCACATGCTGGAAGAATTTATGAAAAACAAAAAGAAAAACTTTTAAGATAGCTCCATGGAATGGAATAAACTATCTGGGCTGGGGTATAATTCTATTCAAATTCAATAAACCTTGAAACCTGAGAAGGTGCCGGTACCGGTTTGAGTTGCCAATCCGGTATTTATTATCAGCTTAACAACATCACCCTGATTCAACTTCATGGTAATCGATCGGGGTGTGACCTGCGTCTGAGAAGCTATTTCTATTGCAAGATCTTCATATAAACTTGAATTAAGAAATATGGATATTTTCCTTGACCCGCCAGAACCATCTGCGTAATATGAAGCAGTGAAAGTGTATAGCCCTGTAGCTGGTGCTATGAATTCACCTGTCAAACTGTTAAATGCATTTCCGTCGTTATAATCAACTACTGTCGGTAAAAATACAACATCAGTTGCCATCGAGGCTGTTGTTGAAATCATTTTTCTTGCCCTGAATGCCACAATGCTTCCCAGTGTTACTGAACCACCGTTGGTAAGTGAGAGGGTGTTGGTTTGAGGGTTATAACTGAGTTGCTGGTTATCGGTGTTATCGAGGTACCTGGCAAGATTGATCCGGTTGGGCGATTGTTTTCCAGTAATTGTAAGTTCATCATTGTTCAGCACAAGGTCCTGCAATTCATTTGTGGGATCGGCATCAGCATCGTTTTTCAGTGATGAAAGGTCGACCTCTTCTGCAGAACCTGTTATGGATAGTTTACCTGTTAGTGGATTAAAACTCAGTTTCTGGTTATCGGTATTGTCAAGATATTTTGAAAGGTTTATCGGTGTGGCATTCACATTTCCTGTTATCTTAAGAACATTTTCTGCATTGAGCACAAGATCCTGTATATGATTGGGTAGCAGCACTTTATTTCCTCCTGAAATTGACAATGTATCTCCTATAATTGTGAGTTGATGCGGAGTAATAAGAGATGAAAGGTTTACTGTATTGCCTCCGCTTATTGAAAGATTTGTACCGTCAAATGAGAGTACCTGGTCGTCAGTTGCAGGGTCGCCGGGGTCGCCTTTTGGTCCTGGCGGGCCGGGATCACCTTTTGGCCCCTGCGGGCCCGGGTCGCCCTTTGGTCCCTGCGGACCGGGCTCAAGTGACTTCCTGGCATAAAGAGCATATGGCACGGCCAGAAACTGGATAGTGCCCATATCCATAAAATCATTCTCGAACTTAACCTCAACCTTTAAATAATGATTTGCTTTCTCCCACTCAATATCACCAAGACGCGAAACCCTTCCTCCGGTGTTAATCCCCTGACCTATCACCAGAGAAAAGACTCCAAACCTTGATGTCCTCACTTTCGAATGAAGCTCCTGGTACTCAAGCGTACCAAGAGGATTACCTGAATATATGGAAAACTTTACATCTATATCCCTGTTATACAATTCCTTTCCATAACTGTCGCGTGCAACTGCCTGATAATGAATACCAAGGGGAACTTCCTGGGATATTGCAACAGAACCCGACAGAATTACAAGAAAAAACAACCATTTAAATTTTCTGGTTTCCATATATTCTGAGATTACATTTTTTCAATTTTGAACGACCTGTTAATTAATTCATCCTTGCTTACTATCCTTATAAAATAAAAACCCCTTGCCATATTCCTCAGGGGTATTTCTCTCACATACCAGTGAGAGCCATTGAAATCAATTTCGTCGGCAAAAATCTTCTGTCCGTTTATATTGATTATTGTAACGCTATAGGCACGTGAAGTCTCACCAAAGAATTCGACATTTACATAATCAGTTGCAGGATTAGGATAAACTTTTACACCATTTCCATGAGGAGCTTCACCCACTGTTACCTTTAACCGTGGTTGTTGAAATCCCTGAGTAAGAACATGTTCAAAATCTCCTATTATCTCAACGGCTGTTTCACCAATGGTCTGAGAATAACTTAATCCTCCTGACACGACTATTCCTGCCCCCGGAACCAGCACCTGATGAGATAGCTGCTGTCCGTTTACAGAAAAAGAAAATAGTATCAGTGCAACTGCTGAAATAATCCCCTTTCCCTTCATTATTAAAATCCAGAATTTCCCCAAAATAAAATATTTTTTAACAAATTATCAACAATATTGATAATTTTTGTTAAAAACACATAATAATGCCCATATTCAGGTTAACTTTCAAGCAAAATGCATCTGGTAGGGTATTTTTTATTTTCTTTAAAGCCTCTTCCTATTATCTCTGGATAAAAATGAAGATTGCTATAAGTGCACGGTATCTTAAGGAAAAACCCGACGGTGGTGTTGCACGATTTACTTATGAAGTTACCAGGCGAATTGTACAAAAGAATCCATCGGATGAGTTTATACTGGTTTTCGACAGAAACTACAGCGATTCCCTGCTATTTGGCTCAAACTGCAGGGGTGTTATGCTTGAACCGGAAACAACAGGTCCATTATCATGTTATATATGGCATGAAAAAAAATTACCCGGACTTTTTGAGACAATTAAGCCAGATATCTTTCTTTCGCCCGATGGAGTTATTTCACTGAGGTGTCGTATCCCCCAGGTGTGCGTTTTACACGATATCAGTTTTTACCACAGACCACAGGATTTACCCTTACTTACAAGCCTTTACTGGAGATATTTCACCAGAAAGTTTGCCAATCATGCAGCCCGTATTGTTACTGTGTCAGAATTTTGCCGGCAGGATATATCTTCATATCTGAATATAGATCCCGGTAAAATAGACATTGCCTGGAATGGCGTATCGGAATATTTCTTTCCGGCAGGTGATGAAGAAAAAGATAATTACAGAACAGTTCTTAGCAGTGGAATTCCATATTTTCTTTTCGTGGGAAATTTTTCCCCGCGGAAAAATATTCCTGCAATAATAACTGCCTGGCATCTTTTCAAACAGAAGACCCGCCTCCCTCACAGACTTGTTCTGGCAGGTGGCCGTCTCTTTTTAAATCGGAAGACCGACAGGTTGATCCGTTCTTCTCCATGGCGTAGTGACATTATCCTTCCAGGTTTGATAGCACATCAGGATCTTAGAATGCTGTATTGCGCTGCTGAAGCACTGGTTTTCACACCATGGTTCGAAGGGTTCGGAATACCAGCCGCCGAGGCAATGCGATGCGGAACTCCCGTTATACTCTCACCTGTCACATCCCTCCCTGAAATAGGCGGAGATGCAGCGTTATATGCAAACCCTGCTGACCCTGAAGAAATATGCAATGCAATGATCAGAATAACCTCAGAACCAGGGCTCAGAGAATCATTATCAGTTGCCGGTCAGACAAGGTCACAAAAATTCACCTGGGACAATACTGCAGATTGCGTCAGAAATGCAATCGAAAAAGTATTTTTAAAATAAATATTATCAGCAATGCTGAAACCTTATCTCTACCGTAACCTTCAGGAGGCAGGATGTGATGAAGCCGGAAGGGGTTGCCTGGCGGGTCCTGTTGTGGCAGCAGCGGTTATCCTACCTAAAAAATACAGAAACCCTCTTATCAACGACTCAAAAAAACTCTCTTCAAAAACCAGGGCTCTTCTGAAGGATGAGATAACCTCCGTTGCACTTGCCTGGAATGTTGCTTTTGTAGATAACAACGAGATTGACCGGACAAATATCATGCGAGCTGCAATAAAAGCTATGCATCTGGCACTTGATGGACTCAGTCAGAAACCTGAGTTTATCCTTGTCGATGGCAACGTTTTTTATCCTTACAGGAATATTAAACATGAAACTGTGGTGCATGGCGACTCTCTTTTCATGTCAATAGCCTCAGCCTCAATACTCGCAAAGGTGTTCCGTGATGAGTACATGATGAAAATACATGAAGAATTTCCGGTTTACGGTTGGAACCGTAACAAAGGCTATGCAACTTCTTATCACCGTAATGCTATTTTAAAATATGGTATATCCCCATATCACAGAAAATCATTCAATTTGTTTGAAAGACAATTAAAAATTGACTTTTGAGATGGTTTTTATGAACTTAAAGATTTATTTTTACTCCCTATTCTGAAATAAATCATTTAAAATCATGAAAAAATTAGCAATCATCCTTATTATCTTTTTCACGGGAGCAGGGTTAAAAGCTCTACCTGATGAAGGAATGTGGCTTCTGCCGCTGATTGAAAAGCTTAACATAGGTAAAATGACTGAACTGGGCTTAAAACTCAGTGCAGAAGATATCTACAGTGTAAACAAATCAAGTCTGAAAGATGCCATTGTAATATTTGGTGGTGGCTGTACCGGAGAAATCGTTTCTCCCAATGGTCTATTGCTTACAAACCACCACTGTGGCTACGGGCAGATACAGGCACACAGCTCACTCGAACATGATTACCTCAAGGATGGTTTCTGGGCTATGACCCGCGAAGAAGAACTTCCCAACCCCGGACTTTCAGTCACTTTCCTTATAAGAATAGAAGATGTTACCGACCAGGTACTTGCTGCTGTTAAAGAGACTATGACCGAGAATGAGAGAAACACGGCAATAAACGAGGCACGAATGGCTATACAGAGGAAAGCAACCGAGGGAACATGGTACAATGCAACAGTTGCTTCGTTTTACAACGGCAATCAGTTCTACCTGTTTGTTTATGAAAGATTCAATGACGTACGTTTGGTTGGCGCACCACCCTCGGCAATAGGTAAATTCGGATTTGACACCGACAACTGGGAATGGCCACGGCATACCGGCGATTTCAGTGTTTTCAGGGTATATACTGCTCCCGATGGCCGCCCTGCTCCTTATTCAAAAGATAACGTCCCTCTTAAACCAAGACATTACCTGCCTGTATCAATAAAAGACCTTAATAAAGGTGACTTTGCCATGATACTTGGATACCCGGGAAGAACTCTCAGATATTATACATCTTACGAAGTAGATGAGCTCCTGAAAATAACGCATCCGAACAGAATAAAAATAAGGGGCATCCGACAGGATATACTTATGGCCGACATGCAGGCTGACCCGAAAGTAAACATTCAGTATGCATCCAAATATTCAGGGTCGTCAAATTACTGGAAATATTCCATAGGGCAGAAAGCCGGGCTGGAAAAACTCAATGTAAAGGCAAAAAAACAGGAGATTGAAGAACAGTTCAACAGATGGGTAAATGAAAATCCCGAAAGAAAAGCAAAATACGGAGAAGCTCTAACCCTGATAAAAAACGCTGTTGAAAAAAGGGCAGAATACGCTCACGCACAGCAGTACATAAGCGAATGTTTTCGTCAGGGCTGTGAAATACTGACAATGAACCAGATAGCTACAACACTGCTGTCAGCCCTAAAATCAGGCGACCAGAAACGTCTTGAAGACCTCTCAAAAAATATTAAAAACAACATTACAGAAGCTTTCTATAAGGATTACAATCCTCCTACCGATAAAAAGTCGGTTAAAGCAATGATGAAACTTTACCGTGAGGATGTACCTGAAAAATTTCATCCCGATTTTTATACAAACGTTGTTGATAAAAAATTCAAAGGGAATATCGACAGGTTTGTAGATGATATGTTTGAAAGGTCAGTTTTTTCGGAAGAATCAAAACTTCTTGCATTTCTTGAAAAGCCATCAGTTAAGATACTTGAAAACGACCCTGTTTATCTTACATCCCAATCCATTGCAAAGGTTAGCAATGAAGTCAACAACAGTCTTAGCCAATTTGATAACGATCTGGCAAAAGGACGCAGGTTATGGATGGCTGCCCTGATGGAGATGTATCCTGAAAAGACTTTTTATCCTGATGCAAATTCCACCATGCGTCTTACCTATGGCCAGATACTGGATTATGAACCACGCGACGGGGTCCTATACAAGTATTATACAACCCTTGGAGGAGTGATGGAGAAATACAAACCGGGCGATTACGAGTTTGATGTTCCCCAGCGGCTGATAGACCTTTACAACCGAAAAGAATTTGGCAGGTATGCTTCGCCGAAAGGATATATGCCTATTTGCTTCACAACCAACAACGATATCACAGGAGGCAATAGCGGCAGTCCGGTTATCAATGCCAATGGTGAACTTATAGGGCTTGCATTTGACGGAAACTGGGAGGCAATGAGCGGCGATGTAGCATATGAGCCGGAGCTTCAGAGAACCATTGCCGTTGATATAAGGTATGTTTTGTGGGTAATGGATATATATGCAGGTGCAAAACACCTGGTGGATGAAATGACTATAGTACAATAAGATACTTTAATATAATTAACTGCTGCATAGGGGATTAAGTAATTAATCCCCTTTATTTTTAAGGTTAATCGAATATTTTATTAAATTTGCAGTCTAAAACGGTCGGTTGGCCGAGTGGCTAGGCGTCGGTCTGCAAAACCGTTTACGGCGGTTCGAATCCGCCACCGACCTCAGCAAAATCCCATGGCACGAAGTGCCAGGGATTTTTTTCTTACAGGACGAAGCTCGCTTGCGAAGCGGAGGAGTGTAAGGAAAAAAGACCTGACCGCTGAAAGCGGCATGGGATTTTGCTGATTAGTCACCCCAAACCGGATCACCCTCAGGTAATCCGCCACCGACCTCAGCAAAATCCCATGGCACGAAGTGCCAGGGATTTTTTTCTTACAGGACGAAGCTCGCTTGCGAAGCGGAGGAGTGTAAGGAAAAAAGACCTGACCGCTGAAAGCGGCATGGGATTTTGCTGATTAGTCACCCCAAACCGGATCACCCTCAGGTAATCCGCCACCGACCTCAGCAAAATCATCAAAAATATTAATAGCTATTTAAGAAGTAAAAGGCTCAAAGCCATTACCAGCATTCCAGCCATTACTCCTCCTATTGCTACATGATGCCGCCCGTACTCTTCCGCTGCAGGAAGCAATTCATCGAGAGATATATAAACCATTATACCTGCAACAGCTGAAAAGACAAGTCCGAAGACTGAGCCTGCCGGATCAAAGAATAGTCTAAGTATAAAGTATCCGGCAACAGCCCCTACCGGTTCGGCAAAACCTGAAAGAAAAGAGAGCCAGAAAGCTTTCTTCCTGCTTCCGGTCGAATAGTATACGGGCACAGAAACAGCTATACCCTCTGGAATATTATGAATTGCAACAGCGGCTGCAATACTAATCCCTATTGCAGGGTCGTGAAGTGCTCCCATAAACGTAGCCATACCTTCAGGGAAGTTGTGAATTCCTATGGCAAGAGCGGAAAAGAGTCCAAGCCGGTGAAGCCGGGCTGAGTTGTCCACTTTTATAGAACCACTTCCAGCTACATCTTTCATCTCATGAGGATTCTCAAATGACGGAACGAGTCGGTCAACAACAGCTATCAATGCAATGCCTGCAAAAAAAGCAAGAACAGTAAACCAATAGCCCGTCTTTTCTCCGTGAAGATTACCAAGTGACTCATTCGCTTTCACAAAAATTTCCACAAAAGCTACGTATATCATTACCCCGGCAGAAAAACCCAGTGATGCACATAAAAATGACGGCTTGAACTTCCTTGAAAAGAATGCCATCAGACTGCCTGCTGTTGTTGCAAGTCCTGCAAAAAGAGTCAAACCAAGTGCAAATAATACGTTTTCAGTAATCATTTCACCAGCAAATGTAAATAATTTTCAGACTTGCTTCAGATCTTTACCGGCGATGTTCCGTAATCGAGATAATTAAAAATGATTTTATCTGACAATATATTGCCGTGAAATAATATGTATAAAAAATCCCCGGGACTTATCCGGGGATTGATAATTAAATAACTAACTATTCCTAATTCTTACAATCTCAAAGTTCTCTAATCTTAATATTCCTGAACCAGATTGTATATCCATGATCCTGAAGGCCGATATACCCTTCTTTTGAAATGCCTTCGAGAAACCCCGGGAAATTTTTGAACTTGCTGTTCTGTACCATTTCATCCCATTTGGGAGTCCACAGTTCATACTCAACAACCTTGACACCGTTCTGGACATGCGTTACCTTACCGTCTTTAACCCTGATAACAATATTATTCCATTCTCCGGCCGGTTTGCATGTCTTTGGATCGGCAGGTAGCATGTCGTACAGTGAACCTGCCAGATGGCTTGCAATTTTGTTGTCAGTTGCATTGTCATTATCCAGGATCTGTACCTCTGGAGCAGCCGAATATATTGCCTGTCCTGGCACTTCCCTCACATAATAAAAAATACCCGAATTACCCATTTTCTCAGTTTTCCAGTCGAGTGACAATTCAAAATTCCTGAATTTCTTAGCTGCATAAATAATATCACCTCCGGCACCCTGCCCAGGTTTCTTTCCTTCAGCAGTAAAAACCTTCATAGCATTGTCTTCGATGGTCCAGTTTGACGGCATGCCGGTGCCATTATACTGCCTCCAGCCTGTAAAATCCTTACCGTTGAAAAGCAGGACCCATCCTTCCTTCTTTTCCTTTGCAGTAAGCGTATTTACCTTCTGTGAAAAAAGAGGAATTGATAAAAATATTACAAATAATGTTAACAAAGTCCTGAAAATAAATCTTTTTTTCATAGTTCTAAGTTTTAGTTCGTATTCACAAAATTAAGCTTTTAAATAATCATTATATAAATTGAACTGTACAATTTCAGGGTATATTAAAATAATGTCTCCCGGCAGGGTTATAAATTACATTGAGTGCCTGAGGAATTACTCTAATCTCGAATTTTTCATCAAAATAGAGTTCCCCGTCTAAGTGGTAAGGCACCCTTTCGCTGAACTCAATCAAAAGACCTGTAGTTTTGTAGTAATGAACCCTTCTGTCATGAATGTGCCTGCCTGAGGGAACCATTGTAAGAATTCTCAGACGCTGATAAAGTCCGATTTTACTGACACTGCAGATATCCAGCAAACCGTCATTTGCTATAGCTTCAGGAGTAAGATAAAATCCACCTGCATACCTTCGTCCATTTGAAACCGTATTGATGAAACAATCTGTTTCAGACATGTTTCCATCATTATAAACTATCATCCTGCGCTCTTTATAAAACAATATCGTCTTCAAGATATGCCAGATATATTTCTTTTTACTGCCTGGCTTAACTTCTCCTTCCGGTGTATAGTTTTCCGAAGCCACCTTTGCATCAAACCCGAGCCCCATTCCGTTAAAAAAGAGTCGGTTATTACATTTCCCGGCGTCCATCGCCACAGTATGTGCACTGAAAAGGGCATCCCACTCGCTGTCACCAAACCTGTCGGGGAAACCTAATATCTGAATGAAATCATTTCCGGTTCCTGCAGCAACCAGACCTGTTACTACGCTATTATTGCCAACCAGAGGCGTTGCCACTTCATTGAATGTTCCGTCACCTCCAACACCTATTATATATTTATAACCTTCCGAAACGAATCTTTCCGAAAGAAGTATGGCATGCCCCTTTCTCTGAGTAAATACAAATTCCGGATTTATACCTCTCTTCAAAGCCTCTCTTTTAATTGTCTCATTCATACTGGCAGCAAAACCTTTGCCCGCCACAGGATTAATTATGAATACCCACTTTTCTTTATACATTATAAACTGCTGATTTATTTTTTATAAATACCCTGCTTCCATTATAAACCCCGTTGTCTTCGGTCAAAGATTTTTCAATTACTGACCTGACAACCAGTATTATTTCACTGTCGCTCAGTTTTATAAGTTCTTCCCGTGGTATAAGTCTGTGTATGGTTATACTCAAAGTTGAGCTGAAATCTATATAAGTTCTGTTTTTGGGCTTCAGCCTGTAAAATCCTTTTAGAGTAACGGGAAGGACATCCGTTTCAGTGGAACGGAGAAGAATGACAAAGCCCCTGTAAAAATCATTCATCTTACCATTAAGGGTCCTTGTGCCTTCAGGAAAAATAGCAATGTTGTGACTTTCTGCTCTCTTCTTCAAAAGTTCCATCATTTCCCTGGTATTCCGGTATGTGGCTTTCCTCATCGGAACATAACCGGTAAGTATCAACACCCTTCTGAATAGAGGTATTTTCATCAGCCTTTCATGACCAAACCATACCAGATCCGGAAACAACGATATTATGGCTATAATATCAAAAAGACTCGAATGGTTGGACACAAGAATATAATGCCGCCTATACTCCTGATTTTCTTACCGGATAACACTTATTTTTCTACCCATCAATATGAAAATGCCTTTGGCCCAGAACCTCATCATAGCCCTTACAATGAGCTCCTTCCTGGAAAACATAAAGGGAAGACCAAGCAATATCATCAGAATTGTGAAAAGATACAAGAGTCCATAAACCGGGACAGAAAGAGCACTGAAAAAATATTTTTTGGACATTAAATGTTAAACCCTTAATAATACATGAAAAGTAAAAGTATATAAAAATTATTTTTATTTAAAACTATCCTGGTTTTTGCTTCCTGCTGTTTCATTACCGTTACTGTTCCATAATCCCTCTTTCTGTGCATATTGGACGATTTCATCAGGAGTAAGATAATTACTGATTATCTTTTTATGGCTTTTGCTGGCATGTGTTATAAGAGTAAGCTCATGCAACTCTGCAGCAAATCTCTTTCTAACAGTCATTCTGTCAACCTCATGTTCTTCTTCAATCCTTGCCTTCTGAGAAAATGTATATTTCAGCACAAAACAATAATATCTTAAAACACCCATTTTCCGGTATCTTTCCTGGTGGCACAATTCATGTGCAATCAGGCCGGTAAGTGCCTTATCACTTAATCTTCTTGCTTTAGTGCTTACTACAATTATACCTATCAGGGGAGGAACCCAGAATGAAAGCGCATAAAATTTGAAGGGAAGGATTATGTATAATATTTTACCCAATTCAGATTCCCTGAAGGCATTTTTTATTATTCTCTCTGCCAGCACTTTTACTCTTCTCCACATAACCATAAAGAAAATTCAAACGACTCAAATATAATAATAAAGGGTTATAACCATTAATTGATTAACTGATGTAGCACCTTTCATTTGAAGATTTTGTACATAAAAAACTGAAAATGTATATTTGTAATCAGCCAAAAAAATTGCTATGAAACATTATGTTACTAATTTCGTCAGGAAACTTCTGATACAATCTAAAAATAACAGTTTAATAACTGTAATTGTTCTGGTTGCATCTGTTATATTCACAGTGAATTCGTGCTCCGATGAACAAACAATTATGCCAAGGCTTACAACTCTTAAGGCTAATCCTGATGAGATTACGGCAACCTCAGCTATTCTTAGAGGGAGGATTACCTATCTTGGTAATGCTAAAATCATAGAATACGGCATAGAGCTGTCAAAGAGTCCGCTCTTTTCTCCATCCGACACGAACTGCATAAAAAGTGCACCTGATACAGGTGTATTCGCAATTGAATTCAAAGATCTGGAACCTTCAACGCTTTATTATTTCAAAGCCTACGTAATCATAAATACTGCACAGTATTACTCCCAGAACGTTGAAAAATTCACAACAAAATCACAATAAAACCTCTACTATGACCTGGCATCGTTGTCAAAACTTCCTTTCGATGAGGCAAGTCTTTACAATTCTCCTTACATTCTGCATACCAGCAATCTATTCATATTCACAGGAAGCACTTGACACTCTGGTCCCTGTAAGAGGCTTTTGCATAGCAGCACCGAGAAAAGCAGAACTGGATGATTTTATAACTTTTATTAAAGAAGAACTTGTTCCCAGAAAAGTCAATACCCTGATTCTGAGAGTGGATTACAATTATGAATATAAAAGCCATCCCGAACTCAGAGATTCAATAGCTCTCTCAAAAAGAGATGTCAAAAAACTGGTTGAGGTTTGCAGAGACAATAAGATAACAATTATTCCACAGATCAACCTTCTGGGCCACCAGTCGTGGGCAAACCGCACAGGGAACCTTTTAAGGGTCTACCCACAGTTTGATGAAACCCCATGGGTGAAGATGCCCGAAAAATATTCATGGCCAAACCCCGACAGACTTTACTGTAAAAGCTATTGTCCCCTTCATCCTGAAGTACATAAGATAGTATTCGAACTTGTTGACGAAATCTGTGATGTTTTTGAAGCTGGAGCATTTCATGCAGGTATGGATGAAGTTTTTTACATAGGGGAAGACCAGTGTCCCCGCTGCGGAGGAAGAGATAAAGCTGAATTATTTGCAGGGGAAGTGACTCTGATACGAAATCACCTGGCACAGAAAGGGAGAAGGCTCTGGATATGGGGCGACAGATTGATTGACGGCAAAACAACAGGAATAGGCGAATGGGAAGCAAGCTTTAACAATACCCACAGAGCAATAGACATGATTCCGAAAGATGTTGTAATATGCGACTGGCATTATGAAAGCCCCTTACCCACAGCAGTATATTTTGCCATGAAAGGTTTCGATGTGGTTTCATGTCCGTGGAGAAAACCAGAAGTAGGGGTTGCCCAGATAAACAATATCATTCTTTTCAGAAATTCATCAACTCCTGAAATGAAAGAACATTTTAAAGGTGTGGTCCAGACGGTATGGTCGGGAGTGAAACAGTTTCTCGACAGCTATTACGGTAAATCTACTGAAGCTTCTGAAAACACTGCAGCAAACTGTTTCAGGGATATGTTTAACGAGATGTCTCGACTTTTAAATAAATAAAATCAGAAGGACCTGCCCCTAAAGGTTCAGATCCTTCACTGATTGTTCGCCAAATTACCTGGTTTGCTTCACAATAAGATAACTGTTTTTCAGCCAATTATGCCTTCCTGGGCATAATTCTTTTTACCTTAAACCAAATCTGTAACTGAACTTAACAAGAAAGACATTATGAGGTTTATTGTCTTTGCAATTGAAAAGGTCGCCCAGGTCGTTAAAAACATCCATCTGGCCTGAATCATTGAAACAACTGCGAGTCTGGCTCCACACCAGATAAATTGTCGAACCCGGATTATATTCCCATCTAATAACAAGGTTCGAAAGGAACTCCTGAACATTAAAATCGGGTTTTCCGAAATTATAATCAGTTGTTCCGTCGGAGTTTTCATCAATATCGTAACTGCCTGAATTCAAACTTATTTGAGCTGGTGTATAGACATGGAAACGGTCTTTATATTCATCAGCCATTGGATTGGTAATGTATTTGAATTCGGAGTATTTTCCTGTGGCAATAAATGGCTGACCCCAGTACTGAAGCGTAAGTTCAGGTGTGAGGTTAAAATCCACTCTTAACGATGCGCTGAGTGTTTTCCTGTCAATCCTTGCAAAAAGATATCTTGTGTCATTTCCGAAAGATTTTTTTGTAACGTATTGTAATTCAGTAAATGAAGGGTTATATGAGGGGTTGAATGAGACTCTCAGGTAATTGGTAGGTTTAAACGATATATCAGCCATGGTATACCAGCTTGATGAATTCCCTTCCAGCCCTGTTGAATTGTTGGCAGATACCTGCAGAACAAGTTTCTTCCTGTTGTCAGTTGAAAAGCCAAGTCTCATATTAATGTTGCCAGGTAGTTTTATCATTGGACCTCCGCGAAGCATACCTGTTGAAAGCTGGGTAGTGTTTATATTGCCTCCTGTCCAGGCAAACCAGTAATTCTTGAAGTTCATATTGGCAAACCATTCAAAACCTTTTCCCAGCCAGTCGCCACCAAAATTGTTCACGAAATAAAAATCACCACCGAATCTGTAATTCCTGTAAATACCTTTTGGTTCCCACTGACTGTATCCAGCCCATAGCACTGAGAGAATCTGGTCAGCTTCACGGATGTAACCCAGGTCGTTAGTTTCAAAGCCTGGTGTCTTCCAGATTACAGCACCCATCAGGTTCAGATGTCCATCCATTTTACCAATCTGCATTCTCCCACCTGAGCCAAAAAGGGAGGTCCGGTCCGGATCAAAGTTCACATAATCATTGTCGGGTCTCTGATAATATCTTGCGGATGACCTTTGTGTGAGTTCAATAGCCTCTTTTGTGCCTGCCACGTAACTGAATGCAGTATTAATATTGTACATCCAGCTCTTCTTTTTAAAGTACTGGGTAAAATCAACACCTCCAGTATAAGCTTCCCTGTGCATAAAAGATGCAAGATTATCGTCGAGACGCCTGTTGGTACTTGTAAAAATACCTCCTATAATAGTGTTTCCTTCATTATAATCCTTCTGAACTCTGCCAACAAAATAATTAGTAAGTGGTTCCACAGTTTCATATTTCTTTCCACCCACAGTGTCAATTTCTGCTTTTTCTTCAGCTGTCACTGCTTCAATGAATCCTACAGAAAGACCCTTTTGTGTTTTACCGGTTAATTTTGCAGCACCAAGTATTGTTGTAGCAGTTGGGATATCAGCATGCCACCCTTCATTCAGGGATGGAAATCCCTGTGGCCTTCTTCCTATACGTCTAGAATAGAAAAGATTATCATTACCAATATCACCATCTCCAAGTCCCAGTCCAAAATTTGTAATATTATTTCCTTCTATAAAGAAAGGCCTTTTCTCACGGAAGAATGTTTCATAAGCCGTCAGGTTAACCTCAGAGGGGTCGGCTTCAACCTGTCCGAAATCCGGATTAATGGTCAGATCCATTGTCAGGTTGTTTGTAACACCTATTTTGGCATCTATTCCACCATTAAATCCAAATCTTTTTCCGCTCTTCAGAAATGGATTTTCAGGTTCAGCTTTAAAAGTCTCTGCTTTGGCAACTGCATAAGGGGTCACATCAAAGATTTTTCTCGGTTTGATTTTCTCAAGTCCGGTCATCTCTCCCAATAAATGTATCATTCCGGGTGCTTCTCTAGGAATATGTTGCCAGAAATCTGTTTCATTCTTTCTGTAATATATTCGGGCAACCTGAAGGCCCCATACATCACCTGAATTCTTTTCGAAACGCAACTGGCTGAAGGGTATTTTCATTTCGGCTACCCATCCTTCATCATTTACTGATGTCTTAACCCACCAGTTTGGATCCCACGATGAATCCTGATTCTGTCCATCATTGGTAAAAATCTGGTCAAACTTTACACCCGACGCGCTTACTCCGAAAAGAAATCCTGTGCGAAGATCATGATAACTGTCAATAATAACACCTACAAGGTCTCCATCAGCCTGATCCCTTCGCGTCAGACGGGTTACGATACTATCAGGACTGGTGTCAAATGCTTTTATTCCGATATATAGATTATCCTCGTCGAAAAGTATTTTGAACTCTGTCTTCTGGGTGGCAGGGCGTCCGTTTAAAGGCTCAAACTGAATGAAATCATCATTCCAGTTCCCCTGGCCCCAGACATCTTCGTTCAGCTTTCCGTCAATTACCGGAGCAGTTGTTATATAAACTGCATTGTATTGCTTCTTAATATCTGCTGTTTCATTTTGCCCTATTAAAAAACTAACTGACAGATAAATAAAAAATCCTGATAAAATAACTCTTTTCATTTTTTTCAATTTTTTCAATTTAAAGACGTTCATAAGTGTTTGCTGTTGCAAAAAATTTTCAATTTGGAATGATTCTAAATATAATTAACTGATTTATTGCCCATTATTTTGATTTAAGTTCTATCAAAAGAAAATGTGGATAAAATATTATTAATTTGTTATCTTAGCTTGAAATGTAAAATCATATGACAACAAGACGACTTTTTATAAAAAGAAGTGCCGTTCTGGCTGCGGCTGCTTTAATAGCACCGGAATTTTACGGAGTACAACAGAAAACTGGTTCACCTTCACCCCTTCAGGGTAAAAAAGTACTTTTCGTCTGGGGAGGATGGATGGGGCACGAGCCCGACAAATGCAGGGATATATTTGTTCCATGGATGGAATCGGAAGGGGCTAAAGTGACTGTTTCCGATACACTTGATGCATATGTAAACATGAATTTGAAAGAACTTGATCTGATAGTGCAGGTATGGACCATGGGGCAGATAACCTCAGCACAGGAAAAAGCATTGCTAGATGCTGTCAAAAGCGGGGTGGGTATAGCAGGCTGGCACGGTGGACTTGGCGATTCATTCCGTAATAATACCGAATACCAGTTTATGGTGGGCGGACAATGGGTGGCACACCCTGGTGGTGTAATTGATTACAGGGTTAATATCATCGACAAAAAAGACCCCGTAACCGCCGGACTCACCGACTTTGACATGCATTCAGAACAATATTATGTGCATGTCGATCCTAATGTGAAAGTACTGGCTACAACAACATTCACCGACAAATATGCTTCATGGATTGGAGGAACAGTTGTACCTGTTACATGGAAAAAAATGTATGGCAACGGCAGGGTCTTCTATTCATCTCTGGGACATGTGGCAGCCGATTTCAATGTTCCACAGGCTCTTGAAATACAGAAAAGAGGAATACGGTGGGCATGTATGAGCAAACATGAGCCGCCTGAGCCATGGAAACAACCTGTTTATAAAAACGCCGGAAAATAAACCTGTAAAAATCAGTCGTACATCTTTATAAATTCATAAGTATTCCCGAGGTAGGTGATGAATCTTATAAGGTCATCTCTGCTGATTATCAGGGTGGCATCATTTACATTAGGATGAAAGGCAAGTCGCTCATATTCACCAAGCCTCTCATCTATAAACACATGTACATGATGGGTTTTATCGTTTATTAAACCGAATGGAGAAACAGCCCCGGGTTCAACACCAAGGTATTCCCTGAGGCGCCTGTCGGATGCAAAAGTCAATTTCCCCTGTCTGAGCCTCTTTTCAAGATCATGAATATCAAGCTGACAAAGATGCTCGAGAATCACCAGATAATGCCGGTTGCCCTTGTGATTACGAAAGAAAATGTTCTTGCATTTACCTGAATTCAGATCTTTCCAGAAAGCTTTCGCTTCTTCAATAGTTGCTGCAGGAGGATGTTCGTGATATTCAAAAGGTATTGAAAGCCTGTCAAGCAATTCATACAGTTCCTTCTGCCCCCGCATCATTCCTCGTGTTTAATTGCAAAATAATTGAAACTTATCCCTGCAAGTTCTGACATCTCTTCACCTGCCTCCTTCTGTTCCGGATCATCAATATCATAGAACCAGTCAATCCTTACAGGAATACCCTTTTCTCCAAGCTTTTTCAGTTCTGTAATCATATCGTAAATGAACTTTGCCGAGGAAGAATTGAAATAAGGCAGATAAAATTCAAATTTCAGAGGATTATCCTTGCTGTAAGTGTACTCTCCTTCAAGTATATCATTTATAAAAATTTCAAGCCACTCAATTACTGGATAATAAAGCGACCTTACATCTTCGGGCGATGAATGACCATGGATGGTAAAAAGATTCTCATCTGGCGAAAGCCTTATTTCAGGTGTAAGTTTTGTAGCCTCTATATATAGACCTTTCATTCAAATACCTTTCTGAAACCAGTATGATTCACATTTTAAAGTTAATATATTTTTTAACGTAAGTGAATTAAACTTATTATTTAGCATAATCTGAGCATTCAAATTCCATCAGAATTCCAGAATATTTTCTTCTTCAGAATTATACCCGGTATCTTCATGCAGGTCGGGTCCTTTAGATGCCTCAACAGCAAGCCTGTCGCATTTTTCATTTTCAGGGTTGGCATTATGGCCTTTGATCCATACAATCTTCACATTATGTTTTCTGTATAGCTCAAGAAATTTTAACCAGAGGTCACGATTCTTTTTCTTTCTGAACTGTTTTGACTCCCATGAAAAGACCCATCCTTTTTCAACCGCATCAGCAACATATTTTGAATCAGTGTATACTACCACATTGCAATTGGGCCACTTAAGTGCTTCAAGGCCGGCAATTACGGCCATAAGCTCCATTCGGTTATTGGTTGTAAGCCTGTAGCCTCTGGATAATTCAAGGCGGTGGGGTCCGTAAATCAGGATCGTTCCATAACCTCCAGGGCCCGGGTTTCCTCTTGCAGCACCATCGGTATAAATATGAACCTCACCTGACATTTGGAAGAGTTATTCCAGTGTTGGTTAAAAAAAGCTTTACAGCAATTGCAAGCAGTATCACACCGAAGAATTTTTTAAGTATCAGAAGTCCACTGGGACCCAGGAGCTTCTCAAACTTTGAGGTAAGCCTCAAAACGAGATATACAATTATCATATTCAAAACCAGCGCAATGAATATATTTATAATGTAATACTCAGCTTTAATTGAAAGTATTGTTGTAATTGACCCGGCACCTGCAATAAGAGGAAATGCTATAGGAACAATCGACCCGCCTCCCTTTGAATGGTATTTAAACAACTCTATTCCCAGTACCATCTCAATACCTATCAGAAAAATTATGAACGAACCTGCAATTGCAAATGAAAAAACATCTATACCAAAAATTCCAAGAAGAGGGTCTCCAATAAAAAGAAAAGCAAAAAATATTACTGAAGCTGCAAGGGTTGCCTTAAGAGGCTCAACATCACCAGTACGTGACTTTATTTCCAGAATTATCGGTATCGACCCGGGAATATCGATTATGGCAAAAAGCACCATGAATGCAGCTGCAATCTCAAGCAGGTCAATATGCATATTGTTAATTTTTCCGCAAAGATAAACAGATTAAGGAAAATCGGACTCTTTTTATCTCTTTGTTATATCCTGACTATTGTTTTTTCTGGACATCGTTACACTCACTGCTGCAGTCTTGCCTCCAACCGGGGGGTTGAGCTTTGATACTTTAACCGTTGCACTGATAATTCCTTTTAGTTCTCCAAATAAAGCATCAAGTATCCGGCCTGCAATGTTTTCGAGCAAGTATGACTTCTTTTCCATCTCTGCCCTGACAATCTCATAAGCTCGCTGATAATTAACTGCATCGTCCAGATTATCAGTAAGGGCAGCCCGGCTCATGTCAGTTTCTATTGTAAGATCAACAATAAACCGGCTCCCTACTATCTGCTCTTCAAGATAGTGCCCATGAAAAGAATAGAATTCCATTCCTTCTATCTGAATCAATCCCATAATCTTAATGTTTATTTATGGCAGTAAATTAAAAAGAACCACAATCTGTTAAAAAATGATTTATGAACGTTCTGGAATATCTGAAATTTTTTTTAAAAAAAATTTGGTTTATATTTTAAACTAGTTTATATTTGCAATATGTTTATTTTCATTTTGAACTAACACATAAATGTAGTTATTATTATGGAAAATCAGGAAAAAATGATGACAGGTGAAGAGAGTCTTCACATCATCACTGAAATGATCAACAGAACCAAAGGTAACATCAGACAGGCAAGTTTTCACATCCTGTTCTGGGGATGGCTGTTGTTCGTCTGCAGTATTTCAGAGTATCTTCTGCACAAATTTACAAACTGGGCAACTCCATGGTATGTATGGTTTCTTGTAATTCCGGGCATATTCGTATCATTAATTTACGGGTATGTGTCAGGTCGCAGGTTAAGAATATTTACCTACGCATCCATGGTTTACATGTGGACATGGCTGGCTTTTTTGATTGCGGGTACTGTAATCTTCATTGTTACTTCGAAAGACCCTGAAGTCTTTCCGCCACTCATTCTTTCCCTTGCGGGTATGGCAACCTTAATATCCGGAGTAATAATTAGATTCAGGCCTCTTATTGCCGGTTCCATAACTTTCTGGATATTTGCACTTACAGCTTATTTTGGCGGACCTGACATCGAATCGCTGTCAGTTTCAGTTGCAATGCTGACAGGATACCTGATCCCGGGTTACTTGTTAAAAAGAAAAGAAAACAATAATGAAATACAGAGAGCTTGATCCTCTTCTTCACTCACAACTCAGGCTGGCAGTGATCTCTTTACTTGCTGGTGTTGAATATGCTGAGTTTACATATATTCAGGAGCAAACTGGTGCAACTGCAGGAAATCTGAGTGTACAGTTAAACCGATTAAAAGATGCAGGTTATATTGAATTAATTAAAAAATTCCGTGGAAATTATCCTCAGACAATTTGCAGAATAACCCCACTTGGGAGGCAAAAGTTTGCAGAATATATAGATGCACTGAAGGACTACCTCAAAACATGAGGATAACCCTTACCGGCAATTACTTTTGTTTAATTATCTGATACAGATTTTTCTTTATTTTTGTACCTCATAAAAAATCATCTACGATGAATGAGGAGGTACTTGACAATTCAAAAAAAGAATCACGTCCGGGTATAAATTTTATTGAGCAGATAATAATTGAAGATATCAGGCAGGGCAAAAACGGGGGTAAAATTGTGACGCGTTTCCCTCCTGAACCTAACGGGTACCTGCATATTGGTCATGCAAAAGCTATATGTCTCGACTTCGGTTTGGCCGAGAAATACGGTGGAGTTTGTAATCTGCGGTTTGACGACACAAACCCCGAGGCAGAAGACGTCGAATATGTAGAATCTATAAAAGAAGATATACACTGGCTTGGATTTGACTGGGGCGACAGGGAATATTATGCTTCTGATTATTTTGACAGGCTTTATGAGTTTGCAAAAGATCTTATCAGAAGGGGACTTGCTTATGTCGACGACCAGCCAGCGGAGGTGATTTCCGAGCAAAGGGGTAGCCCTACACGCCCGGGCATTGAAAGTCCATACCGCAACCGAACAGTGGAAGAAAACCTCGACCTCTTTGAAAGAATGAACAGGGGAGAATTTGAAGAAGGCAGCCGTGTTCTGAGAGCAAAAATAGATATGTCTTCTCCCAACATGCACATGCGCGACCCTGTTATTTACAGAATACTTAAGACACCCCACCACCGTACCGGAACAAAATGGAATGTCTATCCGATGTATGACTTTGCACATGGACAATGCGACTATTTCGAAGGAGTGACTCATTCTCTCTGTACTCTTGAATTTGAAGTACATCGCCCTCTTTACGACTGGTTTATTGACCAACTCCGGACAGGTGAGTATCGACCAAGGCAAATTGAATTCAACAGGCTCAATCTTACCTATACTGTCATGAGCAAAAGGAAGCTTCTGGAACTTGTGCAGGGAGGTTATGTGTCAGGTTGGGACGATCCCAGGATGCCGACCCTCTGCGGTCTGCGACGCCGGGGATATACACCTGAATCCATCAGAAAATTTATTGACCTGATCGGATATACAAAATTTGAAGCCATTAACGACGTATCTCTTCTTGAGCATGCCGTCAGAGATGATCTTAACCTTCATGCACCAAGAGTTTTCGGCGTATTGAATCCTCTGAAGGTAATTATAACCAACTATCCCGGGGGAGTCACTGAGGAAGTTGAAGTAGAGAATAACCCTGAAGATCCCGGAATGGGAACCCGGAAAGTTCCATTCTGCAGGGAATTATATATCGACCGGGAAGATTTTATGGAGACTCCTCCTCCAAAATATTACAGGCTCTACCCCGGAAATGAAGTAAGACTTAAAGGAGCATACATCATAAAATGCACAGGATACCGGAAGAATGACCATACAGGCGAAATAGACGAAGTTTATTGTACTTACGATCCTGAAACACGCAGTGGTGGCCCATCTGCTAACCGCAAGGTAAAAACCACAATTCACTGGGTATCGGCACCCCATGCTATTAATGCTGAAGTCCGGCTATACGACCGCCTCTTCACCCACGAAGATCCTCTTGGCCAGAAAGACCGGGACTTTAAAGAATTCCTGAATCCCGACTCACTTAAAATCCTTAAAAACTGCAAACTGGAACCATCACTCAAAAACGCAAAACCTCTCGATAAATTCCAATTCCAGAGAGTCGGTTATTTCTGTGTCGACCCCGATTCAACAGAATCTTACCTTATTTTCAACCGGACTGTTCAACTGAAAGATACCTGGAGTAAATTAAAACAATAAATCACTGGTGCTTTTAACTCTTAAAAATAATCCCGGAAAGAGAAAAATTATATCCAAAAGCAACCTTTCCGGCATCATTTTTGTCTTGATAATTAGATGATTAAATACTAATTTTGTATAATGTTAAACTAAAAATTACTGCCATGAAAAATGCCGTAAGATTCATTTCAGCTGTTGCCGTTGCTTTTATGGCAGGTTTAATTGCCTGTGATAAAATACCGGGTGAAAATCAGAAAGGCACCATTGAATTTGCAATAACTGTGCCCGATGAGGTGGAAGGAATAAAATCGGGTATGAAATCCGATTCCCTGCCAGCTGTTTATAACCTCCTGGTTTCACTTGAGGATCTCACAGGAAACCATGTAACAGACACACTGATACCGGTTTATTCCTTCGGGTCAGGTTTTGTTAGTGAAAAACTTGAACTCAATGTTGGTGAATATAAACTTGTAAAATTTATGGTAATCAACCCTGCTGGTGAAGTTTTATTTGCTTCACCGGTAGCAGGTTCATCCATGGCATACCTTGTGAAACGACCTCTTCCAGTAATATTCAGAGTAAATCCCAATATTATAACCAGGCTGGTGCCTGAAGTTCTCAAAGTGGAGAATATGAACCCGGAGCAGTTCGGATACGTAAATTTCGGCATCAGTGTTGTAACTCCTGTTGCTTTCTGGGTTGCTGCTTTAGCAGAGAATCCGGCTGCTGTTACTGCTTCTCTACCATATACAGAAGCAAAACTTACAGTTTATGCTGCAGATGGCTGGTCGTTTACTTTCAAACTAACTGGAGGAGTAAACAGACTTATAGTCAGAAAATCTGAAGTCTATAAATTCATAGCGGAAAAAGAAGGTTACCTTCCCTTGAAATTGGAAATTACATTAATGCAACTATTGCAAACTACTAAGGAGAATCCTCTGTTACTTAAACTCCAACCAGGTATCACTTATTACAAGCTTGTATTACAACCCGGACCGGAAGATGGGAAAGATGCAATGATTAGCAATCTTGAACCTGATAAGAATTTTGGAGATCATAAATATTTTGAGGCCACATTCCTGCCTGAGCCCATACTTACAGTAATGCGTCTTAACAGAAGCCTGATAGCTTTCAATTTAAATCAATTGCCAAAATCAGCAATAATACGAAAAGCTATTCTGAGACTTTTTTATGAAACCCCGATTCCGTTCGATAATTCTATAATTACTTCTTCCGATAAATTTATCGGAGGAGTATTTCAGCAGGTAATAGAGCCATGGGATGAACATAAGGTTACATGGAATAACCAGCCGGCAACAACCGAACTCAACCAGGTATTTCTTCCACCATTTATCAGCGATAAAAACTTTGTCGAAGTTGACATAACAAGGCTTATAGTACCGGTAAATTCTGTCAACTTACCTAACTATGGTATAAAGTTTAGACTTATCCCGGAAGATAAATTCCCTGGTTTCAGATTTGCATCAAGCGATCATCCAAACAGTACACTCAGACCAACACTAATAATATATTACACACTGCCTTAAAGTAAGATATAAAAAGGAGCATCGTTTTATGCTCCTTTTTTATTTTATTTTCTTTATTTATATTTGCATCCCGAAAACTGCTCCGTGGTGTAATTGGCAACACGTCTGACTCTGGATCAGAAAAGTTCAGGTTCGAGCCCTGACGGAGCAACGAAGTGGCGGAGGAAGGGCGAGAAGCTGCGAACCCGATCAGCGGGTGAGCAGTCCCGATAGCAAAGCGTATCGGGAAGCCCTGACGGAGCAACGAAGTGGCGGAGGAAGGGCGAGAAGCTGCGAACCCGATCAGCGGGTGAGCAGTCCCGATAGCAAAGCGTATCGGGAAGCCCTGACGGAGCAAC
>ERZ795047.264-NODE-264-length-68089-cov-9.020916_pt1 | contig 68089 bp, 44 predicted proteins | sample MGYA00375131_ERZ795047 | MGnify/ENA primary metagenome ERZ795047 (study PRJEB30176, sample SAMN05720228) | activated sludge metagenome | isolation source: Anaerobic digester | place: Japan | collected 2015-05-20 ... | reverse complement strand
TTCCATCTTCTTTCATTTTATCAGTAATGTTTATGATGTCTGCCTGTTTCACTGCACCCTCAGGCATTAATTCCGGAGTAAGGATTTTATCCACGTTTGTAACCACTGCAAAGCCTGCTTTCTCCTCGAAGCGGTGTATACGCGGCACTGTATAAAGCACTATTTCGGCAATTTCTGTACCACGGGGCTGTTGTTCAACCTGTCTGTTTCTGATGCCCAGCATCTGTCCAAGCTGTGCCATATCGTCGGCCGAAGGCGGGTTAGTAATTGTTATTCTGAAATATTTTGCTGTAACCGGTTTAAATGTAATTGTATTCTGAGGGACGCCTCCTGTAGGGATATCTGTAATCCTTCTGAAAGTTTTGCCGTCATCGCTGGCTTCTAGGGCACGGCGCTGGCGGCTGCGGCCAAATCCAAACCTGCCCGGACTACCTCCTCCCACCATCGAAACTGAATATATTGTCTGCGGCTTATCAAATTCAAACTTTATCCATGCCACACTATCTGATTTATTCACCGGGAGCAAGGAACCTGTTGCCAGGTCACCATCGGTAAGCATTTCAAGAGTGAATTTACCGCCGCTCGATGTTACCTTCGGGTTCAGTTCCTTCAAGGAAACATCAGCCTGTGGCAGCCTGTATGCCAGAACGGCAATATCGGCATAGAATTCAGGTCTCTCTCTTCCTTCTCCCTCAAGAGAGAAGCCTGGTTCAGAACCAAGATTCTGAAACCTGCCGGTTGTAGCCGGAGGATGAGGCAGAGTGCCATTGAATGGTTTACCTCCTTCGATGACGGTTTCGCTCCACACCACTTTTTTCATTGCTTCGGAGGGTTTAACCCACGGGCCTCCGCTTTCACTCCAGCCGGGTGAACCGGCAATAGCCATCTCAAGACCAAGGGAGTCGGCCAACCGGGTTGTATACCTGAAGGCGTCCTTCCATTCAGGGGTCATGAAAATGAGACGCTTTTCGACAATCTGCGGAGTTGAAAGCCCCGCATCAAAATTCTGGAAGCCCACAATACCAACACGGTGCATCCACTCAAGGTCGGCACGAATACCGTCCTTCGTCACATTGCCATTCATCCAGTGCCACCAAACACGTGGCCTTGAACTTGATGGAGGATTAATAAAATTTTCCTCTACCTCCTTGTTAATTCCTTTTTTCAATTCTCCGCAACCAGGGAGGAAAAAAAGAATAGCCAGAATTAATAGTACTAAATTAACCCCGGCAAAACATTTTAAAATTCTCATTTTTAAATAGTTTATATAATTGAATATCAATATATTTTCAATTTAAAATTATAACAATGCTCATCAATTTAACCTTTCACTTCTTAACACCTGTTAATTGCATCTGTTTACAAGTTTCAAACTAAAGCCTGTGATAACGCAATTTAAAAAATAAAAATTACAATTATAAAAACAGTTGAGCCTTTGAGAGAATTTTATTAACTTATAAGGTCAAATTGAATATGTCAGATATACCGCAAAAATGGTTTACAATAAACATAAAGGAAACAACAATGAAGCAAACAGATACTTTAATTACCTTTTTATCAGTATAATTCTTGTATTTATTGCAGGCATAGTTACATATGGCGAAAAATTCAGATTATGGGAATATGCATACAGTTATATTGGAATGCTTCGTACACCGGGTGGAAATCCAAATACTACCTCATTTATCGTTTTTATTGCCGGAAGCCTGTTCAACTCGTTTATATGTTTTAAGATAAGTAGCCTCTATGAAGAGAAGCTGTACCGTTTGCTTTTTGGCATTTGCGGAACCGGATTTCTTCTTCTTATGCTACCCTGTGACATCCTTAATCAGGTTCATTCTGCAGGCGGTGCAATGGTTTTTGGTTCACTCTGGATTTTTTCACTGACGGGGATTTATGAAATATATCATTCCGGCAAAAGCCAGAAGGCATTGACCTATTTTGTGCTGCTAAATATTGCTATACTACCATACGCATATCTCTATTTCATTAATTCACCTCTCCAGGTGATAGCCCAGAAACCGGCAATAATAGGACTGATATTTATTGTTAAGATGATTATTACTGAACATGCCGGTAAACATGTGGGTGAGGATTTGAAAAGAGAAGCTGCATAACAGACTTATTTATATTTGAACAGGAGTTAAATAATTTCCTTTTCCGGGCGAAATAAAGATCAAGATTTATTCATTCAGGAAGAATATTTGCTTTTCCTAAAAATTTTCAGAAAAGAAAAATTTTATCTTTAAGCACCAAATAATTTCCTGTAAATAGATTTAAGATGTCAAAATCCCCGGATGGTTCAACTGAACAGAGATTTACCACACGTATAGGACTAATAATGAGTGCTCTTGGTATAGCTGTTGGAACAGGCAACATCTGGAGGTTTCCCAGGATAGCAGCCCAGAACACAGGTGATACTGGCGCAGGTGCATTTCTGATTGCATGGGTGATTTTTCTCTTTCTCTGGAGTATTCCTCTGATTATTGCCGAATATGCATCAGGCAGAAAGCATCGTTCGGGTGTCATAGGAGTTTTCATAAAAGGCATGGGAGAACGGTTTGCCTGGATAGGTTCATTTGTTGCATTTGTGCCTCTTGCCATTACCTTTTATTATTCTGTCGTTGTGGGCTGGTGTGCATATTATTTCATTTATATGGCCACTCACAGTCTGCCCAGCACTTTCGAATCAGCAATGAGCATCTGGAACAGTTACCAGACGGGTTACTGGCCTTTAATAACCCATCTGGGTTCAGTAGGATTAGGGGCGCTTGCCATCTGGAAAGGTGTAAATTCAATCGAGAAGGTGAATAAAGTTTTGATTCCCACACTACTGCTTATTGTTATTATATGTGTGATACGGGCTGTTACTCTGCCTGGGGCGGGTACAGGGCTGAAGTATCTTTTCAGTGCAGACCTGAAACAACTTGGTAACACCAGAACATGGATTGATGCTCTTACACAGAATGCATGGGATACAGGGGCAGGCTGGGGACTTTTCATGACTTATGCAGCCTATATGAAGAAAGAGCACGGGCCGGTTGGTAATGCTTTTCTGACCGGTATAGGGAACAACACTGTTTCGATACTTGCGGGAATTATGGTATTCGGGACAGTCTTTTCCATACTCAGGCACGAAGCGGGTATAACCGATGCCCGTATTCTTGAAATTATGAGAGAGAGCGGGCCCGCATCGACCGGACTAACATTTATATGGATGCCTCAGCTTTTTAACAAGATGTTCGGAGGAGGTATTTTATCTGTTCTGTTTTTTCTGGGTTTGACTTTTGCTGGATTTTCCTCACTGATAGCAATGCTGGAGCTACCAACCAGGGTACTGGTGGATGCAGGACAGAAAAGGAACAGGGCGATAATTCTTATTTGTATTCTGGTGTTTATTTTTGGGATTCCTTCGGCGCGAAGCCTTAATTTTCTTTCGAATCAGGATTTTGTGTGGGGAGTTGCTTTAATGATTTCAGGCGCTCTTATAGCACTTATGATTATTAAGCAGGGCGCTAATGATGTAAGGGCTGAAATCAACACTCATGAAAGCGATTTAAGGCTTGGCAGGTGGTGGAATTATAACATCCGCTGGTTCGTGCCTTCTGCAGCACTGGTGCTCATCATATGGTGGCTTGCAATGTCGTTTGTCCCGGGACAATGGTATAACCCCTTCAAAGAATTTTCATTTATGTCATGCATATTTCAATGGGGCATTGTGATGATTCTCCTGATAATATTCAACAAACGGATTGCAAGGTTTTTTACATGAGCATGAGTTTATGTTGTCTTGCCCTTGCAGGACAAAAATTACTTAAAAACCCTCAATAGCCATGTAAGGGCTAAATAATCATATTGATGGGCATCGCCCATAAATATAGCCCCAAAAATACCTTGCTAAGCGCTGTAAGCGCGAAATACCTTATCGACTGGCATCGTGTTACAGGACACTAAATCATCAATAAACCTTTATCTCCACCTCTGCTCCCTGCAGACCTTCGGATTCTGCATTAAGCTTTACAATCCCTGTATCCTTTCCTGATCTTATTATTGCCAGGCACTTGCCCATAAAAGCCTTTCGGTAAGGCTTATTATAGCTCTCCGTACTCACAGGATTGGCGCTTCCAACCGACAGAATCTCTCCTGGTCCCTGAACAGAAAACATCACAAGATTCTCAGCAACAGGGTTTATAATTCCATTTTCATCAACAATTTCCACAGTAACAAAACTCAGGTCCTGCCCGCCTGCTTCGATAGAATTACGGTCGGCGCTAAGCCTTATTCTGGCAGGTTTGCCTGCCGTTCTCAGTTCTGATGTGGCAACAGCACCTCTTTTGTCATAACCTGTTGCAGTCAGTACACCCGGCTCATAAGGTACCTCCCATGTGGTAATGTATTTATTTTCCTGACTGGATTTTTTCTTTCCCACAGGTTTGCCATTGAGTGTAAGCTGAACCTCATCGCAGTTACTATAGACTTCCACTGTAAGAGGTTTTCCTTTGTATCCGTCCCAGTTCCAGGAAGAAATCACATCGTGCCATTCCCATTTGCTCCACGGTGCCTTACGCGGGTTAACAGGGAAAGATGGAACAGGAGGCTTCACAAATATTGAAACGGTTTTGTCCTCTCCCCATAGTGCATCACGGTAATATGACTGTGGACGTTTGAAACCACAGATGTCAATATCGCCGCAGAAGGCTAGATGCCATGGATAGAAGCTGCCTTCGTGCGGATATCCCAGCCACCCGATACTTGCCTCGCCAAGATAATCGAACGATGTCCATACAAAATCACCTATTACCCATGGATTATCAATTGTAGCTTTCCAGTATTCAAATGCCTCAAGTGGAAATGATTCTGTCCCCATCATGATTCGTTCTGGAAGACGTTTGTGATCACTTACGTATTTATCTACAGCATAATTATAGCCACACACGTCAAGAGCAGCAAAATAGGGATCTTTATCGGGTGTAACGGAGTTTACAGCAGCTGTCACGGGCCTTGAAGGGTCAAGATTTTTCACATACTCAACCATCTCCTTTGCCAGTGCAGCTCCTTCGGGTTTACCTCTCTCAGGCACCTCGTTGCCTATACTCCACATAATTACTGAAGGATGGTTTCTGTCGCGCATCACCATGCTTTCAATGTCCTTTTTCCACCACTCATCGAACCATAGATGGTAATCATCGGGGTTCTTTGCTTCCCGCCACATATCAAAAGCTTCGTCAATCACCAGCATTCCGAGTTTGTCGCACGCCCTCAGGAATGCAGGAGAAGGCGGATTATGAGCACACCTTATAGCATTGAAACCGCTGGCTTTAAGAAGCTCAACCCTTCTCTCTTCGGCTCTGTCGAATGCAGCAGCACCAAGCGGTCCATTGTCATGATGTACACACCCTCCCTTTAGTTTGAGCGGTACACCGTTAAGAACAAAACCCTCCTCAGGAGTAATCCTGAAAAAACGAATACCAAAATCTGTCGTATTAATATCTACCAATGAGCCTGTGCCATCAACAGATTCTTCATATATTTCAGCAACTGCCTTATAAAGCGCAGGTTTTTCTGGTGACCACAACTGTGGGTCTTTTACAGGTACCTGCCAGACAACCTCCTTTCCCTCACCGCTGCCAATATTTATATCCTGTTTTGCATCACCTGCATTGTTTCCCTGAGGGTCAATAATTCGAACCTTTGCAATAAAGTTCTCACCTGAATATCCGTTGTTAATTACTTTCGCACTTATATTCGCCATAGCATTTTTTGAGTCTATAAAATCTGTTGACACTGCCAGAGTCCATTCCTTAAAGTGTACTTTTTCGGCTATGGTAATCCAGATATGCCTGTAAATTCCTGAACCGCTGTACCACCTGCTGTTACGCCCTTCATTTTTAACTCTTACTGCCAGAACATTTGTTTTTCCGGGTGTAATTTCCCGGGTTATATCAAAGAAGAACGAAGTGTAACCGTATGGATGATTGCCGAGATGCTTTCCGTTAAGCCAGACATCTGAGTTCATGTAAATACCTTCAAATATGATAATGAAGGTTTTATCCTTTAAAGACGCGGGAACATAAAACAATTTCCGGTACCAGCCTGTTCCACCTGTAAAATATCCTGCATCAATACCGCCAATTGCCGTTGAATCGAGAGGAGAGTCAGTCCCAGGTATATCCTCAATGCTCCAGTCGTGGGGGAGGTCAACTTTTTTCCATCCTGAATCCTGAAATTCTGGTTTTTCTGCACCAGTGACATCACCTCTGTGGAAAAACCATTCGTTATCAAAAAGTATCATGGTACGAGGCGCTGAAAGAGCCTTGCTTTCAGGCAATGAAACTGAGGGCTCTTCTTTGCAACCAGCCGAAAATGCCAGAATTATTACCGAGACAATAAAGAAATATTTTGGTGAGGTTTTCATATTTTTAATTTTATTATAATATTGATTAACAGATTTTTTCATTTATTTCATCCCGGCCTTTTATTTAGCCCCCATCCCAGATGGTTTTCTATAAAGCCTCTATTTTGTTTTCACCCCTGAATTCCCGTTCTTACTACCGCAAAGCCGGACAGGTCTTTGGGGATAACTTATTAATATACAATATTTTAGTTTTTATGTTTTTATTACACTTACATATTACACATCTTTTTAGACCGTCCCGTTCCGATAACTATTGGAAGGGAAGGGTAAATAAAGCTTATGTGAATATATTATCTTTTTATAAATTCTATAGCTCCTATATCTGGTCTACTTCCCTGAGGTACTGTAGTTCCGACAATATCAACTCCCGGGAATGGCAAACCGAAAGGCGGGAGCATCTCTTCTCCCCTGTCGATCAGAGGAGAGCCCGGCACCAGCGAAAAAACTATCTGTTTCCCGTCGTATATTTCATAGATGCTTCCGAAATTAATCTTCTCCGGCACATTTATCTGAGGATCAGTAATAAGATTCGTTTTGAGAATATTCTCCGGCAAATTCACTTTTCCTTTTTTATTCCAGAGACAATTAGAGACAAATTTTTCACTTTCTATTTTCTGATTTTCCATCAAAAAGGTTCCATTGTATAGAAAAATATTATTTGTAAACTTAAAGTTTTCGCAGTTACTTACCAGTGATACTGCTATGCCTTTCGCAGTATCATTCAAAAAAGTATTGTTATAGATTTCACAATTCCGCATTGTCATTTCTCTGCCACCTTTCCATACTGCCACAGAGCCCTCATTAAGCAGTCCATCATTATAGCTTATGCAGTACCTGACGATGTTATTTTCCCATGGTTTTGCTGCTCCGAACTCATAGAGCCCATAGCCAGCCCCCTGATTACAGTACGAGAGGCAATAATGTATTACTGAGTTCGACACACCACCGTCGAGGTCAAATCCTCCGCCGTCTTTTGCTACCGGATTTGTTTTGTTATGATGCGAGACGCAATACTGTATTACAAAGTTGGTGCAGTCCCAGATCCATATTCCTACAGGGCCGTTGCCCGTCCATGGCATATCCCATCCGTTGTTATAAGCCTCGCAGTATTCAATTGTTCCGCCCTTTACCGAAGATGCCAGAATGCCGTTTCCACTGTGGTTATTTTTTACCGTGGGGTCACCAGGGTTATTGAAAGCTATGCAATATCCTATGTATATGTTTTCGTTTCCGTATTCAGAAGGATGATTGGAACTGGCTGAAGTTACATGAATCCCTGCAAATCCGTTGTCGTGTGCTGAGATATGCGTCAGCCTGGCATTTCTGCAGTCCCTTAGATGGACGCCTGAATGCTGAAAGCCTGACACATCAAGAGAGTCGAGATAAAAATCCCTGCTGTTTTCAATCAAAATCCCGTCAGATACATTTCCTCCTGTTCTGCCATTCCCCCTTATCTCAAGATTCCTGATAATAAAACATGATGCATTTTTGATATGGATTCCACAGGAGTTTTCTCCGTCAATCACAGCTCTGCCAGTGCCGAAAGAACTTATTGTAATCAAACTATTATCATCTGTAAGATACAATGAATCAATCAATAGAGTACCCTTAAAAACAGAGCCACCTTCAAACAGGAGCACATCACCCGCTCTTAAATTCTCCTGGTTCACTCTTTCAATTGTTTTCCATGGCCGGTTAAGAGTGCCTGCAGCCTCATCGTCACCTGAAGCGCTTATATAAAATACTCTGCCAGTATTTCTACCACAACTTAAAAGGAAGAAACAAAAGAAAATTTCCAGAAAAAACAGGTTTTTGAGCTTCATAGAAATTTCATATTGTTTTTACATGAAAATCAAATTTAAATTTCTGAAAAAAACAGATACCAAGAAATATGTTCTTTCAACTTATCTTCTGTTTCCTTAAAAATATTTCAAGACTAATTCTTTTCGTGCTAGCGTATGATTTGGAATAAGGATAGCAAAAACGAATAACCCCAAAGGTCACAATCAAAAATCAACCAATGGCAAAGCTTTCTGGCACTTAATTTGATAATCATTTGTGCAGCGCATGAAAATCTGGTATCATCATTTTGCTGAATATCATTAAACATTCCTTATTAATAAATTATAGAAAGAAAGGAGGTTATTATGAGAAAAGCATTTAAGATGTTATCGGGGGTTGAAAAAATCATTTTTGTCACAATATTTTCCATTTTCAGTTCATTTTTATCAAATGCCCAGTATTTCGGACGCACAAAACCATCGTACAGAGTTTTCAATTACAGTGTTTATCAGACCCCGTCTTTTGAGATATATCACTATCTGAATAATGATTCGGTTCTGAATCTCATTGCCGGAAGGAGTGAGGCATGGTACCGCCATCACCAGGCTATTTTCAGAGATACTATAAAAGAGCGTAACCCTTTGTTCATCTATGAGAACCATGCTGAATTCCAGCAAACTTCAACAGTCTCAGACCTTCTCAGTGAAAGCACCGGTGGTGTTACAGAAGCTCTGAAGAAAAGAGTCGTGATGCCACTAACTTCATCATTTCCCCAGACTGATCACGTTCTTGGTCACGAGTTGGTGCATGCATTCCAATACAACATGCTGACAACCGACGACTCCCTGAAGCTTACAAATGTCAGTAATATTCCGCTCTGGATGATTGAAGGGATGGCAGAATATTTCTCACTTGGAAGTATAGATCCCCACACCGCCATGTGGATGAGAGATGCTGTACTGTCAAATGATATTCCCACACTAAAAGATCTTACCAAAAGCAACAAGTATTTCCCTTACAGGTATGGACATTCCGTTATAGCATTTATTGGCAAGACGTGGGGGGATTCGACTATAATAAAACTCTTCAGAGAGACCGCAATGCACGGTTATGAAGAAGCTTTTCAACGTATTCTCGGATTTGACGACAGAAATGTATCGGGCTTATGGAACCTGGCACTCAGAAATGCATATAAGCCACTTTTGACAGATACAACTGACAGAATTACAGGCAGGAAAATCCTTTTCAGCAAAAATGCAGGGACAATGAATCTGTCTCCTTCTGTAAGTCCTGATGGAAAATATATTGTATTTATTTCAGAAAGAGATGTTTACGATCTTGATCTATTTCTTGCTGATGCAAATACCGGTAAAATAATCAGAAAACTTTCTAACAGAATAAACAGAAGTGATATCGATGCGTTAAACTATCTTGAATCGTCAGGGACCTGGTCGCCCGATGGAAAGTTTGCCTTTGTTGTTTTCTCCGAAGGCAGAAATAAACTGATAATTTTCGATATCCGGCGTATGAGCATTATAAAGGAAACGCCGCTTACAGGGCTGCCAGCATTCACAAATCCATCATGGTCACCCGACGGACGGTACATTGCCGTAACGGGCATGAAAAACGGAGTATCGGATATCTATCTGTACGACACCAGTAATGAGACAGTCAGGCAGCTCACTTCAGATGTATACGGCAACCTGCAACCTTCGTGGTCGCCCGACAGTAAATATATAGTTTATGTTACCGACCGTCCTTTGCCAGGGCAGACTCACACTTTCAGGCACACATTCTACAATATCGGGATTGTGAATGTAAATAATCCTTCCGACGACAGACTTCTTGAACTTTTCACGGGTGCAAGCAACATGAACCCCATCTTTTCAAAAGATGGCAGGGAAATATATTTCCTGTCTGACAGGGACGGGTTTCGCAACCTTTACAGATACAGTCTGGAAGAAAATAAAATCTGGCAGCTCACAAAATACATGAGAGGCATTACCGGTATTACCTTTCAGGCGCCTGCAATCTCGGTTGCCCGTGAGACAGGAGACATCGTCTATTCTTACTATTCAGAAAGGAGCTATTCGGTTTACAGGGCGCAGCCAGACGAGTTCAAAGCTGAAGAGGTTGGTAAAAACGATATTGATTTTACCGCAGGCACTCTGCCGCCATTCGAGCATGTTGCCCAGAACCTTGTTGACAGCTCGCTCTTCTCACCCTATAATTACTTTGCCGATGTAAAGCCAGAAGAATATAAAACTATTCCTTATAAGCCGAAATTCAAACTCGACTATATCACCAACGGAACTATAGGGGTTACTACAGGAGGTCCGGTAGGAACAGGAATGGAAGGAAGCATTAGTGCCATATTCGGCGATATGGCAGGTGATAATCAGGTTTTTACGTCCCTCTCGTTGAATGGAGAAATTTATGATTTTGGTGGTGTGGTTTCCTATCTGAATCAGAAAAGAAAACTGAAATGGGGCGCATCCATTTCACATATACCAAATTATTATGGATATATGTCGGCTGGTATCGACACTCTTTACAGCAGAAGTGGCGAGCCATTTCTTGTAAACACTATAAATCTGAATTATCTCAGGATGTTTGAGGATAATCTTACCCTTTTTGCGTATTATCCGCTGTCGCAGACAAGAAGATTTGAAGTATCCGGCATGATTTCAGGTTACAGCTACAGGTTCGATCAGTACAAAACATATTATGACATGTTTGGCGTACCTGTAGGAACAGGCCGTAAGAAACTCGAAGCGCCGGATGGTTTTGCGCTGGGGCTTTTAAGTGGTGCCTTTGTAGGCGACAATAGTATTATGGGAACAACAGGTCCGGTAAGAGGGGAAAGATACAGGTTTGAAGCAGGAAAATATTTCGGAACTATTGATTTTTATACCACTCTGGCTGATTACAGGAAGTATTTTTACATGAGGCCTTTCACACTTGCCTTCAGGTCGTACAATGCAGGCCGGTGGGGAAGCAATGCAGAGACTGACATGGTCACTCCTCTGTACATAGGATATCCATGGCTGGTAAGGGGTTACCAGAGAACAGACCGTTACTGGAGCGATGCAGAGATTACCGGTGAAGGCATTGGCTTGAGTAATTTCTTTGGAAGCAAAATTTTCATAGCCAATGTTGAACTACGTCTCCCATTTACAGGACCCAAAAAAGCTTCGCTTATCAAGTCAGATTTATTTATGACCGATATCAGTCTCTTCACCGATGCTGGACTTGCACTAAGCAAGGGAACACGTATAGGCAGAGACTGGTTTAACCCCGGCTTGAATGAAAGAGTTCCGGTATTCAGTTATGGTCTCTCTTTCAGAATTAACCTGTTCGGTTATCTTGTGCTCGAGCCGTTCTATGCAGTACCGGTGCGTCCCGGTGCTGGTTTGTTTAGCGGATCTCTGGGAATCAATTTCACCCCGGGATGGTAAATCTGAGGCTTGAATAACCTACGAGAATTTTTTCCTGGAATTCTCGATCATCCGGTTGAAAAGTTCCCTCTGTTCATTCATGGCAGCTATTCTGTCGGCAGGCTCGGTGCGTGCCTCAAGAAGTATCCATCCTTCGTATTTTATGGAAGTAAACAGGTCGAACAGTTGCTGATACGGGTAATTTCCTTCATTAAGTTCCCTGATATGGACTGTATCGCCAAACCATTTCTTAACTGAATTAAAGTTGGCTTCCAGTCCTGGCGGAAGGAGATCCTGATCGTTGCAGTTCCAGCACATCACCACATTTTTTTCTGTTACCTGTTCGAAAATTGCCTTCATGTTAGGAATCTCCTGAGTGTATGTCCCATGAACTTCCACTCTCACTAGCTGGCCATAATCCTGAGCAAATTTTCCGCATTCATTCAGTGATGCGGCTATCTGTGCTATAGTCTTCTCCTTTGGTACTTCTGGAGGAAGGTAGTTGGGTTTGACTTTTATGCCGGTAGCACCGATGTCGTGGCAAAGAATAATATATTCTTTTGTCTGCTCTATATTTTTCCTGACTTCTTTAGGGTCGGGGCTGTGATATTCGAAGTTTGATCCATAGCCGAGGCATTTTACCGGGCTGTCGGCGAAACGTTTTTTGACCTCTGCGCGCTGGGCAGGTGTTAAATTTGATTCCACCTTATGGGCGTGCTGTGTCCGGAGTTCAACTCCATAATAGCCAGTTTTTTCAAGGTTGGAAATAAGGGTTGGCAGATCCCAGTCGCGTCCCCACTGGTATGTAACAAAACCAAGTTTCATTCCTGAAGGAACGACTTTTCCCGGATCAGGTAATCTGCCTGCAATGGCAAGCAGAGCCCCGGCACCTATGCTACGCTGTATGAACTCACGTCTTGAATAATTCCTTTTCATTTCAAAATATCTTTTTTGGTTAAACAAAAATAATCAAATAGTTACAAGAATTTCATTAACAATACAAATCATTCATCCTCATACTATTATCTCAGTATTTTTTATAGAAATCGGCGGCAAGGCTGTTTATATCGGAATCGGTAAGGAAGTTGCCTGAACCTATTATTACCCGGTATCTGAATGTAATCTGTTGATGCGGTTTCATCGTAAAATTTAGTTGTTCTTTACCTCCGGTAAAATCTTTCCATCCGAATGGGTTGGCTGCAAAAAGTCCGTAACCTCTTGCATGCCAGTATGTAGGATATCCGGGATTGCGGGGATGGTCGCATATCACAATAGAAATTTTCTCTTCTCCTATTTTTCCGTAGAGATGCATCCATGCCGCACGTGTACCCCAAACGCTTTCGCCCGACATGCCATTGCTTCCCTGATAATTTCCTGTTGCTCCTTCAGAGGCTTTTATTTTCTTTCCAGAAGGTTTGCCTGACGCATCCAGCACCGTAATAGTTTCATTTACCGGCAGCTCAAGAGGGCGCGCAACCCTTATACCGAACATTCCTTCCTTGGTATCGGCGAAAACCACCGACGAATCGTTTGCCGTCAATGTGGTTATTCTGTCTATAATACGCAGTGTTCCCCTTGCAATAAAATGATATTCAGTTTTCTCTGAAAGCAATTCATAACCAGAAGGGATAAGCCATGACGCTCTGTAAACGAGTACCCCCTCACCTTTTCCTCCTTCAGCCTTTTCTATATCAAGATGTTTAATCTCTCCTCCGCCCGGCTCTTTTACCCCTCTTGAACCATTCCCCCAGAAGTCGTATCCGTTTACCTTCCCATAGTTAAGCCATATCCCGACCTGGTGGATGTGATCATTTCTTTCACCCTCCCTTGGCCGAAGAGGAAAGCCCCTTGTTATCTCCGTACCGGCAGAAGTAAAAACCGGGTAAAGTATCGGTTTATATACATTTTCAGGCCAACAGTATGATGTAAGCAGTTTGTCGCCTGTATAAACATCAACCTTTCTTGCAGCATCATTTCTGACGAATTTTATCTCAACCGGTTCACCTTGCTGCCCATTGCACAGTAAAGGAGCAAAGAAGAATAAAACAGCCGTTAAAATTTTACTGGTTCTCATATGGAATCTTTTTCTTAAAGGAAGTCAGGGCGCCTGCTGGAAATTCATTCCTTCGGCGCCCCTTATGAATTGTTCTTGTTTAATCAGCTGAACAACAGCCATTTCAGATCTTTATAATGAAAATGAAATGAAGTTGTTTTTTTCCAGCCCAGACAATACGCTTCAGACAACCTCCGGCACAACGTATGGTTTTCTGTATTCACGGGTAAGCAACTTGTCGGCTTCCTTGTCCTTAACAAATTTTTCTTTTTCACCGTCGAAGATAAGGTGACGTCCGAGGCGGTAGGAGATATTTGCAAGTGCTGGAAGTACTGACGACATATATCCCTGCAGGATATCGCAGTTAAGGATTTCGTTTTTACCTTCCCTGATTGCATCAATGAAGTTGGCATAGTGATTTCCGCCTCCCGGAGGTGCCATTACATCAGTAACTGTTTCTCCAACATCTGACCCGGCAAAGGGTTTTGTTTCACGGTGGCGGAATGCTCTCCACTGGCTGCCGTTTATTTCAAGATAGCCTTCGGTGCCGTAGAAAATATTTCCGATTCTCACATCAAGAGTACCTTCTGCGTTAGTATAACGGCCTCTTGTCTCAAACTCAAGCACTTTACCGTCTTTGTATTTAAAGAGGGATGTCTGGGTGTTGGGTGTTTCCTGCGAGCATTCTTTCGGGTCAATACCGAAGAGACCGCCAGTTGAATAGATATATACAGGATGTTCCTGTTTATTCAATCCCCAGCGGGCGATATCGAACTGGTGAGGACCCTGGTTTGCAGTGTCGCCACCACCTGTTGCCCAGTGCCAGTGCCAGTTGTAATGGACTTTCTTCTCGTTGTATGGCTGCCACTGGCATGGTCCAAGCCACATGTCGTAATGCAGTGAGGCAGGTGGTTCGCTGTCGGGTGCAATACCAAATGAATCGCGAGGTTTATAACACAGACCCTTTGCCATGAACACATCACCAATACATCCGTCGTGCAGGAATTTGATTGCCTGTATAACCTGCGGAATTGAGCGGTTCTGCATTCCTACCTGCACCCTTACATTGTACTTACGTGCAGCTTCAACCATCTTACGACCCTCCCACACGCAATGTGTCGATGGCTTTTCAACATACACATGCTTTCCGGCCTGGCAAGCCCATATTGTACCAAGTGCATGCCAGAAGTTGGGTGTTGCAAAGGAAACGGCATCAATTTCCTTGTCTTCAAACACCCGGCGCATATCCCACTCGGTTACAGGCCTCTGACCTGTTGCAGACTCAATGGTCTTTACACGTTCCGGCCAGAACTGTTCATCAACATCGCAGATAGTCTTAAGGCGCACATTTTTACTGTCCCTTATGCGCAGAAAACTGTTGATGTGAGTACCACCCTGGCTGCGAATGCCTATAACGGCAACGGTTATGCGATCATTCGCACCTATAATCGAATTATAGGAACTGCGGCTGAACCCCATTCCGCCAATGGCAATTCCTGCTGTTCCCAGTACACTCTTTTTGATAAATTCCCTTCTTTTAGTCATTTTAAATGCTTTTTTAGGTTAAACTTCAGGTTATTTATTGTTTTGTGTATTTCAACACTGATTTTTCCGCATCTTTTTTGGCCTTTTTCATTACCTCTTCAATCATGACCGGTTTCCCTCCTGCCTTTTTGCTTTCATCGGCAGCTGTCATAAAAGCAAAAATCTCTGTTGTTTCCTCAGGTTTTACCGGCGGCACTCCTGTTTCAAAAAAACGGACAATCTCAACCAGCAAAGGTTCATAACCTCCATATTTCCCCAGAACCATTATTCCTTTTTCTCCAAAAACGGTACCACCATAATCAGCTCTACCCGTTCTAATGCCTCTGAAAGTTCCAATGCGCCCGTCGTTCCACACTCCTGTTGCAACGTCTGCTCCTTCAGTAAATGTACGACTCACACTCACGCACCCGGTACCCATCACCGTAAACAGAATCTCCACACCATGCACCCCGTACCAGAAAAGGTCAGGATGCGTTTTTTCGAGAGTTGCAGGACTGTAAGCAAAAGCACCGGTTACCTTGCCTATTGCCCCTCTGGCGATATCATCAACACCTGGTATATACCTTAAAGAAGATGAAGAAAAGAGTGGCACATTATATATCTCTGATAATCTGAATATTGCTATTACATCCGGAAGTGAAGCTGCAATAGGTTTATCAATAAAGAATCTCTTACCCGCCCTCATCACAGGCACAGCCTGTTCTAGATGTAGACGGCCGTCGTTTGTTTCGAGAAGGATATAATCAACAAGGGAAAGTAGCTCTTCAATAGAATTTACAATCTGAACACCATATTTTTTTACCTCTTCAGTATAGCCAGGTATCCTGTCGGTACTCGACTTGATATCGTTACTACCCCTTGGATAGGCCGCAACAATACGGTAACCTGAAAAACGCGGGTCGGGTTCAGAACTGTTGAGCATCCTTGTAAATGCCGTACTGTGAGAAGTATCGAGACCTATAATTCCCACCTTTTTTACTTCAGAACCTGTTTTGTAATTCCGGAAAGCTGTACCCGAAGCAAATGTTAATCCTATTGTGCCAAGGGTTGCGTTTCTTAAAAAATCGCGTCTCTTCCGGGTTCGCTTAAAAGCCATTTTATTTGGTGTTCAGAAATATTTAATCTCAAAAATTACAAAAAATCGTTAAAAGAAATTTTTTCACATAAAAAAAAGATGGAATTTTACTTTTTTTAACATATCCATGTGATTCTCCCGTACAATTATTCTTTCATCAGCCAATCAATCAAATTATTAATTATAAGCACTTTATCAGTGATTGGGTATATTTTTAATTTATCACAAGCATTATTTACTGAATAAGCAGCTTTTATTACCGAAAGGCCTTTATTGATTACTTCACTATCCTCACCGGAACCTTTACCGTCGGTAGCTCCTGTAATCAGAAGTTTTCGGGGAGCAAGGGCTCCGGCAAGGTCAGGAAGATCATATTCTTTAAGGGCACCCGGTACGGCTGTTAGCATAAAAAGCGGGTTGTACATCCTTTCTTTTACCAGAGAAAAGTATGAGATGTAAGGATTAACAAGGGCGATGCCTTTCAATAAATGGGAAAAGGCCGCTGCATGAAGAAGTGCTGGTGACAGATATCCTTTAGCAAAGCCTTTTATATCTGCATGTTCATCTCTCTTTTCAATAAACTTTGCAAGACGTATAATATCACCTGCATAAATACCCGTTATGCTTCTTCCTGTAAGTAAAGCGGCATAGAGAAGATTATGTGAAACGCCGGCAAAGTATGCATCACCGCGAAATGAACCCGGACCTGTTTCACCCGTGCCAGGCAGGTCAGGAGCCAGAACTGTTATCCCATGTAAAACAATGCTTTCAATCTCTTTCCCTGCCCCTGCTTCTGCTGACTTCCCTTCCGGATGAAGATATATCAGATATTTACTGGTCTGTTTATCAGGCACAAAAAGAAGAAAAGGTATCACATAATCACCTTCACCTCTTATAAAGTACTTTTCCACGCAATACCCATCCTTTCTGAAACGTCCTGCAAATACAGGATCTCCAACGCTTTCCGGTTCAATGAAACCTGAGAGCTTTTTTGCCGCATCGACTGCACCACTGAAATGCTTTATTTCACCGTTTCTGGAGTCATCAAGACGTTTCTCAAGCGCTATAGCTCTCTTTAGATTAAGGGAATGGACTGTCTCTGCTCCTGATTCAAATGAAACCTGACCCTTTGATGTCACCCTCAATTCTTCAGGTGATAGACGGATTGTTTCCTCATCGCTGTTATTGCATGGATTGTTCAGATGCTTCCCGAAGAAGGTATAAAGTGCATGGCGGTTTTTTACAGTAGAAGCATGAGTTGTGTCATCTTCAACCCTCGAGAAATTTCCTGGCTGGTTATATGCGCTGTAGACACGGGTTATTTCTTTTTCAGTCTCCACAGCGCCCTGAATACTGAACATATCTCTGGTTGTTGTGATCATCATGGCAGGTTTGGGAGCTCTTACAATAAGAAAATCGGCGTGGTCAAGGCCAGATGCAATAAACTTAGGAATATTTTGTTCTGCATCCTGGGGACCGATTGACTCAAGCAGCCGGGTGTAGTTTGTTAAATAATTTTCAGGGGCAGCAGCAAAGATTCTGTCGTCCATTGCAGCTATATATGCTGATTGTGTTCCTCCGCCTGAGCGTCCTGTGATTCCAATGCGAGATGGATCGACTTCCCTGCGGGTAAGCAGGTAATCAACTGCTCTTATTCCGTCCCATATCATGTATGCAGCCTGCGAGGTACCGGTCAGGAGTGTCTGTGAGCCAGGATAAGAATGCTCATGTGTGGGTCCACCAACCAGGGATTTGCCCGTTGCCGGGTCAGGATATTCAAGCCGTTCACCCTGCCCTACCGGGTCAAAAGCAAATACAATAAATCCTTTCTTTACAAGATTCTGTATAACATGTTGATATACTGCGCTTCTGTATCCTTCAGCTGAATGACCGCTGCAATAAATTACAGCAGGCAGTTTCTGACCTTTTCTAATCCCCGCAGGGATATAAAGTGAAGATGTTACATAGAACCCCGGCTGTGACTCAAAAATGATATGTTCTATTCTGAAGCCAGGCTTCTCAATTGTTCTTACAATTCTTGCATTCAAGGGTGTTTTTTCGGGAAATGGCCCGGCAATTCTTTGAAGTATTTCTCTGATTTCTTTCTGACGCGACTGCCAGCCGGACAGTGTTGCCAGTGAATCTATCTTTTCTTTTCTTTTTTCAAGAAGAAAAACAGCATCGGAAAGGAGATGATGATAAAGAAAATTCTGTGCATCAGTATATTTTAACCAGCTCTCTTTAAGCACATTATATTCCTCCTGGGAGAAGGAAATATTCCCGTAAAGCAAGCAGATGGTCAGAAAGACAAATGCCTGCCAGCGATATAAAATAATATATCTTTTTGGCAGCATGGAAATTAAATCAAATTAAAGAACCGTCTTGAGCCATGCTTTAGCCATCAGTTGTGCTCCGGGAAGTGAGGGGTGAACACCGTCGCCGGTCCAGTATGAACCCGGGGCACGATTCTGTGCCTCATCAAAAACTTTCTGGAAGGGAACAAATATTGCCCCGAAGCGTTCTGCAATCTCCCGGGCAGACTTCTGGTATTCATAAAATTCAGGGTACCATCTGTCGTCAACGGCTTTTACTCCTGGTACTGCAAAGGGTTCGCAGATTATCAGTTTGACAGAAGGAAGAGCTGCCATCGTGCGTTCAAGAAGAGCAATATAATCGTTGCGGTATTTTTCAACCGTACCGTTATATTGTCCGTTCAGAGTATGCCAGATATCGTTGACACCTATCAGGATACTCAACACATCGGGTTTTAGGTCAAGACAATCTTTATCCCAGCGTTCGGCAAGCTGAAAGACTTTGTTACCCGAAATACCCCTGTTATATACCTTCAGATTAAGTGAAGGAAAACTTTCAAGTAGAGCAGCAGTAGCCAGAAAAGCATAACCCGAACCTAATGATGATGGATTATTGAAGCTTTCATTCTGTTTGTTTCTGCCTGCATCGGTAATTGAGTCGCCCTGAAAAAGAATGACATTGTTCTTTTCCAGTTTTATTTTCTTCTGTCCTGCTCCAGCAGGAAATTCGTACAAAACTTTTGGAATGCTCATTGCTGCCATAGCTCCGGCTGCTGTTTCTTTAATAAATTTTCTTCTGGTTTTCATATTTGAAAAATTAAAAATTTGCTATTCGGTTTTTAAGCATCATTAAATCTATCTTTCTTTTTCCTTTAAGTAATCCTTTCCAATCTGCCAGACAAAATCCGTGGCATTAGTTTACTTTTATTTAGTTCTCCTCCTGTATAAATATGCAACAAATCCTGTCAATGCAGCGAGTGTTGCAGCTGCACCTGCAGGGTAAGCAATATTGCCTGCCAGTCTGAAACCCTCAGGTGCAATAAGTATATAGGTTGCTGAAACGGCGGTCATAAAAAGTGCCGGTACAAGTGTTATTCCGTAAATTTTGCCTGCTCTAACCAGATATACAGTTTCTGCCCAAAGTACTATCATTGCAAGGGTTTGATTGCACCATGCAAAGTAGCGCCAGATAATGCTGAAATCCATTTTTGTAATCAAAAAACCTATTGCAAAGAGCGGAATGCTGATAATCAAACGGTTTTTTATTGGCCCCTGTTTAAAATTCAGAAAATCGGCAACTATGAGGCGTGCACTGCGGAAGGCTGTGTCACCAGATGTTATGGGAGCAGCTACTACTCCTAAAAGTGCAAGTATGCCACCGAACTTTCCCAGAAGAGAATTAGACACTTCATTCACCAGCACAGCAGCATTGCCTTTATTGGCAGTCATTATGTCGTTCAGTTCCTTCACTCCACCCCAGAAACTCATTCCGATAGTTGCCCATATCATTGCAACAATAGCTTCAGAAATCATTGCCCCATAGAAAACTCTTCTACCCAGTTTTTCATTTGTAATACATCTTGCCATAAGAGGTGATTGTGTTGAATGAAATCCGGATATTGCACCGCAGGCAATTGTTATGAACATCATCGGAAAAACAGGAAATTTTCCGGAATCAACATGAAAGTTCCGGAGTGTCGAAATAGTAAGCTCCGGTGGTTTATATCCGTTAATAAATAATGCTGTAATAAGTCCAAATGCCATGAAAACAAGAGCAAACCCAAAAAACGGATAGATTCTCCCGATAACCTTATCAATGGGAAGCATTGTGGCAACAATGTAATAAAAGAAAACAACCCACACCCAGAAAGTAACCGAAAGTGTACCCTGTGTCATTCCTCCCAGTATTCCTGCCGGTCCAACAATAAATACAGCTCCCACAAGAACCATAAGGACGACAGTAAAGCCCCGCATAAACTGTTTAATGCCATTGCCAAGATAAATTCCAACTATCTCAGTTATACTGAGCCCGTTATGATAAATAGAAAGCATTCCGGATAAATAATCGTGAACTGCGCCGGCAAAGACAGAGCCAAGAATTATCCACAGATAAGCCACAGGTCCCCACATAGCACCTGCAATGGCACCAAAAATAGGTCCCAGCCCTGCGATATTCAGAAACTGTATAAGGAAGACTCTCCACCAGGGCATCGGAATGTAATCAACACCGTCTCTCATCCTGTAGGCAGGAGTCTCTCTCGAGGCATCAGCACCTGCAATTTTTTCAATAAACCTGGAATAAACAAAATATCCTGCCAGAAGGATGAGAATGCCTGAAATGAAAGTAATCATCTGCTATAATAATTTTGACATCAGATTTCTGTATTCCAAATTTAATTATTTACGGCACCTGTTTTTATTCTATTATAAAAAATTGCTGACTTATTCATTACCTGTCGTAAACGACAGCTCTGAACTTAATAATTGCCGGTTCCGGAGGTGTTGACTTATAAGCTCTTACTGAATATACAGGATCATCACTTCTGAGAAAACCTGCCTCATCGCCGTTGAGAAGAACTTTGGGTTTCCATACGCCATCAACTAATGTTCCTTCCCAGGCATCTTTAAGCCAGACTTCCTTCTTCGGATTAAGAGAGACAGCAGTTACTGAGATATTATTACCTGCCACCATAAATTCGCTCTCGCCTGTTTTTATAAAAAGTCCATAGGATCCCTGTTCGGGTGTCTGCTGTCGTTGCTGGGCGTTGCCTGTTCCCGGGGCAGTCGGTGAGGTTTCCCTCCGCGCAGCCTGTTGAAGAGTGACAATAATCTTCACATCATCATTTAGTTTAAATTCATAGTTTCTTGTTGTATCCCTGCCATCGCGATAGAACCCCGACATCAGACCTGTACCCTGATACTGTGTTATGACCGGTATTAGCTGAGAAAGCATTTTATATTCTGCAGCCATGGTTTCAGGTCTGGTATCGATTCCGAATGGTGAAAAGCATATGGCATCGTGTGTTGAAAAAGCCCATGTGGCAGCTCCCTCGACAGCTCTTGTTTCAGGAACAAACAGCGGGTTGTCGTGTCTGTGAAAGTTACGGCACTGGTCTTTGAAATCGGCACCATAGATGTCTGGTGCAAGAATATCAACTGCTGGTGCTCCTGCTTTCCATATATCCAGAACAGAAAGAACCGGACCTCCGCTTGGAAAATTTCCCGGCTTTCCAATGTTAGGTCTTGAACCCGACATCCAGCAATTGACATACACCGGAATATTATATTCCCTTTTACCCGCTTCAGCAACTGCATTTATATACCTTGCATATTGCCATGCCATAAAAAACATGTCGGTATAATCACCCGTACCAAAAACTTCGTACCATGTACCTTTTGTCTTTGTCCCATTGTTTTCCCATGCAGTTCTGAGCTCCGGTTCGAGTATCTGGCGGTTTTTAGCAAGATATCTCAGAAGCTCCTCAGGCACCTGTGATGCAATGAGTTTGTTTGCCGCAGCACTGAAATCCCTTGTCTGCCTCAGCACTCCAACCTCATTTTCAATCTGGACAACAATCACCGTATTTTCTTTCGAATCGGCCTGTGCCAGATGTCGCATGAGGGCAGCAAATGCCCTGGCATCAGCATCTCTTGTAGCATTGCAAAGCGGACTCAGCGTGCGTGTATTGCGGCCCTTTTCATCCTTAACCCTTTCAAATCGCCTTGTATCACCCAGCACCCACGAAGGAGCATAGGGTGAGAAACCGTTCTTCCATGAGGCAAACCAGAGAAATCCCAGCTTCAGATCGTTTTCCCGGGCTATCCTTAAAAGCTCATCCACCGAAGAGAAGTCAAACCTTCCTTCCGAGGGTTCAATAATCTCCCATGAAACTGATACAAGCACAGAGTTGAAGTTACACTCCCTCCATGCTTTCATGGTCTTTTCCATATGTTCAATATTCGAACCCGATGAATTGTTCACTTCACCGGCAAGCATCAAAAATGGCTTGCCGTGTACAATAAGCTGTGTTGCATTACCTCTCTTCTCAAGGTGCGGTAATTGCGCTGCAATTGAGAGTTCTGCTAGGAAAAAAACAAGAAGAAGTTTAAAAAGTTTCATATGATAGTTATTTTATAAATACTTGAATAAATGCATTTTACATTGAAACTCCCCTGCTCAAAAGTTATTGTGTCTACATTTGGGGTGGTAAAACATATGGTGGCAGATAGAATTAATAAAGATTTTTCAATTCAGTTTGCTGGATCAATGTATCCGGCAACGAATAATTGTAGTGTGTTCTGAAATTTGTTACATTCTTCAGAACAAATTCCGGAACTCCTGCGGTACGTTTTGCCTTAACATGTAAAAAATCAGCATTTTTCACATCATTAAGGTAAAATGCGGGGCGTGCTTCCTCACCATCGTATGTTACCTGAACGTTGTCAAAAATTATACCGTCGACATGCCGGACATAAAATCCATAGGCAGGTGTGGTTCCGAACATGCCCGGTTCAGGATAAGCATTTTCACGCTCTGCTGGTTCTCTTTCAGCCATTTCTTTTGTTCCTCCACCTGTGCAGTATATCTGGATATTACTTAGCATTACATTTTCGATATCATAACCAGGTATACCGCTTATTATTGAGCAATAACCCGGACGTGTGTCGAAGGCTACTAAATTCGATATAATTACCCTTCTGAGTTTTCCCGGTGACACTCCTTCAGGTCCGCGCATACGGCTACCCAGCCTGAGAAAAATAGGTGAGCTGATGATGTTCCGCATTGTTATATTGGTAATCGTAACATCTTCCAGCAAAGCACCATCAACAGTTTCGAGTGCAATACCCTGGCAGCTTTCGAATGTGCAGTTAGCAATCGTAATGTTTTTAAATCCACCATTTGATTCAGTTCCAAACTTTATGCGTCCTGTAAAGTTTGCTCTGTAACCCTGTCCAATTGGTTTATAAGTTCCGTCAAGCATCGTTCCTTCTTCAAAACCACCCGACACCCAGCAGTTAACTATGTTTACATTCTCGGTTGTCCTGGCATATCCCAGACCGTATGAGCTTTTAAGACATATAGCATCATCCCATGGTGAATTAACGTAGCAGTTTGATATTCTAACGTTGTGGCAGCAGTCAATATCCATACCGTCGCGGTTTGTGTCAATCTTCAAATTATCAATCGTTAAATTATCAACACCTGTGGCAAGAATTGCAAAATGGCCGCCATGGAGGATGGATATATCTTTTAAAATTATATTATGGCAGTTCTTCAAAGCTATAGCTTTATTACCCAGTGTGTTAGGAAGCTTGTCCTGAGGTAAAAAGCGTGTCAATCCCCTGCCATATATCAGTCCGGGTCCGAGTATTGAAACATTTTCAATATTTTCCCCCCATATAAGGCTGTTGTGCCAGTGGCTATGGCCAAAATCCTGATACTGATACTTATCTCCCCATTCATTTGGTTCAGCACTGTCGTATGCTGCAGTATCCTGAACAGCTTCAATCACAGCACCTTGGTCGAGATACATAGCTATGTTGCTTTTAAGATGTATTGAACCCGACAGGTATGTGCCGGCAGGAAACCATACTGTTCCACCTCCTGTTTTTGAAGCAGCTTCAATTGCCTTATTGATTGCAGGGGTATCGAGCTGTTTTCCGTCTCCCTTCGCCCCATAGCTTTTCACATTGAAAACCGGAGCATTTTCAGTAATTTTTTTTGCCTGCTGTGCTGTTCCCAACATGGTAACATACAAGCAGATAGCGCACAGAGAAAGTATTTTCTTCATAAGTAACCAATTTGACTGAAAGTTAAATCAAAAAGTTCAGAATTATTTTTAAAAATGAAATTTCCTTCTTCGCATTTAAAAAATCAATAGTTGTTTTTACCTTTAATTGAGAATACCATATTAAAAGAACAACAATGAACCGCAGAAAATTTACCAGAAAAGCTTTGCTTGCAGGGGCAATGTTACCTGCAGCCGGTGGAACCATGGCTTTTACTGACGGCAATCCCGTATATGAGCCTGAAGATGTGAAGAAGATGCCTGTAAGAAATTTTGATGTTGTTGTTGCAGGAGGTGGCACTGCAGGGGCAGTAGCGGCGATTGCTTCGGCCCGTATGGGAGCAAAAACAGCGTTAATTGAAGCCAAAGGTTATCCTGGTGGCACGGTAGTTGAAGGTGGTACTGCCCTTCACAGTTTCTTCAACCTGTGGAAGGCTTTCCCGGGGGTACCTAAAAGGCAGGTGGTGAAAGGTATTGCACAGGAAATAATCGACAGACTTCTTCCTCTTGGTGGAACAACAGGACATGCCGAGATGGCGACCCGGTATGATTATGATTCAGCGTGCACAGCTATTGATACTGAACTCTACAAACTTGTTGTCTTTGAAATGCTTGCAGAAGCCGGTGTTAATATTTTCACAAATACGCTTGTTGCTGGAGCAGTTAAAAAGAAGTCTGTTATCGAAGGCATAATAACGCAGAGCAGAATGGGAAGGGAATATTTCAAGGCTAAATGCTTCGTGGACTGTACAGCCTATGGGGATTTGTCGGCATATGCCGGAGCTGAATATCTTGAGTTGAACGATCATCCTGTCTGCAACAGCATGGGACTTGGCAATGTCAATATCGAAAAACTCTTCACCTATCTCACAAAAAACAATGCAGTGGGCGATCTGGCTTTTGGACTGCGCGACGGTAAAGAGGATCAGATAATACGCATGGGCAGTGAAAGCGGTTATGTAATAAGGGACAAACTTCCGAAAGAGTTTGTTGACGGCATTGTTAAGCTAGGTTCAGGTCTGATTACGACAACTGTTCACGACAATTATCTGATGTTTATCAAGGTTAATTATAAACTTCCGGTCAGTCCCACCAACAGGGATGAAGTTTCAAAGGCAGAACTTATTATAAGACAGAATCAGTATAAAACTCTGGAGCTTTTCAGGAAATACCTTCCGGGATGTGAAAATGCTTTTATTGCACGGACAAGTCCATCACTAAATATCCGACGGGGAAGGACGATAATATGCGACTATGATATAGTCCTTTCTGATATAACTGAGGGCAGGCATTTTGATGACGATATCATGGTTTATGGTTTTCACGATTCAGCCCCGCGCTATCAGGTAAAAAACGGCGGGACTTACGGTATTCCTTACAGGGCTTTAATGGTAAAAGGCATAGAGAACTTGCTTGCAGCCGGGATGCTTATCACGACGGATTTTCAGGCACATATGTCGACCCGGAATACTGTTTGCTGCATGGGTCAGGGGCAGGCTGCAGGGACAGCTGCTGCACTATGTGCGATGAAAAACTACAGAACGAGGGATTTGCCTTACATCACCCTCAGGGATGCTCTTCTGAAAAATAATGTTTATCTGGAACCTTAGTCTCTTTTATATTTTCAGCTTATACCATTTAACGGCATTCTTGAAATATATTTTATCCACTACTTTTCTTGGAAGTTTCAGTCCGGCAAATTTGCCGTCAAACTTGTCGGAAGTCATCATAAGGCTGCTGGTGAAGAATTTCCAATCGTCAAGCCATGTCTCGTGCATTCGTTTTTTAAAGGCCTCAGGATTATTGCTTCCACCATAACCTACATCGGTCCCATAAAGCAATCTGTCCTGGTATTTAATGCAGAAGTCACGAACTTTTTTCCTGTTGGTAAGTGCCTGGTATTGTAAGTGACATATTCTTGCTGACATATCAACTGCCATATTGGGAAATTTATCCAGCCGTTTTGCCAGTGAGTCGACGTTCCATTCCAGACTTCCGAGGTGGCATCCAATGAAGGTGAGGTCGGGGTTATTCTCCAGAAACCTGTCGCGGGCATTGATTTGATCCTCATATGAAGGATATTCAGGATGCAGATACATGTGGTACTGTGGGTTACGGGCAAAATAGCTTGAGTCGCTTCGTACTGTCATCTCAGCGAGTGGCAGCCAGCAGTTGCGGGGTTCTCCCAGGTGTCCGGTTATAGGGAAGCCCTTCCCTTTAATAAAATTCACGACAGGGTCCAGTCCCGGATCATCAACCATGATGAATTTTCCTGAACGGTCGCGTAGTACCATTCCAATGTTTTTCCATATCTTAACAGTTACTGCCCCCGGAGCGGAAAGGTCTTTATCGAGCTGTGCAATTATTTTGCTGCTCCATTCTTCGGTTCCCCACCCGGCAGTATCAAAATAAAAGGTTGGCCCAAAGAAAACCCTTCCAGGGTGTTTCTGAACACTTGCAACAGCATATTCATATTGCTTTCTGACGCTAGCAGAATCTCCATGGTCAACATTTAATGAAATAAGAATAAAATTATCTGCAGCAGCAATTTCCTCAAACACACCATCATCACTGTTTATATGTATATGTGAATCAACTTTTGGCACTTTTGCGAAATCGTCTTCGAAATAATAGACACAACCCTGAAGGACAATAAGTAACAGTGCAGGTAGAAAAATATGATATTTCATGGCGATTTATTTTTTGATAAATGTATTGAAAAAATATTTTCTGCTCTATTTCCTGGAGGGAACTTCTTACTCAATTTTCAGCCTTCCGTCGAAATCATCCCTGTTTTCAGGCAGAAGTGGCCATCTGACAGGCATTTTATCGCGGTTCGAGCGGTAGATTGCAGTGAATATTTCAACTGTAACCCTTCCGTCTTCGCCTGTCACAAGAGGTTTGCGTCCATCCATCACAGCCGATAGAAAATCTTCAATCTGTCTTTCGTGGAAGTATTCAACAGGGTTTGGAAGTGAGTTAAAGAAATCGGAGTCTTCTTTAACCATATCCTTCAGAAGATGTTCTTCGCCGGGAATGGTCCAGATGTCGTTAACCGGAGGTTCCTGGATACCTGACATACCAGCAACGAACATTGCTCCTCCGTCGGTCTGGACTCCGACCGAGGCACCGTTCTGGCCGTGCACATGCACCTTACAGTATATACCAGGTTTCTGCGAGTTTGATACGATTATGCTTCCGAGGGCTCCGTTTTTGAATCTGATGATAGCAAGGGCTGTATCCTCAACTTCAATATATGGGTGATTAAGATTTGCCCACATTCCGCAGAGTTCTTCAGGCTGTCCCATGAACCATTGAAGCAGGTCAAGCTGGTGCGGTGCCTGGTTAACAAGCACTCCTCCGCCCTCTTCGATCCATTTTCCGCGCCAGGGATCACTGGCATAATATTTTTCATCCCTCCATCCTAGCATATATACGACACCCAGGGCTGGCGAGCCAATCTTACCAGCTTCTATTGCGTCCTTCATTCTGCGAACAGGTTTATACCAGCGGCGTTGCGAGATGACACCTATCTGCCTCCTGCATCTTTTAGCTGTTTCGAGCATATCATCACAATCCCTGAGAGAAGATGCAAGAGGCTTTTCTATCAGCACATGGGCACCTGCTTCCATTGCTGCCACAGCAGAATCCTTATGATAGGGGTGAGGTGTACATATTACAGCTACATCGATTTTTTCTTTCGATACCATCTCAAAAACATCGGTGTAGCCTTTTATTCCGTATATGCGGGCAAAATCCCCGGCCTTTTCTTTCTTTGAACTGCATACGGCAGTAAAGTGCGACCGGGGAAGATTCACCAATGCAGCAGCGTGAATGGGTGTTACTTTCCCAATCCCTATGACAGCGGTTTTGAGTTTTTCCATAAAAAAGCCCTGTCTATTGGGGCATCACCACATATTCGGCGTTATTCAGAAATTCGAGGCTCTTCTGGCAACTTGTAAACTGGTCGAAGTTATATTTTTCAACTTCCACAATTCCGTATTTCATTCCCGACACGGCAGCGGCTGCCCATATCCTTGCAAAGTCCATTTTGCCGCTTGCGCCCACTTCGGCTTCGTCCTTTATATGCCACAGTTCAAACCGGCCGGGGTATTTGTTGAAGTAAGCCACGGGGTCGGCACCTCCTTCAACGCACCAGTAAAGGTCGAGCTGGAAGAAGACTTTCGACGGGTCTATATTCTGGAGCATATAGTCGTATAATACAATTGTACTGTCGAATACGGTAGTAAATTCCCTGCTGTGGTTGTGATATCCGAAGCGGATGCCGGCTTTATTGCATTTTTCGCCCACTGCATTGAAATATTCGCAATATTTTTTAAGTCCCTCCAGGCTTTCGTATGCATCGCGTCCCATTGAAGGCTGTACGATATATTTTGCTCCTGCTGCTACATGTGCTGCTATACAGGTATCCCACCATGCCATTGTTGCCTCCCAGTTAGCTGAATCGGGTGCCGGGCGGCCAGTATGTGAGCTAAGGACGTATATACCGTTCTTCTGGCATAGTGCTTTGAATTCTTCAGGTGTCAGTCCATAGAATTTTCCGTTAGCATATCCGGCAGGTTCGACGAATTTATATCCCATTTTAGCAACTTTTTCAATTGCTGCGGGCACATCTCTACGAATGGAGTCGCGGATTGAGTAGAGTTGCAATCCGATATTTTTTCCTTTTGGTTTGCATGATGAAAATGCAAAAGTAAGAAAGAGTCCTGCTGTTAAAAGCATGAGGATTCCTGAAACTGTTCTGGTTTTCATAGCTTAATCAATTAGTTTTAAGGTTCTTAATAAGGCTGATCAGGTAAAAAACATGACATAAAAGTAATAAATTCATAAAATATTTTCCACAAAATCCACAATTTTATCAGGATTTATTTTGTCGGAGAGAGGCAGGGCAAATGCTCAGTTTAGAATATTTATTATTTGATAAATATTTTTATTTAGAATTTTTTATTATTTGAAATATTTTACTATTTGATACAAATTTTTATTTAGTAAAATTTATCATTTGATAATGTTTATCATTTAATAAATTTTTCTATTTAATACTACCGGCCCTACTCTGCCAGCTCGTCCACATTTAACCTAATCATTAGAAAATTAACCAGAAAATAATAACATTAAACTGCTATATGTGAAGCAGTTTAATAAATAAATTTTAATTGAAATATTCACTAAAAATTTCCACAGGTAACTATCCAAAAAATATCTTATTTTTATATCGAAAATTCGACTAAAAAACCTTAAAAGTCATCTGCCTATGAAAACAAAAACAATTCTCTGTAAAACTGAAACGTTTGGACCATCCTTTCTTCTGATAACTGTTGCAGCAATTTTGATGTCCCTGTCAGTAACCAGGTCAAATGCTCAGGTAAATTTTTCAGGTACATGGGTTCTGAATGAAGCAAAAAGTTCTCCTGCAGAAGGTGGCTTCAGGTTCGCCCCCACTACAATAAACATAACCCACAACGGCAATGAACTTTCCGTTCAAAGCACAATGCCGGGACCAGATGGTGATTTCACATTCAGCAGCAAATATACTCTGGACGGCAAAGAGTGCTCCAATGTCCTGTTCCAGGACAATGTGAGAAAATCGGTAGTGCAATGGTCAGCCGATAAAAAATCCCTGACATTCACTCATACCATGAACTTCAACGGCAATGAGTTCAAAACAACCGAAACCTGGACACTGAACGAAACAGACAAAACACTTGCCATAGAAAATGTGTTTAATACACCAAATGGTGAGATGCGAATGACAAATGTATACGACAAAAAATAGCCTGCATTGCCTATTTGACCAGGTCAATCGTAAATGTTAGGCTATTAAGACCTTCTGAAGAAATCTTAATATTGGCTTTCCCCGGTGTATCAAGCGACTGCAGATAAATCAGCAGTCGGCCATGATATGCTTTCTGTCTGTTATCTTTATAATTTTCAGTATTTCTGGGATTTGCATCTTCCATCCCAAGAAGTCTTACCGGACCTGTAATTTCACAGACTATTTCATTTTCAGCGTTATAAACAACATTCCCCTTTTCATCTGTTACAGTAACATAAATCCTTGAAATGTCTGTCCGGTTTGCCTTCAATACCATTGCATCACACATTGCCCTTATTGCAGCCGGTTTCCCGTATGTATTTAAAGAATATGATGCTACTTCAATGCCATCAATTTTGCCAGTTGCCTTCAGTTCGCCAGGCTCAAAAGGAACATCCCATGAAATTGTCCTGTTCGGAAAATCAGCAAGATTTTTTGAGCCTAGAGATTTTCCGTTAAGAAAAAGCTCCACCTTCTCGCAGTTTGTAAAAGCATTTACACTTACCATCTGCCCTTCATTGTAATTCCATACAGGGTCAACTCTTTTATGAGCCCACAGGTTTGCGGGTTCTCTGGTAGTTACAGACGTTGTTGTACCAAGAAACACCATCGGTTTACTGCTCCAGAGGCTCTGGCGGAAGTAATATTCAGGTTTTCTGTTGCCCGCCAGATCTAACAAACCGGATGTGCTGTGGCGCGAAGGATACTGCCCGGCTTCTCCAAGATACTCGATTCCTGTCCATAAAAACTGCCCTGCCACATAGTCATTCTCTTCAACGGCTTTCCATGCTTCCAGACTCATCCCATTTTCGCTCCCGTAAAGAGGCCTGTCAGGATAAGCTTTATGGTCTCTCTCATATCTGAACTCCTGATAGTTATACCCCACCACATCGAGGGCTGCCGCATATCCGGTTTCATTTGACATAAGAGCGGAGGCAAGCCCTGCTGTTACCGGACGAGTAGTATCATATTTTTTTACTGTTGCCACAAGCTCCCGGGCAATTTCACCAAGACGATTTGCATGCGGGAGTTTTTCATCATATTTTGCCCATGTCTGAGGATTGGCTTCAGTATTAAGTACAGGATGAGTATAAGGATCGTTCGGATAATCTATCTCATTACCTATGCTCCACATTATAACCGATGGATGGTTCCGGTCGCGCAACACAAAATCAGCAAGATCTCTTAATGCCCAATCTTTGAAATATTCAGCATAGCCGTCCTTTCCAGGTGTGCCCCTGTTCCAGCCCTCTATCCATTTTTTCTTCGGTAGCTCCCATTCATCAAAAGCTTCATTGATGACCAGAAAACCCATGCTGTCGCACACATCAAGAAAATCAGGTGAATAAGGATTATGACTTGTCCTGATGGCATTGCAACCCATTTCTTTAAGAAGCCCAAGACGCCTTTCAATCTCACTTCTTGGAACAGCAGCGCCAAGAGTCCCGGCATCGTGATGCAGACATACACCCTTCAACTTCATGCTTATGCCATTAAGATTGAACCCTCTGCTGGCATCAAAACTGAAAAATCTAATACCTGCATTCATTATATTTTCATCCGTGAAACCTTTACCCTTAACCGTGGTGACAAGCCTGTACAAATGAGGAGTATCCAAACTCCACAAAACCGGGTCTTTAACTTCAAGTTTCTGCTCAACCAGTGATTCTTGCATGCTTTCAATAGTTATGGAAGACGAAACACTTGCAACAATCTTGTCTCCAGAATAAAGAGTATTAGTTACTTCTGCTCCTGCTTTCTTCCTGCTTTCATTCTTAATATTGGTACTGATATTCATAACAGCACTCTCCTTGCTCACAAATGGCGTTGCGTAAAATACTCCCCAGTTAGCTATATGGACTTCAGGAGTGAATATCAGCTTAACGTTACGGTAAATGCCCGAGCCTGTATACCATCTCGAATCAGCATATTTTGAGTGATCTACTTTAACTGCAATAGTATTGTTTTTTCCATAACGCAGGTAAGGAGTGATGTCATATTGAAAAGAAATATAACCGTTTGGCCTCTTGCCAAGGTAATTACCGTTAATCCATGCTTCACTGTTGTTATAAACACCTTCAAAAAGAATAAAAACCCTGCCCCTGCTCCAATTCTTTGGTACATTGAATGTTTTTCTGTACCATCCAATACCACCCGGAAGGTAACCCGTTCCGCTTGCCCATCTTGCATCGAATGGTCCCTCAATGCTCCAGTCGTGAGGAAGATCAAGAATTCTCCAGCCGGCATCATCAAAATCCTGTGCTGAAGCTCCGGGAATATCCCCTTTGTAAAACTTCCAGTCGAAATTGAAGTTTATAACTTCCCTCCTTACTACCTGAGCATCAATAATGTTGCTTAACACTGTAAGCAAGACAAAGAGAAAAAATCCGGAAATCTTAAAACCTTTCATCTTATTTTATTTTTCTCATTTATTTTCTAAAAATAGCTATTTTGAAAACAAACATATATCATTGATTTCAGTAATTCTTGTATTTTTAGGTACAATTTCAGCATTGCTATAGTTAAAGAATGTTAACCCTGTCAAAATTGACCAATTAAGAAGAGTTTTTTGCAATTTTTTAAATTTATATTTGAAAAACAGATGTCTGACTACCGGGGTAATAGCCGGATAAGGGACTAAAAGATAGAAATATAAAGCCAATTTAAGATAATAACCTTAAAACTAGTGACTTATGAGCAGACCAGTAACACTTTTCACAGGCCAGTGGGCCGATTTAAAGCTGGAAGACCTTTGTAAAAAGGCAAAGGACTTCGGATATGACGGTTTGGAATTAGCATGCTGGGGCGACCATTTTGAGGTCAGCAAAGCAGATGCGGCATATTGCAAGGCAAAAAAGGATTTACTTGCAAAATACGGGCTTAAAGTATATGCCATTTCAAATCATCTTGTAGGTCAGGCAGTATGCGACCGGATAGACCAGCGGCACAAGAGTATTCTGCCCGATCATGTATGGGCCGATGGTTATCCTGATAAAGTTAATGAAAGGGCTGCACAGGAGATGATAAAGACAGCCGAAGCAGCAGCAAGGCTTGGCGTTGAAGTTGTTAACGGTTTCACAGGCAGCCCTATCTGGCACCTGCTTTATTCATTCCCGCCTGTACCTCAGTCGATGATTGATGAGGGTTATGAAATATTTGCTTCGAGGTGGATTCCAATACTCGACAGGTTTAAACAACTGGGTGTAAAATTTGCCCTTGAAGCCCACCCAACTGAGATTGCATTCGATATCCCTTCTGCACAGAGGGCATTGAAAGCACTTAACAACCATCCCGCATTCGGTTTCAATTTCGATCCATCTCATTTCGGCTACCAGGGTGTTGATTACATTAAGTTCATTTACACCTTCTCCGACAGGATCTTCCATGCACACATGAAAGATGTTTACTGGTCGGATGTGCCTACCGATGCTGGCGTTTTCGGAGGCCATACCGAATTCGGCACAAAAGGACGTTTCTGGGATTTCAGAAGTCTGGGAAGAGGAAAGATTAACTTCGAGGAAATCATCAGAGCTCTGAATAGAATCGGTTATAAGGGTCCTCTCTCGGTTGAATGGGAAGACAGTGGTATGGATCGCGAACATGGAGCAAAAGAAGCTGCAGCATTCGTAAGAAAGATTGACTTTCCACCATCTGCTGTAGCATTTGACGCAGCATTTGAAAGGAAATGACCGTCAGGAGTTACCTGCTTTTATAATGCTGATTGTCTGAACTTTAAAACAAAAAGGTCATGAAAAAGATTAAACTGGGAATGATAGGCGGAGGCATAGGTGCATTTATAGGTGATGCTCACCGCCGTGCCTCCAGGATATGCAACGATTTTGAGCTTGTCGGCGGGGTATTCGATGCCGATTACGAAAAAAGCAAGGAATTTGCTTTGAAAGAGGGAATCCCTCTTGAACGGTGCTACGAGAGTGTGGAGGCTATGATAAAGGGAGAGCTAGCACGGGCTGAAGGGGACAGGATGCAGGCAGTATCAATAGTTACACCGAACTACCTTCATTATCCATTTGCAAAAATGCTTCTCGAAAATGGTTTCCATGTCATGTGTGAAAAGCCCATGACAATGACTGTTGAGGAAGCAGAAGAGCTTGAAAGGCTGGTGAATAAGAACAAACTCACCTTTGCCCTCACCCATACATACACCGGCTATCCCATGGTAAGGCAGATGAGGGAGATGATCAGGTCGGGCATGCTTGGAACAATTCAGAGAATTGATGCACAGTATTATCAGGGCTGGGTCAATTCAATAATCCATGGTGCCGACAGTCGCATTACCGGTGTGTGGCGGTTTGATCCTGCACAGTCGGGTGTGAGCAGCTGCATGGGCGACATCGGAGTACATGCATTCAACCTGATTGAGTATACCACAGGTCTTGAGATAAAACAGGTGCTGTCGGACCTGAACAATGTAAAAGAGGGCTTTCAGATGGACCTCGACGGTACAGTGCTGCTTCGTTTCGAAAATCCGAAACTTAAAGGTGTAATTCGCTCATGCCAGGTTGCCACTGGCGAGGAAAATAACCTTACAATAGCTGTTTACGGCTCCAAAGCAAGCCTGAAATGGGGTCAGGAGAATCCTAATTATCTTTATCTTTTGAGCGATGCAGAACCCGTTAAGGTTCTGAAACCTGCCCACTCATATAACAGTGAATTTGCAGAAAAGAGCCATACAATGCCATGCGGCCACCCCGAAGGAATTTATGAAGCAATAGCAAACATCTACAAAGGCATGGCTAAATCCATCAGAGGAGAACAGTTCACGCCCGGTGAATTCCCGACTGTTCACGATGGAGTAAGGGGTATGAAATTTATACATGCAGTCGTAAAATCGTATAACTCGGGCAACGTGTGGGTAACAATCTAAAATTCAAGAAAAAACTTTCAAAAATTTTATAAAATTTTATTTACGAATCAAATAAATTAAAAAACATGAAGAACAGAAAAAATGAAAAAAACTTTTCCAGAAGGGAGTTTCTGGGAACAACTGCTGCGGCCGCTTCAGTATTTTTTATTCCCTCTCTATTTGGTTCTGAGGCAAAGCAGAAGATAGTAAAACCCAACTCTAATTTCGGCGGTGTCAAGATAGGAGCTATTACCTACAGCTGGCGTTCCATGCCGGGTGGTGTGGAGAATATTATCAAGTACTGCCAGGAATCCGGAATAAGCAATATTGAGCTGATGAGCAACGACCTTGAGAGTTTCCTCGGTGCACCACAAAACCCGATGGCTGGAATGATGAGGCCACCTGCTGGGCAGCAACAGCCTGGCCAGCCTGGACAACCGGGGCAGCAGGGCCAGCCGGGAGGACAACCAGGTGGACAGAGACCACAGAGAACCCCTGAGCAGGAAGCAGCGATTGCCAAATACAATGAAGAACTCAAAAAATGGCGCACCTCACTGCCAATGTCAAAAGTTCAACAGGCTCGTAAGCTATTCGACGACGCAGGCATAAGCGTGCATATAGTAAAATTCTCTCCCGCCCGCTGGTCGGATGAAGAGATTGATTACGCCTTTAAAGTGGCTAAGGCGATGGGCGCAAAGGGTGTAACAGATGAAATCGGAGAAGAAGCAGTAAAAAGGCTTGCTCCTTTTGCAGAAAAACATGGAATGTATGCCATTTTCCACAACCACATGCAGTTTGGAACACCCGGCTTCAGCTACGATCCATTCCTGGCAGTATCACCTGCAGTAATGATGAACTTCGATGCCGGTCATTTCTTTGGCTCAACAGGCATACATCCAAATGAAATACTGCAGAAGTATCACGACAGAATCTTCAGCGTCCACATGAAAGACAAAACCGGCCCGAAGAGCACTCCCCCCAATACAAATGTGGAATGGGGTAAAGGAGAAACACCTATTGCAGATGTGCTGCTTCTGATCAAGAAACAGAAATGGCCCATACATGTGGATATTGAGCTCGAATATCCAGTGCCTGAAGGCTCGGATGCGGTGAAGGAAACCAAAAAGTGCGTTGAGTTTATGAGAAAGATCCTTGCCTGATAAATAATAAGAAAATACAAAAAAACCCTGTGCTCACCTGATTATTTTTTTATTCACAGGCCCAGCACAGGGTTTTGTTTTCATTTAAAGCAGTTACCGGTCGCTTTATTTCTTTTTCTTCAGGAGTGAAAAGACAACACCTCCAACAATAATAACCGCTCCAGCAATTACTACTATAGTCGAAGCAGCACCTTTGCCACCTTTCTTGCCCATTGATTCTTCATCTTCAATTGCATAATAAAATACAGGCTTTGCAATTGTATCCATATTTACTGAATCCTTCTTTGGCTTGGGCTCTTCCTGAGCTTTAACAACCGGTGCAATTCCAGTAACTACCAGCAGTGCCGATAAAAACAGAGTTAATAATAATTTTTTCATAACGAATTTCCCTTTATTTAATTAATGTATCCAATCTTCAATATTTAATACCAGAACCGATTTTTGCTGCCAGACTGTCGTATTTTCGGGCAATCTCAGGATGTGATCCCCTGTATGTATCTGCCAGCCTGATAAGTGCCGTTCTATAAACTGGATTTATTCTCAGACATTCCCTCAAAATGGCACGTGCCCTTACGACATCTTTTCTTTCAACTATACCAGCAAGCCTGATGTATGCCTCAGAATATTTCCTGTTGATTTCAATCAGTCTTTTATAATAACCCTCAGCCTCATCATACCTGCCTTTCGACTCTGAAATCATTCCAGCATACATCAATGCCGGTTCAAAGAACGGATTGATTTCCAGTGACTTCATCAGAACAGAATCTGCCTTTAACGAATCTCCTGCCCTGTTCAAAGCCACAGCAAAATTATAAAAAATCATTTCATCATTACCATTTTCTTCAACAGCCTTCTTAAATAGATTAACCGCATCTCCCACTCTGCGTTCCTGCAAAGCCTTAAAGCCGTAATATGAATCTTTTGATTTTCTCTCAATAACAGCACAAACAGGGGCATAATCAGCATAAACGACTTTAAGTGCACCTGGCGGTGGCCATTCTCCGTTTTTTAATCTAAATGGAAGAATATACCTGTTTGTTGAAAGATAATAATCCCAGTCAAAATTACTCCTTTCTTCATTCCGAAAAGTGATATTCTTTACTAAAGGATTATTTCGGAAATACCATGCGGCTGAAAAATTTGAGCCCACTATCACAGTATCCTTCACATTTTTACTTTTAAGATAACTGCCGAGCCATTCTGCCGCTTCACGCTGCCCGATAAAATAATAATCAGTTTCATAATTACCATTCGCACCTTTAAGACCACCAACTACAGGATTAAAATAAATATATGCATACCGGAAATCAGTAATAATGAATTTTAACGGATGTAGAGCGGTAAGAAGAAGCAGAAGAACCATAACCAGTTTATATCTTCCCGGAACAATACTGAAGAGTCCGTTAATGCCTTTAGCGGAAAAGATAACTATTCCAGGATAAAGAAATAGAAATTGCCTCCAGCCGCTGTATATATTTGGTTTGAAAATTATTTCATAAAGTATTGGCAGAATAATAGTTAGAGAAAGCAGCATATACTCCGTAAACTTCGGTATTTTGACCTTACAGGGAAGATAGACAACCAAGAAAACCAGACCTGCAACCACTGTTAAAGGAAATGTAATCAGCATATATTTGAACAGATAATACCAGGGCATAAAATCGGTCCATTCAGTTCTTCCCTCAAATATTTCCCTGAAGGTCAAAGGAAACCTGCTCATCACTATGTGAGCCTTAACTGGATTAATTATCGGATTCTGCAAACCGTAGGGCCAAAATACAACGCTCAGAAACCATGCTGCCACAGAAATCAGAATAATTATTCCGAATTTCCTTCCTGATTCAACTAAATTTATCGTTCTAAGATTATAATAACGGATAAACTCGGTAAGAAAGAAAAAAGCCAGCAGGTATACGATAAGCATCATCCCTCCTGCCCTTATGCTCATGCAGAAAGCAATACTGAGCATTAGAAGTATAATATCGAAAAGGGGTAGTTTTTTATCTGAAAATAAAAATCTGAGTGTGAAAAAAATTCCAGAAATATAGCCAAGTGCAAATGGTATATCTTTAAGGTTATTCTGTGAATGACCAAGAAATGTAGGAGAAACGGCAAACAGAAGCAGCACCAAAAGCCCGGCAGAGTAACCCGATAGCCATACCGCAAAAATTGCCGTTACAATTATTGCCAGCCATCCTGCCAGAGACGACATCAGATGACGGAAAGAATAGATATCCTCTATACCAAAAGACTTGATAAGAAAAGTCGTAATGTTATCATACGACTGTCCATAATATTTGAGATACTGTTCTGAATCCTGTAAAGCTGTGCGATCGGTTCCGCCTGACCTGAAATAATTGTATACCTTGACAGACTGGTTATAATGAAGCACTTCATCACAGCTAACGCCTGCTTCCCTGCTTCTGTAAAGCATCATGGCAAGCAAAAGCAGAGCGACAACAATGAATGCATATTTGTGCCATGCTCTGTTCATTAATTTTTGGGTTCACTTCCGTAAAACTCCTTTATGAAATATATGGGTCTGTTCTGCGACTCTTTGTAATTACGGTAAACATATTCGCCAATGATACCGAGAAAAACAAGTTGAATGGAGCCCAGAAAATAAATACTCAGAAGTATTGATGACCATCCCGGCATTGCAAAATTTAAAATCTTTGCGATAATTACGTATATTCCGGCAGCCAGAAAAATAATTACCCCTGTCAGCCCCAGTATGAAACATAATTTTATTGGTAACCTTGAAAATGAAAATATTGCATCCCCGGCAAGCCGAAAGAGTTTACCGGTACTCATTTTTGGTTTCCCGGTGTATCTGTCATCCCTTATATAATCAACATATCCTTGCCTGAAGCCCACAAAAGACCGCATACCCGGAAGGTATCTTATCTTCTCTCTCATTGAAAGTAGTGCCTCTACCACCTTGCGGGTCATCATGGAGAAATTACCGGCATTTTCTATATTGCTTATTTCAGCTATGTTTTTAAAGATCAGGTGAAATAAATACATAAAAAAATTCCTTCGCTTTTTCCCCTTCCTTCCTATTTTTCTTCCATATACAGCATCGAATCCTTCAACGGTTATCTTTCTGTACATTTCTATAAGTATTTCAGGCGGGTCCTGAAGGTCGGCATCCATCATGGCAATTAAATCTCCCGCAGCATGCTCCAGCCCCGCTGTGTAAGCTGCCTGATGGCCAAAATTTCTTGAAAGGGACAATATTTTTATTTTAGGGTTTTTCTCACGGAACGAAAGTAATTTCTTAAGGCTGCCGTCAGTACTGCCGTCGTCGGTGAAAATTATCTCATAATCGGTTGTAAAAGATTCAATTGCAGGTACCGTTCTGCGTATCAGCTCATCAAGAACTGCTTCTTCGTTATAAACAGGAATGATAACCGATAACATTCCAGTTGATTATTTTACACCTAGTCGTTCAAGAGCAAAATCTACCTCATCTTTCAACTCGGCATTTTCCTGCAGCTTTTTTATTGTGGGAATGCAATAATCGGTTCCCATCCAGCTGAGTTCACGTAATACAAGTTTCTTTGATTCTATTGTTGCCTTGTCATTTTCCAGAAGTTTGACCATCATTTTTTCTATCTCCAGTAATTTGTCAGGGTCACCTGCGGCTTTTTTGATTCTGTCCTGCAGACCTGTATAATACCGGGTACTCATTCCGATCTCATATTTTGCAAGGTTTTCAATTTCTTCCTTAAGTGTAATCGGTTTCATCTCTGTACGTAAAACAACACCTGAAACTGTTGGAAAATCACGCGGAACCGGTTGTGTCACTTTTCCAGATGCTGCCCATTCTGCTCCACGTTGCAGGGTCGTGATGAAGCCGGCACACTGAAGTGCGGGACTGGTTCCATCACCGGGGAATCCAAGGGTAGTATGGAAAACCCTGCCTTTGCCGTAGGTTATTGCCATCATAACGGGTTCATCCCTGCCCGTGCCACCGCCGGTGGTGTCACAATAAGCTGTGGCAAGGACTTCCATATTTTTAGCGGGACCCCTCAACCGGGCATAGAGCAAATCTTTTGCATGCATCCATCTTACCGGTAAACCTCTGGTAACAGGATGTTCGGTGTTTCTTATCCTTACTTCAAACTCACGCGGTTCACCATGCCACCCTGCTGGTCCTGCTGAGGAGTCAAGCACCATCCGATTACCTCTGAAATATATATAGGGTCCATCCTTTTCCGACCTGTTATCCCAGCCCGATATACCGCATATCTCATTATATTCCTTCCAGTCGGGAAAAGCAATAGAGGCAGAATGATATACCAGAACGCCTCCACCATTATTTACGTAACTGATAAAACCATTTCGTATTGTTTCAGGCCATTTCTCGCCGTTATAATTTAAAACTACCAGATTATATTTATCCCATGCAGGCCGGAATTTGTCCCATTCACCTCCTGGAGTAGGAGAAATTAATATGCTGCATTCAAAAATTCCAGTTTTTTCAAGAATCTGCTTCAATACAGGAGTGCTTGCAACCCAGTCGGTCGAATTCTGTCCTGTGATAATTAGTGCCCTGTAATGCGGGCTTTTTTTACAATCTGTAAAAATTAACAGAATTATACTGATAATCAACAATATATTTAATACCCTTTTCATATCTCATCGTTTTATACTTCTGGTAATGTCCATGGTTTACGGTAAGGCCTTCCGAGCAGTCGGCTGGCATTGGGATTTCCTATGATCTCTTCCTTTTCGGGATCCCAGTATATTTTCTGTCCTGTTGTCATTGCAATTTCACCGAGCAGGGCTGTTGATATAGCCCGGTAAGCTGGTTCTATAGGTGCTATTGCTTCTTTGCGTGTACGTACGCAGTCGATAAAATTCTGAAAATGATCAGTGCTTTTATAAAGATGAATCTCATTCTCGCCGATTGTTTCCTCAAGTATTTTGGGGTCGGATGCGCTTATTCTATTGCCCCTGTCAACATGTATCCAGCCAAGATCACCGTACCAGACGGTTCCCATCCCTTTAGGAAGCCGTGATGCATTAGCTATCCTCATTATTATTCCATTTGCAAACTTGCATGTAATGTCATATTCGACAGGAGCGTTATAAATCCCATCATAAGGATAAAAGCCTGTCCCTTCGATTTCAACAGGGCCTGTGTATTCAAGTCCGGTGCCCCAGTTAGCAATATCGACATGGTGCCCCGCCCAGTCAGTAAGCTGCCCTCCAGAGTAATCGAGAATCCACCGCCAGTTCCAGTGGCATACTCCGCGGTAAGGAACCTTCAGTGCCGGGCCCAGCCACATCTCCCAGTCGAGACCTTCGGGAACCTCCTGAACTGGAGGTGTGCCTATCCCTCTTACACCGTCGGGTAATCCCACCTCAATATATTTGACTTTACCAATTCGTCCGTTGATCACAAGCTCCGCACCACGGTGAAAGTTTGCCTCCGACCTCTGCCAGCTTCCTGTCTGCCAAATAATTCCGTTTTTCTTAACTGCCTGCACAATCACCTTCCCATCATTGATGGTGCGACAAATTGGTTTCTCTCCGTAAACATCCAATTTCTTGTTAGCTGCCGCTGTATAAATTATTCCATGCCAGTGATCAGGTATAGCAATCAGAACTGCATCAAGTTTTTCCTTTTCCAGAAACTCCCTGAAATCACCGTATATACGGCAGTCATTGCTGCGATTCACCTTATCAACAACAGCCTTTGCTGCTTCCAGACGTTTTGCGTCAACATCACAGAGGGCAACAAAGCGTACCTGATCTTTCAGCCTCATAAAACTCCTCATGTTGCTCATACCCTGCGAACCAGTACCTATTACCCCCATAAGAATTTTTTCACTTGGCGGAGTCTCTCCTCCAAGCCCAAGTGATGATGAAGGAATAATATACGGAAACACTAAAGTTCCTGTAACTGCCGAAGCAGCTTTTTTCAGAAACTTTCTTCTCGAGCTTTTCATTGACATTTGGTTTAAATTTTGTATCCAATATAATCATTTTCAGATTTGCACCGGCAAACCGGGCACAGGTGGTTCAAATTTCATATCGACAGGACCGAATTCAATCTTTGATGGTCCGAGATTCATATCCATTTTCAGTATTTCATCCCAGGAGATCATCTTGCCGGTATATGCTGCCGTTCTGCCCATAATAGCAGTGAGAGTTGAAATTGCAGTTTGTTCAGCCTCGTTGACATAATTACCGGTACGGATTGCCCATACCAGATGCATATGTTCCTGAATATAAGGCGAAACAGCCACCGAGTTTGTTGAGTTTCCGTTTTCGTCTTTCGGATACTCAAACTTCCAGATTACTTTTCCGTCGAGGTTCCAGATCGTATTCTGGCAATTTGTATAGCCTTCAGTACCCACTACCAGTTCGCCGGTTCCGTTTGCACAACCGTCGATCTGCCGGCACATGCTATGTGAAAAGACTCCGTTTCCGTAATCAAAATCTATACTGAAAAAATCGTACTGATCACCTGTTACTCTTCTATGTCTGCCGCCATAGCCTATTGCACTTACAGGGTGTTTTCCGGTGAACCAGTTTACTACATCAATATTGTGGACATGAGTATCGAGTATATGGTCGCCTGAAAGCCAGATGAAGTTATTCCAGTTTCGTATCATATATTCCATGTCATTCCAGCCCGGTTCCCGGAGCCTGAACCAAACATGATCCTGGTTCCACCATGCTTTTGCAGCTACAATACGTCCGATTGCCCCTTCAGCAACCTTTTTGTATGTCTCGATATAGTCTTCCTGGTGGCGTCTCTGGGTTCCGGTTACGACATTAAGACCCAGGGCTTCAGCCTTTTTTGCTGTGGCAAGAATAGTTCTTATTCCATTTGAATCAACCGCAACAGGTTTCTCCATGAAAACGTGCTTCTTCATCGTTACGGCTTCGAGGAAATGTTCCGGCCTGAATTTGGGCGGAGTGGCAAGAATGACTACGTCAATGTCGTCAATAGCCATAAGCTTTTTGTAACCGTCGAAGCCTGTAAAACGGTTTTCAGGGGGTATTGGCAGACCGAACGATTCGAATCTTTTGCAGAAGGCATCCACCTTATCCTGAAACACATCTGCAACTGCAACGATTTCGAGGTCGGGCCCTGCACTTATGAAATTAATGGCTGCACCTGTACCTCTTCCTCCCGCACCTACCAGTCCCGCTTTAAGTTTCCTGCCTTTAGGTGCAGCTTTCAGTACCGGCGGAAGCCCTTCCACAGGTAATATTTCCTTTCTTTTGCAACCGCCAGAAATAGTAGCTGCTGCTGCCATCCCTATGCCTGCCAGAGCAGCTCTTCCGATAAATTTTCTTCGTCCTATATCTTTCATTTTTAATTTATTATCTCCTATTTAATATTGAACTATCAGGTTCGCATACTACTCTGAATCCCACATCAATACAATCGGAATACCACCAGATGCTTTTAGGCATCTGCGGGTCGGTTACCAGCCATGCTTTTGTTTTTGTAAAGTCGCGCGAGGAACACCTTACATCCCGTGCATCACTCTTGTATGAACCACCTCTTATGACGTGTTCCTCGCCCCATTCCGGACCTCTCGGGTTAACTCTTACTGTATCGGTCCGGTATGTATCCGGTGAATAATAATCGAGACAGAACTCAGCCACATTACCCAGCATATTTCTTAACCCGAACGGATTAGGTCTGACAGCCGAAGGTTCTGCAGTTCTGAAATTACTGTTGACTTTATATATTACATACGAAGAGATTACAGACGTATCGGGCTTGAAGATCTTCTTCAGGAATCCTTCCGAAGTAAACTTTTTCGGGTCGCCTTCGAAGAAATATGGAGTTGAGGTGCCGCCCCTGCATGCATATTCCCATTCAGCTTCGGTAGGCAGCCTGTACTTCTTACCCGTTACTTTTGAAAGCCACTTGCAGTAAACATTTGCTGCATACCATGTCATAGTTATTGCAGGCCGTGAGCCCTTCCCCCACCCCTGGTCAGGAGCACCCCATGGCGGTGTGGGTCCCGAAATTGCATCTACCTTCCCTGTGGTTACCACCTGCCCTTCTGTCCTGCCCTGTGATGAGGTAGCCTGGAAAAATGCCAGATACTCATCCCATGTCACCTCCACCTCACCAATCCAGAAGGGTGACACAGTAACTTCCCGTACCGGCCCTTCATCATTATCTCTGAGGGGTTCATTGTCAGGACTTCCCATCATAAACTTACCTCCCGGAATGGCAATCATCCTGAAAGAAACCCCTGTACCCGGAATGGTCTCAGTGAAATTCTCAAACTTATCAACCTTTGCCGGTTCCTTGTATATGCTTGAAGCAGCACTCTTAACAACTCCGAATGTTGTATCCTTTGCATGCCTGAAATTTTTATCAAAATGCCCTACAGTGAGGTGGCAATTAATACACCGGGGCGGATTTTCACTCAGAGTATAGAACAGATGGGCATCATCTCCTTCTTTCGACAGTGTTACAGGGAAAAGGTTCTGATGGCACTCGAGGCACGATTTTTCATACACAAATTTCCTGGCATTCTCAATAAGTTTCTTTGACTCCCAGTTTATCGAAGCACTGTCCCTGAACCAGTAGCTGTAGAGGTCCTTTAATCCGTGTTTTATTTTTGTACGCAGATAACCTTTACCCTGAGGAGCAAGGTGACAATCAACACAATGAACAATAGTTCCCGATTTGTTATTATAATGTGTCGAAAGCCTCCACGTCTGTTCAGCATGCGGGTGTATGTGACACGACATGCAGTAATTATCGGTTGATGTATATTTTATTGCTTTACCTGCAATAAAAATGATAATAAGGCATAGAATAAAACCTGCAGTAAAAAAATAGAGTTTGAATCTTCCATTATTTAAAAAATTGGATTTAATGTGTCTGCTCATTTTAACCATTTAAAAAGATAATCTTAAAATAGCTATGCCGTTCTAATAAATAATTTCTTTTCGGAAATAATCTATTGTCATTTTCAGACCCTTATCGAGGTTAACGGCCGGATACCAGTCGAGTACCGCCTTTGCCAGAGACACATCGGGCTGGCGTTGTTTTGGATCATCCTCAGGTAGAGGTTTGAATTTGATTCTGGACCTCGAGCCTGTCATTTTCAGCACCTGCTGGGCAAGGTCAATTATTTTGAACTCTTCCGGATTACCCAGGTTAACCGGACCGGTGAATGGGTCGGGTGAATTCATCATCAGCATCAATCCGTTTACCAGGTCATCTATATACTGGAAACTTCTTGTCTGTGAACCATCACCGTATATAGTAATATCTTCTCCTTTAAGAGCCTGAACAATGAAGTTTGAGATTACCCTGCCGTCATCGCTACGCATGCGCGGGCCGTATGTATTGAAAATCCTTACGATTTTTATACGAATTTTTTCCTGGCGGTGGTAACTCATGAAAATTGTCTCAGCGCAGCGCTTGCCTTCATCGTAGCACGAACGGGGACCGAGCATATTTACATTGCCCCAGTAATTCTCGTGTTGCGGATGTATCTGAGGATCACCGTAAACTTCGCTTGTTGACGCCTGCAGAACTTTTGCACCTGTTCTTTTTGCAAGCTCAAGCGAATTAATGGCACCCAGTACTGCAGTGGTTACAGTCCTAACCGGATCTTTCTGATAATGAACAGGGGAAGCAGGACAAGCAAGGTTATAGATCTCATCACAGTCGAGATGAATCTTATTTGTAACATCGTGTTCAATTATCCGAAAATTCCTGTTTCTGGAAAGATGCCGTATGTTTTTTTCCCTACCAGTGTAAAAGTTGTCTAAACAAATTACAAAGTTGCCTGAAGCAAGAAGTCTCTCACACAGATGTGAACCAATGAAACCGGCGCCGCCGGTTACAAGAATTTTCTTCATCGGGAAAATCAAAATTAAAATGAAGGCTACAAATTTAATTTATTAAAGAAGAAATCAAAGTAAAATACGTAATTTTAACGTGTATATCCGCCATTTTATGTTTTTCATTTTAAAAACTTTAAAAGTATGACTAAAAAGATTTATTGTTATTTACTTCTGTCATTTTTATTGATTCTTGACTGCATGTCGCAAAATGCCGGCTTAATTACAAAAGCACCCGATTTTTTTCTCGACTGCCATGAGTGCGATTTTACGTTTGTGAGGCAGGAACTTCCGTTTGTGTCATTTGTTAGAGATCCACAACTAGCTGATGTTCACATACTTGTTACAGATACCGACACAGGAGGAGGCGGTAATAAATTCTTTTTCAACTTTATAGGCATGAAAGAGCTCAAGGGCATCAATTACGAATATTCAGTCACAACAAAACAATCCGATACTGATGACGACGTCAGAAGAACTCTTCTTAAAATACTGAAAATAGGTATCTTACCATACTATTCGAGAACATCATTCATTGAAAACCTGAATGTTGACATCGAAGAAAAGGAACGCCGGACAGCAAATGAAATTGTGACTGATAAATGGAAAAACTGGGTATTCAGGATAGATGCAGGAGGGGAATTTCAGAAAGAAAAAAGCCAGAACGAATTTTCTGTGACAACAGGTTTCAGGGTTCAGAAAATTACCGATAAATGGAAGACCCGTCTGGATGGCATTTACGAAACCAATCGTGAAAATTATTATGACGAAGGAGAACTCATAACTAACAGACAGGATACAAAAGAGTTTAATGCTAATTATATAAAGAGCCTTACGGAGAAATGGTCGGCAGGAATTTTCGGTAACTATCTATCCCGTAATTATCTGAATATACGAAACAGTTTTGGTTTCAGTACAGGTGTAGAATACAATTTTTTTCCATGGTCAGAATGCAACCGGCGGGTTTTTGCAATAAGATATTTGCCAGGCTTGAACTTCAGTAATTACTACGAGGAGACCATTTACGATAAAAAGCAGGAAACATATTTTTCAGAGGCTTTAAGCCTCAAACTGGAACTGATCCAACAATGGGGAGAAGCAGATATAAGTCTCACAGGAATGCATCATTTCGGGGATTTTTCAAAAAACAGACTTATTTTTGAATCAGATGTTTCGGTAAGAGTTACAAAAAATCTCTCGGTTTTTTGCGAATTTCAGGCACAGGCTGTACACGATCAGATTTACCTTCCAAAAGGAGATGCCTCTCTTGAAGATATACTTCTGAGAAGAAGAAAGCTTGAAACTACATATGAGATAAACGGAAGGGCAGGACTCAGATTTACCTTCGGTTCGATTTACAATAATGTTGTTAATGAAAGATTCTGAAATAAGAGCAAGCCAGACCTATAACCCTTGATATTCCAAAAACTATACTGCCAGATGCAAATTGTTCAGAAATCAATCCTTATAGTTTTCTTTTCTGCTTTGGGTTTATATGCTGTTTACAGCCAGAATCCGGCTGAAGGGAGGTCGTGGCAATATGTTGCAACCAGCATGCCTGAAGAGTGGTACGGCACGGACGAATCGCTCAGAGTGGCTGAAAATGTTCTCCTTTATCAACGGGATGCCGGAGGATGGCCCAAAAATATCCGGATGCATCTTCCTCTGACAGAACCTGAAAAAGCCAGAATAAAAGACGAGAAAGGACTAAATGATGCAACATTCGATAATGGAGCCACAATTACCGAAATGAGGTTCCTTGCCAGGATGTACCTGAAAACCGGGAAATCCGAATTCAGGGAATCTTTCAACAGAGGCCTCCGGTTTATTCTTGATGCACAGTACGAGAACGGCGGCTGGCCAATGTTCTGGCCGCTGAGGAAAGGCTATTATTCTCATATTACCTTTAATGATAATGCTACTGTAAATATTTTAAGGCTGCTGAAAGACATAAATGAAAACAGGTTTAATCTTCAGGATATTACTGACTCAAAGCTACTTAAAGGTTCAAAGAAAGCATTCAAAATGGGGATTGACTGCATATTGAAAACACAGATCATTGTGAATGGCAAACCAACAGTATGGTGCGCCCAGCATGATGAGCATACACTCAAACCTGCAGGGGCAAGGTCGTACGAGCTGCCTTCTTTCAGCGGAGCTGAGGCGGCCGGCATTGTCCTGCTGCTTATGGAAATTCCAGATCCTACAAAAAGAATTACAAGAGCAGTTGAAGGGGCAGTAGAATGGCTTAATAATCACAGAATCAAAAATATAAGATGGGAATATTTCACAAATGCCGAAGGACTAAGAGACAGACGTATTGTTCATGATCCTCAGGCGGGAGATATGTGGGCAAGATTCTATGATCTCGAAACAGAAGAGCCGTTTTTTTGCGACCGCGACGGAATAAAAAAGAAGAACCTTGATGAGATCGGTTATGAACGCCGTAACGGTTATAGCTGGTATACCGATGCACCTCAGGAAGTTTTTAAAAAATACGCTTCGTGGAAAGAAAAAGTAAAAAACTGAAACCTGATCCAGCATTTAGCTTCTGAGTTATTTAACGTTAAATTACGTTAAGATAGGTTAAATCAGGAATACCGGTTGATGAATTTTTGTCAATTTAGCAGCCTGTAAAGGGACACTCAAGTTCTATCTGCAGGGCTGCTGATGAAAAAGTTTATTGTATATATTTTTCTATTTTGTTTCTGTATTACCGGTAAGGCACAATCTGACTACCTTTCATACAGAACAGAAGAAACTGCAAGAAAACTCAAAGAATACATAGATACACTCAAAATTATTGACACACACGAGCATCTGCTCAACCCCGACTTCCTGAGGAAGACCAACATACTTGATTTTTTCCTTTTGATGAATCATTATTATTATGATGACCTGATTACTGCAGGGATGCCAGAAGAATTCTTTAATAAACTCTATAACGGGAATATGCCACCTGAAGAAAAATGGAAGCTTATTGAACCATACTGGAACAGGTCGCTAAATACGTCATTCGCTCTGGTGGCAAAAGTTGCAGCCCGTAATCTATTTAATGTCAATGAAATAAATGCCAATACTGTCGGGATACTGACACAACGGATAAAATCAGCTTACAACAACAAAAACTGGTTTGAAACAATTTTAAAAGACTCATGCAGAATTGAATACCTTGTTCAGGATGATGATGCCCTTGCGCTGAAAGTGGATTGGATAAAATATGTTAAAAGATTCACTCCCTGGCTCAATGTCAGAACAAAATTCGGCATTGATTCCATTGCTATGGAGCAGGTTGAGCCAATTTTCACTCTGGAAGATTTCGTAAAGTCCCTCAGAAATGAGTTTGAAAAAGGCTTAAAAAACGGCATGGTTGGTATTAAGGTAATATCAGCATACAGTAGAAACCTCTATTTCGAAAAGACAGATATTGCAGCTGCAAGAAAAGTTTTTAAAACACTTGTATCAGGCGATGAAGATCTGCAGATTCCATGGGAAAAAGCAAAGCCTTTGCAGGATTACATGTTTCACCAGCTGATGGAGATGGCAAAGCAGCATGGTGTACCTGTTATTTTTCATACCGGACTTCAGGCAGGGCAGGGTAATGATATAAGAAATTCAAATCCTGTTCTGCTGGCCAACCTGTTCCATGAATATCCTGATGTCAGATTTGTTTTGTTTCATGGAAGTTATCCTTATGGCGGAGAACTTGCAACCCTGGCAAAAACCTACAGCAACGTTTATATTGATATGAACTGGACTTATGCCATCTCACCCTCCTACGCAAAAAGATATCTGAGCGAATGGCTCGAAACTATCCCTGCAAGTAAAATTATGGCTTTCGGAGGAGATTATAACTGTGTGGAAAATATATATGGTGTGTACCAGATTGCCAAACAAATTATAACAGAGGTACTTACCGAGAAAGTTTCTAACAATCAATTATCAGAAAATGAAGCCAGACAGGTTGCAAAAATGATACTTCACGACAATGCTGTGGAATTTTACGGCCTCCCCTGATTCTCAGCGAACTTTTACCGGTCTCTCATAGTCCCTGCTCATTCTGAAGGGGAGCATATATACCCTGTTAAATCTACTGTTTGTGAAATAAATTCTCGATTCAGAAAATTCATAGGCATTTCCATCGGCCCACCAGGTATAAAACTCATTATTTGCATTCAATGGTCTCCTTGCGTATGAATTATTGAATTTACTTCCTGATGTTATTAACCCTGCCTTATGCCATGTGGCTCCTTCATCAGTACTTTCCCACAGAGCCATTTCCCCTCCTGCAGCATATTTTTGAGGGCCTGGTTCAGATGGGCCTACGACAATCCATTTTTTTCCAATTGTATATAAAGCAGCTGCATCGAAGTTATTGTCTGTTTCACATATTCTATAAAATGCCCAGCGGTTGTTCTCGCGCTTTACAACAACCCACTCCCTCGGTATTTCTGATGGCCCGGGTTGAGGCGCTCCCCCTGTGCAGATTAGAAGAACAGGATCACCTTTAAGGTCAAAATTTATGTCGTATATATAAGTTAGTTTACCTTCTTTCTGAAAATCCCTGATTAATGCATTATTATTCACATTTTTAAGGGGAACAGCAACCTCATTACCGTCAATTGTTTTCCATGTGTCACCGTAATCATCTGTATAGATCAGGTATAAATTGGTTCTTTTGTCCGGATCTCCTCCGGGATGATAATTGAATGCCACATATAGCTTATTATTATAGAAAGCCGACACATGTCCGTTGCCGCCCATAGAAGTAATTGTTTTATCTTCACTCCAGTTGTATCCGTCGCTGCTTCTGCAGAAATTAATTTCGAGTCCCTCTCTCATTTTAGTGAAAGTAAGCAGAAATCCTTTCTCTGTTGTCCACCATGGCTGAGGGAAGGACATCTCCTTTATTATGACCCTTTCAAACCTGTCGATTGAATAAGGCATGGCACTCTTAAAAACCAATCCAGGCCGCGTCCTCAACCAACCGCTTACGAAAATCCATATGTATCCATTATTATCAATTGATAATGAGGCATTATCGTAAGGATTTCTCACTCCTTCCTTATCGTAAACAATTACAGGTTTCGGGACTTTTCTTGTAATGTGATCAAAATAAGAAACCATAATCAGAAGATGGCTCTGATCTGGAGCCTTTGTACCCCCGTAAACAAAGAAAGTCTTTTGTGCTTCAGGAGAATAAATTGAAATTGGCAAATGACGCGATCCGAATGTTGCAAAACCACCCGAAAGTTTATACCCGTATTGTGTCCTCTCTCCGGTATTATACCAGATGCCCATATATCCTTCCGACCTGGGATTCTGTGACGTAGCAGTAAAAAGTAAACCTTTCGTAGATAAAATAACCAGAAGAATAATAATATTCCGGAAAAATATCATGGAGTGCTCCGGTTAGTTTAACATCTGTTACTTCTTCTGTAAAGATAATAATGTTTTCCAGACATCATCAGGATTTTTCAGGGCATTTCCGGGCATTTTTCCGTTTTTTCCGAAGACCAGTAGTTTATCATAAGTTTCGATAGTAACCTTCGACTCGTCTATTTTTCCTGTCCTGTCCTTTACTGTATTGATGTCAAGTCCAAGGTGTTTTGCCATAAATTCATACATGACGATTCGTTTTGAATATCCGTAGTCGTGTTTTTCATTTGCCAGATGGACATTTTCGACGTTACCCTGTTTTCCGTAGAGAGAGTATATCTTCTGCAGGTAAGGAAATTCTATTTCTGGCACATGCTGGGTCCAATCATCGCCGTCGGATATCACAAGCATTGGGCGGGGTGATGCCATGGCAGCAATTTCAGCGTTGTAGGTCAGAAGGTTGGTGCAGGTCTGCAGTGGCATTCCGCTTTCACATGGGCATCCGCCGTAATAGTATGAAGAGACCATCACAACTGGCACACTGACGGTAATACGGTCGTCAAGTGCTGTTGCAAGCATTGTCTGGGTTGCGCCGCCTGAAGCGCCGGTAATTCCTATTCTGTTTCTGTCAACAAAAGGAAGTGAGGTTAAATAGTCAATGGCTCTGATTGAATTCAGTGTCTGCATTGTATGAGCAAGGCCTGTACGGTGGAGCTCAGGAGCAAATTGCAGGCGCGATTCTCCCCACGCAAACATGTCGTAGCTGAAAACAACAGCGCCCATGCGTGCAAGTGTTGCACAGCGATACTGCATATCGGGCCGGTAACGGCCATAGAGGTTTGTATCGGGATTCGAGAAATGACCATAAGGACATAAAATAAGAGGAAAAGGACCTTTCCCTTTTGAAGGTTTATAAAGTGAACCGCACAGATACACACCGGGAATAGTTTCAATTGCAACGTTTTCAACAGTATAACCGTTATATTTTCTTGCTGGGGTAATTACAGGGATGAATGACGTTTTTTCAGGGAACGGGCTGAGTTTAAGTTTCTCAAGAAAACATTGCCTGAGTTCGGCTTTCCTCTTCTCCCAGAGTTCCAGCGTGGGGCAGGCAGCAAGAAGTTGTTCAAGATGTTTTCTGCCCTCTTCAACGGGCCGCTGATAATAGTTGAACCTGCTGATCTGGTAAGTTCTTTCATTAACTTTTTCATATACAAGGTCAAGAGGAAGAAGAATATTATCAAGTGTTTGTTCAATATTCGATCTGTATCGCCAGGTTGGGTAAAGTACCTCCACTCCTTTTACAAGGTTTTCGCTGTACTGGAGCTTTACATTGTACCTTGTCTGAATATCTGTGAGAACATCTTTTAAAGGTGTTCTGTAGATTTCTTCAGGTTTCTGACCGTATAAACCATTTAATGTGATAGCGAAAAGCAGTATCAGAATTGTTTTTTTCATACATTTTATTTTTTCATTGAAAAATATATGCAGGATTTCTATATCCTTTGAGTCTAGCGTGGTTAAATTAACAATAAAAACAAACTTTTGAAATTTTTTATTTAAATTATAAAAAAAAAGCTCCACCCGCATACAGGGGTGGAGCTTTTTTATATAACATGGCTGCCGGGTATACACCGGTAGCAATTCAGTTTTTATTTGGTATAATGCTCAGGATTTTCATCCTGCCACTCATTGATACCGTCACGTATTCTGTTGCGGAATCTGAGAGTATCGGTGCAGTGGTATGTGAAGCCAGTGCCAGGGTCTACATATTTGTATTTCAGGTAGATTCTGCGGTCCTGAAGTTTCTTTGCCCTGTTGTAAATACTTTCACCATCGGGTTCAATAACATATGTTGCCCCGGGTGCACTGCCAACATAAACTTTATCCCCTTTCAGAACCAGCATCATCTGTGTTTTGCTTGATGTCTGGTTCATGTAACCGTTGCATTTAAGAGTGGTTGGGCCGGCAGTGGTGAGTACCCATATCTTGGCTTCAGGGCAGGGAATCTCTGTTTTATAGGTAACAGTCGAATCAGCCTTTCCCGGTCTTTCTACTCTTGCCTGTCCACCGTGCCAGTAGTTACCGAATAGCATATTCTCGAACTTCAGACCCACAATGTTGTATCTTTTTGATTCGAGAATCGTGTCGGCATCGGCTTTGGTAATGTAAAATGGCAGAACGTAGGTAGCATAGAAAGTATTGAGTGAATCATTCAGGAAGTTGGCTGAATCGGCTTTTACCACTACGGTTCCGCCATGCCATCCTTTTTTGATAATCATCTTGCTGTTATTGCTCAATGTGTAGTAGTTGGAAGGCATTACCTGAAGTGTTGTTACACCTGCAGTTGCGTCTTTAATATACGGAAGCGGGTTGTTTTTCATCTGGTTAAGCACTGCCGGTGTCACCAGGCTGGGATCAAGAATAAAGGAGACTTCACGGTCTATTTTATTATCCCTTACACCGCCAAGGCATGCACCGACTTCAATCTTCATACCTTCACCCACAACAAACGTTCTTACATCAAGCTGATAGGGAAAATAGATGGCTGTATATATGTAATCCTTGATATAATCCTCGTAGCATGAAACCATTGCTACAGAAATTACTATGAATGCCAGTAACTTTTTCATAATTTTTCCTTTTAAAGTTTTTAGTTCCATGAAGTCCATCCTTCGTTCTGTTCAAGATTACTCATACGCAGTATCTCGTTATACGGTATCGGGTTATATGGCGACGGGAATTTACGCTGGTCGGCCACGTAAGTAAAGTCGTAAGTAAACGAGAGGTCAGAATTCTGAGTTATAGTCACACCGTGAACCGGCTGATTGATAACTGTCTGCCAGTCGGCATCGGTTGTCCAGCGGCGAAGATCGTAGAATCTTACACCTTCGAAACACATTGTTATTCTTCTTTCGTTTCTGACCAGTGCGTCGAAGGCATCAGGCCCGGCATTGGCAACTTCCTGGAGGTATGCATCGGGTGCTCCGGGAACTGCCGGACTAAGGCCGTTGGCATTGTCATAAGTCTTTCTTGCCCTCAGATACTGGATTGCAGTTCTTGCCGACATACCGTACCTTGTTGCATCGAGCGGACCAACCACTTTGTTGGCAGCCTCTGCAAAAGTAAGCAACATCTGTTCCCATCTGATCAGGTAACGGTAGTGCGGCTGGCGGTTGATGGAAGCATCTGACCAGTTCAGACCGGCGAAGATAAACTTCTTGATGTGATAGTTTGTAAGACTGTTGGTGGGTTTAACCCCGTAAGCATCTTTGCCTGGACCGTTGGGACCGTCATTCCAGTTTTCAAATGTATACATAAGGTTTGCAGGGCTTGCATTATTGTTCCTGTAAACCGGTCTGTTGTTATAGAATATCACACTGTAGAATCTCGGATCCCTGTTAACATACGGGTTTGCAGGATTATATCCGCTTGCCGGATCAGTGATCGGCCGTCCGTTAGCCATCGGGAAAGCATCGACAAGTTCCTGGGTTGCACCTATTTGCCCGTTGCCCTGGAAGCCGCCAGGATATAACATTCGCTCAATGTCATCATTTGATGAATTATACCTTGTGATTGCTATAGCTTCAGGTGTGTTCGGGTTAGTCCACTGAACAGGGTTGGTAGGCCTGAAGCTGTTTGTTGATGATGTCTGATCAACAGTAAGTTTGAAATTGATTGCCTTTATTGCGTTTGCTGCAGCACTGTCGTACCTTGAGATGTCGTTACCTGGATTAAACCTCGGGCTTGCCCATGTAAGATAAACTATTGCCTTCAGGGCTACCATTGATATCCCGTCAAAACGTCCCCAGTATTTGCCACCGGCATATACCCTGTCCTGTGTATTCGGGACGAGAAAATCTCTGTGTGCAATCGGCAGGTATTTGATAGCTGAATCGCAATCCCTCAGAATCTGCTGGACGCATTCGTCATAAGTATTACGCGGGAGGTTAACCTCGTCCTTCACTCCATACACTTCAGTAACTATGGGGAAACCAAGCATTTTACCCGATTTTGCTCCTTTACCTCCGAATTTCTGAAGGAGGTCCCACTCAAACCATGCCCGCAATGCGAATGCTTCACCCTGCAACCGATTACGCACAAGGTTGTTCCAGTTAATATTAAGTACGTACTTTGTGTTATACCCTTTTCTGTCTTTAAGGAACAGATTGCAGTTTCTGATAGCTCTGTAATCACGATCCCAGTAAGTTGCAAAAGGATCCTGTGAAGTTGTCATGGTATTATTGGCATACCGGCGCATCACATGGGTTGAACTTGTTATTACCCCGTCGTCGGTAATTGCGTCCATGTATATGTCTTCATTACCTGTATAATTCCTCACGTTGGAATTAACCTGGTCGTAACAATAACCGATCAGACCCTGAACAAGGCTCTGGTAATCCCAAAGCATATCATAGTCGTAGTTGCCCTGCGGGTAGGGTTCCAGGTAGTTAACGCAGGAACTCATTAAAATTGCTGCTGAAGCAGTTAATATTATACTCTTTATTTTCATGGCGCTCATAGATTAGAAATTAAACTTGACTCCACCAGTGAATGTTTTGAATAGCGGATAATGTGTTATACCCGAGTTGATAGATTCGGGGTCAACATCCTTGACTTTCGAGATTGTCAGAAGATTTGCCCCTCTCAGGTATATTCTCAGCCCGCGTCCTCCCATGAATGTAAGGGACTTTGGCGGCACATTGTATGCAATCTCTACATTCTGGATTTTGAAATAATCGCCTTTTGTGAGCCAGAAATCGGATGTAACGAAGTTGTTATTCACCCTGTAATATGTCAGTCTCGGATATTTACCACCGATATTATCCCTTACAAAGGCTGAATAGTTGTTATCGCCCCAGCCGTTCCAGAAATATTCATTGTTAAGCAACAAATCGTATGAAGCTCTTCCAGCACCTGTTACAAATAACTCAAGGTTTTTATATCTGATTGTGGCATTGACACCATAAAATACTCTCGGTGAAGAGTGCCCTATCATGGTCTGGTCATTATCATCAACAAACCCGTCGCCATTCATATCTGCATATTTCAGGTCGCCTGCTTTCAGCTGGGCGTCATAAAGTTGAGGAACAACTTTTGTTTCATCATCCGACTGGAATTTGCCCAGATATTTCAGGCCAAATATTGCATCCGACGGACGTCCGGTACGTTTCTGGTAATCGTATCTGTAATTCGGCTCGTCATATTTCAGTCTCTTTGTAAGGCCAGTTGTTACGTTACCGCCGAGAGAGAATGTAAACTGCCCAATTTTCTGAGTAAACACAAGATCTGTCATCAGGTAGGCTCCCTGGTTTTTGTTATAGTTATACCAGGGCCGGGCTCCCTGCAATCCAACCACATAGGGCAGCACATTTGCTACCTGGACTATCATTCCGTCATCAATAAATCTCTGGTAAGTCATCTCCAGCTGGAGCCTCTTGTTAAAGAGCAATGCGTCGAACCCTGCATTTATTTCCTTAAAGATTTCCCATGAAAGGTCGGGATTGCCTATTCTCTGAGGCGAAGTTCTGGGCACTTTAGCATCAGTAGTACTACCAAACCACTGGTTGCTTGAATATGCGCCAAACGCTGAACCCGATGTATTGACGCTTAAGCGGTCGATATAATAGAACGGTGAAATGAATGTTTCAACACCGAGCATTCCTGCCTGAGCGCGCAATTTCAGAAAGTCAATGAATTTAACACCCGACATAAAGCTCTCTTCCGATATCACCCAGCTCAACCCTGCCGAAGGAAAGAGTTTATATCTATTTTCTTTTGAGAACCTGTCGCTTCCTGCATAAGTAAGAACAAGTTCGGCAGAGTATTTCTCCTTGAACGAATACATCGAGTGCCATATCACATTTGCCTGTCGTTCGGGCTCTTCAATCTCGTTCTTGAACGTTTTGCCGGCATAAAATGTCAGATTCGATTCAATCAGATGATCCCCGAACCTGTTATTGTATTCCAAATTCTCATACAGTCCAAATCTCTGATAATAGTAGTCCATAAGTTTGGATTCGGAGGTCTGGTTGGCTGCAGCATGAGCAGAGGCCTTTGTCAGTGTCGTATCTGTGTCGGTAACTCTGACGTAATATGCATCATAATCCTCTGCCTGACCCGAACGTACAACATTGAAAATATTGAATCCGAAAAATGTCTGAGATTTCAGCCCGGGTACAAGAAAGCCCATATCGAAATTAAGAGCAATGCTTGAAGCCCCCATACGGCCTACATCCTTGTAATAACCCTGGCTGACAACATTCCCGACCGGGTTATTGGTATAGCTGGGGGATATTGCGTACCAAGGAATAGCTGTTGTCTCATCGTATTTCGCATAAATCGGAAATGCAACAGGAGGAGTATTTCTGATATCACTCAGCAATGACGGCATTTCAATAAGTGAAAGAACAGGGTTGGATGATGTATTTTCGGATGTAAAATCAGGGTCATATCCGTAATTAGGCGACCTGCGTACTGAAATATTTCCGTAAAAGCTGAGGCTTGCCGAAAATACATCATTAATCTTAACATCAACATTCTGCCTTGTGCTTACCCTGTTATAATCTGCTGTTGCTCCAATCTTATAAATATCACCCTCATAGTTGTATCCGATATATGAATAATACTGGACAACATCATTTCCTCCCGAAGCCGACATGTTAGCCCTCATGAAAGGCATGTTGTTCTTGAGTATCATGTCGCGGTAGTTCACGCTCGGATATCTTAAGTCATAAGGGTCATTTTTCGCAAAGTTATTGATAGCATCAGTTGAATAAAGAGGAGTCAATCCGTCATTTATCCTTGCCTGGTTGTTAAGTGTTGCGTAATCAACTCCGTTTACCCATTCCGGCATCCTGTCGATAATGCTCACACCTCTTTCGATATTGAAATCGAGTGTCCTCTCATTCACGTAACCCCGTTTGGTCTTGATAAACAGGAATCCGTTCTTGGCTGTTACAGGGCCGAACATTGCAGCGGCAAGTGTGCCTTTGCTTACAGTTATAGATTCAATTTCGGATGCATCAATCGGCATCTCTGCCAGGTCGGTGTAAATACCATCGACAATTGCTACCGGCACATTTGTGAATTTGTTGGTTGCTCCGAATACTCCGATTGGTTCACGCTCCGTAACACCAGGCCAGCCATAGAGTTCTCTTACATCCCATCCCGATGTCAGACCAGTAAATGTTGCTCTGATATCGTTCGTCGGATATTTTTCAAGTTTAGAAGCAAGAACTGTTGTTTCCGGGCCTGTAAGCTGGCGTTTTTTAAGTGATGTAAAAGGAAGTGGCACTTCATCTGCCCTCGTCATATAGAGTTTTGAGCGAACCAGTGTTATCGTGTTGTTTACGATAAGGTCTGTAACGAGAGATACACTCTTTTCAAAAGCTGGAGAAGTTACAGTTACATAGTTGTCGGGATAGGCTTTGAAGCTGACTGTACCACTGGCATCCGTTTCGGTATGTATTACACCTTCGCCAACTACAACGGAGGCACCGGGAACCGGACTTCCAGCATCGTCCACAACCTTTATCGTGACATCAATCAGCTGTCTGGCCCTTCTTTGTGGCCTCTGAGCCTGACCATACGCCTCTGTAAACAACATGACGCATATAAGTAACAGGCCGGCTAATCTGAGTCTGTGAAATATATTATTCAATCTCATATTCTTAATAATTTAATAGTTATTACCAGACTTCATTCGGTTCGAATATTTTCATCTTGAAATTATCTACAATATTAAATGGCAGATAATACATTGCCGGTTTCCATGCCACCTGGCGATCCTGCCCAAGAGGCACTCTTGTATATTTATAACCTGTGGGGTACTCTGCAGGTGCAGACAACTTTTCAATATCTACACCCATAAGAGTGGTTGAGTAACATTGCGGTGCATCCATCCAGCGGCGGATATCAAAGTAATAATGCCCTTCCCAGCTCAGCTCAACATTTCTTTCATTTTTGATCCTGTCTCTGAAAACTTCTTTCGAAACTGTAAACTGTGGGAGCACATTCACCTGCCCAACTCTGTTTCTTATTACATTAATAGCATCCACCGCATTCATTGTTGCACCCGATACACCTATTGTTGTGGGGCCATAAGCTTCATTGGAGGCTTCAGCATAATTGAGATAAAGCTCAGCCAGTCTGATTATAGGATCGGTATGAACTACTGTAACCTGGTTTTTTGTGCTGTTGTTACCCCAATTCTTCCTCAGGTAATATCCTGTTCTTGTAATACCCAGATAACTCTGGTTAAGGAGTTCCGAATAGGTTGTAACTCCTCCAGATGTCTGCCTCCAGATTTGTGCTTTACCCGATGACCAGCCTATACAGGGCGACTGGTTTGTTATGATATCCATTGCAAGTCTGGGATCCCTGTTGACATACGGATTCTGTTCGTTGTAATGTCCTGCAGCAGTGGCAGCGGCTCTGTCGGCATCGGTATTAAGCGGTTCTCCAAAGCTGGTTTCATATTTATCAACAAAATTCTGCGTGGGGCACACACCTGACCATGATGACTTGCTGGCGCCGAAAACACCATTGTATAATCCTGCAAAATCACCTGAGTTCCATGATCTTGATCCTGCAGCCCATGCCCAGATCTGCTCGTTACTATAATTATTTCCGTAGAAGTTTTTATAACGTTCATTTGCAGGCAATAACTGATAACTGTTGGCAAGTGCCAGCTGAAGTGCTTCCCACGATGCTTTGGCTGCTTCTTCCCATGCACTCTGACCCACTGAATTGTTCAAAGGGCTGGCAGCATATAGCAGCACCCGTGACTTAAGTGCTTTTGCAGCCACACCGTTTGGAGCTCTCTGATCGGGGTCGTTCAGGTGACCCGGTAAACCCGGACCCGGATCACGGCGAACTTTACCGGCTTTTTCAAGGAAATAGTATGCCGAATCGAGATCCTTTGCGATCTGGATACAGGTTTCATAGTTGGAAAGCCTCGGGATATCCCATGGATCTTCAGGCCCTATTACATGAGTAATATATGGCATCCTGCCCCACCATTTAAACAATGTAAAATGGCAGTATGCTCTTATGAAATGTGCCTGACCCCTGAGATCATCCTTATCCTGCTGGGTGGCATCCTTTAGCATGTCTAGTTTTCTCAGGGCAATATTGCATATCCTGATATCCATAAACATGGATTTCAGTATTGGTCTGCGGTTACCGTCGTTAATAAATTTATCAACAAATCCTATAACCGAGCCCTGCTTGAAAACCTGTCCTTCCATATAACGTCCCTGGTCTGCGGCATCAGTTATTCCCTCTATTGTGTATTTCTGATCCCAGTAATCGAAATACAGGGAATGTCCGGTTTTAATATTATAGTCGCGCCAGTTATTGTTGTAAATAGACTGCCCCTCATAAACTGCATTGAAGAAGAGTTTGAAGTTTACAATCTTTGAAAATATCTCCTCTTCCTTGATACCTTCTTCAGGGGCTTTGTCAAGATATTTCTCGCATGAGGCAAACAGAAGCAGGCTCATGCAGAAAAACGCTGTATAATATATGTACTTTTTCATGTTTAATCTCCCTTAATAGTTAGAAATTAATCTTTACGCCCAGCCTTCCCGAGGCAATGATCGGATAGAAACCCTGCTGGAAGTTGGTTGCTTCCGGATCACCTTCAGGCAGTGATGTAATAGTAAACAGGTTGCTTGCAGTAACATAAACCATCATGTTCGAAATACCAAGAGTATTCTTGAGGGAACCTGGTTTGAATGTATAGCTCAGATAGACATCTTTCAGACGCAGATAGCTTGCATTCCTGAAGAAGCGGTTCTCGATCATTATCTGATATCCTCTGTCGGCTTCACCACCTCCCCAGAAGAGTATCGGCGAACTTGAACTTCCTGCATAGTGAAGATTTGCATGGTTTGCATTCTGGTTGGTTGGCGTCCAGAAATCAAGCTGTGATTTGTGAACCCTCCAGTCGCCCTTGATAAATTCAACCTCATATAGCTGGTTGTACTGTACATATTTACCCTGGTTACCCGAGAACAGTATATTGAAATCGAACCTTCCCCACGTAAAACCTGAACCAAAAGAATAAACTATGGGAGGATATGTAAGTCCCTTTATCGGATATTTATCGCCTGCGGCAGTTATTGTCCCATCGGCATCAAAGTCGAGGAACTTGTAGTCCCCAACCCTCAGCTGAATGAGTGAAATAGGTGCCACATTGTTATGAATATCATCTATTGTGGTGTAATATCCTGTTCCGGTAAGTTCAACACCATTTATCTCAGTTCCTTCAACACCTGCCTCGGCGAACATCATTGCGGTAAGGGGCTTGCCTGCCTGCTTTCTGTGTTCAGGAGCATAAGGCTCATCATCCTTGAATATAACCCTGTTCTCGTTGAACGAGAATATACCTCTGAAAAAGTAGGTGAACCTTGGCGATACAGTCTTTCGGTATTCTGCTTCCACCTCAATACCATGCTTTTTAACCTTCCCGAGGTTAAGTTCCTTAAAGCTGTTACCAACCATCATCGTAACGCTCTTCGGTGTAAGAAGCATTTTATCGCGGTATTCATCGAATAAATCAACATTAAGAGAAATCAGATTCTTGAACATTGCGATTTCAACACCAAGGTCTCTCTTGTGGGCACGTTCCCACTGTGCACGCATGTTGGCACCAAGATCTTCCCTGATATATCCACGACCGTCTTTATAGTATGAACTTGTATAAAGCCATCTGCTTCTGGCATAATCGCTTCCTACATATCCGTCGGAGTATCGGAATTTAAGTTTATTCATCCATGGAACTGCTGCTTTGAAGAAGTTTTCTTCTGAAGCAACCCATCCAATAGCCACGGAGGGGAAAGTACCGAACCTGTTTGCAGGAGCAAACCTTTCAGACCCTGTATATCCAATATTAAATTCGAACAGGTACTTTCTGTTATAATCATAAGTAACCCTGCCAACCCATCCTTCATTATAATACGGGAAATCGGTTCCCTGGTTTTTTTCCTGCCTGTTAAAAAGACCGAGTGCAGTAATTGTGTGTTTCCCGAAGGTATTTGAATAGTTCAATGAAGCTTCATAATAAAGGTCCCTGTAATAACCACTATTAAGTCCACCCACATTTATATCATATGGACCCAGTTTCCAGTATTCGTTGCCTTCTCCATTCCTGTACCATGGATTGATCAGACGTCCTGTGGCAGGATTAAACTGTCCTGATTGCGGGATAAGATCATAATATAGCTGGTATTCAGGGTAAGTGTATGAGAGTGTCAGCTGCCTGTTATTATAGTAGGTACTGAGTGATACTTTCGCGTTTGCCGACAGGCCTTTTACTAGCCAGTCGAGTTGCTGTTTGAAGATAAGGTCGGTAAACATACGGGAACCAAGGTCTCTGTTAAAGCTTCCCTGTGAGAGGCTTGTATAGGGATTTCCGGTATATTCACCGAAAGCCTGTGCTCTTCTCATTCCTTTATCTTCCGGGTAATCTGGGTCAGGAACCATTTCGAGCACCCAGGCGGGGAAGTATGCAGGGAATCTTGAGGGACCGGTGGAGTAGAGGTTACGCCATGAAGCACTCGAGGGTGTATTCTTCAGATTGAGTGAACCACCGGCATTCAGCGAAATGGTTGTTGTTTTTGTTACGCTGAAATCAAGGTTGATTCTGTAGTTGAACAAATGGTTCCAGAACCTTGAGTCCTGATATCCTTCCTTGATACCATTAAAGAATGAACCTTCATACTGATGCCCCAGATTGAGGAAGTACTTTGCAAATTCAGTACCACCTGAAACATTGAGGTTTTCGACAGATGTAGGTGCAAAAGGCTGTGTACAAATATCGAACCAGTTAACATTCGGGAACCTCAGTGCATTAAGCGGGGTGGATGGATTCTTGTATTCCTGCAACTGCCAGTCGGGTATAAGTTGCTCGAAATAGGTACCGCCTTCATTCATAAGAGCAATATTATACAACGTCATGGTAGTGTATGAATCAATATGGTCTGGTATTCTGGTTGCTTTCAGAAGACCATACGAGGCGGTAAGGTCCATTTTGGGTTTGCCGAGCGCGCCTCGTTTTGTTGTTACAACTATAACCCCGTTGGCTCCTTTTGCACCGAACACTGCAGTTGCTGAAGCATCTTTCAGAACGGAAATAGTGTTAATTTCGTTCGGGTCGAGGCTCGACCAGTCGCGTTCCACACCGTCAACCAGCACAAGTGGTGCTGATCCGTTCCAGCTCGACACACCGCGTATGTATATTTCTGCAGCATTGTTTCCCGGCTCACCTCTCTGCTGTATGGTAAGCACACCGGAAAGTTTTCCTGCAATGGCATTGGTTACAGTGGCTGCGCCTGCCTGCATGAGCGACTGGCTGTTAACCTGTGTTATAGCACCCACAACACTCTCCTTTTTCTGGACACCATAGCCAACAACCACGATTTCTTCAATCTTCTGCTCTTCGGTAGTCATGTTCACATTTATTACCGAGCCTGCAGTAACATTGATTTCCTGCGTTGAGTAACCAATGAAAGAAAACTGCAGAACAGCTTCCCTGCCGGGCAAAGGAATCGTAAACCTTCCATTCTCGTCAGATAAACGGCCGGTTGATGTTCCTTTAACAAGTACGGTAACGCCAGCCATCGGTTCACCCGTGGAGGCATCCCTTATTGTTCCCGATACGGTAAACTGTTGCTGTTCACCGCCACCAGCCAGGACGTAATCATCACCTGTATACATCCCGGCTGATGCATTCAAATTACCTGCCGCGACTACAGTCACTGCACAGATAACAAACAAAGCAAACAATCTAATCATAAGCGTTAGTTTTATCGGATATTCTTTTTAACTCTTTTTGTAAAGTTTTGAGATTTCTTATTCTCTGATTAAATATTAATCACTTTTTGCTTCTGAATAGGAATTCTTTACTATTCCTCTGTCCGGTTTTAAAATTTTAATTGCTCATGTCATACGCACTGGTTTTTAAAATTTATTATTCTATCTTTCTGAAAAACAAAACCTTTGCATCATTACTGATACAAAGGTCGTGTACGTTAACGAATTACGAAATAAAAAAAGAATGCTGGCATTAAACTGCCTGCAATCTTCAAAATCTCTCAAAACCTTTATCTCTTTTCTGAGATTCGGTCTCATAGGTCAGGTTAGGGTTATCAACTTAAGTTTCATTCCCTGCTGCATCCCCTTTCTATCAGCCATGCAGCAATACAAAAATCACTTTAAGTCATTGCAATTTTAAACAAAAAAATTTTAAGTACAAAAAAATTTTTTAATTTTTTTAACACTTTAACATTTCAAATAAACTCATATTTTTATCAGTCAAATTAATAAACAAAACTATGAAAATAAAGAATCTTATTTCATTGGTTCTGGCTATTTTTCTTTCGGCCACTTCCTCAGGTCAGAAGGCACCCACAGGCAACTCTGCCGATTTCAGGGTCAAGACATGCCTTCATTCGGTTAGCTACATGGGAGTATGGCGCGGGCAGGCAACACTCACGGTAGATCAGTTCCTTGTAAAGGCTAAAGAACTTGGTTTTGATGGTGTGATGCTTGCTGCAAAGCGCCCCCACGTGTCACCACTCGATTATGACGATGCCGCCAGAGCCCGGCTTAAAGCAAGAATTAAAGAGCTCGGTCTGGAACTGGTTTGTATAGCAGGCTATTGCGATTTTACAGCAGGAGTAGATAAGGCAGGTATCCCTAATGTTGAAATACAGGCACTCTACGTAGGTGAGCTTGCCCGTCTTGCCCGCGACCTGGGTACAAATATGGTACGAATCTATACCGGCTATGAAAGACCCGACATCCCCTACGACAAACAATATGCAATGGTGGTGGAAGGACTTCAGATGGCCGGAAAACTAGCCGCAAAATACGGTGTCACCCTTGCCGTGCAGAACCATCACGACATAGCACTCCATCCGGATGCAATGAAATGGCTTCTTGACGAAGTAAACCTTCCCAACGTAAAAGCTGCATTTGACTGCTGGTCACCAACACTTGCCGGCCTCTCCCCGGAGGAAATCAAACAGGCAATCTATAAACTCAAGCCCTACATAGTCCATACCACCACTGCCGATTATGTAAGCCTGCCAAGAGTAACCTACGACCTCGAGCATACCAATTATATAAATAAGACACCCCAGATGAGAGCCGTGCCCATGGGAAAGGGATTCCTCGATTACAAAACATTCATAAACACCCTGAAGGAAATAGGCTATCAGGGATATATTGCCTATGAGATGTGCGAAGTCCTCGAAGGCGGAGGCTCAATAGAAAACCTGGATAAAACCGCTAAGGCTTTTCTAGAGTACATTAAACAGTTTAGGTAATAGCAGCAGGCATTAAGACATTACATTAATAAGTTGGTAATTAATTATGTACAGATTAAATAAATATTTTTCATTGAGTTACAAATTTATTTTTGCAATTCTCTGCTCTGGCGGTGTGTTTTTCTGTATCAGTTCATTGACATCAGCTGGCATGTCCAGAAATCAGATGACTAACCTGACGTAACAAAAAGCCGTGAAATTACCTGTTTATAATATTATTGACTTTGGAGCCAGGGGAGACGGTAAAACGCTCGACACACCATCAATAAATAAAGCTATAGAGGAAGCGGCAGCCAGAGGAGGTGTAACAGCCAAACAGGCGCTGAGAGAAGTATCTCGTTTCGAAAAGGAAAATCCTGAGCCTTACCGGTTTGGAATTCTTCCCTCCTGCGGTTTCTTTATCAGACATGTTGATGGTATACAACTTGAGAATGTGGAAGTCAGGTTCATGGAAAAGGAATTACGTCCAGCATTTTACCTCGATGATGTAAAAAATGCTGAATTCCTTTTCGTAAAAGCTCAGAAAGAAGAAAGCATTCCCTCCATCGCGCTCAGAAATGTCTCAAATCTGATTTTGTTCTGCTCACCCGGTTTTGACGACAGAAAGATTGAAACAATTGAAAATGATAAATTTTAATCTATTGACTTAAATCAAAAGAAAATGAAAAAAACAATTTTAATCCTCACAATTATTTTATTAATGGGACAAATTATGGGTCAGCAACCTGCTGAGCAGAAAGTCCTGACAAAAGACGAACGTATGGCATGGTGGCGCGAGGCGCGCTTCGGCATGTTTATTCACTGGGGAGTTTACGCTATACCTGCCGGTGTATGGAATGGCCGTGAAATAGGAGGTATTGGCGAATGGATAATGAACAGGGGAAAGATTCCGGTAAGAGATTATATGGAGATGGCCAAACAGTTCAATCCGGTAAAGTATGACCCCGATGCATGGGTCCAGATGGCAAAAGATGCCGGTATGAAATATATAATCATTACAGCAAAGCACCACGACGGCTTTGCACTCTTTAAGTCGGAAGCCAGCAAATGGAATGTAGTTGACCACACCGTCTATGGCAAAGACCTTCTCAAACCACTTGCTGAGGCATGCCAGCGGCACGGTATAAAGCTCGGCTTTTACTATTCACAGGCTCAGGACTGGGTCAACCCCGGCGGCTCAGCTGCACGCAAACTCACAAAAGAGGGCTGGCCTAACCCCGACTCGGTAATAATAGATGCATACACAAAAGAACATAACGGGCACTGGGATCCTGCACAGGAGACCAGAACCTTCGCTCAGTACATCGACGAAGTGGCCGTGCCACAGGTAAGAGAGCTACTAACCAATTATGGAAAAGTTGCAGTTCTCTGGTGGGACACACCAACGGGCATGACCGATGAGGCCGCAACAAAATTGCAGGCATTGCTGGCACTCCAGCCCGAAATTATCACAAACGACCGTCTTAAACGACCCAATTTCCCTGGCGACCACAAAACCCCCGAACAACGCATCCCAAACCTCGCCGATCTCGATGGTACCGACTGGGAAACCTGCATGACCATGAACAATACCTGGGGATACAAAAGCTACGACCATAATTATAAATCTCCCCAGACACTAATCAGAAACCTTATCGACATAGCATCAAAAGGAGGCAATTTTCTTCTTAACGTAGGCCCTACCGCCGAAGGTGAATTCCCTCCGGAAAGCGTCGAAATACTCAGGGAAATAGGCAAATGGATGAAAGTCAATGGCGAGGCAATATATGGAACAACTGCCAGCCCGTGGGGTCTATTCGATTGGGGCAGGTGCACAAAAAAGACAACAAAAAACGGAACAACCTTCTACTTTTCAGTCTTTAACTGGCCACAAAACGGAAAACTGACTATAGACAATTTTACCGGGAAAGTTACCTCAGCCAAACTGATGGCAACAGGAGCTACGGTTAAAACATCTCTCACCGGAAAAACTCTTAATATAAGCCTCCCACCCTCATCACCTGATCCGATAGCTACGGTGATCAAAGTGGAGGTGATAGGAGGGAAGAACAAATGAACAAATGAACAAATGAACAAATGAACAATTGAACAATTGAACAATTGAACAAATGAACAATTGAACAATTGAACAATTGAACAAATGAACAAGAGAACAATAGAACAATTGAACAACAGAACAATTGAACAATTGAACGGGGGAACAAATGAACAAATGAACAAGAGAACAATAGAACAATTGAACAACAGAACAATTGAACAA
>ERZ795047.259-NODE-259-length-68737-cov-9.692671_pt1 | contig 68737 bp, 59 predicted proteins | sample MGYA00375131_ERZ795047 | MGnify/ENA primary metagenome ERZ795047 (study PRJEB30176, sample SAMN05720228) | activated sludge metagenome | isolation source: Anaerobic digester | place: Japan | collected 2015-05-20 ... | reverse complement strand
GATCCTATTCTGGATTACCTCAATTGTTGCTGATTTGTTTATTGGATACGGTGTAGTCTATTTTTGACCCTTATCAATTAACCTTTTGTGACCCTTTTTTAAGTCTCTATGTACTTTTTTTCACCAGGAACAAATTTCAACTCTTGACAGCCTTTGCCATATTCATCCCCAGTTCCACGCAACGATCTATATCTTCGGCCGTCGGCGAGCTTTTGGCTTCTATTACCGGTCCTACCCGCTCGCATTTGGACTTGCCGGCGAATTCCTGGAGCTCTTTGAGAGCACCGCCACTCCATGTGTAAGAGCCAAAGATACCTATTTTGCGGTTTACCATCATCCGGTTTTCAATTGCGTTCACAAGCTGCTTCATCGGAGGGAACAGTTCCATATTGTACGTGCAGCTTCCAAGAACCAGTCCCTTGAATCTCCAGATATCTCTTATGATGAACGAGAGGTGTGAAGTCGAAATGTTGTGAACCCTTATCTTTTCGACTCCTCCCTTCACGAGGCCGGCAGCAACGGCCTCCATCATCTTCTGAGTGTTGCCGTACATGGAACCATAAACCAGTACCACGCCTTCTTCGGTCTGCTGTTTGCTCCATCGATCGTAAAGGTTTATGATGTGAGCTGGATCGTTCCTCCACACTGGCCCGTGCGTGGCGCAGATTATCTTTATATCGACCCCTTTGAGCTTTTCGAAGGCCTTCTGTACCATAGCACTGTATCTTCCGACTATATTGGAGAAGTACCTAAGTACCTCATCTTCGTAGTAATCCACATCGACCTCGTCGTCGAAGATGCCTCCGTTTAGTGCGCCGAAGCCACCAAAGGCGTCTCCCGAGAAGATAACGCCGGTACTTTTTTCGTAGGTCATCATCGTCTCGGGCCAGTGAACCATGGGAGTCATATAGAATACGAGTCTCTTTTCGCCCAGGGAGAGTTCCTCTCCATCTCTGACTACGACCAGATTGTCCGTCAACCCGTAGAAGGCCCCAAGCATATCGGCCGTTTTCTGGTTGCCAATTATCTTGACCTCCGGAAAGGCCTCCCTCAAAACCTTTATCGAGCCCGAGTGATCCGGTTCCATATGATTGACGACCAGATAGTCAACCGTCTTTCCCACAGGTAGCAACGATTTCAATTTATCGAGGTAAGTCGAAAAGTAAGGCCCCTTCACCGTATCTATGAGAACCACTTTCTCATCCACGATCATATAGGCGTTGTAAGACACTCCTTTAGGCAGAGGCCAGAGAGCCTCGAAGAGGTGGGTTTCAAAGTCGTTCACTCCTATCCAGTGAATTCCATCGGTAATTTTGATTCCAAGACTCATTATTTTCCCCCTTTCAGATAAAAGTGTCGGTAATATTCTACAACACCGGTCGCTATTTCTCTTGAATAAAGAAAGACCGGAGAATATATTCTCCGGTCTGCAGTCTGCGAGATTGAATATCTAATCAGGAAGCCTTGAGATATCTCCTGCCGGTGAAATAGAGCAAGGCGATTCCACACAAAGAGAGTACAAGGTTTATAACTACGAAGTCCAGATTCGACAAAAGCTCTATTCCTAAAGAATGTCTCATCAATTCGCCGACGTACTTTACCGGCATGAACATCGAGACTACCCTCAGGTAATCGGGCAGGAAAGCCAGCGGGAAGTATATCCCGGCGAGGAAGATCATTATGACCATCAGAATACTCGCCGCGGAATCGGCCGTCTCGGGATTTTTGAAGATAAGTGTTAGGAAGAGACCGAGAGCCATCATGCCGAGCGTCGAACTTATCACTGAGATCAAGAATATTGGCCAGTCGATCTGGAACGTCGTCTTGAAGAGTAGCTTGCTCACAAAGATTATGAGGAGTATAGAGACGAAACTCACCAAAAACCTCGTGAGTGTGCTTCCAAGAACGAAGGTCATGGGTTTCACCGGGGTGATCTTGAATCTTTTGAGCACCCCGCGCTTCCTGTACCTGCCGAAGACGCTTATAACAGAGAACATTCCCGCCGATAGAATTGAGATTGCGATAACTCCGGACATGGTATAGTCAGCATCTGTGGCCGTCGTCCTGCCAGCCGTCTCAGGTATCTTTTCAAGGACTATGACGGTTTTGGCATCGTTGATCTTCTTTTCAACTGCGGCCGAAATGCTCGACTGGGCCATCGTTATGGTGCTTCTCTGGCTCAAGTCGCCTTCCTGGTAGCTGTATTCTATAACTGCCCCGTCAAAGGCGACGCCCAGAAGAACTTCTCCTCCGCTGACGGCCTCGAGCAGTTTATCCCTGGTCTCGTAAATGGTGACTGACCATGCACCGGACTCCTCTATTATCGGCCTTAAATCCATTGTTCCGCTCTGGAAGAGACCCAGCTTAGATTTGCTGTACCCGCCGGAACCACTGAAGAAGAAGCCAAAAAGTATCAGAAACAGCATCGGGAAAAATAACGTGAAAAAGACCTCCAGCTTGTTTCTGAAAGCCTCTTTGGCGAATGCGACGAACATCGGCTTCAGTTTGCTTTTACTCATAACCCATCACCTTCCTGAAGTTCAGCGCGAAGACGCTCACCGAGAAGATCATCCATATCAGGGGAACGACTATCAACCAGGTCATGGAAATCGGGGCGATCGTGTAACCCATGAAGCGCCGGCTGAGTTCCACCAGGTATGTCGTGGGTAGCAGATAGACTATCCATCTCAATCCCCAGGGTAGATCGAAGACGGGAAAGTAGAGACCTCCCATGAACATCATCACCTGGTAAAGACTCTGTCCCACAACGGTGGCGGTCGAAAGTTTTTTAGCGAACGAGGCCACCATCAGACCAAACGATACCGAGACAAGCATCGAGTATATGAGCGATAGAATGAATCCCGGATCGAAGATAGTTCCCTGAACCCTGTAAACCGTGAGTGCGATGATGTACAGGAGCACGAGCGACATGAGCATCGTGAAAATCAGCTTGACAAAATGGGCCGAAAAGTACTCAAGAGGCTTCAAGGGAGTTGTGTAAAGCTTCTTGTTGGTACCGGAAACTCTGTACTGTATCAATCCGATGGGGCTGTTGAAAAGCGAAACAGAGAGAATCATCATCAACGCCACGCCCGGGAAGATGTACTCGTTGTAGTCGAAGCCCTTCTCTTGTTTGGCCGAGACAACGTGGTTTGTGGAAGCTATGTCTATATAGTTCTCATCCTGTCGCTTCTTTATCTCTAAGTTCACTTCATTCATGATCTCTCCCAGGATGTTGGCAGCAATAGATGAGGATTCCTTTCCGCTGATGTAATGCATACGTAGCGGCACATCGCCAACCTGGAGCATCAACGATCCCGTCATTTTTGCGTTGGTTCCTTTAGGGATCACGAGCACGATATCCTGTTTGCCGTTTTTGAGATCTTCTAAGGCCTCGTCTAGATTGCCGTATTCCTTCTGTACGAAGGGACCTCCATTGGAGCTTATACTTCCCAGCACTTCGTCGAGAATCCTGCCGAAGCCCGTGAGGTTTTCCTCCTTTACAATTCCCAGATTGAAAGATATGCCCTGCGGATTCCCCGTGGCCATTCCTCCAAAAACCGACGTGAGGATGAAATAGAGAATCAGGGGAAAAATGAAGCTCCAGAACATTACCTGGAACTCCCTGATTTCGTTTTTAAAGAGTCCTGAGGTAAACTTCAACATTCTGCTCATCGAATCTCACCCTCAGTCCCTGAGTTTTCGACCGGTAAGCGTTATGAACACATCCTCCAGATTCGGCTTTCTTATAGTTACGTCGTCAAGCAGTATTTCGAATTTTTTGGATCTCTCGAACAGCCTTCCCAGAGCTCTCTCAACGTCTTTTGTAGTGACCGCGTATGTTCTGTTCTCGACGTGCTTGAGGCCCTCCATCTCAAGGAATTCCTGTGGAATCTCGTCCTCGCCTCTGACTCTGAAAGAAACTATATCTTCCGTCTCTATCGAAGCTATGAGTTCGTCGAGAGTACCGCGGGAGATTATCTTCCCGTGATCCATGATTATTATCCTGTCGGCCAGATGTTCGGCCTCTTCCATGTAGTGAGTGGTAAGAATAATGGTCTTCTGTTTCTTCTTGAGATTTAGAACGGTTTCCCAAAGCATTCGCCTTGCCTGCGGATCGAGTCCGGTCGTCGGTTCGTCCAGGAAGATAACCTTTGGATCATTCACCAGCGATACAGCCACCGCCAGTCTCTGAAGCTGGCCCCCCGAAAGGTTCTTCGTGTAGGTCTTTTTTTTCTCGTCTAGAGAAACCTCCTTGATCAATTCATCCGATGAAATACCTTTGGTGTAGAGTCCCCTGAAAAGGTCGAGCGTCTCTTTAACCGACAGATACTCAAAAAAACTCGAAGACTGCAACTGAACGCCGATTTCTTCCTTCACTCTGTCACTGGAAGGGGGTAGTTTCTCTTCGAAATACTCGATTGTGCCCGAGTCCGGCCTTCTGAGACCTTCGAGCATCTCCACGGTGGTGGTCTTCCCGGCTCCGTTCGGTCCGAGTATGGCTAGAACTTCACCTTCCATGAGGTTGAAGCTGATATCGTCAACTGCCTTCGTTTCTCCGTAATACTTTTTCAGATTTCTCACATTGATTGCCGTTTTAGGCACTTCAACACCCCGCTTTCACAAGATCTCGTAGCAAAGGATATCATACTTTTGCTGTTATTTTTACATTTTATGACTCGAGTTCCTCGATCGCTTCGAGAAGAGCCTTAGCAGCCTGAAGCGGACCTTCCATCTCGAAACCATGAATCCCTAGCCGGGTCATAACCTCGCCCACCTTTACACCGCCGTCAATCATACTCTTCAGGTAGCGCTGCGCGATCGTTTCATGTTTCTCTCTTCTCTGAACAGCCCCAAAGGGGTTAGCGAAATAGCTGTACGTCAGACCTTTTTCCGTCGTGGTTCCTTTGGCCATACGCGCACCTTTAGAAAAGACCTCGTTGGCATCCTCGGCCTTCTTGAAGAAAGCGATCTTCTCTTTCACGTTCTCGTTGTAGTTATTGGCGTAAAGAAAGTAATCGATCCTGGTCGGTTTTATGATCTCCGTATAGTTGGAGTAAGGGACGATCACTCTGGCGTTTATCTCGTTGGGATTCATGAAGATACTTCTGTCCATAGTGGAGTAAGCGTACCCCGGCTGGAGGTCATCCAGTCTGACGAAGGCGCCGGTTTCGGTCCCGTAAGCGACGACCGCCCCGTCGGCCGTGACATCTAGCGAGCCCATGTCGTCGATGAGTATGTTAACCTCCGATACCTCTTCCTGGAGCCTGTTGAGAGCATCGAGCGTCTCGGACTTTCCGGCGCCGCTGTCTCCTATGAGCATGACATTTGCCTTCTTTCCGTTTCTCAATTTTATATGCGCCAGCGCTCCGTGGATCGGAAGCCTCCCCTCGTCTATAACCAGCAGGTTATGAATCGTGAGTATCATCTTCTTCATATAACCGAAGTAGTCTATGGATGGATCGTCTCCGACTAAACCAACATATGTACCGTCGTTCTCTTTATATATCACGCCGTTGAAGTCGTTGGGCTCTTCGAAGAATTGATTATCGATACCCAGTATGTAAATGCCATCAGGCTTTTTGTTCTTTATTATGTCGAAGCTGGCCAGCTCGAAGAGATTTCCCAATCCCGAAGCGAGAGCCAGATACTCTTTATTAACGACGACGTATATAAGTTTCGTTCCAACGTGTATCGGAAAGCCGAACCAGTCTTTGGGGTCGGTGATATCGATTCTATCGAGAACGGGCCTGTCGTTGACCTTGAAGACTCCCCTGCGCTTGTTCGACTTGGTGTAAAAGATCACTGGCGGCTCGAATACTATACTCCAGACATACTCCAATTCATACAGCCAGCCGGCGTTCTTGAGCTTAATCCTTGGGTCCACCACGGGCCTGTCAACGATGAAACCCACCTGCGCGCCGCCCGGTTCCTGCCTGAGAATTTTTAGCCTGATATCCGAAACGTTTATAAGTATCTGACGATACATGCTGAGTACGAGTCCTTTTAGATCTGTGTTGGTTCTAACCAATAGCATCTGTTTGAATATTCTATCGAACCTGTTGGGTGTATATTCGTCATGCTTGATAATGAACCTGTGCTTGTTTCTCCAGAGAGAGAAGAGACTCTCCACGAACCTTACCAGCAGGTCCTTCTTGTTGCTCATTTTCGGGAAAGAGTAGTAAGGCGAACCGTCGATCTTCTCTATAGGATCGATCGTGAGAGCCAGAAGAAGCTCTATTATCCCCTCTATATCGTACTTCTGTGCGGTGTCAACCGTATCGGTATTCTTCAAGAACGGCTCAAAAAGCGGAAGAAGTGAATTCTTCTTCTCCTCTGAGTCCTTTATTAGCTCGGAGAGGATTTTCTTGAAGGTACTACTGTTTAATATCTGCGATGTCGCATTATAAGTGACCTCTCCGTTGATCAGTATGCTTCTCATGTTGGTTTCCTCCATCGATCAAGGGTTTTTACTATATTATACTTACGATGCTATCGCGTTCTTTTCGTTAACATGAAGGCTTGTCATTTCATACTTCGAAAGAACGGGAAGAACCGTCCTTCGAAAGAGCGGTTCTTCGTTGCGGAGCTAGGAACTTTGTTCTTCGTTGAGGATAGCGGTGCGTAGAAGAGCCGTCCTTGGGGACCTGAGGCTAGAGGTAAGAGGCGGGAGGTGTGAAGAGCGTGAAGATCTTGATCTTCTTACCTCTGACCTCATTCCTCTTACCTCTGTTTAGAGGCGAACGAGAAGAGCGAGAGAACGGGATCCCGTATAGGAGCATTACGGGATGACAGTCTCCTCAGGTCATCCTGACATGCTCCTGGTCAGGATCCCGGTCTTCGCGAAAAACGGGACAGACGTCAGGAACCCGTCAGTCCCCATTTTCGCGGTCTTTCCTCCCTTCCCGTCATTCTGAGCTTGACTCAGAATCACGGTTTTCTAAGGAGTGGATCCCGGGTCGGAGCCCGGGATGACAGTATAGGAGCATTACGGGATGACAGTCTCCTCAGGTCATCCTGACATGCTCCTGGTCAGGATCCCGGTCTTCGCGAAAAACGGGACAGACGTCAGGAACCCGTCAGTCCCCATTTTCGCGGTCTTTCCTCCCTTCACGTCATGCCGGACCTGATCCGGTATCTCCACCATCTTTCGAAAGAGTGGGAATTTAACAAGACAATATCACTGAATATGGCTTAAAATAAAGGTTATAGCGTCTAGTATTGTCAATATGGTATAATACGGTTAAAGCAGATCAACAATCCAGCCGATAATAGCCACGTTCGGTATATTCCAACAGAACTACCCTCGAAAGGAGATAAGCATGAGTGCAATAGTCATATTTACAGGTAACAACAGAGAACTCCTTGGTGAGTCTCTAGACTTGATGGCACACAGGGGAGAAGAAAAAACTATTTATGAAACTGTAGATGGTTTTCAGATGGCCTCCGTTGCTGGCAGGGCCTTTTCGGCCTCAAAATTGCGACATTCATCATCAGAAGGCATAGCTGTCATCGACGGTTTTCTCCTGTCTCCGTCAGGATCGGGTTGGTCGGAGGAGACCGTACAGCTTTACAGAGAACTCGGAAAACGTTTTCTCGAGCGACTGGAAGGCTCTTTCTCACTGGCTGTGAACGATGGTAAAGAGACGATAGTTGCTAGAGATCCAATTGGGTTGAAGCCGCTTTATTACGGCCTGATAGGCAGAGAGACGATCTTCGCTTCGGAATTGAAGGCGATCGCACCTTACTGCGACGAAGTTGCCCTCTTTCCACCCGGTCACTATTTTACCAGAGAGGAAGGTTTCAAAGAATATTCCACCTGCAGGGAAATCATCGACTCCGGCGAGACCGCCACCGATAAGGAAAAAGCCATCGAAGATGTGAGAGAAACCCTTGAGGATTCTATAAGAAAGAGACTTGAAATTCTGAATTGCGAACCCTCGATCTTCCTCAGTGGCGGACTGGACAGCAGCTGTATCGCGGCCTCCCTGAAGCCGTTTGTCGGCAGTTTCAAGACCTTCACGGTAGGAAAGAGCGACGGTGAAGATCCAGGATGCGCAAGAGTTGTCGCCGATCATCTGGGCACCGAGCATCTGGAGTATTTCTACGATCTCGATGAGATGCTTGAAGTTCTGCCGGACGTGATCTATCATCTAGAGTCATTCGATCCGCTCCTTGTCAGGAGCTCGATACCGAATTTCATTCTCTCGAAACTCGCCAGTGAAAACGGTTGTGAATTCGTCTTTATGGGCGAAGGCGCTGACGAGCTCTTCGCCGGGTACGATTATATGAAAAAGATCGGGGCCGGAGAGGAGATCGAGGCAGAGCTGTTACATATAACCGAGAACGGTCACCGTTCAGGCTTCCAGAGAGACGATAGAATGGCTCTGGCTCATGGTATCGAATACGACGTTCCTTTCATGGATCAGGAGATGTTGAAGCTGGCTTTCTCCATACCGATTGAATGGAAACTGCACGGTAAAGACAAAACCGAGAAGTGGATACTCAGAAAGGCCTTCGAAGACCAGCTGCCACACGAGATAGTGTGGAGAAGAAAGAAGAAGTTCAGTATCGGAGCGGGTTCTTACGATCTTATGGAAAAATACGCACAAGAGACGGTGAGTCAGGAACAGTTCGAAAGAGATCGGGAGAAGGCCGGTATAAGGACCAAAGAAGAGTCTCTTTACTTCAATATTTTCAAAGAAGTTTACCACTGTGAAGGAGCCATAGAGACCGTATATCGCAATTGATAAACAGATAAATATATACAAATCGCTGTGAATGGCTTATAAAAAGATGCACGACGAATAAAGTATAATTGTACTGTGGGGGATTATTGTTTTAGAATCTGAGTTATACGGAGATCTCTTCAGCGGTCTTCTGGGAAAGGGAGGTGTCGAATGAAAATAGCTGTGATCGGTGCGGGGAACGGCGGACAGGCTCTTGCCGCGGTGCTTGCCATGCGTGGAAACGAAGTTGCGCTCTACAATCGAAGTCAGAGCAGAATCCAGCCTATATTGAAAAGCAAAAAACTCAAAGTTGAGGGCGAATCTGGTGGAACGGCCCGGCTCAAGTATGTCGGAACGGATATGGAGAAGGCCGTTTCCGATGCGGAACTCATCATGGTAGTCGTGCCCGCCTTCGCGCACGCGGAAGTAGCCCGAAAGCTTTCAAAGTTCATCTCGGAAGGTCAGATTATCATTCTCAATCCCGGAAGAACCGGAGGCGCCCTCGAATTTGACAAGATATTAAAAGAGTGTGGCGTGAGGAACAAGGCTATACTGGCCGAGGCACAGACCTTTCTCTTTGCATCGAGAATCTCTGGTCCGGGGATGGTAAGGATATTCCGGATCAAGAACGCCGTACCGGTGTCTGTGCTACCTTCAAAGGATAATGAACTCCTCATGCCGGTGATCAGCGATGTGATTCCAGAATTTACGCTCGCAGACAACGTACTCTACACGAGTTTCAACAATATCGGCGCGATCTTCCATCCCGGGGCGATCATTATGAACGCCGGCTGGATAGAATCTACTCACGGAGACTTCCAGTTCTATCTCGACGGAATCAGCCCGGCCGTAGCGAGGGTTCTTGAAGAGGTTGATAGAGAGCGTTGCGAGGTTACAAGCAAACTAGGCGTTCAGGCGATGGGCGCCAGAGAGTGGCTTGATTACGCCTACGATGCCAGAGGAGAAGATCTGTACAACGCTATCCACAACAACGAAGGCTACAGAGGCATCATGGCGCCGATCAGCATGGAAAACCGCTACATAATCGAAGACGTCCCGATGAGCCTGGTTCCCATGAGCTGTTTCGGGAAAAAACTCGGCGTCGATACCAAGACCATGGACTCTGTGATAAACATAGCCGGGGCGATAATGGGAAAGGACTTCTGGAAGGAAGGTAGAAACATCGAACGACTGGGAGCAAAGGATATGTCGGTTGAAGATCTCTGGCATTACGTTGAAAAGGGGAACGGCGATGGATAAGATACTGGCCGGCGCTATAGGGAGCGACATTCACACTGCAGGAATTCTGAACTTTCTTAACCTGGCCAGGAAAGAAGGGTACGAAGGCGTGTATATCGGCAACGTACTGGGAATAGACAAGCTTTTGGACAGTATAAAAGAAATTTCGCCCGATATCATAGCTATAAGCTACCGGCTTGGTGGGGAGTCCTGCAGAGAGCTTCTCAGAGAATTACGTACGGCGCTGGAGAGAGAGGGAATCGAAAAGAAGATGATCTTCGGCGGCACCGTCGAGACGGCCAGGGTTGCCCGTGAATCGGGGATGTTCGACAGAGTCTTCGACGGGAGCGAATCGATTGAAGAAGTGATCAACTATCTCCGTGGTCGCGACGAAGCGCGAGGAACCGTTGAATACCCTCAGGAACTACTCGAGAGAATAGCCTTCAAAGAGCCTTTCCCCCTGATCCGTCACCATATTGGCCTTCAAACGCTCGAGGAGACCGAACTGGCCGTGAAGGAACTCGCGCAATCTCGTTTGCTGGATATCATCTCTCTCGCGCCGGATCAGAATTGTCAGCAGTGGTTCTTCCATCCCGAGAACATGGTTCGTTCCGAGGACGGCGCCGGAGGCGCGCCCTTCAGAAAGAGAGAGGATTTCGAGAGAATGTACGAAGCCAGCCGAAGGGGTAACTATCCGCTAGTGCGTTCTTATTCGGGCACGAGAGAACTTCTGAAGTTCTCTCTCCTCTTCAAAGAGACTTTGAACAATGCCTGGGCTGCCATCCCGCTCACCTGGTACTCACGACTCGACGGAAGATCGGACCGAGAGCTTCTGGAGGCTATAAGGGAAAACCAGAGCGCGATAGCCTGGAACGCCGGCAAGGGAATTCCCGTCGAGATAAACGAGGCCCACCAGTGGGCTCTCAGATACTGCCACGACGCCATTGAGGTTACGATGGCGTATCTGGCCGCCCTGACAGCCAAAAGACTGGGAGTGAAGGTGTACGTGGCCCAGTACATGATGAACACGCCTCCCGGGATCTCGCCTTCGATGGATATCGCCAAGTCTCTTGCGAAAAAGGAAATGATCGAATCTTTGAAGAGTGAGAACTTCATTCCTGTAACGATGGTACGGCCCGGACTCATGTCCTTCCCGGCCGATCCCCACATGTCGATGGGCCAGCTGGTATCCTCCCTTTTCACGGCCTCTTATCTGCAACCGCAGATAGTACATGTGGTGGCCTATTGCGAAGCGACTAAAAGAGCCACGCCCGCGGAGATAATCGAAAGCGTGAAGATGGTGAAACAAGCCATGAGCGAGGCAAGAAAAGGTCTGCCTGATTTTTCGAAGGACGATAAGATTGAACGACACAAAGAGTTCTTGAAAAACGAATCTGCCACTATACTTGAAGCCATGGAGACCATAAAGATCTCCAGTTTGACTTCGCCCGAGACTATCTATGCGGCCATAAACGCTGGAATTCTGGACGCCCCAGGATTGAGAAAAATGTCGGTGGCCAAAGGTAGAACAATGACAGCGACCATAGACGGGGCTACCTTCGCGGTCGATGAAAACAACGAAGTGATCGACGAGAAAATCAGGTTGAGAAAACTGGGAATCCTCACGCTAGAATGAGCGAGAAAAGTGTTAGGGGCCATCCTTCGTCAGTCGTCCCGGAGCGTGAACCCGTCCTTATAGAGAGCGGTTCTTCGTTGTGGAGCTAGGAGCTTTGTTTTTTGTTCAAAAGAACAGTGAGCGGAAGAGCGAGAAGGGCCGGAGCGAGATCCCGTATAAGAACACTACGGGATGACAGTCTTACTCCCTTCCCGTCATTCTGAGCTTGACTCAGAATCACGGTTTCCTAAGGAGTGGATCCCGGGTCAGAGCCCGGGATGACAGTTGCCTCACGTCATGCCGGACCTGATCCGGCATCTCCGTCCTTCGAAAGAGCGAGAAGAGCGAGATCCCGTATGTAAAGAACGAGGTCCCGTTTAGGATCATAACGGGATGACACGGGATGACATGAGGGTGAGCGCTGCGAGATGACAGCCTTTTCTGGATCTAGATCCTAAGCTCTCCCTAGAGGGTTGAATGTTTTTCTGTAGCTTTCCAAAAGTCTGTTCAAGGCCTCCTCGACGGTGCTTCTGGGACAGGCGAGGTTGACCCTCATGAAACCGGCACCTTCCTCTCCGAAGACCGAACCGTCTTCGAAACCCACCCGAGCCTTTTTGTACAGAAAATCTTTTAGTTCTTCCACGGTCATCCCCAGTCCCCTGAAATCCAGCCAGGCCAGGTAAGTGCCTTCGAGTTCCGTCACCTTCACCGCTGGCAGATTCTTGCCGATGAATTCCCTCATATAATCGAAATTCCCCCTCAGATACGGCAGCAGTTGTTCCAGCCACTCTTCACCGTACCTGTAAGCCGCTTCGAATGCAACAATTCCGAAGGCGTTGGCCAGCCCTATCCCCACCGAAGAGAGTGCGTTGTTATATTCGTCGAGCATCCTTTTGTTTTCGGCAATTACGGAGGCTGTAGCCAGTCCTGCAAGGTTGAAAGTTTTGCTCGGAGCGACGCAGGTAATCGTCTGCATCGAAAACTCTTTCGAGATAGAGGCCAGGGGAATATGCTTGTATCCCTCGAAGACAAGATCTGAGTGTATTTCGTCGGAAACTATCTTTATATCGTGCTTAAGGCAGATCTCTCCCAGTCTTTCCAGTTCTTTTATTTTCCAGACCCTGCCCACCGGATTGTGGGGGTTGCTGAGTATGAAGAGCCTTGTCCTGGAGTCTATTCTTCTCTCAATATCATCGAAATCCATTTCGTAACGGCCTTCATCGCTTTTAAGAGGACTCACAAGAAGCTGTCGGCCAGTGTTCTTTATGGCACTGTAAAAGGGATAGTAAACCGGGCTGTTGACCAGAACGCTATCGCCTGGATGGGAAAAGGCCATTATGCTCAGATGAACGGCGGGAACCACTCCGGGAGCGTACGCCAGCCATTCCTTCTTTATCTTCCACCCATGCCTTTTTTTCATCCACTCGACAAGGGCCTCGTGGTAACTTTCCGGTTTAACTGTGTATCCAAAGACTCCATGATCGGCCCTCTTTTTGATTGCCTCCAGTATTGGTCCGGCCACTTCGAAATCCATGTCTGCCACCCACATAGGCAAAAGATCATTTGTGCCGAAAAACCAGTCCGCGTGGTCCCATTTAAGGCAGTTAGTACCCCTTCTTTCTATTTTCCTGTCGAAATCGTACTGCACAAGCACAACCTCCGTTTTTTATAATTCTTCAATTTTTGACTATTTTCAGAAAGCGATCAACGATCCTTTCATCGAATAATTTCCCTGAATTCTCTCGCAAATACTTCAACGCCTCTTTTTCGGGCCATGCATGCTTGTATCGCCTCTCAGAAGTCAGCGCGTCGTAAACATCCGCGACTGTGAAAATCCTTGCCGAAAGCGGAATCTCTTCACCTTTCAGTCCGCGGGGATAACCAGAACCGTCCCAGCGTTCGTGATGGCAGTAGGGTATATCCAGCGACGGCACCAGGTAGTCGATCTGTGAAAGGAGCTTACGGGCATATACTGTGTGCGATTTCATTATTTCCCACTCATTTTCATCCAGCGGACCTTTTTTGAACAGTATCTCATCCGGCACGGAAATCTTTCCGATATCGTGCAAAAGTGCACCCCTGTAAAAATTCTCGAGTTCTTCGCCGTTCAATCCCATCTCTCTGGCGAGGGCCATGGATAGTTCCGTCACTCTTCGCGAATGTCCCTCCATCTCTATGTCTCTCAAATCCATAGCCATCGCCAGACCTTCGAGCGTTTGATCGTAGGCGTGTTTGATCATCTTGTTGCTTGCTTTAAGGCTTTCTATCATGATAGCAATGTCTATTGCCAGCGATCCCTGTCCGGCGAGGGTGATCAAAAAGTCATGCCATTCGCTGTCGCGCTCCCTTTCTTCAACACTGAAGACCTCCAGTACCCCCAGGGTCTTGCCGCGCGTCTGAAGAGGAACGGCGTGGTATTCGGATATCTTCATCTCTTTTATCATTGCAAGTCTGGGACAGTTTGAACTTGGATCGGGGTGCAACGGCCCCGAATAAGACTCCCCAGTGAGTACGACCTTACCGGGAACGGTTCCTTCGAGCGGAAGATCGATGGGGAGGCTTTTGTCGGATAACAATCCCATTCCGTGAGTGAATCTCAACTTATTGTCCTCACTCAGCAAGTAAATATCTGCACCATCCACTTCCAGTCTGGATATGGACTTCTCAAGAAAGACGTCTAGCATCTTCTCGAGTTCTATGTTGTAACTGACCGCAAGATCTATCTCGTGAAGAGCCTGAATATCGTTCAATCTTTTAGTCGCGTTCCTCTCCGATTCTACGACTTTGGTTATATCGACTCCTGTGAGAACGAAATAATCGTTCTCTTCCTTCCAGGAGGCTAGAAAGCGCAACGACCAGCGGATATGAAGAGTCTTACCGGAAACAGTGCAGCCGCTTTCGAAAACCTGTTCGCTGTCTATATCCCGGATACTTTCTACGGCCGATCTCAAAACGCTCGCCGTCGAGGGATTTAAAAAAACATCGTATATGCTTTCCCCGACGATTTCTCTGCCGGAAGAGGCGAAAAGCTTTTCGAACTTCTCGTTGATTCTCGCGATCGTTCCCTTACCATCAATTACCGCTACATAGACCCCGGCGCTGTCGAGCACGGAATTGGAAAAATCCTTCTGTCTTGTAAGCAACACGTTAGCCTTTACTTTTCCACGGAATTCCCTGAAGATCATGAAATAAAAGAGAAGACCGCTTGAGACTACAAAGGCCCATCCTTTATAGGTCTGAACGGCTGAAAGAGAAGCCTTATCCGGAAAAAACGCGTTGACCAGCATATCCGAGAACAAAATCCACAATGCTCCAAATACAATATACGCGAGTACAACCTTAAAGGCCGGATTTTTCACAGCAACTTACCGCTAAGGACCTCGCTCTAAGGGTTAAGCGGTATGCCTCCCTTCCTAAAAATCGGATCTTTCCAGTTATAAAACATCTTGCCAGCTCTTCACGATTCGATAAAGGGTATTTCCATTCCGGTGTATATGCAATCGGGAATCTCTGGCTCCGGGTAGGTATTCTTTATCAACTCTTTGATCGCATCGAGATAGCCCTTTGCCGTTGCCGCCCAGGTGTATTTGTCAAGAACCCTGTTCATTGCTCTTTCCCTGAAGGACTTCCAAACATCCTGATCGCAGTTTATCAATCTTTTCAACCCGCGAGCAATATCCTGCGGATCGGCAGGATCGACCAACACCCCGTACTCGACTCCATTTTCGTTCAAGCTCTCGGATGGACCGCCATTCGATGTGGCAACTACCGGTAATCCGCAGGCCATGGCCTCGATCGATGCAAGACCGAAAGGTTCATACAGAGAAGTCAAAGCAAAGATCGATCTCAACTTGCCAGCGACTCTGTACAGGGCGGCCAGCTCGAGCTGGCTTTCGATGTTGAGAAAGAGAACCTTTTTCTCCACGCCGTTTCTTCTGACGATCTCGATAATCTCGGAAAGAACTGCTCTTTCGGGGTCATCTGTCTTTTCGTACTCATCGTACGGATTTTCCATGCCCCTCACGACTATCAGGAGGTTACTGGCTTCATTCAATGCTATATCTTTTGAAAAGGCCCTTACGAGGCCAGTGTGGTTTTTCTTGGGTTCCAGTCTGCTCGAGACGATTATCAGGGGCAGATTCTGTCTCGAAGGCTCCACAAAACCTTTCAAAGCTGAAGTTAGCTTCTCCTCGACACGTGCGTCCAGATCGGTAGTTTCCGACTTGAAGATCGAAGTGTTCACGCCGGGGGGCACGACTCTGAATTTGGAATCATCCCCAATATTGACGAAATCCCTGTAAAGCCTGTGGCTGTACTGCTGATAACGCTCCATTGAGGTGGAAACAAAGTTGACGGCCGAACACTTCATGGCAATTCTTTCGGCAGCTATCCGGTAAGAAAAATTGTATTTCTCTTCGAGACGGGCTCTATCTTCACCGGCCTGGAGAAGCTTTTCGAGCTTCTGTGCACCGAGCGAATGAGCGGTGAAAGAATAAGGGATACCTGTATCCTTGAAAAGCATCGCTCCGACCAGGCCGCCATCACCGTAATGGGCGGTTATAAAGCTGGGCATGGTTCTGTCCTGACGGTAGAAATCGATTATCCCCTTTCTAAACTGGTCCAGATATGGCCAGAGCTTTTCCTTTTTCAGGAAGCCTTCGGGCCCGAACGGGATTCTTATGATCCTCACATTTTCGACACCGGGATACGAATCCATATCGCCCGCGAACTCCGGCCAATCGGGGTCCGTTATTCTTCGAGTGATTATATCGCAGCTGATACCCAGTCCGGACATCGCGACGGCCAGTTCTTTGACATACACGAGCTGTCCACCAAAATCGGGATGGGTTGTCCAGTAACTGTCGCGCGAGTCGAAATTCCCCTGTGGATTGATAAATGCTACTCTCATGCTTCAACACCTCTCATAAATCGTCTTTAATTCCTCGATCGCAGGGAGTTGCGTGTCTTTTCCTTCGTGTTCTATTCTAAAGGCGGCACACATGTTTCCGTACCGGGCTGCCCCGAAGATATCTTTCCCATCAAGCAATCCCCTGTATAGGCCAGACCAAAAGGCATCTCCGGCACCTGTAGTATCGACGACCCTTCGAGCGCAGGGAGCGATCTCTTCGACCCTGAAACCGTTCGAGACGACCGAACCGCGCTTGCCGAGAGTCAGTATCACGTTTTTAGCCCCAAATCCGTGAAAGAGGTCTAAGTACTCTTTCGGTTGCATCTCACCGAAGATATGCCGCGCGTCGTCGTCTGAGGGCTTGACAATGTAAATATATCTCAACATCTCCTTGATGAAGGCAGGCCCGTCGTGTCCATACTCCCAGAGAACCTTCCGATAGTTGGGATCGAGCGAGATCTTTATCCCTTTTTCTGCAGCTTTCTTAACAATTGAGACGGTCGTCTCGCGGGCCGGTGAAAGGGAGAGTGGCCAGGAAGTGAGATGAAGAAACTGCACACCATCGAGAAACCGATCTATCTCCAAGGGAGGCTCCAGCATAAAATCCGCGTCGCGCAGGGCCAAAAATTGCGGAGTCGAGTCGGACCGCGATACTATCACGAACGAAGTGTGCCTCCTTCTATCAAGTTGAATGTATGAAACATCGATCCCCTTCTTCGAAAGAAGATCGATATAGGCACGGCCAAAGGGGTCGTCCCCGACTCTTGAAAGTATAGTGGAATCGACATCGAGATCGCGCAGATTGAAAACGAGGTTGCCCGGCGAGCCTGCAAAGAACCTGTTGAAGCTCTTCGCCCGTGAAAGATCGCTGACCTGTGTATCGGAGATAAAATCTATGAGTAGCTCACCGATCACCGCAACTCTTCCCAACGGAAAGCCCTCCCTTCCATGATTCAAGTTTATCATTATGGCCGACAAATACGTAAAGCCTTTGCAGTGACTCATCGGAGGCATATCATAGAAGACGGGTAATTGAAAGAGTAGATCGCTTTTAAGATGAGCCAAGAAAAAGGTTTGATGTTGCAGAACGCTATCCTTTTCCTTTTATAAGATCGACCTGTATCTGTAGAAGATTTTCCCGACGTATTCACACCTTTCCACATCGCCTCTAGAAGATAGCTTTTCAAAAAAAACTTCGGCCGAACCCGGACCGAACCGCGAGCGAAGAAGGCTTTCTATATCTTCTTGCGACATGGGGTGCCGCTTTATGATCTCGATAACGGTGCTCTCCGCATCACTTTCGCGCGATAGAAAATTGCTAACTGGCAGATTCTCGATGCTTGTAGCACCCAATAATTCACGCGCAAGTTTCAAAGTAGCGATATCCGGTATTTTGACGCCATCTTCGGCCGGTGGTCTTGCAGGAACATTTATATACACTCTCTCCGTTTTGACTCTGGAAATACGCTCCTTCAAAAGCATAAGAGACTCTTCGTCGTCGTTATAACCCTTTACGAGCATGACCTCTAGCCATAACTCTCCGTCGAACTTTCTGGAAAAATCCACCAGGCCTTCGTAAACCTCTTCATACTCGAGCTTTCCGAGCGGTCTGTTGATGCATCTGAAACTTTCCTGGTCGTAAGCGTCAAGTGTCGGCATCACGATATCGAAACCAGAGATCTCGTCCCTGAGGTCTTCGTCGAAGAGAAGCGATCCGTTGGTGATAAGCACGAGTGGTTTGAAAGTCAACTTCCTGATCGCTTCTGCCAGTTGATCAAGCGGTCTGTAAAGTGTGGGTTCGCCCTCGCCCACGACAGTTACAACGTCGAAACTCTCATCGCCCTTCTCGTTCACGAAATCCCTGACCTGGTTTATTATCTCCCCGGGAGGGTAGAAACTCGTGCGGGTGTTAGTCATGTTTGTCGTTCTTCCAAGCTGGCAATAAATACATGAATAATTGCAGGTCTTGAAGGGAATCGTTGACACGCCCAGCGACCTGCCCAATCTCCGCGAAGGCACAACACCGTACACGTGAGTCATGAAAGCAACCTCTCTTTACAACAAAAGACCCATAGATATTATATCACCACATATATATCCGAGACATATATTTGTAATCATATCTTTTACATTGAAAAAGAGAGCTTGTTGCATCTGTAAGGAAAGACTATAAGCGATTTTCCGGATGTTACTGCGGAAAAACTTTTAGTGGAGAATGGTTGTTTGTACGAACAAAATGTTTACTGGTTGGGTATGAACATTTTTCCAATTCTTCCTTTCTCGATGAATAACGACTATTTCTTAAGTCAAACATATAAGTCTAGATTGTAGAATTGAAGTGAATGGAGGTGGATTATGAAAAGATTGGCTTTAGCGACGCTGATAGTTTTTTTCTCCAGCATGGCGGCAGCCTTTTATGGTAGTTTTGGAGGAGAGAGGAGCGAAGAACTTCTCGATGTTATTAGAGTTTCCGATACGTTCATTGCTGTGGGCTTCTCCGAGCATTACGAAGAACCTTATATCGAGACGCTAGCGATTAAGCTTGACCTGGATGGAGGAGTTTTGTGGACAAAGGAGTTCGGTAGCATGGGCGATGACCTGGGGAGATGTGTTGTCGCGATAGACGATAACCATTATTTCTTGGTATCGCGAACCGAAAGCGCTGGAAATGCAAAACTCCTAATAGCTATGATTAACGGGGAAGGCGATCTCATATGGCAGAAGAACCATGGTAAGAACAGTGATTATTCTCCGTGGAGCGTCATTAACACCGGAGATGGCTTTGTCGTTGCAGGACAGTGCGCTACCGATAGGAATTACTTTCAGGCCAGTTTATTGAAAATTGAAACCTCCGGTAAAATCGTCTGGGAGAAGGATTTCGGCAAGAATGATTTCGACGCCGCGATCGATGTAATTCTGCTTTCAGATGGAAAATTGCTCGTTACGGGATATAGCTGGGTCGAAGATCATCAGTACCTCTGGCTTGCAAAACTGGATTCAACGGGAAGGCTTATCTGGCAAAAGCTTTTGGGCAAAAAGGATGGGTTGCATCTCGAAGGAAGGGGCCTTGCCGAAGTCGAGAACGGTTATTTGGTGGCCGGTGTTGCGAGCGATTTTTCGGGGTTGGCCTATATTGCTAAGGTTGATCCATCGGGAGAACTTCTCAACGAGGTCTTTCTAGACGATAAATTCCCCGCCGTTCTGGCGCTTGCAAAAGATAATGAAAGCTATGTTGCGCTACTTTCATTCGTAACCGTCGCTGAGGAAGGATTTGGACTGGTTCGAATCAACGAGGACGGAGAGATCATACAAGAGAAGGTTTTCAAGGTTGGATCTTTCGAGCCGCATTCGTTCGCCAGACTGGATTCGGGTAAATTTCTCGTGGTCGGAACGAGATCAAATGACTCAAAAGGTAGACAGGCTTACTGGACATCGGCAGAATTCTAAGATTACCGAAGAATCGCTGAAAGAGCTGCTATAAATACAGGGATAATTGCAGGTCTTGAAGGGAATCGTTGACACACCCAGCGACCTGCCCAATCTCCGCAAGGGCACAACACCGTATATATGAGTCATGAAGAGCACCCCCCTTTACGGTAAAAGCCACAAATATAATATCACCTGAGAAGGAAAGACCCAGATGCCTGATCAAGTCCGGCATGACGGGGAGGAGGAAGGACTGTCATCCCGTAATGCTCCTATACGGGATCTCATCTCGTCTGTCTCGCCCTCTCTCCTCTTCTCGTTCCCGCTCTTCACGCTCTTTCCAAGGACGGAGATGCCGGATCGGTGTCCGGCATGACGGAGAGGAGGAAGACTGTCATCCCGTAGTGATCTTATACGGGATCTCGCTCTTTTACTCTTCTCGTCCGTCTCTAAACAGAGGTAAGAGGTATGAGGCCAGAGGTAAGAAGATCAAAATCCCGCTCCTCTCGCCTCTCACCTCTACCCTCTCACCTCTGGTTCCACTCTCTCTAAGGACCAGGATGCCGGATCGTAGTCCGGCATGACGGGAAGGTACTGTCATCCCGTAGTGCTCCTATACGGGATCTCATCTCGTCTGTCTCGCCCTCTCTCCTCTTCTCGTTCTCTCGCTCTTCCGCTCTTTCGAAGGAGCGGAGATGCCGGATCAGGTCCGGCATGACGGAAAGGGAGGAAGGACGGTTCCAGTTAGGGTGGTATTTGTCCTCGCTTCAGATAGAATTGAATCGAGGTGATTGCGGTGGGCAGAATCGAGTTCTCGGAAAGGCTATTAAAAAAGGAAGAACGGATCGAGTTCAAAGGCAAAATTGGACTGGTTCTTTCGGGAGGCGGTGCCCGCGGGTCATATCAGATAGGTGTCTGGAAGGCTTTGAAGGATTCCAGGATCGAGATCGGGGGAGTTTACGGAACTTCGGTGGGCGCTTTGAACTCCGTCGCGATTTCCATGAACAAGTTTCGCGACACACGCGACCTGTGGCTGAAGATCAACATGGATAGAGTCGTCAAAGGAAGCTTCAGCAACAACCTTGTGGGAAAGATATTCGAAGCCTTGAAAGCCGGTGGTTTCGATGCTTCTCCACTCAGGGAAAGTTTCAACGCTTTATTGAACGAAGAAGCCGTTAGGAAGAGCAAGATCAATATGGGAATAGTCGTCTTCTCTCTTACGGATATGGAGCCAAAAGAGCTCTATATCGAGGATATTCCCTCCGGCCAGCTGGCCGATTACGTTCTTGCCAGCGCGAACCACCCTGTCTTCAGAAGGGAGACTATCAGGTCAGAGAAATTCATTGATGGCGGCGTTTACAGAAACATTCCGGTCAATATGGCAATCAACAAGGGCTTCAAGGAGATCATCGTAGTCGATCTTGGCCCCAAGAGGCTGCGGGATATGCTTTCGCTCTCTTCATTAGAGAGATCGGAGGAGATCACCCAGCTTGTGATTACGCCGACCGAGAACTACGGTGATGTGCTGGATTTCGACCCTGAGGTTTCGGCAAACTATATGCGCGAAGGTTATCTCGACTGTTTGAAAGCTCTTGGCCTTGTAAAGGGCGAAAAGTACTACATTCACGCTCCTGACGATGCTTTCGGTGCGGCTCTTTTGACCATGACAAAACCCAAGAAAGTGGAAATGCTGAAAGTTTTCGGTATAGAACCCTGGCAGACGGAATCGACCCATCACTTCTATTACGGTCAGTTGTTGCCTGTTCTGCAGGATTTCTTCAAATCAACGGTACCCCTAGATACTGTGATCGCCCTTCTGGAGAACATGGCGAAAATCGCAGGATTACCACAACTGACACTTTATTCGATTCCCTCGATGATGGCAGAAATAGCGGACTGCGATATCGACCTCTTCAAAGGTCACAGATATAACGATATAGATGTCGAAAGAATCGCGAGGCTCATCAAATTTGCTGTTGACAATTTTGTGCCGGAAAAACTGGAGGGAAGTCAGTACAGAGCTTTCAAAGAGGGGTTCGCAGAGCTTTTTCCCGAGCAAGAGTAGTGTTCGACTGTCTTTTCAAGGGTTGCGCGGTTCGTAAGACCGCATTTCGAAGGATCTTTTCAGCAATTCGATCGATTCTCGGGAATCCTTCAGTTCGCCGAGCGCGAGCATCTGAACGATTATGTTGCCTATCGCCGTACCCTCTGCCGGTCCGGCGGTGACGGGAAGACCCGTGAAATCGGCTATCAGCTGGCAGAGCAGTTGGTTCTTGACTCCCCCGCCCACTATGTGAAGCCCGTCGAGCCCGCCGGTAAACCTTTCCAGCTCTTTTCTTGTCAGCTCCGTCATTGCCGCTATGCCTTCCAGAGCCGTTCTTACTATTTCACCTCTGGTGGAAGGTATCGGACCATTTTCGGCGCACTCCTCAAGAATCGCCCTTTCCATGCTTGCCGGTCTCTTGAAACGTGGCGATTCAACGTCTATCTTTCCGGAGAATGGTCTTGCCTCCCCGGCCATACGCACAAGCGAGGGGTAGTCCAGCGACGGGTCTTTCGCTTTCCACTCTCTAAGAAGTTCCTGCACCAGCCAAAGCCCCGTGGCGTTTTTCAAAAGCCTGTATTTGCCTCCATAGCAGCCTTCGTTGGCGAAATTCAGTTCCAGCACTTCTCTGTCGCGGACCGGTGCGTCAAGCACCACGCCTTCAAGACACCAGGTCCCCGCGCTCACGAACATCGTTCTCCCGGAGAGGGGTATGGAAGCGACAGCCGAGGCGGTGTCGTGGGTGGCCGGGAGAACGACTTTCAAAGTGGTGCCGAGTTCTCTGGAAAGCGAGGGTGTAAGTCTTCCGACAACGGTGCCAGCCGGGACGATCGGGGTGAATATATCCGGCAGTGAAAAGAAGTCTATTATTTCTTCGCACCAATCTCCGACTGTGGGGTCGAAGATCTGGGTGGTTGTCGCGAAAGTGAATTCCGTTAGTTTCTCTCCACTCAAAAAGTAAGAGATCAAGGAGGAAATCGAAAGGAGAGAGTCGGCCTCTTTCAGAGCGCTATAACCTCTCCTTTTCATCGAAATGAGCTGAAAAAGCGTGTTGAAAGGTTGGAACTGCGTCGGAGATCTCTCAAAGAGCCAGTCCCTTCCGGCGAGTCCGATGGCGTACTCCATCGAATCATCGCCGAACATATCCCTATAATGTCGGGGATTGCCCAGAAGCTCTCCGGAGCCGTCCAGCAGACCGAAATCCACCCCCCATGCGTCCACGCCTACGCTCTGGAGCTCGACTCCGGAGTCGATTGCCTTGATGATGCTCTCCAGAGTGCTTTCATAGAGCGACAGGATGTTCCAGTGAGTCCGTCCGTTTACGGAAATCGGTCTGTTCGTAAAGCGCGAAACCTCTTCGATCGACAGTCTATCACCGTCGTATCTGCCGATGAAGGCTTTGCCACCAGAGGCACCGATATCGACAGCGAGAAAACCTTTCAAGCGGGATCACCTTCGATGGGACTGGAGAAATTCCCCGATCTCGTTCCCGGATGGCATGGCGTTTGCCGCTCCGTACCTGGTCGCTACGATCGCCGCGCCGGCGTTGGCGAATCTCAAGACCCCTCCGAGTGTTTCAAAGTCAAGGGCTTTGAACTGTTCATCTGTGAGCGAAAAGAGCCTTGATATGACGGCAGCCATGAATGAATCTCCACAACCGGTCGTCTCAGCCACTTCGACCTTGAATCCCTCCTCGCTTATGAACCGTCCCTGCCAAAAGGCCACGGCTCCTTTACTGCCGAGCGTGACCAGCACCAGCTCGTCACGACCGACCCCCAGGCTCTCAACCGCCTTTTCAACGCCGCCTTTTCCCGCTATGTATTCCAGATCCTCGTCGCTCAATTTCAGGATATCCACCCGGCGCATTATCTCCCTTAGCTTTCTTCTGAAGATATTATGATCGATAACCGCATTTTTTCTCACGTTCGGATCGAAAGAGGTTCTCACTCCAGCCTTTTTGAACCTCTCGAAAAGATCGATATAGGTAGAAGCCGATGGCTCATCCAGAAGGGCGATGGAACCGAAATGAAAAAACGAGAAACTCTCGGGTGAGAGGTCCTTCAACTCGTCTTTGCGCAGCGATATATCCGCGGCGTGGTCTCTGTAAAATCTGAACTCGGGCTTTCCTTCGCTGTCAAGTGCTGCGAAGGCTAGCGTGGTTTTGGTGCCGCTTTCTCTGACTATATAATCGGTCCTTATCCCAAGTTCATCCAGATATTCGATAAGAGACTCTCCGAACTCATCGCAACCGATCTTCGAAAGAAAGGCCGTGGGAACTCCGAGTTTCTGAAGACCTGCCGCTATATTGAAAGGTGCACCACCCGGTCTCTTTTCGAACAGGGTGGTGCCTCCCAGCCCCTGCATGCGGTCTCTTGAGATAAAATCGTAAACTATCTCTCCCGCACAGAGAACCGGTTTGGATTCTTGATTCATAGTTTGAAGTCTCCCTCGAATCTGTTCAAATCATCGGCAGGGAAGCTTCCCTTAATGTACTCTCCGGCGATATCCACGGGAAGAGTGAGGTCGTGAACACCCAGTGCCAGTAACAAGTTGGCGCTCTCTATATCCTTTATGCTGGCCGCTATTATGCGCGGGGCGTTGGAGTGCCATCCTCCGACTTCGAGCATCTCTTCGATTCTTTCCTCAGCGTCTATACCGGACTTTATCATTCTATCGTAGTAAACGGCGACGTACTCTACTTCCATGCTCAGTGCGGCATAGTACTGCTGAACGGTATAAACGGCGGTCGCACAGACCCCAACACCCATTTCGTTCAATTCGGGGACGATGGCCGAAGCCTTTTGGGGGTCCCAGGGAAGCTTTATGGTGAAGATTTCAGGGTCGAAGTCGCTCTTCTTGAGGAACTCTCTTACTTTCTGGATCCAGTTGCTGGAGAGTATACTTCCCTGCACGAAGTGTCTCTCGCCGGGAACTTTTGAAAGGAACTTCATGGTGTCCATCATTCCCCAGCCCGGTCTATCTCGTTTTATTATCGTCGGGTTTGTTGTTAAGCCGGCAAAGACCGGTTCCTTGACCAGTTGAACCGCTTTCTCGCATATTCCATCTATGTATATCATCTCAGTGTCTCCTCCCTTCCAGTTTACTCTCCGAGTATCTGGTAATCGATTCCCTTTATATCACAGAACTGTACGAGTTCTTCAACGTAATCTCCGTACACCCCGTGGATGTGGTTGCAGGGGTAGTACTTGAGAAATGTGTCCATATCAGTATCGAGTTTGACATAGGCATGAGGCCACTGGATCTGAACTTCCTCAGAGAGTTTCTTCTCCTGTGCGGCCGAAAGCTTGACAAACTCTCCGGGCACGATGGTCATCACATACTCTCCGTCCTGCCTGGCCAGCCTTGCCAGAGTCACCCTGCCCGGTGCGGCGAAATGCTTGACGGCAGCTCCTCCGGCGGGGAAGTAGAAATCTTCGGGATAGAACACCACGTTCTTCAGATTCTCTTCGGGATTGAGAGATCTGCCTGCGAAGTAAGTCGCGTGGGTGCCGGAATTACAGAGATCCAAAAGATTCTCCTCTTCGAAGTAGTGTCGAACGTCCGCGAAGAGGACCGGTTCCTGTGCGATGTGTTTGAATATCTCCATCGTGAGGGCTCCGTCCATATCGGTCTCGGTAGCCGCAACAATCGGGTCCTTCATACCGTGCCAGTCGTAAGGATCGTTCAGGAAGGCCTCGACAACGTCCATGGTCGCGTAATTGTTGGTCATCTCCGGCTGGCCTTTGAAGCCGACGAAGTCCAGTTCGTACTCTTTTATTATATCCACAGCCGCTTCGTACAGCGCGATCTGTTTCTCAAGTTTTTCCGGCGTCAGCTGCTTGCCGTCGTATTCGACAGTTGCGAGTTTCTCGAGCCACTTTCTGGCTTTCTTCGTGACCTCTTTAGAGACCTTTTCGGCCCTCACTACGAGCTCGTACTGGTCGATCTGTTCGACGTCAATTCCGAACTCTTTGAGCCATTGGTCACCGTTGGAGGAGGCAGTGTACATACCCATTGGGCGGCCGCCGAACATCCCGTACCTTTCGCCCTTCAACCTCGCCGCGGCCGATGCCGCCCTGACGAAGTGCATCACTTTTTCTATAACATCAGGGTCCTCGGGGTTTCCCCAGACTCTTTCGGGAGTTATTCCTACCTGCTCCAGAGCTCCTGCGGCAGCTAGAAGACCTACCATGCCTGGGTAGGCCGGGTTTATCTGACCGTACGCCAGATACGGACCGGGGGCGTACAGAGAGGCCATCACCGTCAGATGTGGCCAGCACCAGATGGCGTAGTTGAATATAGTCGCCTCGACTTCGGCCTTCATCATCTCTTTTCCGGCCTTCTTTGCAAGCGATGGCTTCCAGACTATCTCCGAAGCCACTACGACCTCTACCTCGCCCGTGGCTTCGAGCGCTCTCACCAACCGGTTCTGGAACTCTCTGTTCATATCGATGAGATCTCTGTGCACGAAATCTCTACCGTCGGAAAACGTAATAATCCCTACTCTTCTCTTCTTCATACTCCTCCTCCTTTTATGCCTTAAACAGTGGCGATCATCATAACCGTTTTACTATTTTCCTGCCGGAGAGGCCACAGAACCCCTTTCCAGTAGCTCGGCCTTCAACACGACCCTGGTCTGCTCCCCACGGTCCCCGTCTATCCTGCCGAGAAGTAATGTGGCGGCTATCTTGCCCATATCCACGACAGGCTGTCTGATAGTCGTCACCGGTGGATCTATGAGCTCATTCAGAGATGAATCGTCAAAGCCCATAAGGGAAAGATCGGCCGGTATATCCAGGCCGAGTTCACGGGCCGCCCTGACTACCGTCTCATTCAGGTACTGGTTGGTGGATATCACTGCCGTCGGTCTATCGGCAAGCGTCAATATCGACCTCAGCTTATCTAACGAGACGGAATAATTCACCATGTCCTCCAGAACCCACCTGTCGTCGGGATGTATTCCCAGAATTGCACAGGCCTTTTTGAATCCCGAGTACCTCTCTTCTATCGTATAGATACCTCTTTTATGAAGACAGAGCGCAATTCTTTCGTGGCCACGCTCTTTCAGATAGAAAACACCGTTCATTATCGCCTGCTCGTTGTCAAGGGTCACAGAGTCTATGTTGTTAATCTCTTCGATGAGCCTGTCGTAGAAGACCACGTGAATTCCAGATTTCATAGCCTTTTTGTAAAAGGTACCGTTATTGTTTCCCTCCCTATCCTGATAAGGAGAAGAGATGATGCCTTCCACTCCGTGTTCCATGAGCCACCTTATGTATATCTCTTCTTTTTTCGAATCCTCACCCGTGTTACAAACTATGAACTTGAATTCGCGTGGAAAGAGGACCGTTTCGACTCCACCCATGAACTCCAGGAAGAAGGGATTTCTAATATCGGAAACGATGAGACCGATAGTCTTGGTTTTTCTTGTTCTCAGGGACTTTGCGGATGAATTGGGGACATAATTCAACTGTGAAGCAACTTTGCGGATCCTTTCGCGGAGATCGCCACCGACGCCCGGTCCATTCGACAGAGCCCTCGACACGGTCGAAGGCGATATCCCGAGACTCTTTGCGATGTCTTTGATCGTAGTTTTTCCGGCCACAACAAACCTCCGCAAACGTTTGCGTACAATTGCATTATACAATCAACCTCCATGAAAAGCAAAGATCTTGATTGTACGGTCGGATTTCCAGCTGATAGCGACTCGTGGCCGGCAATTTCAGATATCAGCCCTGTAACCTAGGGCGAAGGAGATTCTCGAGACCACTTCCCTCAACAATTTTGAATATCGTTCAATGATCTCCTCACCCATTCTGAAGGCCGGACCGGAAATACTTATGGAGGCGACAACTTCTTTAGAAGAATCGAAAATCGGTGCACCTACGCAGACAACGCCATCTTCGTTTTCTCCGCTATCGATTGCCGTTCCCCTTGATCTGATATTCGCAAGTTCTTCTCTCAGAGCATCTTTGTCTATGATTGTTTTCGAAGTGCGACGAACCAGCTGCAGCAAATTCACCAGTCTTTCGCGTTCGCTTTCAGGGAGAAAGGCGAGAATCGCCTTTCCAACGGCAGTACAATAGAGCGGGGCCCGTTTTCCAATGAATAGCTTGGTGTGCAGAGACTTCACGCTTTCAAATCCTTCAATTGAAACGACTTCAGTTCCGTCGAGGATTCCCATATGAATCGTTTCACCGGTTTGCTGATGAAGCTCTTCCATCTCGGCGAACGCAACGTCTTTGAGTCTCATAGAGGATAGATATTGGCTGCCCAATTCGAACAGCCTTATCCCAATCCTGTAAGAAGATGTCGAGCGATCCTTCTCAAGGATATGCTCTTCGCACAGAGCCTCTGCGATTCTATAAACTGTCGCCTTTGGAAGGCCGCTTTTTTTTGTAAGGTCGTCAAGACTCAACCTGGATTCAGAAAGGTTGAATGAACTGATTATTTTTACTATTCTTTCGACACTCTGCATCTTCAATCCCCGTTTCTAAATTCAATTCAATGTGCGTACCCCAATAACCTTGGAAGCCACAGAACAAAATCCGACCAGTAAGTTATTATTACCAGTCCCATAACTTCGATGGGTATCCAGTATTTTAGCATCTCTTTAAAAACCTTCCCAACGGGCGTTTTGCTTATAGCACTTGTGATAAACCCGGTTTGCCCATAAGGGGGCGTGTCAAGCGCCAGCATCAAATTGAAGGTAGTTACTATTCCGAAGTGAACGGGGTCGATTCCCACAGCTTTGACGAGCGGGAAAACTATTGGTATCACTACCAGTTGTATGACGGATACGTCGAAGAACATTCCGAGAATGAAGAAGAGAACGTTCACGCTCAGCAGCAGAACCCAGGCGCTGGAAAGAAATCCCATATTGACAAATGCATTTGTTAGCAACGAAGGTATCTCCTCCCTCGCAAGCACATATTTCACAACGAAGGCTCCGGCAATCATAAAACTTATGGCGCCGATGTTATAAACGGTTCTGAGCATTATTTTTCTCAATTTTTTCAAACCAAGTGTACGATAAATAAATATACTGACTAGAATCGAATAGGCAACAAGAACGGCCGCTGATTCTGTCGGGGTGAAGATGCCGCCATAGATCCCCGCAAGCAAGATCACAGGCGCAAACAACGCCGGTAAAGATCTTAAGAAGCTCTTGGCAAGTATTTTCAAAGGATACCGCTTTCCCACCGGATAGTTTCTCTTCTTCGATAGATAAAAGACCATCCCGGCTTCCAGGAGACCTAGAAGAAGTCCCGGCATAACCCCGGCGATAAACAAGTATCCCAAAGAGGTGCCGGTGAGCATGGCGTAGATGACCATGGGAATGCTCGGTGGGATGAGAGGAGCGATCGTGGCAGATGCACAGGTTACGGCGCAAGAGAAAGGCCCGTCGTAACCGTCGTCCATCATGGCCTTGATCTCTATGGTTCCAAGACCCGAGACATCGGCAATTTCCGAACCGCTCATTCCAGCGAAGATTATGCTTGCCCCAATATTCGCGTATGCAAGACCCCCGCGCATACCTCCGAGAAGTTGCTTCAAGAAGCCGAATAACCTATCGGTTATCTCCGTATCGTTCATAATGTTCGCGGCGAAGATGAACATGGGAACTGCCAGGAGAACATCCTGCGCCCTCAGCTCAATAGCCATTATATCCAGAAAGATCCCCAGGTCCATACCAGAGGTAACGAAGTAAGCGAAACCTCCCATTATCATTCCAAACGCGATCGGATATCCGAGAGCGAAGGTTATACCGAATATTAAGAAGAACAGTATCAAACCCATGGTTCAACCTCCCTCGGTAAAGCTTTCCCGGAGAATAACTCTATGAAGCTTTTAACGATCCAGATCACGTTATGAATGAAAGTGAGGATCATGAATATTGGGAAACACATGAATAGATAAGTCCAGGGAATTCTTAAAACTTCGGACTTGATGATCTTATAGAAAAATACATCACCAAGTACGGGCGTCAGTGTCACTATCAACATTATGCAGAAAAATAGATCGAACAGTATCTGTAGAATCAACTGGGCCTTTCTGGGAAGTTTTAAGAATATTATATCGAACTTTATGTGCGCATCGAACTTCCTGGCGTAAGGCGCACCGAGAAATATAGTCCAGATGAAACTATACTGAGCTATCTCAAATAACTCAGGTGAAGGACTGCTGAATACATACCTAAGTATGACCTGAAAGAAGACGCTGAGGAAAAGTAATCCGAGAAACAGCACTCCACCCCACGATTCTATCAAATTCAGCAAGATTTGAACTATCTTGAAAAATACCGAAAAGAATTTCTTCATGGTAATCCCCCAACGACAGCAGCCTGGGTCCGGCCACAGGCCGGACCCAGGTGATTCTCATCAGAAACTAGTTCGTAGGATAAGATTGGATGGTTTCGTACATTCCTTTACCCCAAGCCTTATCGAATTTCTCCTGAGAATAATACTCCCTGGCAAATTTCATGAAGGCTTCTTTATCGGGCACAATTATCTCCATCTTGTAGTCGTCAACAAACTGCTTGAGCAGTCTAGACTCTTGCTCCAGTACGAGGTAGTTCATGTAGTATCGGGCAACTTCAAGCGCCTTAATAATATAAGTCTTATACTCAAAGGGAAGCGATTGCCAAAACTTTTCATTAATTACCGGGTTTATCATTCCTATTGAGTGATCGGTTAGAATTATGTACTTCGTAACCTCGACGAATAACGCCGATAAGTCGGTCGGGAGTGGATTGTCCTGCCCGTCTATCGTCCCAAGTTTCAACGCTAAATAGACCTCGCCGAAGCCCATAGGTGTCGGATTACTTCCAATAGCTTTACCCATGTCCATGAAAGCCTCGTTGTTTGGCATCCTTATCTTCATGCTTTTCAGATCTTCGGGCTTATAAACCGGGCCGGCCTTCGCGGTAGTGTTCAACTGTCTCATTCCGAGGTACCATGTATCAAGAACTCTCATTCCGGTCTTGGATGCCAGCTCTTCGAACCAGGCCTTTACCATTGGGCTGTTCATGACCGAGTACATGTGATCTAGGTCTTTGAAGATATAAGCCGCATTCAGTACGCCCATCTTCGGCATATTACCCAGATCGGCGAACCATGATGGAGCACCGTCGCCTGCCATTTCTAGGTCTCCCCTCATTACCGCCAGAAGCGATGTTTGCTGATCTCCAAGTTGACCCGAATGGAAGACTTTGACAACTATCTTTCCCCCGCTCAGGTTCTCGACAACCTCTGCAAACTTGTTCATGGCGAGGACCTGCGGTTGAGTCGGTGCGGCGACTGTGTTGAAACGAATGGTGTAAGTATCACTAGAGGCAAAGCAAACGCACACTACTAAAAAAATGAATGATGCAAAAAACCATTTTTTCATTGCCAAACCCCCTTTTGTTTTTAGTTTCTGTAGCTCAGGAAATCTTTCCGAATTTTCTCAGAGTATCTTTTAAAACAGCTACCTCGTCCTCTTCTATTTCCATGAGAGGTGGTCTAACTCTCGAGACATCCAGACCCGAGTGAAGCGCAAAGGCCTTCTTAACTGCGGGCAAAGGATTCGTCAGGCGTCTGTTTCTACCAAAGAATGCGCTGAACAATTCATAGAGTTGTTTAAAACTATTTGATGCTTTTATCGCATCGCCAGAAAGAAATTCCTCTATCATGCTTCTCATCATGTCGCCTATGACATGGGACCCACCGCTTATAACCCCGATTCCCCCCTGGCTCATCACGGAAAGAACCATTAGATCGTCTCCTGAATATATAGCCAACTTTCCTTTAGTCGCTTTCAGAAAGGCCGAAGTCTGCAATGGGTTGATTCCGGCTTCGTCCTTCACGGCTATGATGTTCTCAAATTCCGTAAGCTTCGCCAGAGTTGCAGGTTCGATATTTGAAGCCGTGAAAAGCGGAATGTTGTACACCATTATCGGCAGATCTGTAGATTTGCAAATTTGAGAGAAGTGATAGTATATTCCTTCCTGAGTGGGATGACAGTAATAGGGCACGACCACCATTGCCGCATCGTAGCCTAATCTGGCAGCTTCTTTGGTAAGCTCAACCGTTTCATGTGTATTTGCCGTTCCCGTCCCCGCAATCAATGGAATCCTGTTACCGACTTCTTCTTTTACCTCGGCAAAAAGCCTGACTTTTTCTTCAAAGCTCATCGTGTAAAACTCACCGTTTGTTCCCGCTATAACAAGTGAATCGCAGTATTTCCTATCGATCAAATAGCTAGCTATTCTTCTCGTTTTTTCATAATCGATGGAATAGTCTTTTGCGAAAGCCGTGCTCATTGGTATAAGGATTCTTCCAAACTTTCCCACAACATCCATGAATATTCCTCCTATATATTTCATTCACTGGAACAACATTTCTTTTAATGAAATTATACTCATTCACTAAAAGAAAACTGAGACCGATGAGGTTCGAATACGAACGATTTAGAGTTACAACGGTCAAAAGAAAGGCGTGGTTCTCGAATTCCTGTCCATTAATTGTCTGTACTCATTGTTTATCAGGATCGTATATACGAAATTGTAGAAAACTAGTTCAGTCAAGATCTGGCCCAGGATTATCTAAAATGAAATTGAAAAAGAAAAGGTAGGACCCAGAGGTCCTACCTTTCATGCCCGGATTGCCATAAAGTGTCAGGAAGATCGAATCATCGAACCCGATCAGTATTGAAGAACTCGAGGTAGTTTTTTGGCCTGCTCCACCCACTTTATGATCTGCTTTTTGGCCGGAAGAGCCTCAACCAGTTTCTCCTTTTCGTTAACCTCGATCATCTTCAAATAAAGGTTCTCGGGGTTTCGCTTCGACAATTCCGGTACGGTATCGACTCCCACGGCTTCCAGAAGTTTGGAATACTTGCCGCCTACCCCGCGAATTCTGATCAAGTCGGCATGATTGGACCAGGTAAGAATCTTCTCTTCAGGAATCCCGGTTTTCTTTGCGAGTTCTGTCCGGGCTTTTTTTGTTGCACAGGCTTCTAGAAGAGATTCTACTGAAACTATGCCAATCGCTTTCAACTTATTCTCGATTGCGGGTTCGATTCCCCTAATTATACCCAGTTTTGTCACAGACTCTCCTCCTCTCTTAAAACGTATTGAACATAGACAGATACGGATTTTGTTAGTTGATCAGCCGCTTGCTATTTGCACTGAAATTATTTCTTCTTGAACATCTTCCCGAACAGGTTCCCCACATCGTCGATAATGTTTCCATCTTTGTTGCCGTCAAGAAAGCCGGCCGCCACTCCCATCATTCCGCTGTTTCCCTTACTGGCAATGTTAGACAACAGACCGGTTATTCCAGAAGCGTCAAGGTTCTCTTTCTTCTTTTCCTGCCCGAGAAAACCCATCAGAAGCGGAGCAAGCTGAGACATTAGGCCGGCAACCTGATTCGTTTTCAAGCCGGTCTCTTTCGCAAGACTTTTCTCAACCTGTTTTTCCTTGCCGGAAAATATGTGACTGAGCATTTTTAAACCGTCATCTTTATTTACTCCGTTCAGAAAACCGGTAATATCGCTGACATTGTCATCCTTGTGTTGGTCCAAAGCCTTAGCCAGTGATGCGGCACCTTCAGGAGTGGAGGAGTTTTTTAGCAGCCCCTGAAGAAGTGTCGGCAATCCGATCTCTGCAAGCCTTTGCACCTTTTCAGGGCTTACACCAACAGACTCGCCTAATTTCGCTGCCGTACTTTTTTCGCTTAGCTGCTTGGAAAGCGTATCGAAAAGGCTCATCTTTTTCCCCCCCTTTTAAAAATAAGTAACATCAAACTTATTATACTTCTTAATTCAAAATTGCCACAGCTAATGAGAGAGACTCAAAAAACCGAGATTTAAATCTTACGGCAATCGACGCTTGACGCGTTATTAAGAGCGTAATAGCGTTAAGAACAGTCCCTCGTAGTTCTTCGATCGTTTCAGACCTCTTACCCTACCCCGTACAGCTAATCTATTATTGAGAGAAGGCAAGACGGACGATATGCGAGGATTCTTGTCTTCTGGTGAACGAAGCGAACTACTAATGCACTCCTTTTCGTTTTCTGGTTAAGGACCACGTAACAAAGAGAATCACATCTGATCGCTGCCTGATCGTGCCGATGCCCTGAATCAATCTTCTTTTTGTGGCAGATGGCGCGACCATGGACTGGCTTACATACGCCTCACTCAAAGGTAAGTGGGCTAATTTGTCAAAGGTCACTATATAGAGAGTTGGTAATTTCTACACCTTTTGACATGTAATTTGACAAGACGAAGAAGAAATTGCTGAATGAATTCTGGTGCAGTTCAATACTTAAATATTGACTGACAAGGTTTTGAAGTCTGTTGTCCAAGATTTTATTATCAAAATAACAAGGGCCCTTTTGGGCCCTTGATTTGAGTTAGTAGGGGTTTTTAGCAGTTACAGCTGTGCCGCTTTTCCGAATCCTCTGCCTAGTCCCGGTCCCTTTATACCAGAGGCGCCATGCCTGTAGCCTGTTCCGTCCTGCGCATTCTTTAGTTCTCTTACACCGTCGTTCGGGCAGTTGTCGTTGATTCCGTCGCCATCAGCATCCACGAAGTTTTCACAGGTTGGCTCCTGGACTCTCTGCATCGCTTTCGTTCCGTAACCTACTGCCAGCGTCATTCCAGCAATTAGAAGAACCGCTATTGCAATCAACACTATCTTTTTCATTTCTTACACCTCCGTATGATTTTTAGTACATTCCCAGTCTACGGCGCGCTTCTTAGAGTCAGCTTAACAGCCGCTTAGAGATTGCTTAGAGATTTGAAGAGCCTTTATTGCGATTAGAGAGATAACGAGAAGAACGAGATCCCGTATAATACCACCGCGGGATGACAGTACCCTCACGTCATTCTGGCATGTTCCTAGCCAGAATCACGTTCTTCCTCCCTTCACGTCATGCCGGACTCACTTGATGTCATTCTGAGCTTGACTCAGAATCACGGTTTTCTAAGGAGTGGATCCCGTATAGGATCACTACGGGATGACAGTACGGAACCACAACGGGATGGCGGTTATTTAGGTGTGGTGTCTCTTATTCAGGATTTTTAAGGGGCATTACTATCTTTGTGAGGTGCTGGCTTTCTGGAAATTCTGGACCGTTATAATAATGCTCATAAACTACTCCGGTGGGAATGAATCCGTTCTTTATTATCCATTCGGCCATCTCGCTGTACACCGATTCCATCTGGGCATAAGGACCCATAAAGATAGAGAAGACGTTCAACCCTTCAGGAATCGACCCTTGAACGATGTCGCCCCTTCCGGGAAGTTTCGATGAGACGGGAAAACCTATCTCGACATCGAGATTTTGCGTATCCATGTTGTGATAGGCAACGAATGGGATATCTGCCGGAAATTCTCCCAGTTCGCCGAGATAAGCCGCGATCTCTCCGTAGCTCTTTCCTATCAGTTCGGGTAGATTTTGAACGCTCGTCGTTGCACGTACTACAAGCGTTGACTGTTCGCTCCGTTTCAGTATTCCGATCGTAGATACCCTTGGCATTTTTGTCCCCCTTTGCACCTCGTTTTGAAGTGCCCTTTGTAGTATCTATTTCTCGAATCTCTAAGCTGTTCGATTATATGCGGCAACTACATTCAGAATACTACATTTCTCTGGAATTTCCACAGACCCAAAGATCGAGCGCCGTTCAGTATTTCGGGTATATCACCACGTCGCTTTTGAGAAAGTCCCAGGCTGGATTGTTTCTTGAACGCTGAAGCTGCCTCGATATCTTCCCAATGGACTATCCTTTTCTAAAATCTAGTTTTCGCATATACTCTTTGTCAACCATCATGAGCATCTCCTTATCCCCGCTTTCTTTTTGTGTGTGCTTAAAGAATAGCAGGGTAAGTGGTACTCGGGGTGGTCCATTTTTTCGATTATCGTTCTTCTATGTAGTCCACTTTCAGTTTACCGTTACACACCCAAATGCCTCATAATTTCAACTTACAATACCTAGTATTACAGCGTCAGATATAGCTAGATATAACTAGACGATTTTAGCTAAGTTAGATTGGCTTTCATAGATAATAATCGAGTGAGAATAGATTTTCATAATTCTTATCGATCATATATAATCATGAATATACTAAAAATATAATCATTTATGACTTTATATGACTAGGAAAGATTTCTATGCTCACAGATGAAAGAAAACTGAAGATAGTTGATTTCTTAAAGAGGCACCAGGCAGCAACTACCGAAGAACTTGTAAATCACTTCGCCGTATCTGGTAGCACCATCAGGCGAGATCTAGATTCACTTGCGAAGATGAAGCTTATAGTTCGAACTCACAACGGTGCAATGATACTGGCTCCGAACGTTGATAGAAGTTTCGCAGTTTCGTACAACATAATGAAAGACGAGAAACGACAGATAGCAAAAGCTGCAGCGAAACTTATAAATGAGAAAGATTTTGTGGCAATCAGTGGCGGTTCAACTGCTTACTATCTTGCTGAACAGCTAATAAGCTCGCCCATTGGAGACCTAACAATACTCACAAACTCTATTAATATTATGACGTTGATATTAGAGAGTAACAAATCATTCGATTTGATCGTGGCGGGTGGAGTGCCTATGAAGGGCTCTTATGAATGCGTCGGGGAGATAACTCTGAGCACAATCAGGCGTTTTAACATAGATAAGTTCTTTATGGGCGTCAACGGAATATCAATCGAAGGGGGAATTTCCTTTAACAATCAAGAAGAAGCGGCTGTTGCTAGAGAAATCTGTAACCGGTCAAGTAAGGTTATAGTGATTGCCGATAGCACGAAATTTGGGATCACAAAGAGAATAAAGGTAATGGACATTGAAGATGTGGACATTTTCGTTACCGACAAGCTTGATAAGAAGCGAAAGGAGGAATTTGAAAAGGTAATCCGCACATTAATAACTAATTAAGCTCCAAATCCTTTAGAGGAGGTTTAGTATGAAGAGAACGATTCTGGTTATGATGATTATGGTTCTGGTATCTGTTTTTGCGTTTGCAGTATCTCTTGAAAACAAGCTGATCATCTACACCTGCCATGGTGAAGAAATGCCCGGGGCCTTCAAGCAGTACTTTGAAGAGGCTTATCCCGGTGTAACCGTTGAGTTTTTGGCGATGGGTGCTCAAGACATGTATGACCGCGTCAAAGCCGAACGCAGCAATCCCCAGGCGGATATTCTATGGGGTGGACCGACAAATATCTTCCTGCTTGAAAAGCAAGATGGACTACTCGAGAAGTATGTTCCATCTTTTGACAGATCTGTTCCTAAAGAGTATAAAGACGTCGATGGGTTTTTCTACGGTCAATTTCTTACACCTCCAGCGATAGTCTATAACACTGAAACTCTTGCCGAAAAGGATGTGCCTCAAGACTGGGACGACTTACTAGATCCAAAGTACAAGGGTCAAATAACGATACGCTACCCTCTAGCTTCGGGAACGATGAGAACGGTTTACTCTGCGATGATATGGAGGTACTACAAAGTCGATGGCAATCCCCAGAGAGGTTACGAATGGCTTAAAAAGCTCGATGCAAACACCAAAGATTACACTTCACACTCTTCGGTAATGTTCACGAACCTTGTCAGGGGACTTGCCAAGATAAGCATATGGAACTTCTCGGATGCAATGCTACAGAAAACTCTGAATGGATATCCATTCGGTGTTGTACTCCCCAAAAGTGGAACTCCTGTAATAGTAGACAATATAGCTATTGTAAAGAACGCCAAGCACCCTGAAGCTGCAAAGGCTTTTGTCGAATTCGTCGGGACGAAACAGTCATCAGTGATGATGGCACACCAGTATTTCAGAATACCTGTAAGAACCGATGTCGATAAGGCGGTTCTTCCTTCATGGATGAAGGTCGAGATAGTGCCCATGGACATTGATTGGGTGGCTTTTGCTGAACTCTCCCCAATGTGGATGGAGTACTGGGACGAGAACATAAAGGGAAGAGGCAACTGATGTATTTTGGCCGGGTACCTTGAGTACCCGGCATATTTATAATCAATGTTGGAGGGAGAGCAATGGCCAAAGTCACTTTTAAAAACGTCTCGAAGAGATTTGAAAAAGTTATCGCCGTCGATAATGTGAACTTCCACATAAACGACGGTGAGTTTTTCACTCTTCTGGGCCCTTCCGGTTGCGGTAAGACGACTACTCTTAGAATGGTTGCAGGTTTCTACTACCCAAGTGATGGGAAAGTCTTCTTCAACGATAGGGATGTTACTTATCTTGTTCCCGAAGCTAGGAATACGGGAATGGTTTTTCAGAACTACGCTTTGTTTCCTCATATGACAGTGTACGAGAACATAGCGTACGGGCTTCAAGTAAGAAAAATTAAAGGGAAGATTATGAAAGATAAGATATATGATGTTCTGAATCTAGTTCAGATGAACGGTTACGAAAACAGGAAGATCGCTCAGCTCTCGGGTGGACAACAGCAGCGCGTTGCACTTGCAAGAGCTTTGGTGATAAGACCCGATATTCTTCTGCTGGATGAACCTCTCTCCAATTTGGACACAAAACTGAGGAAAACCACTTCTGAAGAGCTCAGAAAGCTTCAGAAACAACTCGGTATAACTGCAATATACGTAACTCATGATCAGGAAGAAGCCTTCTCCGTTTCAGATAGAGTCGCTGTCTTGAACCTTGGCAAAATTCATCAGATTGATTCTCCAACGAGGATATTCAATTACCCCGAGGATAGATTCGTAGCAGAATTTCTCGGCAATGTCAACCTATTCGAGGCCACAGTATCAACTATAGACAGCGAAAATATAACTCTGTCTGTTCCATTCTCTGAAAGAGCCATCGTTGCTAGCAGAGCGAGACAGCGACAGGATTGGACTTTCGCCATTTCGGAGAAAGTTGACGTGATGATCCACACAAACCAGTTGCAGCTGGTGAAGAAATCCGAAGGGACTAATCACATTACCGGACGACTGCTTATGAAAATGTTCAATGGGTTGATCTGGAATTTTGACGTTGAAACGGTTAATGTGCAATGGCGAGTCTCTCAATTCAACTATGCAACCGTGAACTACTCTGATTTCGTAACCGGTCGAGAGGCTTCTCTATACCTTCCTCCAAGGGAGATTTATCTAATCAAGCGGAGGGAAGGGGTATGAAGCTTCTTTCAAGAGAGAGATTTCGCTACTGGACCGCACTGCCGCTTTTCGCAGTGCTTGTAGGTTATATTCTTTATCCGCTGATCCGTGTTTTTATTGAAAGTCTTACAGACAGATCGGGAAATCTGTCGCTTGCCAACTACATAGCCTTCTTCGACCCACAGCGTCCATCAAACATGGAAGCTCTACTTACAAGTCTTGGGCTTGCCTTTGCTTCTGTTCTGGTAGCGGCTCTGGTAGGAGTTCCTCTTGCTTTCCTTCTAACTAAGTATCGCTTCCCTGGAAGCAGGATATTGTCAAGTCTCGTGATTATTCCGATGGTCTTTCCTCCTCTTATTAGCGTTTTGGCCTATATATTCCTTTACGGCGAAGCTGGTTTTATACCTCGCGGCCTGCAGAATCTGTTTGGCTTGAGCAGCCCACCATTCTACATAAAGGGAATCGGAGGCATTCTAGTCATACATGCATATACAATGTTCATCTACTTTTATATGCTAACCTCTTCAGCTTTGAAAAAGATCGATTCATCAATAGATGAAGCTGCCAGAAATCTCGGAGGTAAGTTCTGGTTCAGATTCCGAAAGATAACCTTTCCCCTCATCACACCGGGTCTGGTAGGAGCTTCCTTGCTAGTCTTCATGATAGCAATGGCCTCATTCAGTGCGCCGTTTCTACTTGGCGGCAGAAATAGATTTCTCAGTCTGCAAATATACATTTCTAAACTCAACGGGAACATGGAAATGGCCGCAACGCAATCAACGATACTGGCCTTAATATGTTTTATCTTCCTTTTATTTATTAGATATGTTTCTCAAAAAAGAGACTATAAGATGGTTTCAAAAGGTGTAAGCAATGCCACTTCAGATATTAAGAGCAGGTTAGGAAAGTGGGGAGCAATGACAATATCTATCTTGATTCTAATTATGTTGAGTCTTCCCCAGGTGACTCTCCTTATAATTTCGCTTGTACCAATTGGCACATGGACGCACCAGACTTTTCCTCCGAAATACTCTTTTATCAACTACATTGAGATCTTCAGTAATCCGAGATTCTTCAATTCTATAAAGAATAGCCTTATAATGTCTTCGATAGCCACTCTTGTTGCAGTAATTATCGGCAGTCTCGTAGCATATTTCCTTTCGAAGAAAGATTTTAAGTCTCGCTGGGCAATGGAAATTCTTGCCATGCTTCCCTGGGCCCTTCCGGGAACCATCATCGCAATCAACCTCATAATAACATTTAACAGACCCACCTTCCTTACCGGTGGTCAAATCCTTGTAGGCACATATTTCATCTTGCCTATTGCATATATGATAAGGAACATACCTCTTCTGGTAAGGTCGACGTTTGCAGTTTTTGAACAGCTCGACGAATCTCTCGAAGAGGCCGGAAGAAATCTTGGAGGGAACTGGTTCTATGTGTTTAGAAGGGTGATTTTCCCAAACATTCTACCCGGAATAATCTCCGGGGCGTTGCTAACTCTTGTGGCAAATATTGGAGAATTCACCTCTTCGGTAATGCTCTATACTTACCATAACAAACCGATGTCGATGGAAATTCTCGACCAGATGCAGAGATTCAACTTTGGTGCTGCAGCAGCACTCGGAATTCTTCAAGTAGTACTGATGGCAGCTGTAATGCTTATTACAAACAGGTACCTCGGAAACAAGCGAGGTGCGGTGGTCTACTTCTAGGGAGGCTATGGATGCCCTATAACGGTTTTAGAATACTCGATTTTCACGCTCACTTTCCTACAAACTCTGGAGAGAGGCTTAATGCTTCGCTCGAGGATGAGTATCTCGATAGATTCGACAGCGAAAAACTGAAACACCTTTCAGCGCTTGGTTATGCTACTGAAAAAAAGAGGTGGGCGGCCTGGAACATGCAACCTCCTTTCAAGGAGAGGCTTGAGGATACCGAGATTATGAAATTGTGGGATGAGGACAGAAAAAATAAGAACATTGATGAAATAGTCTTTGTTACTGGGGGTGGAAATGAGAACCTCTCGGCACTTGTAAGCGCATACGAGAATTTCTCCGGTTTTGCCCATCATAGTCCTGAAGAAAAGGATGCTCCACTCAAGCTCGAAAAAGCAATAAAGGATTTTGGTCTGAAGGGATACAAGATTCTCGCTCCCACAGTTGGGATACCTCTTAACGATAGACGCTTCTTCTCTTTGTGGCAGAAGGCCGAAGAACTAAAGATTCCAGTTCTTATTCACTTTGGCATCTTCGGAGGCGGGGCTGGCTACGCAGGAAGGCTGAACTGCAATCCTCTAATTCTAGAGGATGTTGCGAAAGGTTTTCCTTATTTGAATTTCGTTATTCCTCACTTTGGAGCTGGATATATGAGGGAACTTCTTTTGCTTGGATGGAGCTGCCCTAACATCTATACGGATACATCAGGCTCCAATCAGTGGATCAAATGGTTACCCTACGAAATGGACAAAAAAACTGTTCTCCGTAGGTTTATAGAAACTTTCGGTACGAGAAGGGTAATATTCGGCACTGACTCCTCATTCCTTCCGAGAGGTTTCATAATCGATTATCTCAAAGAATGGATGATTATCGCGAATGAATTAAATTTGAAAGATGGCGATATTGCAGATATATTCTACAACAACGGCCATCGTCTCATATATGGTGGTGAGTAGGCTTGAAGATATCTATAATCGGTGCCGGAAGTATAATATTCACCAGAAAACTCATCAAAGACTTGCTTTCTTACCCTGATCTGCGTAATGTAAAGATCTCTCTAATGGATATAGACAGCGAAAGGCTTGATATCACCGGAAAGATCGTTGAAGAGCTAATTATAGAAGCTGGAAGTAACACTAGGATTGTCAAGACAAACGATCTGGAAAGCGCTGTCGAGAAATCGGATTTTGTAATCAACACTGTACAGATTGGTGGTCAGGCCGCCACAGAGATTGACTTCGACATCCCCGAAAAGTACGGCCTCAAACAGACTATAGCCGATACACACGGTGTCGGTGGTATCTTTAGATTCTTGAGAACAGTTCCTTTCTTGAGAAAACTGGTAAGCGTAGTAGAGAGAAAGGCACCGGGAGCTCTATTGATAAACTTCACGAACCCTATGTCTATGTGTATGTGGTATATAAAGTCTATCAGCGACCAGCCGGCAATTGGATTGTGTCATTCAGTGCCACATACAGTGCGGCAGATAGCTGGATACATTGGCCTTGATAGCCGCGATATCAACTTCTCAATTGCAGGTATTAATCACATGGCCTGGGTTTTAGAACTCTCAGACGGAGGAAGAGACCTGTATCCATTATTAAGAGAAGCAATGGAGAATCCGGCAATCTCCGCTATGGATCCAGTCCGTTTCGATATAATGAAGAGATTCTCATACTTCGTTACGGAATCATCCGAGCACATGTCCGAATATGTGCCGTTCTACATAAAGAATCCTGCGGAAATCGACAGGTTGAATATTCCCATTCGCGAATACTTGAAACGCCTTGAGAGACATGCAAAAGCCTACGAAATCTACAAAGATGTGTATATAAAGGGATTGACTTATAGAAAAAGTGAGGGGGAAATCCTTTACCCGCAATACTTCGGCGCAGAGAGTAGCGCCGAAGAGGCGACAAAGGAATATGCTATTGAGATAATCGACTCGCTTGTGAATTCCCACACACGCGAAGTTTACGCAATTGTAGAGAACAGAGGAGCTATCGAGAATCTTCCCTTTACTGCACAGGTCGAAGTTCCATGTATCGTCAACGGGAATGGGATAAGACCCGTCTGCATTGGAGCGCTTCCCACTCAGCTAGCAGCCCTGAATATGTCACAGATTCAGGTACAGCAACTTGCTGTTAAGGGCGCGCTGGAAGGATCGAAAGATTGCATAAAGTATGCGCTGATGCTTGACCCCCTGGCATCTTCCATACTGACAACAAAAGAGATTTCCGATATGACAGAAGAGCTGTTCCAGGCGCATGCTGTCTATCTTGACGAAATTTTTAATTTAAGGGCAATGAAAGGGGATTATAGCATTGATAACAAAAAAGGAAATTCTTGAACAACCGCAGAAACATAAAATTGTTGCAGCGAGATACAGTGATCTCGCCAGGCCTTTAATAGATCTAATAAATCATACTAACCCTAAATCTATCGACTTTGTCGGATGTGGGACTTCTTATTTTCTCGCCATGGGCTGCTCAATGCAACTTGAAAGGCTCTCACGGGGGAAAATTAGATCGTCTTTCTATAGTGGTTCGGAGATAATGCTAGGTCTGAAACGTCCGGCGAAAAATAGTCTGCTGGTTGGGCTATCCAGATCAGGTTCATCTTCGGAGACTATATTGGCTCTACAAAAAGGTCGTTCAATAGGAAACACAACCGCTTCGATAACATGCGAACCGGGAAGCGAGATGCGAGGAGTATCAGATATCTCCGTTGAACTTGATTTTATCAATGAAGAGGCCATAGTGATGACGAAGTCCTTCACGTCTATGGCCTTTTTCGTGAGTGCTCTTGCTCGGGAGTTATTCGTTCCAGAACATCTGGATGATTATCTTCTGGCAATTCCAGAGTCTTCAAGTATCACTCTTGAAAACTCCCGGAAACTCATTAATGGTTACTACATCTTCGATATAAACCATTTTGTTTTTCTGGGTTACGAAGAGTATTTTGCGGCTTCAATGGAAGGACTGATAAAAGTGACAGAATCATCTCTTATAGAGGCCGACTGCTACCAAACACTCGAATATAGACATGGTCCGAAATCGAAGGTAAGACGCGAAACACTGGCGGTAATCTCCGTGAACCCTCTGGCGACCAACGAAGAATTGTCTGTGGCAAAAGAGATAGATCTTCTTGGCGGAAAATCAATCATAATCTCCGGCGAACATATGCCTGAATTTGATCAGATAAACACGTTCTACCATGGAAAGGATTTTGGTGATTGGTTTCTCAGAGTAATACCCCTCCAGTTGTTAGGCATAGAGAAGGCCCTGGCTAAAAAGCTTGATCCAGATAACCCAAAAAATCTGACAAAGGTTGTAAGACTATAATGGAATATTTTCTAGGTGTAGATGGCGGGGGTACCCACACAAGGTCGCTAGTTGTTTCGGAAGACCTATCGGTAATCGGCAGTGGTCTTGCTGGTCCGGCAGATATCCTAAGTATGGGCAAGGATAGTGTCCGTAATAACCTAGTGCATGCGATTGAAGCTTCTCTTGCTAGTGTAAACATAAGCATCGAACAGATAGTGAGCTCATGTTTCGGTATGCCAACTTACTTGGACGGTGTTGGTACGGACGAAGCTATTAACTCTCTTATAAAAAAGGTATTCCCTGGACTTACTGTAATTGTGAACGATGTTCAACTCGCACTTGAAGCCTCATTCCCGATGAAAAGTGGTGCGATAATGCTCAGCGGCACAGGTGCCATGCTCATGTTTAGGAACGCATCCAATGAGATTCATAGAATAGATGGTTGGGGAGAACTAGCTGGTGATATGGGAAGCGGTTACTATATAGGCCTCAAAGCACTGCAAACAGCATTCAAACAATTTGATGGAAGGATCAAAAACAAGAAACTTTTAGAAGCAATCATGAGAGAAATTGGTGTTTTTGATATAAGAGAGGTAATAAATCATAGCTTTAACGGTTCAAGAAAACTCGTGGCAAGCCTTTCAAAAATTGTGTGTTCTGTTGCCAATGAAGAAGATGCTATCTCAAAGGCGCTTCTGGAAGATGCTACCAACGAACTTCTGATTACTATTTTTGCAGTTAAGGATCTCACAGATTCTCTGCCAATTGAAATTGCCCTCTCTGGTGGCGTCTTTAAGTGTTCTTATCTAAGAGAAAGAGTTGAGAAAACAATTCTGGCAGATAAAGATCTGAAACTTGTGAATTCGGAGTTTGACAACATATGGGGAGCAATCTTCCTCGCAATAAGCAATGTAAAAGATCGGAGATTTTTGCAAGATTTCATCGATAAACTCAGGAGTTTATCAGCACATCATAAATAGAGTTGAACTCGAATACCCAAGAAAATACATTTGAATTCAGTGGGAGAAAAGCCTTACGAAAAGGTAGAAAAAAACAACTGGGAATAATGCTCATTCTTCCGCTTATGTATAACCTGATAATTATGAATCTTAGTTCACGTAATATCTGACGATGAAAGACGTGTAAATCATAAAAATACCACGCTTGATCTATTACACCATATCTAGTAAACAAATCAGCACAATTGAGGTAATCCAGAATAGAATCGTTGAGCACGAACTTCGAGAAGGCAAGAGTAACAACCGTTAGAAATAGTGCCGTTATTCTGGGCAAGAGATCATCTCTGCCACCTTTTCTGGGAGTTTCCACTCTGAACACCTCTTTCATTTTCTGAAAGATCCTCTCTATCTTCCATCGCTTTGAATATGTCTGTTAGTGATTCTCTCCCAACATCTGAATATCCCTTTTTGCCTGAGAATATTCAAATGTTAGTCCACAATTTCTCCCAATGCTTTTTTCACATTTTCTACCGGTGTTTTTCTTATTTTACTGTTGATGTCGACACCTCGTTTTGAAGTGCCCTTTGTAGTATCTATTTCTCGAATCTCTAAGCTGTTCGATTATATGCGGCAACTACATTCAGAATACTACATTTCTCTGGAATTTCCACAGACCCAAAGATCGAGCGCCGTTCAGTATTTCGGGTATATCACCACGTCGCTTTTGAGAAAGTCCCAGGCTGGATTGTTTCGAAAGTCGAAGGAGAATCCCCTGAAATTAACCGTCAGCTTCTCGAGTTCTACGCGGTTTTTTACTACCATCTTGTCGGTATATATGAAAACCCTGATTTCTGAGTCGCCTGCAACGCTAATAGTCTCGGTAATTTCAAAGCCTTCATTCAGAAGTACGAGGATCGAGACCTTCATTTCACTTATGGTTATGTCGAATGAGCCAAAGGTGATCGCACGGTCCGTGTTGTTTCTGATGTTCATCACGAAAACGGGATAACTTCCGTCGGCCACGACGAACCGGTCTCGATACATAGATCTAGAGCGATCGTGCTGGGCGGCCGAACCATCCGTGTTCATCATCCAGCAAAAGAACTCTTCGTCCACCGGATGGCAAATGGCGGTCACGGTTACATCTTTCCGATACAGATAGGCGCCCTGTCCGATGATGTCGAAAGCATGAACCGCACTGGCCAGAGACTGCGGATACAACGCCATTAAAGAACTTATGAACGAGATCTGAAAAAGCAAGACGGGTATCCGGTTTCGTGATCTTTCTAGTTGTCCTCCCATGAGAATATGATACACCGATCCGCAATATTTAGCTTATGAAACGATATTCGCCAATTAAAGTTATTTATGTTCTTCCATCGCTCATATACTCTCGATAACTCATCTAAAGTTCCGATTTCATAACTTTATAATTACCAATGATCCTGTCGGTCGTTGTTGTGATAGTATGATTAGCAAAGTTGGGCAAATTCTTCAGGATTTTCCACATCATTTCTACCAAGGGGAGGTGCTCTATGAGAAAGTTATTTGTGTTCCTGCTACTTTCTACCTGTTTCTTCGCGGCTTTCGCGCTCGCGGCTCAAACACTGGTGGTCGCCTATATGGGCGATCCTATATGGTTCAATCCGTGCGCCAAAACCGACGACTACGGCGCGGCTATTAACAGAAACATCTTCGATCAGCTAGTTGCACAGGATGTCAATTATGATCTGGTTCCCCAGCTGGCGACCAGTTGGGAAGTCTCCGAAGACGGTAAGGAATACACGTTCTATCTGAGAAAAGGTGTGAAGTGGCATGACGGGGAACCCTTCACTTCCAGAGACGTTAAGTACACGCTCGAATCTATCGTGACAAATAAGGGTTCGGCTTACAACAACGTGGCGATGATCACGGAAGTTGTCTGTCCAGATGATTACACCGCCGTGGTCAAGTTGCAGGATCCATACGCTCCGTTTATTCCCTTCCTTGCATGGTACGGAACGCAGATAATGCCGGCCCACCTGTACGAAGGAACTGACTGGAACGACAATCCGGCCAACCAGAAACCGGTGGGCACGGGACCATTCAAATTCGTCGAGTGGGTCAAGGGAGACCATGTGACTCTCACCAAGAACGAAGAGTACTGGGGTGAGGGACCGTATGTAGATAGGCTGATCTTCAAGATCATTCCCGATCCAAACACCGCTCTGCAGGCTTTCCTGAATGGCGAAGCCGATATCGACCAGAACAGGCCTGGCTTCAATACACTTTCGATCCTCAAGATGAATCCCGAGGTCAACGTTGTGATCAATCCCTCTCCGAGTAGATACTATCTCGGATTCAACCTCACCGATCCAGCAAGACCGACGACCAACCTCAAGGTCAGGCAGGCTATCTCCTGCGCGATAAACAAACAGGCCATCGTCGATAAGGTTCTCGGCGGTTTTGGAGGGATCGGCGAATATTTCTACACTCCGGCCATTCCATGGGCTGTCGATACTAATGTTAAGGCGGCCCTTTACGACCCGGCCAAAGCCGACAAACTGCTGGACGAGGCGGGTTACACAAGGGGCAACGACGGCTGGAGGTTCGCGCTCGATCTTCTCTACTTCCAGGGCGCCGATTGGACTGACATGGCCGCCGTTATCAAGGAGAACCTTGAAAAAGTCGGTATAAAGGTCAACCTGGGCGAATACGAGATCGCCACATGGATCGAGAAGGTTCTGAACGCGCACAACTACGATATCGCCCTTCTCAACGGTTTCCAGGGCCCCGATCCGGCGAACCTCACAATGAGGGTGGCGACCGGCGGCAGTCTAAACATAATGGGCTATTCGAACGAAGTCGTCGATTGGAACCTCAAGGAAGCGGCCAAGGTCTCTGATATCGAGCTGAGGAAGCCTTACTATTACGCGGCCCAAGCGCAGCTGGCGGCAGATGCTCCCTTCGTTCCACTGGCCGAAGTTTCATACATTTACATCTTCAAGACTTACGTCGAAGGAATGGATATAGAGAATCCGGGAAAGATAGGTACCGGAAGTTACGCGTTGACCAAGCTCAATTTCTAGCAGGCTGAACTTTCAGGGGCGGTCTTTCCGCAGCCCGGACGGATCGCCCCGCCTGTTTTTTTTCTGGAGGTGTTACTTTGTCTTCCTTTGCGAGATATATCATAAGGAGAAGTCTCAGTATTGTTCCCATGGTTCTCCTTATCATTGCTTTGAATTTCTTCATTATCCACCTGGCCCCGGGCAACCCGGCGCAGCTCATCTCCGGTCTCGAACAACCCTCCGTAGAAGTGGTGAAGGCTCTCGAGGAGCAATACGGTCTGGACAAGCCGCTTGTGCTTCAGCTGGGTCTGTATTACAAGAATATCTTCCAGGGAAACCTCGGTTATTCCTTCATATACGGCACCAGCGTGAACGGACTGATCGCGGAGAGGATCGGCGCCACGATTCTACTCACGGTTTCGGCGGCAGTGATAGCCTTCGCTCTCGGAACGCTGATAGCGGTCCTGGTGGGTCGAAGAAAGACCAGGATACTTGACTCGATCTTCTCCGTTCTTTCCTACGTTTTTTATGCCATGCCCTCCTTCTGGCTGGCGCTCGTTATGATACTCCTCTTTTCTTCGACCTTCAAATTGTTTCCGACTTCGGGGATGTTCAACGTCAGGGCCAGTTACGAAGGCTGGGCCAAGATATGGGACATTCTGCACCACCTTTTTCTTCCCTGCCTGACTCTGGCTCTGATCCAGATTCCAGTTTTCTTCAGGGTTACCAGGTCCTCTATAGACCAGGTCAATCAGGACGAGTACATAACGACGTTTACCGCTATCGGCCTTCCTCGGAAAAAGATATACAGGAAGTACGTTCTCAAGAACGCCATATTACCGGGGATCACTATCTTCGGCTTGACCCTCGGATATTCAATAGCAGGCGCGGCGCTCGTGGAGATCGTCTTCGCATGGCCCGGAATGGGCAGATTGATGCTGGATGCGGTCTTCAGAAGGGATTATAATCTGCTGCTTGGTATCTATTTCGTGATGGCCGTCTGTATCTGTGTGGCCATACTTCTCACCGATGTGGTTTACGCGTTTGTAGATCCCAGAATAAGGTATCAGTAGAGGGGTTTTGTTATGATAGTCGAAAATCAAATCTCGTTGAGCAAAAGAGAGAATAAATCACTTAAATACGCGAGGAGTTACTTCTCCAGCGTCAAGGGGACAATAGGGTTCTCGCTGTTGCTTATCTTTGTCTTCATGGCGATCTTTGCGCCGTTGATCGCGCCTTACAGCCCCGACGAGATGACAGACGACGTTCTCAAACCGCCGTCAGCCAAACATCTCTTCGGAACCGACCACCTGGGAAGAGATATTTACAGCCGGGTCGTCTTCGGCTCGAGGATCTCGCTTTCAGTAGGCTTCGTAGCGGCCGGCCTTTCGGCCGTGATCGGTGTTTTGATCGGCTCTTTCTCGGGCTTTTACGGAGGAATCACCGACGATATAGTGAGCAAGATAGTGGATACTTTTCTGATGATCCCATCCTTCTTTTTGATTCTGATCATCGTCTCGATCTTCGGAAGCAACATACTCTACATAATGTTCGTGATAGGACTGACCACCTGGCCGGGAAATGCCAGGCTCATGAGGGCTCAGGCGCTCTCGATAAGGGAGCGGACCTTCATCATGGTGGCCAGATCGACCGGTGAGTCCAGGATCAGGATACTGTTCGGTCACGTTATCCCGAACGGCGTTTTTCCTGTGATAGCCAATTCGGCTCTCCAGATGGGCGGAGCCATACTGACCGAGGCCTCGTTGAGTTTTCTCGGTCTGGGAGATCCGAACCTCACCAGCTGGGGAAAGTTGATCTTTCAGGGAAGGCCGTACATGACTTTTGCGCCCTGGATGATAATCATTCCGGGTATCTTCGTCGTCCTCGCCGTTCTGGCTTTCTCTTTCATAGGAGATGGCCTCCAGTTCACGTTCAATCCCAAAAACAGGAAGGGTGAATAATATGCCTTTGCTTCAGATGAAGAACGTGAATATAAATTACAGACTGAAGAACAGACAGGTGAGGGCCGTGCGCGACTTCACGCTGGATATAAACGAGGGAGACATAGTAGGGGTGATAGGCGAATCGGGATCTGGAAAGAGCACGCTCGCACACGGCCTGATGCGTATTCTCCCGGGAAATGGTTACTTGGAGGCTTCGACGATTACTCTTAACGGCAAGGATATACTGAACATCTCCGATAGCGAGTTCAGGAAATTGCGCTGGGTGGAGATGTCCATCGTCTTCCAGAAAGCCATGAGTGCCCTCAGCCCGGTACACAAGATATTCGGCCAGATGTACGATGCCATTCTCGCCCATAAACCCGAGACGGGAAAAGAAGAGGCGATCAAGAAGCTGGAGAAGCTACTGGCGGTGGTCAACCTGCCCCGCAAGGCGCTCGATATGTATCCCCACGAACTGAGCGGGGGAATGATGCAGAGGGTGATGATATCTCTGGGCCTTATATTCAACCCGAAATTGGTGATTCTGGACGAGGTGACCACTGCGCTGGATGTTATAACCCAGGGTCAACTTTTGGATGAAATCAAGAGACTGGTCAAAGAGTTCGGCCTGACGGTCATGATGATCACACACGATATAGGAGTTGTGAACGAGCTCTGCACGAAGATAGCGATTCTTTACGCCGGCGAGCTCCTCGAATACGGCGACGTGAAGGATGTCATCTTCAAGCCTCTCAACCCCTACACAAAGGCGCTTGTAGAGTCCCACCCCGATCTCAATCCGCATGGCGGCGGACTGAGGGGTATTCCCGGCACACTCCCCGATCTATCGAACCCGCCGGAGGGGTGTATCTTCTACGACAGGTGCACCTGCAGATTGGATCGTTGTAGAGAAGAAAAGCCGGGGTTGAGGGATTTCAACAACAGAAAAGTGAAGTGTTTTAAGGCCGGTGAGTTCAATGGATAAAGATATTCTACAGGTCAAAGATCTTGTCAAGTACTTCCCTGTTAGAAAGTTCGGGAAGAAGCAGTATGTTAAGGCCGTCGACGGTTTGAACTTCTCGATAAAAGACGGCGAGATATTCGGCGTTCTCGGCGAGAGCGGTTGTGGAAAGACGACGCTCGGGCGCGTGATCAACAGACTGGAACACGAGCAGAGCGGGACGATCGAGTTCATGGGCGGGACGATATCCGGCAAAGAATACAGGAAGGATCGCCACTTCAGAAGAAGGATGCAGATGATATTTCAGAACCCATACGACTCTTTCGATCCACGGGTGATAATATACAGAAGCATGGACCTGCCCATGAAGATAAACGCGGTCGAGTCCGACGGCAGGAAGAGGCTGGAGAGGATAATCGAGACGATGAACCACGCCAAACTGACACCGGCCGAAAGTCTCCTCACCAGATACCCGCACGAGTTAAGCGGTGGCCAGCTCCAGAGGATATCCATAATACGCTCGATGCTCCTCAATCCGAAGTTCATAATCGCCGACGAGTGCGTCTCGATGCTCGACGTTTCTGTGAGGGCCGGCGTTTTGAATTTGCTTCTAACGATTCAAAAAGAGCTGAAATCTTCGATGCTCTTTATCACGCACGATATCTCCGTTGCAACGTACCTATGTCAGAGGATCATGGTCCTCTACGCCGGAAAGATAATGGAGATAGCCTCGAGCGACGATATTCTCAAAAACCCCCTTCACCCCTACTCGAAGGCGCTCGTGTCTTACTCGCCGACCATAAGCAAAGAAGAGAAGATGAGATACACCATAACCGGGGAGGTGGTGACTCCGATCGATCCGCCCCCGGGCTGCAGATTCGCCTCCAGATGTCCTATCGCCAAGGAGGAGTGCACCGAAAGAGAGCCTGAACTGAGATATATTGCTAAGGATAGACAGGTCGCATGTCATTTCGTATGAATGGAGGTCATTATGGACGCTATCAAGGAAGTAATCAAGAACGTACCGGAGTACACTTTCTTCAAGACGGTCGATGAGCTGAACGAATCCAGTAGGGAACTGGCCGAAAAGCACCCAGAAATCGCCAGTTTCTACCAGATCGGGAACTCGATGGCCGGCGATCCCATCTACTGTTTGAAGATCGGAAAAGGCTCGAAGGCGATACTCATGTATGGCTTTCCCCACCCTAACGAACCGATTGGCAGCATGGTGCTGGATTATCTCTCCTGGCAGCTGGCGGAAAACGAGGCTTTCAGGAATAAGTTCGAGGATGTCAGCTGGTACATAGTCAAGGCCGCCGACAACGACGGGGCGAAGCTGAATGAAGGCTGGTTCAAGGGTCCATACACGCCGCTCAACTACGCGCTGAACTTTTACAGGCCAGCCGGTTACCAGCAGGTGGAGTGGACCTTCCCCATCAAATACAAGACGCTCGATAACAACGATCCGATTCCCGAAACGAAGGCACTCATGAAGATCATAGAAGAAGTGAAACCGATCTTTATATACAGCCTGCACAACGCCGGTTTCGGAGGGGTTTACAACTACATCTCCGAGGACGCCCCGATTCTCTACCCGATATTCGAAAAGGCCTACACCGATCTGGACATCCCCGCGGCCCTCGGGGAACCCGAGATGCCCTACGCGGTCAAATTCGCCGATGCCGTTTACAAAATGCCGACGACCGTTGACACTTATGAATTCTACGCCGCTAACTCCGATAAGGATCCGGCCGAGATCATTGGCAAATCCGGAACCTGCAGTTACGATTACGGGAGACTCTTTAACGAGAAGGTCTTCGAGCTTGTCTGCGAAGTCCCCTATTACTACAACCCGAAGATAGAAGACCTATCTTTGACAGAGTTCGTGAGGCGTGACCTAGTTCTGGCAAATCTGGAGGATATGAAGTCTAATTATCAGAAGATCAAAGATATCTATTTCCCACTGAAGGAGAAGATAACCATAGAATCTCCCCTGAAAACGGCCCTCGATCATTTCATCGAATCGGCCGACAAACACCTGCCCGTGCAAGAAAACTGGGCAAAGACTGCCAAAGAGCTGGACGCAAAAGCGACTGTGGCCGAAGCCTTCGATAACGGGCCAGTCTCGAAGACTTACAAGATGCTGATGTGGGGTATGTTGAGAAGAATTTTGCTCCTCAACTTCGAAAAGACTGGCGAGCGTGAATTGAAAGAGGCCGCGGAAAAAGTGTACAAACAGATGAAGGAGATGAGCGACGCTCTGGAAGGCGAGCTCGACTATGTGGTGATACCAATAAAAAAGCTAGTGCAGATCCAGCTTATGAGCGGACTTTACGCGGCATTGTACGCCATCGAGAAGAATTCGTAGTAGAAGCTGTGCTTATTTTCTGATTCCCGCTCCATTTTCTGTGGCGGACCCGATAACCGGGTCCGCTTTTTTGTTAGAATTCTATGATGATATAATTGTCTTGCTCAGATTAAGTTCAACTTCATCAACAGGCAGGAGGTGCGAGATGCTAAAGAAGTTCGTTTTGATCTGTGTGCTTGTTGTTCTCTCCGCAATGGTATTCGCGGGAATAATAGGCCACGTGAAGGAAGTGGACAAGTACGGAAACGTGCACACGGATATACCGGTGGAAGCTGTCGTTTATGCGGCCATAGAAGCCGGCGATATGGTCTCGATCAGGATCGGGGAGACCACCATTGTAGTCCCGTTCGTCACCACCTACGGCGATGTGGACAGGGGAAGCGCGCTTGCTAGATACTCCGGCGATCACGTCCTTCTAGCCATCAATTACGGAAACTTCGCCCAGACTTACGGCCTTGAAGTCGGCGAAATGATTAGAATGGCCCTGGTTGAAAAGGGCGCCTACAAGGAAGAGCTCGAGATACGCCACCTGGTGAGGACGGATCTGCGGAGCGATTACGCGAGCGACGAGGTTTTCGCCAACTTCAGGGAGGTCACGATAGGAAATATAGCCCCCCACAGACTCTACAGGTGTTCCCATCCATCCATCGACGATCCCAGAGCACCCTACGCGGCGGCCCTTGTGGAGGCCGCTGGCATAAAGACCGTGATCAACCTCTCCGACTCCGACGAAGAGCTGGCGGCCAATTATGCCTATTCACAGTATTACAGATCGATCGGCGAGGCGGGGAATTTGATTAACCTGAACATGGGAGTCGATCTACTCAGCGACGAATTTTCCCAGAAGCTCAAGACGGGCCTGCTTTTCATGATCGAGAAGGAACCGCCATACCTGGTGCACTGCGTTGAGGGCAAGGACAGGGCCGGGATGGTTGCAGCCCTTCTTGGGGCGATAATGGACGCGAAGACCGGCGAGATATACGCCGATTACGTCAAATCTTACGAGAACTACTACAAGGTCGCGCCCGGAACGCTTGCCTACGAAGCTGTTGAGGGGATCATAGCCGATATATTCATCGCGATGAACGACGGTAATCCTGTCGATGACTCCAACATCAAAGAGGTCGCGCTTAACTATCTGAAGACTAGAGTCGGACTGAGCGATACCCAGATAGCCGCTCTGCAGGCCAAGTTGAAGTAATACAAAACCCTTGAATTATCGAAGGCGGCCCACCGGGCCGCCTTTTTCTGTTGTATAATTGGCCTGATTTTAACCTGTTTGTCGGGAGGTTTCTATGTGGCATGGGTTGAATGGGCTGGAGCTCTCTTTGATGAACTGGCTGGTTTCGCCGATCGAGGGAGCTTTTATGGACTTGTTGATGTCTTTCTTTCTCTTCCTGGCCAGAGGCTCGCTGGTCTGGATTCTTCTGACCGTTCTTCTATTCTTCGATAAGAGATACAGAAGAACCGGCTATCTGACTTCGGCCGGTCTGGCGATTGCGCTTTTACTGAGCTTCGTAATCTTGAAACCGATTCTCGCCAGAACCAGGCCCTTCCTCCTGCTGGAAGGGTACAGCCTTATATTCCCTATGCCCGAGACATATTCCTTTCCTTCCTCGCAGGTCACGGTCGCCTTCGCTTATGTGGTGATGACCTGGAAGAGCGTGAAGTCGCTGAGAATACCGGTTCTCACGATCGCTTCGCTCGTTTCGCTTTCCAAGATATACGTGTACTTCAACTACTTCTCCGATGTGGTCGCGGGAGTCTTTCTGGGCGTTTTCTGCGGCTGGTTTGCCGTGAAACTCTTCGAAAAGTACACCGTGGTGAGACCGGAGCTTCCCGAGAGGTGAGATATGAGCTTGAAGAGACTCCTCTACGGTAGCATCGTACCACGGGGTTGGCTCTTTGAAGAGGCAACGCGAAACTTGAAGGGCCTGGTCGGAGAACTCGACGATCTTGTTCCGGGAATAATCAGGGACGACGAGATCTATGGCCGCAACAGATTGACCGGTGCTGTGAAATCGAAAGATCTCGGGACCGTGGCCCAGGATCAGGAGTGGGAGGTACAGTACCTCTGGTGGAACAGTGAGTCGCAATCCAACTGGCTGGACGGACTGATAAGACACGCCTACCTGGTCGGAAATGACATATACATAGAGAAGGCGAAGAAGTATTTGTACAGGGTTCTTATGGCGCAGGACGACGACGGGTACATTGGTATCTACGCCAGAGACCTCAGATTCGACTTCAAAGGAGAGAACGGCGAACTCTGGGCCCAGGCGACCTTCCTTCGCGCCGCTCTGGGTTATTATGAACTCACCGGAGAACGTGAAGTACTCGAGAGAGTGATGAGAGCTTTCGATCTTACGATGAAGGTCTATTCGGAGAGAAACCCCTTCGACCTCGAGAAGGCTTACGCCGGCGCCAGTCACGGACTGGCCTTTACCGACGTCTGTTACGGACTCTTCGGATTGATAGGGGATGAGAAGTACCTCCATTTTGCCGGCCGGCTGGTCGATTTCTACAACCGGGCCCGGCTTTCGGAGGAAGACATAAGGGAGGACAACCTCCTAGATTACGATTACAGATTCAAAGGGCACGGCGTTCACACCTACGAAGGTTTGAGGTCTTTGATCATAGCCAACATGCCAGACGGACGGTACAACCGCGCAATAGAAGCGTATCTTCACAGATTGAACTTCATCACGACTCCTTCTGGTGCTCCGATAGGCGATGAATGGATCTGGGGAAGAAGCGCCGATGCCACGGAGACGGGGTACGAATTCTGCTCGATCCAGGAGCTACTCCACAGCTATCTCACTCTTCTCGAAGCGACGGGCGATCTCCGCTGGGCCGACAGGGCCGAATGGCTTTACTACAACGCGGCACATGGGGCCGTGAATCCCTGCAAAAGCCAGATAGCTTACTGCAAGAGCGACAATTCGTACGCAATGAACGGTCATGCCGGCGGAAGGGGAAGTGAGAACGATCTGCGCTACAAATACTCTCCCGCTCATCAGGATGTAGCCGTCTGTTGTGCGCCGAACGCCGGCAGGGTACTTCCCTATTTCACCGGTTCGATGTACATGAAGAGTAGTCACGGCCTTCTAGTGACGCTCTACGGACCATCGAGAGTCGAGACGTCGGTCGATGGAATCGCCGTCACCCTTGAACAGATCACATCCTACCCCTTCGACTTGAACATCGAACTTCGCGTAACCGCCGCCGTGCGAAGCGACTTTAAGATCCTTCTCAAAAAACCTTTCTGGGCCGAAAGGATGAAAGTTGAAGCCGTCGGTGCAAAGATCGAAGATTACGTTGATTCGATAGCGGTTTCGAAAGATTGGAAACAGGACAGAATACTCATTGAGTTCACAGGCAGAATAAACGAGCGTCTCGATCTTAAGGGCGAAGTCTATTATTCTTACGGACCACTCCTTTACGCGATGGAAATCGAATCGATAGAAAAGACCGGACGCCTTTATGGCAAGGGCTTTGAAGACAGCCTCTTCCTGCCGAGAGACCGCTCCTGCCTTGAACTTTGCGCAACGGAAAAGACACTCGAAAGCCTTACCGTATCAAGCGATAAACATTCCGGGGACTTCACAGATCCGCCCCTGGTGAGCGGAAAGTTTCTGGATAGAAGATCCGGCGAAGAAAAGACTGTATCCTTGAAACCAATAGGCTCGACGATACTAAGAAAGACAACCTTCAAAAAGTGTACATTTCTGTGACTCTTGAAGAGCCGTCCTTCGAAAGAGAGGGAGAAGAGAGAGAAAAAAAGAGAGAAAAAGAGAGAGATTGAAGATATGTGAGAATTCTCGCCTTCTAGTGAGCGGAGCGATCTCTCGACGCTCTTTCTTTAGTGTTTTGTCAACGCGCAACCCACCACTCACCATGTTCCTCTTACTATCATCTGAATTCATGATTTTTCTAGATACGGACTCGTTTAATGATGATATTACGCAATATCCCTCCCCCATTCTTCCAGACCGTCTCCCAAGGGCCGTAATAGCCGGATGAAATTTACATCCATGATGCTACAATGATAGTAGTAATGGCTATTACTACTAAGTGATTTTGACTGGTGGTGGCTTATGAACGAGCTGAAGATACTGAGGGAATTGGGTTTCTCGCTCAACGAGGCTAAATGTTATATTGCACTCCACAAGAGCAGCCCAATGACCGGTTACGAGGTCGCTAAAAAGGCCAAGATAACCCGGACCATGGTCTATGACATCTTGCAGAGGCTGGAGAGAAAGGGCAGCATCAATGTGATAGAGGGTAACCCGAAGTTGTACTCGGCCGTGAGCTACAAAAAACTTATCGCCTCTCTCAGGAAGGATTACACGGAAAAGCTCGACGATCTCGAGAGTTCCCTGGAAAAGATCACTCGCGAGGTGGATGCCGACAACTATATACTGAACCTCTCCAACCACGCCGAGATGCTCAACCTCATCGCGAACGCCATCAAAGAGGCGAAACGGGAGATCTATCTCTCGCTCTGGGATTCAGAGGCCGCACTCTTCGAAAACGAGCTTAGAGAGGCCAACGGGAGGGGTGTGAAGATATATATTTTCTCCTTCTGCAAGATGCCCTTCGATTTCGGCGTCCAGTTCACCTACAAGATGAAAAACGCGAACATGAACTTTCCAAGGCGCAGGATAATAGCCGTGTTTGACAGAGAATTCATGGTTATGGGCGAGGGGAATTCCAACATAAACGAGATAGGTATAACCACGCGCAATATCATGCTTATGGAGATGTCTATCGACCAGATGCTTCTGGATATTATACTTCTCTCCACCTTGAGGAAGGGAGGGTACATCTGGGACGGGATCGATGTCGGGGAGTACTACGACAACGTCCAGAAATTTTTCAAATCAATAGAGTTGCCGGTCGATCTGCCTTTGAGGGTAGATGAGTGATAAGGAGTGAATACAGTGTTTAGGGAATTGGATCATTATAAACCCGATATCGACAAAACGATAGCGATGATGGGAAAGACTTATGAAGACGCGCTTAGCCACAGCGGAGGCAACGTCACGATAAGGGCCCTCCCCGGGTGCGACGTGGAGCATTATTCCAGGCTCGATCTCACCCGCTACAATTACAGGGACGATATCGGCCTGTACGCGCGCGACCTTTGCGGTCTTATGAGCGAATCATTCGAGAAACGCAGAGCCGTCGATGACAACATGATACCTTCGGTTTCACCGGTTCTGGGGATCGGAGATTATTCGGCCTTCGTATGCGGGGACATAGAGTTTCACAAAGATACGAGCTGGTCAAAACCGGTACTGGGAGAGATAAAGGATTTCCGGAGGCTGCCCGAGATCGGAACTTCCTTCTGGTACGGGAACTTTCTGGACATCTGCGAGGAGATACTGAAACTCTCCTCCGGCGCCGGCATTCCATTCATGAAGGGCTTCTTCTCTCCGCTAGATCTTGCAGCCGCACTCAGGGGAGAGGCGATCTACACCGATTTCTACGAGTCTCCCGAAGAGCTGCACGAACTCCTCAATTACTGCGCCGATGCAACGATAAAATTCGCCGAAGACGTTTACGCACTGGCCAGGAGGTACCTCAGTGGTAGCAAGTATGGGATGTGGTTGATCGATGAATGCATATATATGTCGGAGGATATCGCCTGCATGATATCTCCCAGGTTGTACAGGAAGTTCTGCGCGCCATACACACAGAGAGTCATCGATCATTTCGGCACCGGTCATATGCATTGTCATTCAAGAGCGCTTTACCTGGTGAAAGAGATCTGTTCGCTCGAGAAGGTGGCCAGCCTCTGGATCGCCACCGATCCCAATCAGCCGAGGCCGATAGACAATATAGGACGACTCGTGGAAGATTCGCGCGGTGTTTGTCTTGCCATCGACTGCGATTCCTTCGATGAGATAGTGGCGAACATGGAGACGATGAAAAGGGGGAACGTCTCGATCTGCCTCCCGGTAGAGGGAGTGGAAGAGGCTGTGAGGGTTACCGAGGAGTTCAAAAAGCTCTGAAGATCGTGTGCGAGGGGATAGTCCTATGAGAGGGTTCAGGTTCGTAGTCATTGTTCAGGCCGCCTTGCTGCTGGGCGCGACGCTTTTCGCGGCTCCAGGCGGTGACGGTTCGACCATACGTATCTGGTTCAGCCATATCGAACCGGAAAACCTTGCCATGGTCGCAATCGCCGAGGAGTTCACCTCTCTTACAGGGATCGAGGTCGAAGTGATTGGCCGACGCTCAATATTCGACGCTCCCAGAGATCTGGCTAACAATGCGGAACTCGACGATCGGCCGGACATAATCCTGATGCAGGCCCCGGATATTGGCAACATGGTCGCTTCCGGGCTGATCGTGCCCCTGAAAATAGACGACGACCTCAGAAAGCGCTATCTCGATGCGACTTTCGAAGCCTTCACCTATAACAACAAATGCTACGGTATAGGTTATTCACTAGATACTTCCGGACTCATATACAACAGGGACCTCATAAGTGAGTCGGAGCTGCCAGAAACCTGGGACGACTTTTTCAGGATCGCTGAGGCTCTCACTTTGAGAAACGACGATGGGAAGATAGTTCAGTACGGTACCCTGCTCAACCCAAAGGACATGTGGTTCAACTACCCTATAATAAAAGACTACGGAGGCTACTACTACGGCAAGGCACCCAACGGCGATTACAATCCCTACGACGTCGGTTTGGACAACGACTGCATGCTAGATTACGTGAACAAAATGAAGGAGCTGCAGAAGAAGGGATTGACACTTGCCAACGAAAACGGTACCGAAAGCCATATATCGGCCGAATTCGCCAACGGGAGGGCCGCCATGATACTCTACGGTCTCTGGAACGCGTCGATCTACCAGAGCATGGGTATCAATTACGGCATCGCTCCTCTGCCCAAAGGGCGAAACGGAGAGGTTTCCAAACCACTGGCCACGGTTCAGGGTTTTGTAGTTAACAGGTTCACCAGAAACATGGAGGCTGTGGAGAGCTTTCTGGAGTTCGTGCTCAGGGACGAGAACCAGCAAAAGCTTATCGAGGCCGGTAACAGGGCCGAAAAGAAGACGGGCGAGAGGAACCCTTGCAATATCTCGGTCATCGAGAGCGATTACGTGAGCAAGGACCCGATACTTTCATCTTTGAGCGCGATAGGATTCAACTGTGAACCCTTCCCGAACATACCCGAAGGCACGATCTGGTATAACTACACCTCGACGGCCTTCAGAACTATTTTCTACGGGGACAAGTCGGGGAATCAGGTAGATGCGAAAGAGAAGTTGACCGAGCTTGCCAACAAGATCAGGGGCGATGTGGCCGTCATGAACAAAGTTCCGGAGAAGATAGAGATACCCTCCGGCTATCTTGTCTTTTTCACCTCGCTCGCCGCGGCAGCCTTCGTATTTTTACTGGTCTGGCGAAGGCGGCTCGCCTCAACGGGCACGATAGGGGATAGTTACGGCAGAAAGGAGAGCTTCGTGGCCTGGTTGATGTTGGCACCGCTCTTCTTTCTCCTTTCGATGTTCTACATCTTCCCCGTCTTTCACAACATATACCTCTCGCTGACCAATTACAGTGGCATCAATCTGAGAGACTACGGAATCGTCGGGTTTTCGAACTATGCGGAAATCTTCTCGACAGGTATCAACGGCCTGATATCGATGATAATCTGGACCGTCACCTTCGCAGCTACGGTTGTGGGGCTCTCTTTTCTGGCCGGGACAATGCTGGCGGTGGTCCTGGATAAAGTCAAGGTGAGGATTGCCAAGATCTACAAGATCGTTTTCATACTCCCCTGGGTAGTGCCAAGCGTTATAACACTCCTGATGTGGCGTGGAATGCTTGAGAGCGACGGGCTCGTGAACCGTATGCTCGGCATACTGGGCATGCCATCCGTTCCGTGGCTCACGAGTTCCTTCTTCGCAAAGTTGAGCTGTATATTCGTCATGACCTGGTTTTCCTTTCCATACTTCATGGTTATCTCGTCGGGTGTGTTGAAGTCTATACCGAGAGACTACTACGAAGTGGCGAAGATAGCCGGAGCGGGCAACACATTCATATTCTTCAAGATCACAATGCCGCTTGTGTTCAAGGCGCTTTTTCCCATGATGATAATGTCGTTCATAATGCAGTTCAACCAGTTCGGAGTCTATCTATTGACCCAGGGAGGTCCCCCGGGCGATGTCCTCGGCTCTCCCGGATCGACCGATCTGCTGATAACCTATGTTTTCAATACGGCTTTCAACACCAAGAGATACTCGCTGGCGGCTGCATATTCGGTGATAATCTTCTGTTTCGTCGGGTTGTTCGCCTTCGTATCTCTGAAAATAGGAAAGAGAAAGATGTACGAGTAATCCCAGAGCGAGGTGGTGAGACGGTGGGTTGGACAAAGGCGAAGACCGGCAGGGTATTTATCCATCTATTTCTGGCCGTGCTGGCCGTTATTACCGTGATACCCTTTTTCTACGTTGTGATCATATCCTTCGGTAAGAACGTCATAGATACCGGCGCCTTCGCGATCACGGAGCTTACGCTGGACAACTACGCGAGACTTTTCGGCGAGACGCGCTTCGTGAACTGGATAGTGAACTCGCTCCTTCTAGCAGCGGTTACGATGGTTGTGGCCGTTTTCGTCGTCTCGATCTGTGTTTATGCCTTCTCGAGGTTGAGGTTCTACGGTAGAGCCGGACTGTTCAATTTCATCCTGCTGGTTCAAATCTTTCCGTTGACGCTGTCGATGGTCTCTATCTTCAAGATCTTCGTAGCGCTCGGCCTTCTCAACAAACTGGAAGGATTGATTCTGGCCGACTCGGCCTTCGCTTCGGCCGGCCTAGTGATACTGGCCAAAGGGTACTTCGACACTATCCCTTACTCGCTAGATGAAGCGGCTATGATCGATGGGGCCGGCAAGTTCAAGATTCTGACCAGTATCACGCTGCCTCTGGCAAAACCGATGATAGCCATCGTTGCAATACAGAGTTTCGTAATTGCTTACAACGAATACGTCATCGCCAGCACTGTGATGACTCAAAAGCTAGAAGCCATGCCACTGGCAGTTGGACTGCAGAGTATGATAGTCGGCCAGTTCGGGATCAACTGGAGCGTTTACTGCGCCGGCGCGGTGCTCGGAAGCATACCCATGCTCGTGCTGTTCTACTCGCTTCAAAAGTACTTTATAGGCGGATTGACCGAGGGAAGCGTGAAGTCATAGAAGGAGACAGAGATGGAGAGAGCCGCTATTTACCACATATCCGAACACAACTACGCCTACGCCGTCGACGGCGACACTCTGGCTGTTAGATTGAGGGCGAAGAAGAACGATCTGGAGAGAGTCGTGGTCCATTACAAGAACCTCTATGACCACACATCCCGGCCAAAAGAACTCTCCATGGAGAAGATACTCTCGGACGGGATCTCTGATCTGTTCGAGGCGAGAATCATTGTGAAGGAAAAGAGATTTAAATATTACTTCGAGCTTTTTTCACCGGGGGAGAGAATCTTCTACACTTCCGACGGCTTTCTCGAGTCCGTCGATGAGAAGAACTGCTTCTTCTACCCTTACATAAACGACGACGATATTTTCAGGCCGCCCTCATGGGCCGAGGGGGAGATTATTTACCAGATATTCGTCGATAGATTCTACGACGGAGACCCTTCCAACAATCCGCCTGGCACGATCCCGTTCGGTACGCCTCCGGGCAGAGAGAGCTACTACGGCGGAGATCTAGAGGGGGTCATCCTGAAACTCGATTACGTGGCCGGTCTGGGGGCCAAGATCATCTATCTAAACCCAATCTTTCTCTCGAACTCTTACCACAAGTACGACATAATCGATTACTACAGCATAGACGGCACTTTTGGAAAGGCCGAAGACCTCGCGCGGCTGGTGGAGGCGGCACACGAAAGGGGTATGAAGGTGGTTCTAGATGGAGTCTTCAACCATTGCAGTTCGTCCAATCCTCTTTTTATGGATGTCCTCGAGAGACAGTCGGAATCAAAATACAGGGACTGGTTCTGTATAAAACGCTTCCCGATAGACGCGAGCGGCAAGAATTACGATACTTTCGCCGGCCTCGTTCCCGGGATGCCGCGACTGAACACGTGCAACCCCGAGGTGATACGTTACATAACCGATGTCGTTCTCCACTGGACTAAGCTCTTCAAACTCGACGGCTGGCGCCTCGACGTCGCCGACGAAGTATCGCACTCTCTCTGGATAAATCTCAGGAGAGAACTGAAGGCCCTCTCTCCGGACATTCTCTTGATCGGGGAGATATGGAACCATTCCTCCAGGTGGTTACAGGGGAGAGAGATGGACACGGCCACCAACTACAAGTTCATGAGGGCGCTGCACGAATTCGTCGCGGGCAAGATAGAGGCGCACTCATTCTGGGAAAGGGTTAGCGCCAACAAGATGCTTTACAGATCCTGTCTGTACAACTATCTGGTCAATCTAGTGGGCAGCCACGACACAACGAGGTGTAAAACGATCCTGGGAAGCGATGAACTCCACGTTCTGGCGATGGCCGTCAATTTGGCATTCGAGGGCATGCCGCTGATTTATTACGGAGACGAAGTCTGCATGGAGGGTGGTTTCGATCCGGATAACCGCAGAGCGATGAAATGGGAAGACGTGAATAGCGATTGCGCGAGAAGGATAGGAGAGTTGTCACGTTTCAGGGCCGGAAGTGCCGTACTGAAGAAAGGTTCAATTACCCCCATAGAGGCCGGCCGGAGAATTCTGGCCTTCTGCAGGGAGTTCGAGGGGGAGCGGATTTATTTCGTGGCCAATTTCGATGAGAGAGAGTGCGTTCTTGAAGGTCCCTGGAGAGATGCGCAAGTGAAACTGGGGGAGGGTTCTCTCGAAGACGGGAGACTCACACTCGAGAGCGGGAGATATGTCTTACTGGGCTATAAATGACATCCGGTCAATCCGACAGGATGACAACAGCACTCGAAGGAACATAAAAGGGAGGTAGGAAAATGGGAAGAAAATTGCTTAGAGTCTTTGGACTGGCTGTGGTCCTGTGTATGCTGCTGGGTTCATCCACCTTGCTGTCACAGAGCTATTACCTCGGCACGAGTGCCAACGGTTATCAGGTGCCGCGTGACGGCGGTCTCAAACTCGAGCCGATACCGGGCAAAGAGAACTGGTACGCGATTACGATCGATTTCAACGAAGACAACAGGGATCCGATGTACGACGGCCATTACTACAAAGTCACAGACGGGACGTGGAATGCCGACGGTTGTTGGGGAGTGGATAACTACGCCTTTCAGCCGGCACCGGTGAAGAAGCTGAAGGACGGTACGGTGGTCGGCCTGGGTTCGATCTATATCCAGGAGAACTGCAGGCTCCAGATACTGTTCGATGCTAATACCAAAACAATCTATGACGACTACCTCCAGAGATTCCCGACGCCGAGGATCTACGGAGATTTCAACGAAGCGATGGGTAGAGGCGCCAACTGGAGCATGACGGACGAAAGTGCGCTGGTGCTTACCGATCCTAACGCCGACGGTGTATTCAACGGCTTCTACAAGTTGCCTGCCTATACCGGAAGCGGAGACGGCTACATGATGGTAACGGTTCTGTCCACCAGGTTCAACACGCAGTATTATTTCTTCGGGGCCGTCGAGCAGTACAAATTCGACGGAACGCCTGCCGGTATGGGCATGGCGAGTTATCTAAAGCCTCTGGTCGATACGATCTACGAATTCCAGTACGACGGTTCGACCCACGTAACAACCTTTACTGAATGCGTGACCGATCAGGTTGTGCAGCTTCCCTTGCCTGTTGTATACGGGGATTTCAATGGCTGGAACATAGAGGGTCCCAAGGCCATCACTCTCGCGAAGGATGGGGAGAACACATACTCGACAGTCCTGAAGCTTCCGGCTTACACCGGCGAAGGATCGGGCTACATGATGCTGGTATGTCTCTCCAAAAAGTTTTACAACGACCAGTGGGGAATGAGATGGGGAGCGGAAGAGCAGTACATATTCGACGGAACCCGGGCCGGAATGGGCCAGGTCAGCTATCTAAAACCGTCTGCGGAGACCTCTTACAAACTAACCTACAACTCCCTGACTCACGTAACCACAGTCGAAGAAGTGAAGTGAAAGGATCCGAAATCTTGCAGGCCCGGCTGGGTACTACCCACCCGGGCCTTTTTCTTTTCGAATACCCGCTTGACAACACACAGTGTCCGTGTGAGAATATATTGCAAATGATTTGCGCAAAAATATGGCAAGGATGGTGTTGTTTTTGAAACGACTGACGACCCTCAGAAAGAGCGTTCTGGATATAATAGACAGCTCGAGCGCCCCGCTGAACGCCGAGAACATACACGGCAAGTTGCGAGACCGGCCAGATCTTTCGAGTGTTTACAGAAGTCTCTCCTTTCTCGAGGAGAGGGGATTGATCAGATCGGTCTCCTTCGAATGTGAAACACGGTATTATTTCGGGGCCGGAAAGGAACCGGTCCACTTCATACACTGCAAGAAGTGTCACAGGACCGAGTCATTCCACGGATGTTTCGCCGCGGAGTTGGAAGAGTCGGTCAGAGACGATCACGATTTCACGATCACCGATCACGTCTTCTATTTCATAGGTATCTGCGGTGATTGCAAGAGAAAGATGATGGAAGAATTGGAAGGAGGAAAACTGTGAGAAGAGTTATACCGTTCTTCTTTTTGATTCTTCTCGTCGCGACTTCCGTTATCGCCTTGAAAGTCACGACGACCATAAATCCTTATTACATGATTGTACGGGACATAGTCGGGGATAGGGCCGAGGTGAGTCTTCTGATCGGACCGGGACAGAATCCCCACGTCTTTTCTCCTACGATTTCGGATGTGAAAAGGCTGAACGAGGCCGATCTGGTGGTGGCGAACGGATTGGAGCTGGAGGTCTTTCTAGAAAACACGCTCGAGGAGCTTACTAGAAAGGGCAAGAGAGTTCTTCTGGCGGGAGAATCGGTTCCTCCGTCACTTCTGAGCGATGAGGAGGATGGAAATGGCGAAGCCGCCACGCTCCACAGTCATTCGATCAACCCACACGTCTGGCTCGATCCGCTCTTGCTGGTTGACTACATAATCCCCGTGATCGTCGAGACCTTGACAGAAATAGACCCGGCTAACGGCCTTTACTACGGTGAAAACGCCGAAAAGATCTCCGGGCGGTTGATGTATTTCTACGGAGAGGCCGGAATGTATCTGGAGCAATTCAGGGGCGGTGTGGTCATTGTGTCCCATCCCAGTTTCTCTTACTTTTTCGACCGTTTCGGGATAATGCTTGAACCCATTTTCGAAGGTGTGGGTGACGAACCGTCGATACAGGAGTTGAAAAGGCTCGTCGATTTCGCCAGATCCGGGAAAGTGATAGGAATCTTCTCGGAGTACCAGCAATCGAAGAGGTCCGTGGAAATACTGACCAGAGAGACCTCCGTCGGGAGCGGTTCGCTCGACCCGCTGGGTATTTCGAGAACCGACATAATAGACCATTTTCGCTGGAATTTGGAGGAGATGAAAAAAGCCTTTGGAGAGAGATAGAGATATGGTACTTCAAGTTGAGGACCTGTCATATAAAATCGGTTCCACATGGATACTGAGAGGCGTCTCTTTCAACCTTTCAAGGGGCGAGTTCGCAGGAATAATAGGCCCGAACGGTGCGGGGAAGACCACTCTAATAAAGTCTATAGTCGGTGACCTGAGCGATTACGCCGGCAGAATAAAGGTTACCGGCCGGGTGGGATATCTCCCACAGAATCCCGAAAGAAACAGGGACTTCCCTATAAGCGTCAGGGAGGTGGTAGCCATGGGTCTCTACAAAGAACGCGGCCCCTTTAAGCGTTTCTCAAAGAGCGATTGGAACAGGGTAGATGCTCTCCTCAAGACGACGGGAATAGAGGAACTTGGAAAGAGGAGAGCCGGAACGCTTTCGGGAGGAGAGTACCAGAGACTTATGCTTGCCAGAGCGCTGGTCTCCAATCCGGAGCTCCTAATACTGGACGAACCGGAGGCCGGTGTGGACGAGATGGGAAAGTCTTCCTTTTACCGCCTTCTGGAAAAGCTGAAAAACGAGAAAAACATGGGCATACTCATGGTCAGCCACGATATAGGGATGGTCTTCGAGGCCTGCGACACGATCATGTGTATCAACAAGACGCTACACTGCCACACTTCTGCCGACATGATCTCTCCAGAACAGCTAAAATCGGCTTTTTCCAGCGATCTCGATCTTTTCATACGCTCAAGAGACCACTTTGAAAGGGAACACAGATTATGATAGCTCAGTTCATAGGAGACGTTGTAAGTTACGAGTTTCTAAGAAACGCGATGATCGCCGCAATTCTGGTGAGTAGCCTGACGGGTATTTTCTCAAGCGTTGTGGTGTTGCGAAAGATAGAATTCATAGGCGACGGAGCGGCACACGCGACTTTCGGAGGGATAGCCTTCGGCCTGCTGCTCGGCGCCAATTATATAGTTATGGCCGCCCTTACTGCCGTGGTCTTCGCGGTCGTGGTGAGTTACTTCACCAGGAGGAACAGGCTGTCCGAAAGCAGCGTCATAGGCATGCTCCTGCCACTTTCGATGTCGTTGGGAGTCATCGCCCTCTCTTTCGTGAGAGGCTACACTCCGGACGTGATGGGCCTCTTCTTCGGCAACATACTGCTCGTAACCGAGGCCGATGTCTGGCTGCTGACCGGCGCGAACCTTGGCGCGATAATCTTCTTCTCGCTATTCTTCAGGGAGATCCTTTACTACGCCTACGACGAAAAGATGGCCAGACATTACGGCGTCCCCGTGGCCTTCGTTCATTACGGAACACTTATCGGTATAAGCTTGAGTGTTGTAAGCTCCGTGAAGATCGCTGGGATAATCCTGGTCACTGCCTTCCTCATAATTCCAGCGGTTTCGGCCAGGCTTCTCGCCAGATCTCTCAGATCGATGATCTCGATCTCGGTTGCTCTCGGGGTTGTAGCCAGCGTGCTCGGGATGTTTTTCTCCTACATTCTGAACATGCCCCCCGGTCCGGTGATAGTGGTTCTGCTGTTCATTCAATTCCTCTCCATACTTTCTGTGAAAAAACTGTTTGGCTCGAAAGAAAGCGATTGAGAGGGGCCGGTTCATCTATACTGGTTGACTTACAAAGTTTATTGAACTATAATTCATTTAAACGAATGGCAGTTCATTAAAAAGAAGTTGATACTGGTGCCTAAAATCATAAGAGACGTTGAAGAAAAGATACTTAAGGCCGCCTGCGAGCTCTTTCAGGAGAACGGTTATCGCAACTGCGACATGAAGTCTATAGCGGCGAAGGCCGGCACGGC
>ERZ795047.245-NODE-245-length-70435-cov-6.882992_pt1 | contig 70435 bp, 83 predicted proteins | sample MGYA00375131_ERZ795047 | MGnify/ENA primary metagenome ERZ795047 (study PRJEB30176, sample SAMN05720228) | activated sludge metagenome | isolation source: Anaerobic digester | place: Japan | collected 2015-05-20 ... | reverse complement strand
TAGCATCAGCATCTGGTATTGGTTTTATTGATTTGATTCTTTGTATTGATGCTAATTTTCTCATAACATGAAATTTTTTATACTAAAAAGATATACGAATAATATAAAATTATGTTACAAAATTTCATTAAAAATTTTTTTCATCCAATAAATTTATATATTCTTTCCAAAATTTTATAAAACTAATAGCAAATTCACACATTGTTATATTTTTATCACCAATATTTTCAATAATATATGACGAGTAATTGTTTTCTTGTGTTACTATATCGTAACAAATATCGAAATGGATAATTTAATTGTATAATTGTAAATTTATTTTGAGTATAACAAAACCAACCCCAATAATCAGGTATTGATAAATCATCTGTAATGGATTGGTTTTCACTAACTCTTAAAACAACTTCAACAATATCATTTATTTTTAGAATTATATACTGCATTCACATGAAAAAAATATTCAGAATTTAATATCATATGGATTCCAATTTGCTAAATCCCATTCAATTTTCAATTTTTTACGTAGATAATTCACACAATTTCGCCATTTATCATTGTGTGTAAATTTATTGATATTCGTCAGATTTGTTTAAATCTTCATTGCGATATTCGTTTGGGAATTTCTCACCAGCCAATAAAATTGGTTTATTAACGGCATCACGTATTTTATCAATTACCCATAAAATTTCATCAATATCAGTACCGCCGATTGATATTGGATTTTTGGTATATGCTATTGGAATATTATTTTCATTATAATACACCTCATGTATTTGTAAATACATATCATCATTATTGCTTTTATGTGCTAATATTCTATAGTTCCAACTCATATTTATTTATAGTTATTATTTACGACTATGTATTACGAATAATATCAAAAATTGTTATAATTCAATTGCGTTTTTATCAAAAATTTTTACTTTTCTTTCAATCACAATATATTCACCAATATATCGGGGATAATAGTTTGGATTATCATTTTCAACTTCTTTTATTGCTGCAGTATATAATCTATATCTTCTTTGATCGGAAGGATGTATTTTAATTGCGTTTGGTTTATATTTATTAATAAAATCAAGAATTATGTTAATAATTGTTGACATAACATTTGAAATCTTAAATTCATTAGTAATTGATTCAGGTGTACCATCAGAAACACCAAATTGAAATGACCAAATTCTTTTATATCTATTTTCTAATTGAAATATTGCAAGATATTCATAATTTTCACTATCAAATTCATATTCAACATAATCGTAACTAATGTCACTACGTTTATACTTATATGGTTCTTTTGTAGTTAGTTCAATTTCATTCAAATTATGTAACCTATCTCCAAATTCTGGTAATTGTGATGTGTGTAAATTATTAAATTCTTCTTTAATTATTCGTCTTATTTTAAACAAATTTAAATTTTTCATATAATATATTTTTATATTGTATTATTTTAACAAGTACCTTTAATTGGTGTTGATAATTTTTTATCATTAATATGTGTGATTAAGCATTCCGAACCCTTTTTCATGTTACATTCTAATTCATATCTACCATATAATAAAAACGAATAAAAACCGCTTTCCCAATCAATATCAGCAGTTTTTACAATTGCAGTTAATATAAAAGTATTTTTATTTAAATCATCTGTATTGGTAATACCATAACTACCAACATTATCTTTACTAAATGACCAAAATACGCCAACGTTATTAATATCTAAATCATTGATTGTATTTAATTTTAACAAACGATATACTTCAATTTTTTCTTTACTAATCACATCATTATATATTGCTTTATAAGTATAAATTAACGTTTCTAAATCATCACCATACATTGGTTCTCTGTAATCCCAATCAATATTACCATTATCATCAAAAATACTTTCAGGTGCGTTTTTATTTAACCAATTAATAATATTATCCCAATTATTTAAATCTAAATTTTCAAATAAATTACGATGTTCATTAACAAATTCAAAAATTGTATTTTTAATTATATTATCAATATTCATATTTTATATATATTTACTAATAAATACATAAAAATACTATTATCGATATGGTGTTATAATCATATTTCCATTAAAAAATTAATATAATTATGTGAAAAATGAAAACGCAAACATACTAAAAAAAAACATAATTAATATGAAAACAATACCAATAATATCTTTTAAAATACTTATTTCAGTATTATTAAAACCAAAAAATAATTTCATATAAAAAACATCAAAAAAATTAATAAAGGTAATGCTTCGTATTATTTGTAAAACATGTTGAACAATATTTACCATTCAATGTATTATAAATTACATTAGGTTCACAACCACAACCATCACATTTTAATTTGATTGTATTGGTATAATTATTTGATTTTATTAAATGACGTATCATTTCATCAGAATTAATTAATAATTCAATTAATTCTTTTTTCGATAATTTCATATACATTGCATATTTTTCTTCTCTGGTTTGTTCAATCTCTTGAAGAAAATTATAATTTTTATTTTCATTCATAATTGTTAAATTTAATTAATAAATCAATTATTTTTTTTTGTATAAAATTTTTCTAATTTATCTCTAAAAATGCCAATTCTATTAATATTAACAATAAAATCATCATTAACAATATCAATTAAAATTCCTTCAATTATATAAGGGTCATCATAAATAACACTTTCAGAAATTGGATAATACACACAATCCCCTATCGATGGTGGATTATTAATATTACATCTTATATAATTATCCTGTAAAAATTTATTGAATTCAATGACATTCATAATAATATTTTTTTATAAACTTTATAATTATTTTAGCCAATGTAATGGATTAAATTCAAGGTAAATATAAACACCGATCATATACATTATAAAAATGATTAATATAATAACAAAACCAATTAAAATTGTATCGGAATTAAAAAGTTTATTTCTAAAAATTCTCATAATTATACTAATTTAACCAAATTTCAAAATATTCAAATAATGTATCTGGACTTCCAAAACAATAATATTTACTCATATCAACATCTGCATCAATTTTTAGTGAATTCCAAATATCTTCAATTTGCTTATCGGAAAAAAATCCATATCTAAAAACATTTTGCAATAAATTATATGCGTTTATTGTTGTATTTGATGGTAATACATCAAACAAATAATACACATATATCAATGCGGTTTCTTTTGACACAATTCGATATTTTAATGCCAACAATCCACCTAATGTTATTTTTAAGTTTGTCAGATTTTTTATAGTATTAATAAATAACATAGTATTATAACTATCAAAATAATCGACATTAGATTGATATATCATTGAATTTATGTCAATATTATTGATATCATCAATAATTTCTGATAAATTTGGATCGTCTGAATTTATTATATCTAATATAAATTGCAATTCATACGCACTTGCGTATGTTTGCGGTTTATTTTTTGAAAATGCCCTTTTTACAATTTTTTTTAATTTATTCATATCTATTAATTTATAATGAAATTTCAAAACGATTTTTCATTCTATTTAAAGTATCTTGGGGAACATTATGTGTATTTATGCCACCATGTCTATTTTCAACAATAACTGAAAAAACTTTATAACCATATTTTTTTGCCAAATCCATATATGGTTTTAATTCTTTTTCAGTTGTAGATGTATTGTCAATGACAATTTTACTCACACCAATATTCATATATCTTTGACATTTTCGCTGACACCATGCATGAGCATCACCAATTAAATTTGCTGACCAAATATATTCACCATTTCTGATAAAATAATCATCAGCACTGCAAATAACACCATCAATTACTTTAGCAAACGAACTTTTTCCCGAACCGGGTAATCCTCTAAGTATAATTAAATTTTTATTCATTTGATTTGTACTTTAATTTATCAATTCTACGAAATCTAATAAAAATTGTTACAAAATTTATAATTTAATGGGTTTTATTGGTGCAAAATAGATAACATCTGGAAAACGACCAAACACGAATTTTGTGACATCACAAAGCCATAATTTATGATTTATTGTTTTATTATCATATCTATCACAAATATAATTAGCACCATTAAACCAACATTTATTCACTAACTTAATTCTATTAGCACCATCAAAATCATTAAATGAAACATATAATGTAACTTCATTATTATTATTTGATATTAAATCTAATAGTTCATCTGCACCAGAAACCATTTGCAATGCAGATTTTCTACCAGTCCAATTCGGTAAATCAATATACCAATTATTATTATTTTCATTAACAAATTTTAAAATAAAATCTTGTTTCATATTCATACTAATTATCGTTTACATCGGTTAATACAATTGCAGACATACGTGGTCGTGTAAATGCAACATATTTAATTTGATTACGTTCTTTTAGTTGACGATTTAAATTAATATCATTTTCCATAATAAAGACATGTGAATATGTACTCCCTTGTGATTTATGTGCTGTTATTGCAAAACCATAATCAAGGTCTTTAACAATTACATTATAAGATTCACGATAACTACCATCACGATATTTATTAATTGTGGTCATTATTAAATTATCTCTTCTAAATTTATAATATTTAGACCACAGTTTTTTATTTGATTTACCAATATCTCTAAAAAAATCGTGCATTTCTGCGTATTGATGTAAATTATCATAATCATTTATATCGACTATAAAAACATCAGTATATTGATACTGATCAGACGACAAATTTTCTCTTAATTGAACATTAAATCCCTTAATACCATATTCATTTTCTTCTAATTTTGATTTTTTCACGACAACATAATCAGCACTATTTTCAATAATATTATACCATTGACTTTCATGACTAACATTACGATATCCCATTAATATATCACCAATTTCAATAATATCACTATTTTTACCAAATAATTCATTTCTTATTATTTTATTGGAACTATTTACGGTTTCATTTCTCCATGCAATTACTTTACAAAAATCACTATCTCTTTTAAATTCTAAACTATTAAATTTATCAATAACAATATTTCTAAATTCTTTTTTATTTTTTGTGAAAACAACACCTTCACCCAATTCATTCATTACAGTCTTTCTAACAAATCCACCATTAATTTTATCTAAATTATTTCTAAGATTATCATATATCAGCGATAATGGATTTGTATTAGTTTGACGTTCAATTTTTGTTAACCAATGTGTTTGAATTGTGTTATCATAAAAAATTATAGATTCCTTTTCATTAACTGGTGGTATTTGCGCAGGATCACCAATAAATAATATTTTAGTGTTTATATTAGCAACAGTATTTTTTATTAATTCATATAAATCAGAATTAATCATTGATGCTTCATCAATCACAACCAAATCATATTCATCAATTTTTGGTATCGCAATTTGATTAAATTGTGGATCATTGGGATTAAAATCATCTAAATTAATATCTGGTCTTAATCCTAATAAAGATTGTAATGTTAAACCATTAATACCTGTTGTATTCGACACCACTTTTTTGGCTTTATGTGTTGGTGCGCTAACAACTACATTATGTCTTAGTTTATATTTGTCTAGTATTTTTTTTACTATTGTTGATTTTCCAGTACCAGCATAACCTGCTAATGTGAAAAATTGATTATTATAATCACCCAACCATTTTTTTATTTTTAAAATGCCTTCATATTGCATTTCATTAAATGTAATTACATTACCATTTGGTAATAATAATTGATTATCTGATATATTTGAACTTTCTGCGTAAAATTCCATATGAATAACTATAAATTTCCTAATTTATCATCACAAATCGATACTTCTAATATCATCTTTACAATTAAAGATTTTTTTTAAACAATGCAATACATTCAACTATTCATTATTTTTATCATTATTATTTAAAATTGCCTCAATTTCAGTAAGTCTATTCATCAACATTAACAACCTTTTTGATGATATTCTTTTATTTGTATAACCATATCCTGTTTCAACAATATTTTTTATTTTAGATGCTTCCATTTTTAATTTCCATTCTTCTGAATAAAAATCGGAAATATTGTAACCACATCTATCATTTTTGTTCATAACAAATCTTTTTTAGTTAAAAACCGACACAAAATTGTTTGTGTATTGATTAATATATTATACTAAAACACTACCATTGTTAAATGTTGATTTTATTATATTGAATAATTTTATATTCAATATTAGTGGTACTTAGTAACCAATCAACATCATTTATTGTCGGCACAAAATTATTAAATAATTTTAAAACTGGAAAGAATTTATTACCATTAGGTATTTTTTTATTAACCCAAGTGATTATCGCTTCATCGCAATAATCAATCATTGAATCGTATATCATCGCACCACCAGCCACAAAAATTTTATCACAATTATTACATTTTTTTAAATTCTCAAAAATATTATCAATTGTTTTAAATTGAATAATATTCTGTCTATCAACAATTTTATTTTTACTACTTAAAACCCAATAACTACGATTTTCAAATGCTTTGGGTGGTAATGTTAAATAAGTATTATAACCAACAATAATTGAATGATTTATTGTAGTGTTTCTAAAATGTTTCATATCTTCAGGGATATGCCAAGGTATATTATCATCAATACCAATAACACCATCAACACTAACAGCAGCAATTAATATTAATTTCATTTAACGTTATTTATCATGTTAATATTAAACAAATTATTTGTTGATTGTTTCATCAAAAATTGATTTATAATGTTTACGGAGAGTTTTTATTGTTAAAACATCAATAAATTCATCAGGTAATACAACCATATTTTTTAATTTAAAAATTGTTTCGGCATAACAATTTGAAAATATTTGAATTGCTTCTAATTTCCAATCATCATTATTTTCTTTTGGGTCTTTTATGATTTGTGCTAAATATTTCAACAAAACCCTTAATATTCTATTTGAATCGATATTTTTTGTTTTATACTTAAACCACTCATTACCACATTCATTACAATGATTAATTTCAATAAATTCATTAATATAACTACCATTTATATTACCAAACCCCCAAATAAAACTACCATTTATTTTAGCATTACCGTTTCCAAGAATAATTTTATTTACAATTGTCTTTTCATTTCTATTTTTACAATTGGGGCAGATATTATCATGAAATTTTTTATATTCAATTTGATCACTATTTTCAACATCAGCAAGTTGATTACATTTATCAAAAACCTCATTAATTTGGTTTTTAATTATAATCGATTGTTCTTTATCTGGTATATTAAAAAGTTTTCGGATATTCATTTATATAACAATTTTTAAAATAAATACTTGATTAAGTATTTAATTTGCAAATTTAATAAATTGTTAATTATTGTTAGTATACGAAAGTATTTTTTTTTTGTTACAAAATACTTAAATTATTTTGTGAATATATTAATAAAATTATACATTTTTGGGGATTTCATATATCAGTTCTTTTTTTACCCTAAAAACATTCCCATGTTTGCGACACTTTTTTTTAATATCTTTCTTTATTTTTTGACCAATTTCCTCAGCAGCATACAAAGCATTTACAATATGCGATACATCAACATCATAATAATGTTGACCATTAACTAATACAACACCTTTATATATATTTTCACGGGGTTTGAGTGGTAAATCATTTTTTACTAGTTCGACTTCAACCAATAATTCCCTAATATTATTATCAACAGTATACTGTAATTTATATTCTGCTTTAAATACCATAATATTATTTATTATATTTTTTCACATATTCATAAAACCATCTGGAAAACATTACAGGCAATAATTTATAATTAAAAAATCCGTATAAATGACATGATGTAAAATTGTTTACATTAAATAAATATGTATCATTATTATTAACAAAAACATCCATTGAATATGCAATTGGTGATGATTTATAAGAACTAATCATACCTAATATTTTTTTTACGTTAGGAAATTTAGTAAAGTCACCATCATAGTTTTGTAAACCTACCAATTTTTTATCATAAACAAATGCACGCCATTTATTACTAATATCAACATATTCTGATATTTGATAATTACCAATTGGTATTTTTATAATATTGGCATTAGTATCTAATATATTAAAATGTTCATAAAAAACATCATTACTCTTTATAAAGAATATTCCATCTAATTTCATAATATCTTTATCATTACCATTCATAACAAATCTTCCCGCAAAACCAAATAATTCAACTGGTATGTTAATTGGTTTTAAATTTAATCCATAAAATTTATTTAAAAACGATTCAACAAAATTTATATCACCAATTGGAACATATTTTCGATATGAATTTTTAAAACTATAATTATTTTGATTTGAACGCACATCATAAAACAAATACTCAATAATATTGGTTGGATTATACCAATTATGGAATTCAATTAAATTATGTAAATGAAACACATAATCGTACTTAATTTTACCGTCGATTGTTTGTAATAAAAATTTCATACCATATATATATTATCTGTTATTCAATCCAATATATAACAGGTGCAGACGTATCAACACCACCATAAATATCATTTATATAAATGGCATGTGTCATTTTCCATGATTCAATATCATAGAACAATCCGTAATATTTAAATTCTTCTTTAATATCATTAACTTCATTTTGTGTTTTAAATATAATAACTTCTTCATTTAACAAAAGAGTAATTCCAATTGGTTTATATCCCAATTCAATAATTTTATTTAAAAAACTACTTTTTAGAGTACCCTTATTGTAATCCAAATCGTTATCGAAACAAAAACTATACATTATTCTTAATATTTTATATTGTTTTAAATTATTTTATACGAGTTTTATGTAAAATTGTTACAAATATATTAATACATACCCCCAAAAAAAAATATTTTATAAAAATATTGTAACAATAAAAAAAAAGTTTCGTATATTTGCACATTATTAAAATTAATTAATTTTCATTCAATATGAAAACATTAATTAAAATTTTAACAATAACAACAATTTTATTAATAACATTTAATAAAATTGGACAAAGTGAATTTCTATTTTTAGAACATTATAATTTTGTTAAATCATATTTATTATATGATAATATAGTTGCTACTATTTATTATCCCACAAAAAATCAATGTGATGATACACCAGATATCACTGCTGATGGTTCACGTATTGATATCGATAATGCGAGTACATTAAGATGGGTGGCAATAAGTCAAGATATGCTATATGATACTTCAAAATTAAAATATATTAACAATAAAAATGATAATAGATTTAAAGGTAAAATAAAATTTGGTGATACCATTATGGTTGTTAGTAAACATGAAAAAATTAATGGCATTTGGATTGTTCATGATGTTTTAAATAAAAGATATACACAAAGAATTGATTTTTTACAATCAATTGATGATAAATCAATATATGGTAAATATGATTCAATTAAAATTTATAAATTATACAATAAAAATTAATATTATTATGGGAAACGAATTAATTGTATTATTATCAGTAATTATTGGCATGTTTTTGCTGTTTTTTATTGTGTTCGGTATAATAAATTTATCAATCAAAGGTCATTTTCAAAAAAAACCCCAAAAACCCTATAGTAATTATGATAAGAGAAAATAATTTAGGACATTTAATGATTGATATTGAAACATTAGGTATTAATATTAGCAAAAATATTGTAATTCTTAGTATTGCTGCTGTTGAGTTCGATTTAAAAACAGGTGAATTGGGTAGAGAATTTTATGAACGAGTTGATATCCAATCTTGTCTTGATTTAGGAATGAAAGTAGATGCATCTACTTTATTTTGGTGGTTAAAACAAAACCCAATATCAAAAAACGAATTGTTTAATGGTGATGGTGATAATATATTAAATGTATTAAATAAATTAACGTATTTCATTAAGTCATTAAACTATGATGTTGAGGTTTGGGGGAATGGAATTAGTTTTGATTTAAGCATTTTAACAAATGCATATGTTGTTTGTGGATTTAAAGAAGTACCTTGGAACACAAAAAAAGAAAGAGATGTTAGAACATTAGTATCATTATTACCTGAAATAAAGAAAAATTTATCCTTTAATGGTATTAGACATAATCCAATTGATGATTGTAAACATCAAATTAAATATTGTCATATGATTTGGAAAACAATCATGAATAAATCATAAAAATTGTAACAATATAATAAAACTATCGTATAATATAAATAAAAAATAACAATATGAGCATAGGTAATAAATATCTCTTTTTAGACATTGATGGTGTTTTAGTAACATCAAAACCACTAACAATAAAAGATTATCATCATAAATATCAAGTACCATTATTTGATACCGATTGTGTTGTTGCTTTAAATTTTATTATAAAAAAAACAAATCCAACAATTGTATTATCAAGTGATTGGAAATTGTCATATTCAATAACACAAATTAATGAAATTTTTCGTGATAATAAAGTTATTGGTGGTATTAGTGATTTTACGCCAAATTTATGGGGTGTTCAATTTAAAAAATTGAGTGAACTTGAAGCCTGTCGAGGTAGTGAAATTTTAAAATATGTTAATGAACATAACATTACTAAATTTGTTGCAATTGATGATCTTAACTTATCAGAAATACTGCCAAATAATTTTGCATACTGTAGTAATTATCGAAAGGGTATTGCTGATACTAATGTGATTAATAATATTTTAAAAATAATAAAATAAATAATATGAGTTATTTTGTTGTTGATGTTGAAACTGATGGTCCTATTATTGGAAAACATAGTATTGTGTGTTTTGCTGCAGTTAAATTGACTTATGAATTAGATACGAATTTTATTGGTAAAATAAAACCAATATCAAACGAATATATACCTGAAACGTTAAAAATTTCTGGTTATAGTCGTAGTGAGCATGAAAATTTTGACGACCCACATATTGTTATGTCAAAATTTGCCGAATGGATTAATAATAATACTAAGGGTAGACCCATTTTAATATCCGACAATAATGGATTTGATGCCAGTTGGATTAATTATTATTTTTGGGTTTTTTACGGAAAAAATCCTTTTGGTCATTCATCAAGACGAATTGGTGATCTTTATTGTGGTATGGTTAAAGACACATTTGCGAGTTGGAAACATCTACGAGATACCGAACATACTCACAATCCGTTAGATGATGCAATGGGTAATGCGGAAGTTTTATTAAAAATGAAAAATATGGGATTGAAAATAAACATTAAATAATTTACCTATGATTAGAATTATATCAGTATTAATTGGTGTTATTAGCATCTTTATATTCGAATCCATTATATTAGGGGTTTTCATATCACTAATATCTGATGTTAGTATTGAACAAATATTTAAAATTGATATTAATTATATTCAATGGATTTACATTATATTTATATATAAATTATTGAGATATGATTCATTTAATATGGTTAATATTTTGTTAAGTATTTTAAAACATAATAATGAACAAAAAAAATAATAAAATATGAGTAGATACAACAAAGAAACACCAAGAATAAGTGTGAAGATTTATGATAGTAATACTGAAGAATTATTATTCACCATCACAAATAGAACGTGGATGGATATTGGTCAAGTATTTACTTCACATAATATTACGGAACTAATGAAAAATGAATTTAAAAACCAAAAAAAACCATTACCGTCAAAAATATTAGTCATTGTTGCAGAAGAATATGATTTAATTAACGAATAGTTTTTAAAAAATGTTATAAATTGATAAATTATTAATCAATTTTGTAACATTTTATTGTTTGATTCGTATATTCGTTAAAGAAATAAATATTTATTATGTTTAATAAAACTGAGATGATTAAAGTTGTACCATATATTGATACATGTGGTACGATTAAATATAAAAAATTATTGAAACAATCGTTTCATATTAATATGTTATTTCGTGTATGTGATGATGAAAATAATGTGAAATTATTATTTGATAATTGGGTTGGAAAAAATATGGTTAATTGGTATAAATTTACTAATAGTGAAAATATTATATTAGAATTTTACCCCAATCATTATATTATAAATAAACAAAATATAAAACAATCATTACCTTTACCATTAACTGTAAATGATTTCATAAATGATATGAATAGATTAAATATCAATTTATATTGGTCAAAAACAATTGAACATGAATATGAACCAAAAGATTATTTAAGTGTGGATACTATTAAAACATATTATGTTCAATTAATGAATAAAATGAATAAATCGTTTGAATTAAATTAACATTAATCTCAAATAATCAATCATTTATGATTGATATTCAATTTATAAACACTATCTTAATTGCATATTATATATGACTGTTGATAAAAAAATATGGAATTTGTGGAAAAATATTTCATTTAAAACAACCGCATATCGAAAAAATTTTGATTTAATTGATAATAACGATAATATTATAACACATTGTGATGGAATTATTTCAAAATTAAGAATTGATGAGCAAAAAAAGCCGTTAATTATTGGTGAATATATGATATCGATTTGGAATGTTGAATTGGTAAAAATGCTAAATCTTGATATAATCACATTATTATATAATTATAAATTTGTTAAATCATACAATGAATTATTATTTGCAATTAATAATAATTATATCAACATTAATGATTATGACAAAATTGTATTCATCAACACATTTGTGCTACATAAAGAGTATAGAAAATGTGGCATTGTTGACGAATTTTTTGAAATGATTTATAGAGAATTTTATAATAAAAATACGTTAATATTAACATTAGCATTACCATTCCAATACAATCCAATTGATTTTGACTATTTTAAATATAGAAAATTTTTATATGTTGATGATGATAAAAAAAATAAAATATCTGGAATGAATTATTATGGATTAAACAATTTTTTTGATAAAAATAATATAGAAACAAATACACATAAAATACATTCAATATTAGAAAAATATGATTTTAATCAAATAAAAAACACAAATTTATTTATTTTTAATCCAAATTATTTTATAAAAAGAATTACTTATAAAACAATAAATAACGACAGAATTGAATCAAATTAATTAACATATTGATAATTAGTATTATGGTATTTTTTTAAAATAAAAACTATTTATACTTGATATGTTTAATTTTTTTTTAAATAAAATTAAATCACCGAATTTTCAAATACACCACTATCATTACAATAAGTGGACATGTAACCACTATATATGCAACAAATACCCGAAAAACAAAAAATTTCGGGCATTTTCATTTATAAACTAAATAATCATAACTTTATTATTAATCTAATTTTTATTTTTTTTGTAAAAAAATAATTGTAACTAAATTTTTGTCTTATGAAATATTTGAATTTAATCATTAAAATGGTTGTTGTATTGTTGTTATTTTTTATATTAAGTCTATTAATTACAATTAATGGGACTAACAACACTAATGCAACATCAATTGATGGTAAATATAATCATCAATTATCGTATATAAATAACGAATTATCCAAAAAAAATAATGAATTATATCAGAGAAATAAAATTGTTTCTGATTTTATGGATAACATCTATATTAGATTTATGAACAAAAAAATTGATGTAAATAACATGCCAACTGATTCAATAATCAAATACTTGAATGAATTTTATAATTTATTTCCAACTGAATTACCAATTAAAAAATCAGAATCAGTAAAAATAACATCTGAATTTGGATGGAGAATAAATCCAATAACGCATAAAAAACAATTTCACAAGGGTATTGATATTGCTGCCCCATTTAATAGTAATGTATATGCAACAATGAGTGGTAAGGTGGTTTTTATTAGAAAAAATAATAAGCAAAAAAACTTGGATTATGGTAACTATATTATTATAAAAAATTCTATCGGTTTTAAAACATTATATTCACATTTAAATAGAATATATGTTAAGGAAAATGATTTTGTCACTAAGGAACAATTAATTGGTACTGTTGGTAATTCGGGTCGCACTACTGGTTTTAGTTTACATTATGAAATACATCAATCAGAGGATTTGAAAAATCCATTAGATTCGATATTTATGAACAATATAGTGTTGATTAATCAATAAATATTATAGTTATGAAAACTAAAATTAAAACAATTCACAACGAAGAAATTACTGGAATTACAATCAAAAGAACAATTGGTGTTATATTAAATTATTCAATCGATCAGAATGACAACAATTGGCACGAATGTATAATTTATAGTTTTAATCATAAAACATTAAATTATACATTTTATCACACAATAATCGATTTGATTAACTCGGTATATTATGGTGAATCAAAGATAAAAATCGCCATGTTATCTGAAAATGAATTTGATAAAATATATGATTCTGATTATATTGATGGTAAATTTTCTGATTTATTGGAATGGGTGTAATTAGCCACATTCCAATAAATCATTTATAAATATCTATTCTTTTTACAATTAATCGGATTATAAACATCAATTCTATCCATATTAAATGCGTTATCATATCCCAATTTCCATAAATTTTCAACTGATTTTTTATTTTTAGGTGATATATTAATATCAAAATCATTTGGCAACCAATATACAGTAATTTTAGCACCTTGTTTATTTAGTATTTTTATTTTTTCGTAAAAATATGAAAATTCAAGATTATGTTGTATTGTATCGATTATAATTTGTAATTTATTATTAATTGAATTAATATTATTGTTTTCAAAAATTTCATAAGGTTTTGTTCTTGTTAATATCACATCAATTTCTGTATAGTTTTTATTAAACAACATATCAAAATTAACAAGTTCAATAATACCACCATTACCCCATTTACCCACGTGAAAATAATTGTTTGAGTCTTTCCATCCTTTTGTTAGTAAAAACAAATAAAATGGATTATTTGCACCACCCCACATCCAATCTTTAAAATCATTAAATTCGACATATTTCGAATTAAAATAGTGTATTTTTGCTGGTATCTGTGCATAATTTATTGCACCAATAACCACTTCTTTATTATTTTCAATTAACTCGAAATAATGTTTTTCAGTAAAATTTGTATTAATTAAATCATAAATGTTTTTTGATATGATTTTATATTTTTTTTTAAAAAAAAGTGATAATAATATTGGTAAAATCTGTAACCTTTTATAATTTCTATTGGGATGATATAATCTTTGATTACCATAAAAAAAATTCCAATCGTTTATATTAAACAACACATTTTTTAATGTATTCCAATCATTTAATGCAACAAAAGGTGCAATTAAATTTCCAGTTGAAATACTAACAACCAAATCATAATTATTATCAATTCATTCTAATGTACCACAATTATATGCAGTCCAAATACCACCACCTGAAATCAAACACGCTCTTTTTCCCACTTTAATAATATTATTCAATAATAAATACAAAAACACATATGATTATCATTATTATATAAAAAAAAATGGTAATAAAAATTATTACCATTCATCATAAAAAAAATGATATTATAATTGTCTTAACTCATTAACGATTTGAATACAAGCATTTGTTTGTATTGCTGATTGTAATGAAACAAATTCTAGGGTTTTATCAACATCAACATTAATATTCTCCCAATAATATTTTGATAAATCAGCATTCGATAATAAATCATCCTTTTTTTTCAAATTTAACATATTGATAATCAATGATAATGGCATTCCATCATAACCATTAAATTTAAAAAGATTCATCACATCAATAATATCACTATCCCAAGGTTTTGTATCTAAACATCTTTTTAAAATATATGGTATTTTTTTATTATTTTCATTTATGTTATCTCTATAAACCAAAAATCTTTTCAATAATAATGGTATATCATAATTAATTATATTATAACCACATAATGTTGGAAAATATTGTGGTTGTGATGCAACACCATCTGATGATATTTGATTTAATACATCAAAAAAATGTTCAATATTAGAAGATTCATCATTATTAATAATTTTTTTAAAAAAGCGTTTTATTTTACCATCTTCTAAATATAATGTTGCGTATGTTATTGCAATAATCTTTACATAATCAGTATGATTGGGCGCATATTCAAGATATGTTGCATTCAAATCATCTTGCGATGAATTATCATTTAGCCCATATTTAAATTTTGATAACTTAATCCAATTATTATATAATTCAACGTTTGTGGTTAAATCATTCAACGTTGGATATATTAACGCAGCCTTAACATTAAAGAAAAACATTTCATATATACTCGCTTTGTTAAAAATTGTGTTAAATTGTCCCATAATTTAATTAGAATTTAATGGTTCGACATGCGCATCAAATATAATAACATTTAATCAAAATTGAAAATGAAATGGAATAATTTTACTAAAAACGGTCTGTTTTTTATTTTACATTCATTATAAATATTAATAACATCATCTAAACTATATTTAATTAGTTCATTTTCAGTATATTTATCAGTGGATTTCAAAATATATGGAATCATTTTTTTCTTTTTTTCATTATAAATTTTCTTTTTCTTTTCAATTTCATCTAAATATAAACTACCATAAATTTCAACATCATTAATAAAGAGATTTTTTTGTGTTTCGATATAACCAGTTATAAAATTATTAAATGATTCATAATTATCATTATTATCATCATAATCGATAGATATTAAATCATTTTTTTCGTCCATATAAAAGATTTATTTATCATTCGAAATATCTTTTATTATATCGACATCATCATTTTCATCATAATTTTCAACAATTTCTTTTGTTTTTGTACTTGTTTTTTTACTGTTTTTACTCTTTTTTTCAGATTTAATTTCTTCAACAAAAGTATCATTAAAATTCTTAAAAGATTTATTTTTCATATCATCCAATTCATCATAAAATTTACGTGCTTCTTCTTCCAGTTGTTCTTTCATTTTTTTCATTTTATCAGTAAATTCTTTTTCCTTTTCTTCAATTTTTATATTAGTTTCAATTATAATTTTAACAAAATTAATTAAATCATCAATTACGACATTTTCATTTTTGGGATGTATTTTTAATAAAACACCATTATCATTTTTTGATATAACACTACACCCAACTTCCGAATTTTCATCATATACCCAATTAATTGGTAAACCAATTTCAAGTTCATACCAACCATTTATGGTATTTACAACAATTGAAACTAAATAACCATCAAGAGGTTTTAATTTTTCGTAAACTACTTTCATCACATTAAATTAAATATGTAAAAAATATTGATATTGATAACCATAATATTATTTTTTCGGTTTTTGTTAAAACAAACCTAGTTTCTCTATTTAATTTAAATCTTCCATACGTTTTTATAAATAAATCAAAACTGACGTATATTATAAAAACGATGGAAGATATAAACAACATTTGATATATTTCATCAAAAATAAACATACTCGTTGTTATTCAGCGTGTGTTTGACCGTGATGTGGTTGTTGTGTCTGATATTGTTGTTGAGGTTGCTGTACCTGATTTTGTTGTGATTGTTCAGGAAAATATTGATTGATTAAAGTGATTTGTTGGTTTAAAATAGCAATATTTTTCAACCTTTCAATCATTGTTTCTACCTTTTCACGATAATTCATGTTAGGTTCTTGTGCCAATCGTACAAGTTCCATTTCTTCATACATCTTGTCAATTGATACTTTGTTTAGTAAATCTAATTTCAAATTAGCCATAGTTGTTTGTTTTTATTTAAAATTAATGTTATTTTTATTTTTGTAAAAATATAATATTAATACGAAATATACAAGGTTTTTTTTAAAAAAATTTATAAAATTTTTGTATCTTCATATACATTTATAAATGTTTTATCGAAAATTAAATAAATTTCAATAAATAATTTAACCTTATCCTTATTTACATATTTTTCAATGTTAAAAATACTATTCCAAAAATTTTCATAAAATTTAAAACCAATATCTTTTATTGGGTCAACTTTTATTTTATAAAATTGTGTATAATAATAGGTATAAAAATATTCTTTTAATTCTTCATTATTATCAAATAATATCCCTTCTTTCTTAAAATTATCACAAACACATTTATAACACCAGTTAAAATGATTTCTTATATCATTATCATCATCAAGACTTTCCTTATCAATATAATAATTATAAATATAATATAATAAATTGATAGTAAAATCTTTATAAGTTTCTACCCTTTCCTTAACAATAACATGTGTTAATATCTTTTCCATATTATTTTAATGATTTTAACATTTCAATTAATTCGGGTTGTGGATGGCAATCTGATTTATCACTTCTATAACTAACATGAGTCCAAATACCAGACACACCACTTAATGCCCTTTCACTCACCGACCACATATCATCATTATAATCAAGTGGTATGTTATATCTATCACCCCAATATATTAATAATTTTCTTAAACTATCAATTTGATTATTTGTATATTTTTCGAAAGCGTAATAACCATTAAATCCATTAGGATATATAATTACATTATTATCGTCAATAGGTTTTTGTTTAATATTTGGTATTTCTTTTTTTAAAGAATTACTCCATATAATCGGATACCATTTGTTTTGATATTTCATTAAAGGTCCCCACGAATCAATTTCAACACCAATCGATGCTTTATTTAAAATAACATTATTTGATGTTTTTAAACCTAAATGATGTGCCCAATATAAACTTGAAAAACATTGATAAATTTTACCATCATATTGAATTATAATTGATGTTGCAATTCTTTCTGGTGTGCCTTTCCACCATTCAATATCACCCATAACACCCTTTCCTGATACAGTGTGATGCAATACTATTTGTTTTTTTGTTGTTTGTTCCCTATAATATTGATTATCAGGAAAATCAACTTTAATAATATCATTTAAATTTAATTTGGAATATTCTTTATACTCATCATCTAGTTTAGATTGAGCATATTTATCAGTATCAGATAAAATTCCGAATGATATTTTATTTAAACTAAACATATATAGTTTTTTATATAAATACAATATAATTAAAAATATAAAGTGTCAAGATACACTTGACACTTTACAAAGGTAAAATATTTATATTAAATTTACAATTAAATATTATTAATTTTCATAATATTTTTCAATTAATTTATCATACTCTTTAATACTAATTTTTAATTCATTACATATTTTTTTTATTCTTATTACATTTAATATAAAAACACTTAAAGAAAACATTGTTAATAATAAAAGTAATGCAAAATATCCAATTGTTACCGTTGCAATTAATTTATGCGATGCATTAAATATAGTACCAAAAAATCCAATAAAGAAAAACACTAATAATAAATAAAAAAATATTGATTTTTCTTTAAAATTTTTATTTAAGGGTGCTGTTGAAAAAAATTTATAACCCCAAATAATATATTTACTTGGTGGATATTTTGCCATAGCAGCATCTAATAGCTCTTTAGTTATTTCCTTTGGTAAAAGCAAATACAATGTAAAAAGGGAAACGTTTCTTTTTTTAGCCATAATTTAAAATATTAAAAACCTCTTTTTATTTTTACATTTTTAGTATCAATAAATTTTCTACTATCATAGTTTGAAAGATGTTTAATTTTATTAACAAAATCAGCGTTAATCTTTTTATTTTCGGTATAGTTTTCATTTAGATTGCTATTCATTTCAATCGCAACAACCTTTTTTCCATCAGTATATAATTTATGCGTATTAATTAATTTGATTGCATCTTCATTAAGAACAATATTACCATCAACAGTTCGATTAACATATGTATTACCCAAACCATCAAAATTTATTTCAAACAAATTATTAACATCATCTACAATAGACACTTCATTTATATAAAAATCAATAATTCTATTTTTACCCAATGCATCAACAAACCTTCCAGTAATCATTGATTCTTTAATACCCTTACGTTCATTCCATTCCGATTCATATTTATCAAATTGTGATTTTTTTGTACCAGTTTCAATTGGTTGTGTATCTTTATTATACATCGGTGCGTTTTTTCTAAATTTTATTTGTTTTTCCCTTTTTTGTGATAAACGTTCACCCATATCGTTTTTCATACGTTCAATAAAACGTTCACTTGGTTCGTTGTCATATATTAAACTTTCTTGTCCTAAACGATACATTTCAACTTCTTCTTGTTCATCTTGTGTTAAATTACGTTTTGGTATTTCATCACCTTTATCATTTGTACTGTCACCGACATTTTTAAATGCAACACCTTTTGTTTTCTTTATAACATTTTTTTCAATATCATTACCAAGTTTTTGAGGATCATCAATTTCGGTTTGTTGTTCCTTCCATTGTAATTCTTTTTGAATATCAATAATTTGACCTGTGTCACTATTTTTCATATCCTTTTTAAAATTTTTTTCGTTTTCTGAACCAAGGCGGTCTCTTAATACTAATGCAGATGGTTTTCTCATTTCAGCAATCTTTTTTAAATTATTATGATATTTTGAATACGCATTTAATTCGTTGTTTATTTCATTTAATAAATCAAAATCATTTTTTAAATTACTTTCACTAACACCACCACTATTTTGTGTTCCTTTTGGAACATTATTACCCAATTCACCAGTTGCAATTGGATAATTTGCCATTGTATTTGTTGGTTTTGCAATTATTGATTGTTCTGTTTCATTCATTTGTTGATCATTTTGTTCAATTGATGTTTGTTTTGCAGGAACATTAAATTCAATAGAATTTTCGTTTTTTGTTTCATCAACTTTTTCGGGTAGTCCTTCATGCTTTGTTTTCGCAAAATCTTTAACATCGCTTGGTTTCATATTTTTTGCCACTTTTCGCATTTCAGGACTTACCTTTTTGGGGTCTAATTCGCCCTTTTGTATTGCACGAACCATACCCATAAATTTTTGTTGTTTTTTTGATTTTGCCTTTTCATCTAACATATTAAAATCATTTTTAGTTTCTTCCATAATATTTACAAACTTTTCAAAACCAGATGAATCGATTAAATAATTTGTTTCTTGTATAATTGTACCACCCTTCCAAATTGGTTTTCTTTTAATTACTGAATTACCTTTAACCTTCATTAAATCACCATCACCCCACACAGCAGGACCTGAATATGCACCAGATGATGCTGAAGTAGTCGTTTCATTTGTTGGATTGATAACTTCCAAATCATATCCCAAGTTTTCTAATTCAGATTTTAATTCAGAATATTCTTCAGGTGTTGCAGGTCTACTATTTTTCACATAATCGGGATGTATTGCAGAATGTTGACCAATATGCGAATAGGCTACTTTATATTTTTTATTTTCATCATAATCATAATCAGGAAAATAGGCATAAACATTAGAATCATCAGAATCGTTAACCAAAAACATTACTTTAATTGGTTCGTCATTAATATTTTCATTCATTTTTTTATTAAATTTTTTCATTAATTGATTAATTCCAGATTTATCTCTTCTTTTTTTCTTTTTAGGTATTGCCATTTTATATTTTTGCAAATATTTGGGACTATTTAATATATAATCATTAAATATGATATTCATGATGGTTTCATTATAGTGGTAACCATATTTTTCTTCACCATTTTTTGCCATTTCATTATAAATTGCAGTTAACTTTGGTTCAGAAAATACCAATGCTTCCACTTTATCCAACTTAAAAATCTTCTTCTTTAATGATTGTTCTGCTTCACTTAGATTAGCATCAATTTCATTAATACGAACATCAGGTGCATTACTTTTCATAATATTTTTAAAATTTTTTTCAAAATTATTTGATTGTGCGTTTATTGGTTTATTTAATGTTGGTTTAATCGTATCTTCATTTAAATTATCCATATTTAATTTAATTTTTTAATTAAATTATTTAATATCATTTTTCCAAAAATCTCTTTTACTCCAAAGCGTTTTATAAACTGCCTCAAGCGAATCTTTTATTGTTTTTATTAATTCGTTTCTTGATTGACTGTTTGGATTTTTTAAAAGATTTTTTAATTCTTTATCTAAAGAATTTTCAATAAATTTATTTATTTCATCTTTAACAATTTCTTTAATTTCTGTTTTATTCATAAAATACATTCCTATTGTTTATAAATACTTAACTAATATAAAAAAAAATAAAATAATGGGGCATATATAAACATATACACCCCAATTATTTGTTTTATTAATTATGTCCCCATCTCTGTGGGTATATATTAAACTATTATTATTTTTATTTAGTTAATAAATAATAACCACCAATTCCACCAGCAGCCCCCAATCCAATTAAAAACATCGATTTACCATTCTTTTTTATAAAAAGCCCCAATTTTTGCCATCCATTTGGACTTAAATCAGATTTATCTAGTTGTGGTATAGCATAACTTTCAATATCATATACTTTAAAATATTTATTGGTATTAATAACGCTAAATGATACGGGATAACCCTTTTTTTTATCATTATTCCAATGAAATTCAATAAATTGTTTATTTGGTATTATAATCGATTTGAACAACAATTCAGGTTTTTTGTTTTTCATCGAATAAATATTATTTACATCAATATCAAAAATAAACGTACTATCATTAGTTTGTAAATTATTAAAATTAATTTTATTGTTAATGGTATCAATATTAATTGCAATATTATTTGCACCCATAATAATCAATAATGAATCAATTTTAATTTCACTTTTAATTAATGCTGCTGTTATTATTTTATTTTTTTTATCTAATTCAAGAATTCGATCCAATAATTCTTTTTGTGTGTTATTTAAATTATCATAATTGTTTTTTAAAATATTATACGTAGTTTGAATCGTTAATTTTTCAGCAACCAATTCATTATTTTTATTTTTATAATAATTAATTGAATCAAAAAGTGCAATATATAAATTTTCAGTTTCTTGTACATTATTTTTCAATTTTATTATAGTGTTGTATTGAAAATAAATAATAATACCCAAAAGTATTATAATACCTAATACGATTAATATGATATTTTTTTTAATTTTAATCATTTGAATAAATATTAATATATTGAATTATTATTTTTGTATTAAATTATCTCGCCAATATTTATAAAAACTATCAAAATGTTTTTCAACTCTATCAACAATTATTTCATTGTCAGGATTATCGGGTGAAAAACCAGTTAAATAATCAAATTCAACACCACTAGTATTTTCATTCTTTGTTACTTTATATTTGAATTCAATAATACCATCAATAATACCACCCCAAATAACTTCATCATCATAAATTTTTAAATCATTAAAATCAACAATAACATTTAAATCCTTTAATGCATTTATAAAATTAACCTCTTCTCTTTTCTGATCGTAAACGGTTTTTCTATTTAATTTTATTTTTTCATTTTCATTTAATTTACGAGTAATTTTTAAAAAATCACGAATTGTGATGTTTTTTTTTGTGTTAAGTGTTGTTGTATTATCATTATTACCATTACGAACTTTTTTTATCAATTCACGCATTTGAATTGATGATTTTTTATCATTAAAATTTTCAGACATATTTTATTATTTTTATATAAATACTATTTTAATCATCTAACATTTCGTGTCTATCATCAATTAATTTTTCAAGTGTGTTTTTTAACCATGCCCATGCTTTTTTTCTATCATCATCACTTATTTTTAATTCTTTTTTCATTTTTTTATCAACATCATTAACATGCCATGCATACCAACAATTCTTTTCTTCATCATATTTTAGTTTATTTCCAGCATCATTAGGTGGTATTAAGCAAAAATTATTATATAATGTTTGATATGAATTTTCTCTTTCAATATCCCAAACAAATTCAATTTTCTTTTTATTTTTTTCAAAAAAGACGCACCTTTTGTAAATTCAATTTTAAAATATAATACAGGAATCTCCCAATCACCGCCTGCTTCAAATAGTTCAGCATTTATTTCATATTTATATGGCTGATTTTTTCGAAGATTCTTTTTAATATAAAAAGTCTTTTTTTCACCAGTACTATCATTATTTTCTAAATCAAAATATATTTTTTGAAAATTCATTGCCTCTTTTGTAATCTTATCCCATTCAAAATCAATGATATTACTATAATCAAAAATTTCATCATCCTTTTTTCTAGAAATTTGAGAAATTTCTTCTAATATTATTTTTTTATATTATTCATTTTCATATTCATTAATTAATTTATTAAAATTATCATTATCAAATAATGGATTTGTATTACTACTACTATCAATATAATTACCAATAAATACAATTCCATTATATTTAATTGTGTCCTTATGATATAATTGGAATTCAATACATTTTTTTGGTATGTTATATTTATTACATAAATCAACACACAATTTTGCAGTATTTAAAAACTGTATTTCTGGAATTTGTTCCCAATAATTACAACCATACCAATTTTTTTCAACAACACTATCATTATCACAAATTTCATTAATCCAGTTAATATATTTATTATCAGGTGTTTTATATAAACATCCCATATTTTCAAGCACAATTGATATTGATTTTTTATCGACTTCTTTAACTCCGATAAAATCTGTATGATACTTTGGATCATAATGTTGATATATTAAACCATTTCTACACACAGTAAACGTATTCCAACTTTTTGTTTTACCAAATTCTTTATGTTGAAGTCTTATTATATGGTTGCTATCTTTTCTTAAACTAAAACCAATAATAATTTGTGTTTTTGGAATTTGAGTTCTATATCGATTAAAATCATTAATCCAATATGTTTTATCGTCAATTTGTAACATAAAAATTGGTTTTTTAATTAAAAAAATGCACTATAATTTCCAATGATGGTTTTTTTTTAATTTTTTTGCTCTTTCAATTATCGATAATAATTCTTCTAACATATCATTATCAAAATCATCCAAATCTTCGACATCAAGGTTACCTAATTCATCAACAATTGATAATGATTCCTTTAATATTTTTGCAATTTCTTTATTATTACCCATATTTTATTTGTTATGTAATAAATTTATCTCATTTCGTCAAATATTTGTGAAATATCATCAAAATTATCAACAATATCAATTGCTTCATCAAATGTTTTTGCAAAATATCTTCTTTTGCCAACGACATTAAATACACCATTACTATCCATATAATTAAAATATTCATCAACTATTTTGGGCTGTATTGTTGTTTTTTCTTTTATGATTTCCTTCAATTTAATACCACTTAAAACAACATCACCCACATTTGACTGACCGTTTTTATATAAAAATACTGTAAGTAATCTAAATCTATCTCTTTTTAGATATCTTTTTTCATATTTATGTTGATTAAGTATAAATAATTTATATTCATACCATTCTCTAAAATGTATTCCAGAAAACACTAAAAATTCATTAATAATTGCTATTATTATAAATAATAAAATACTTTGAACGTTTTCACTATCAATGTTGTTTTTCTTATTATTAACATTTTGTTCGATTTTAGACAATTCTTTTTCTAATTCAGAATATAATACATTAATTTCATTTTTTGTGGCATCAATTTTCGCATCATTATTCTTAATATCAAGTCTATATCCATTTTTTATTTTCTCCCAACTTAATGGTGTTTTATCAATTTTTTCATTAATCTTTTTATTAATTTCAATTAATTCTAAAATATAATTATTTTTTTGTGCAATAAGACTATCATATTTATTTGTTATTCTTATTTTTTCTGCCATTAACTGATTATCAATAACATCTTTTTTATATTGACCAATATTTCCCAAATTTTTTGAACCAACGACTGACATATAAAAACTAATTAATTGTATTGATACAGATGTAATTAACCAACCCGTTGATTTAAACACCATTCTATTTTTCAAAAATTCGTTTGAAAAATTCCTAATCACATATCTTTTTATCGCTTCAATTGCTACTAATATTAATAATGTTATCGTTATTGCAATTATTTCCGATATAATACCATCACTAATATTAATTTCAACTGCACTTAATAATTTGGGATATACTAAAAAAACTGCAAAAAATATTGATAATATATTACCAACAAATGATAAATTAAATAACCACCAATCTAACCATTTATTACTTTGCTCAAAATCTTTTTTGCTATTTTTTTTCCTTAATTTTTCGTATTTTAATTGATCCATATTAATAACTATGTGTATGTTAATAAATAGTTAATTAACAATTACTGGTTTGATTTTATAATCACACCATCTTCAATAACAAAACCAAAATTTTGGGTAACAGCATCAAATAATTTATTAATATCCAATGTATTATCTCTTATATACATTTCTTCTTCTAAATCAGTAATAAATTTTGTTTGAAATGTCAAAACCAACTCATCTAAAACGTCATGATATTTACTCCAAGCATATGCTGTTATACCCCAAATAATTCTATTATCATTATTATTGTTAGTTATTAATTCGTTATTATTGGGTGGTATATAATATTTTATTAAAACAATTGAATTGTTTTTACGCATCCACCAAAAATTGTTTTTATTAACAATTGTTATTGATGTTTTATTTATAACATCATCAAACGTGAATTTCTTTTGAAATGTAATATCTAATGACATAAATTAACTAATTTTAAAATAATTATACCTTATTTTTATTCGATTGATAATGATGATATACCATTATCATCTAACTCAACATTAATTACATAATTGGGATTTATTTCGTGTTTATATTCAACCACTAAAATTCTTTTTATTGAATTTTTTATCAGATGCAACATATCAACAAATTCTTCAATACTATTTTCATCCAATTTACCCGTAACTTCATCCAATAAAAATAATGTGGGTTTTGATTTAACATTAATTTGATTTAATGCAAATTTTAATACAACACTAGAAAATGTTCTTTCCTTACCACTTGCTGAAATACAATCAATTATTGAATTTGGTCTACTATAATACATTAATTTAGGTTTAAAATCATTTTCATCCAACCATATTTTAAAAGGTGCTACAGATAAAATATCACCTAACGTTTGATTTATTTTTGGTAGAATATAGTTTGATAACATTTGTTTTGGTATACCATCACGATGAACACATTTTTTATATAATTTCATAATATTCTCAACATATTCTTGTTTTTTGAATTCATCAATCAAATTATTATTTGTTTTTATTTTCATATGTTTATCAGCAATCGCAGTTTTATACAATATTATACTTTCTCTAACATCTCTTTCCTCATTTTCTAATGTTTCCAATCTTGATTTTGCAAGACTAATTTGATTTTCAATTTTTTTATTTTCTTCAATTTGTTTCAAACTGTTTTCATAATTATTTATTTTTTGCATACATATACTAATGCTTAATTCTTCGTTTTGTATTTTTATTGGAATTTTATCCAATTCATTTTGTAATTCTTTACGTTTTTCAACATCATTTTTATCATTATTCAAAATACCGATTTCTTTTAAAATCGATTCCATATCAAGTGTCATTTTTTCTATTTCACTTTTAATGTTTTGAATATTATTTCTTTGTGTTTCAATATTATTTAAATGTATTGGAATTTTTTCTTCATTTTCTTTTATTTTCTTATTGATTTGTGTAATTTCTTCATTTTTTTCAGCAACAGTTTTATTTATATGTTCAATATGTTCTGGCTTATTGATTAATTGTCCACATAATTTACAAATTTTACTATTTTTTAAACTAACAATCTCACTATTAATTTTATCGATATCATTTTTTAATCTATAATTATCACCATTAATGATTTCAATTGAATGTTGTTCATCAGATATAATTCTTTCACTTTCCTTTATTTTAAGTCTCAATGCATATTCATTAGATTTCTGCGTTTCTTTTTTTTCCAACAAATCATTTAATCTTTTTTCATCATAACTTTCTTTTAATTCTGAAATATTTTTCATTAATAATGTTTGGCGATTTTTTAGATCGTTAATAATTTTATTTCTTATAGAAATGTCGTTGTTTAATTTAGACACATCTAAATTATAAATCTCATCGTCAATTTTATATAATTTTTTTGTTAAGTTCTCAATATAATTCTTACCTGTTGATATTCTATTCATCAAATCAGGTAATATTTCAGTTTCAATTTTATTAATTTTATTTTCTAAATCAAAAATTTCATCATTTAATTGTTTATTTTGTTGTGTTACTGCACTAATATCACAAGATATTTTAGGTTTTTCATTAAATCTTTTATTTAAAATTTTCCAACCTTCAAGTTTTTTATCAAAAATATCCAATCCACTATCATATAATAATGAATCAACAAAAACCGCCATATCGTTAGATAATATTCTATTTAACGTATCTGATGTTGTCATAACGATACGCATAAAATTATCATAACTACCAATAATTGAATTTAATTTATTTTGTGTTTTTACTCTTCTATCACCATCCAATTTATCAATATTATTATCATCACTCAACACATCATCAGGATCATTAAGTAAATAATAATTCAATGTGGTCGGCACTCCAATAATATCACCTGATTTATTTTTTTGAATTTCAGTTCTTCTTTTAATACCATAATATTCACCATTTGCATATAATACTAAATAACCCTCACAAAACTCTGCACCATTTCTATTGTTTATATAACGAATATCACCAAACTTAACTCTTGTTTCAGTTTCTAATGTTTTATTAAATAATATATATGAAATCAATTTCATTATGGTTGTTTTACCAGCAGTATTAACACCAGTTATCTGAAATAAACCAGTCATATTTCGCCAATCAACATCTAATTGAGCATATGACATGAAATTTACACCGCCAAATTTTATAATATCCCATTCAACACCAAAATCATCATCGATTTCAATTTCTTTTAAAACCTCATTATCTAATGCAATAACATCATTAATTTGTTTTTCATCACAACCAATTTTCGCTAAATATTCTTTAAATATTTCATGTTGTACTTCATTTGATGATATGTTATTTAATGTTACTGTTTCTTTTATTTCAATATTATCTGATTCGATAAAATCATTCGTATTTAATATTTTTATTGTTGAGTTATTGTATTTTGATTTAACATAATCATTTAATTTTCTTTCATTTTCAAACGTTCTTGTTTGTGGTAATGTATTCCAAATAAATCTAACTGTCATATATTTTGTTGGATTTGATATATCGAAATCCAAATCATCAAAATCGGTGTATTGACTTATTCTAACATCTTTAAATGAATATTCATTATATACCGATACCAATTCAGCAGATTTTAAATCAACATCCCAAAACAAATATCCATGAAACGCATCATCACCTTCTGAAATATCTTGTGCAATTAATGAACCACAATATGCTTTTGTTTTTTCTTTATTTAAAAATTGCATTTTATGTATATCACCAAATAACGATAAATCACCCTTAAAATCCGATATATTATAATATAATTTACTCTTTTTCTCAAATCCACTTGGTGTTATACAACCCGAAATCGGATCATGAAATAAATCAATAAATATTGTATCTTTATTATTTTCAATATATTCTGCACTTTTCTTTAACATCCAAGGATTATTCTTTTGTTCACCATGATGCCAAACACACCAAGTGATATTGTCATCACGATACATTCCAGTTTTATCATAATAAATTACGTCAATATTTTCCAATGTTTTAACAATTGCCTTAACGCTATCAATTCGTTTTGAATTTCTTCTTAAAAAATCATGATTACCTCTAACAATTCTAACTGGTGCAATTTTACTTAACGATTTTAATAATTCTCTAACTAATATTAATTGTTCACCTTGTAAATCAAGATAATCATGAACCAAATCACCAATAATAACAATTCTATCTGGTTTTTTCTCAGATAATGAATTAATTAAATTGTTGAATACTAATTGATATTCTTCATATCTTAATGGAGATTTTCTTACGTGAATATCAGCAAGATGTGCAATTTTCTTTATCATAACTCATTTTCTTTATCATAACTCATTTTTTTTACAAAACTATAAAATAAATTTCAATCAAGCAAGTTTTTTTATAAGTCAAAAAGTCATAATGTTTTTTAATTAAAAATGTCAAAAATTCATATTTTGTCTTTGGCATTTATTTTGTTTTTTCAATTTTTGAAAAAATAACTTAATTTAAAAACCATAAATCATATGTTTAAAATAATTTATAGTGAACCAAATTTAGATTTAATTAACAAATTTATTGATGAAATTTTAACAGAATCAAAAAAAGAAACAAAAATTAGAAAAGAACCGTTTTTTGATATTCTCGAAACGGATGATGGTTATGAAGTACAAATAATACTTGCAGGTATTAATAAAGAAGATATTAAAATTGAAGTTGATAAAAAAATAATGACAGTTAGTGCAGAACGAAAAATAAACGAAAAGGATAAGTATAATTACAAAGGTACTTATTTTGGTTTATTCGAAAAATCATTTACACTACCAGATGATGTTGATGTTGATAAAATTGAATCTGAATTAAGTAATGGTATATTGTCAATAAAAATACCCCAAAATATTGATTCTATTAATAAAAAAAGAATAATAAAAGTAAAATAATAAAAAGGGGGGAAATTTTTCCCCCTTTTATATTATTCATTCATCAATTTCTTTTTTAATTTAGTTTTTATGTAATTAACTCTATTTCCAACAGTGGTACTTGTTAATTGAAATTCATTACCGATTTCATTATAATTAAAACCATACACATATTTCATATTTAACATGGCATAATCTTTTGGTGATATTAATGTTGTAATATAATTAATATATTCATTATTTTCATAACTATTATAAACATCATCATAATTTATTGTACTATTATAAAGTTTATTATCAATATAATCAACATTAATTGTGGAAGTTTTTTTCTTATCATAAAACGTATTGTTTATTTCATAATTATATTCAACTTCACTATAGTTGACATCTACATATTGAGTATTATGTGATTTATTATTACATCTCCATTTATCAATCAAATAATTTTTTACGATACTAAATATCCATACATTCAATTTTGATTTACTGGCATCATATTGTTTTAAATTTAAAAAGATTTTTATCATTATTTCAGATACATCATCATCAATATCATTATAAAATGTATATTTTTTTATCAAAAAGTTTTTTATAATTTTAGAATATTTATTATAAAATATTTTTTCTGATTGTTTATCACCGTTTATAATATCACGAACTAATTTAATATCGTCTATTATTTGTTCCATAATAATTATTTAATTTACTAATAAAGTAATCTTCTGTTATTAATTTTCTTGCACCATATACACATTTTTTTACAAATTCAACACCTTTTTCTCGTCTCAATTCATCAATATCTTCATTTGTTGGTAATTTAACTAATCTTATTTTATCATCACAATCAATGTATATGGATTGTAATGTGTAAAACAAATTAATTGAATCTTTGTATGCATCAGGGTCTAATATTATCACAACATTAGGTTTATATTCTGACAATCTTTTAAATAATAATGCTGATATTGTTTTACCTAACAATGGTATTGTATTTACTGGAATTGAAAGCATATCAAAAACACCTTCAACCAAAAATATTGTTGAATCCCAATTAATATAACCTTCATTAAATATGATACTATTTTTATCCACATTAGGATTTAAATATTTAGAGCGTTTTATTTTAGGATTATAACTCCTAGCAACAAAATAGTTGAGAATTCCATTAGCATCATATGATGGTATGATTATTCTTTGCGAATATTTACCTTCGAGACAAAATCCAAGCCTATATTTTAAAATCAATTCTCTATTAATTTTTCTATCTAAAACCAAATAATTATATGCTTGTAAATGTTCTGGATTATTAATATCCATGTCTGAAAACAAAATCATTTCGTTTGGTAATTGAACATTAATGATTTCAATATTATCATCAGTTACATATTCTTGATATATGCTTGCATATGATTTATATAATTCAAAATCTGATGAATTACCAAAAATTTTTATTAAACTACCTAAAGACCCACTAAATTTAGGGTCATCACATTTCCAACATCTGAATACTCGTTTTGCTGTATTGATTTCAAGATTATATTTACCATCTGGCTTTAGTAAACCCTCACGTTTTTGACATTTAGGACAATTTACTTGTAATTGTTCTGATACGTTAATACCCTTAACATCGCCAAATATATTCTGTATAATTGAATGAAATTCAATACCACGAATATTATTCATTTCATTTTTTTTATTATTTAACACACAAAAATAAAAAAAAATCACAATAATAATACCATATTGTGATTTTTTTTAGAAAAAAAATTAATATTTTTTATATTTACTTAAAAAGGGAAAAAAAATAATCAGTCTATTCATAAAGGCAATTGGATATATTATAAAATTATGACCGTATTTCATGTGATTTGTTTGTAATTCATTAAATACTGCAATCACATTATTCACAACATCTTTCACTTCATCATTTTGTGGTAATTTTTTTAGTTCATTATATTCATTTTGCATTTTTTCATACTCTTCACGCAATAATGAATAATCATTTGATACCGTTTCATATTTTTCAACTAATATTGATAATTGTTCTTGTAACCAAGTAACATCATTATTACTAATTTCATCTTTTGTTGGTAAATCAATACCCAACACATCTTTTTTTATCTTAACATCAACATCAATATCTTGTAATAGTTCATCAACTTTGGCTTTAGCCATTTCTTTACGCACATCAACATTTGCCGATTTTGTGCCATTAGTGGTGTTTGTTTCATTGTTATTTGTCACATCAACACCTTTTTTTGCTAATTTTATTATTTTTTTACCCATAATTTAATCAATTATTATATTTGTATTTATGTGTGCAACCAAACCATATTCATAATTCCAAATAAACGCATCTGCTGCCTTATTATTACCAATAAAACCTTTTTTATGATGCCATTCTTCTGTGCCTGTTAAACTGGATAAATATCTAATAGTCACCCCTAAATTTTCGTTTAATTCAGTTACTTTATTCAATTCATATTTAACATTTCTTTTTCTATGAATATGACCAACATGCCATTCATGAAATTTTGTTTGACTCCATAATGGTTTTGAGGGTATATCTGTTGCCATTATCATCGGTAAACTACTTTCATTTTCCTGATCACCGTGAGTAAATCCTAACAATAAATTACCAAATCTATAATACTTTCTTGGCGACGCATGTGTGTCAACAATAACTTGAGAATCATTATTAAACCAAGCATCAATAAATTTACCTAAATAATAATTTCTTTCAAAATCATGATTACCGGGTACTATAATAACATCAATTGGCACTCCTATTTGTTTTAAAACATTAATAGCATCGATAATTAATCTACACCCAATATCAAACGTTTTTTGCCAACGCAAATCTTCATCTTGTGGTGTTCCTTGTGTTGTTGTATTGAATATAGTATCACTATTAAAAAAATCACTTCCAACTGGAAAAACAATTCTTGAAATTGAAAAACCACTTGCTCTTTTTATTAAAGAATTGATTGAATATAGAAATCTTTCACGTGCAATTTTTATATCATAATTTTCATATGTTTCTCCACGCCATGCTAATTTACCTAAATGTAAATCAAATATCGAAATTTCTAATAAATTGTTATCTTCGTTTGATGTTTTATCAAATTTTTTTTTGTAATTAACATTTAATACAGGTGGTTTATAATCACTAATCATTTTTATAAATATTTCACCCAATTGATGCTCATGAATTTTTGTTTTATTTTTCACTAATTGTGCTTTTACTTGCCAATTCTGTGCAACTATTGGTTTATTGTTTTTAAATGATGTTACATCCCATTTATTAATTACATACTTTTCAACATTCCAATCATTTAGGTTTACCTTAGTCACCTCTAACAAATCTTCCAATGTTTTTACGTGTTTAACATCACCAGACCATTCTATATTAAGTTCATTATCATTTGATGTTACTGATACACCATCAACAATAACCTTATTTAAATTATTAGTATCAACCAAATCATCAGGTTTGATTCGATAATTATTGTATTTGTTTAAATATCTTTGATAAGCATTATTAAATAATTCAAATAAATCATCATCTAAAATACCATTATCATATTTTTCATAAATTAATGCTTTTACGTTTTTTATGTATGTTCTTGCATACCCACATTTTATTGATGCTTCACTTACCGAAATACCGTTATTAATAGCATAATTAATAACATTAACAGCATTTTCAATTCTTTCTCTTGTCATTTTTTTTATATATTATTAGACAAATAAAATAATTAAAAAAATTTTGTCAAACATACAATAAAATTATGAATATTGCAAGTTTTTTTAGATAAAAACATTCCCATTTTCTTTTAATATCTTAATATTATTTTCAATTTTTTTACATTCATCAATGAAATTAACTTCAATTTCAATGGATAAATCAAACCATTCACCTTCTTTTTTTAAATACGAATATCTATTATGCAACGATTTTTCAATTTTCATTGCATATTCAGATAAAAACGCATCAATTAATTTTAATGTTGAAGAATTACCTGTTTGTAATTGTTTTAATCTTTTTTGTGGTTGTGTTGAAACACCTATTTTATAATAGCCGTTTTCTAACGATTGTATCAAATAAACATATTTCATTTAATAATTCCCATTTTTTTTAATCCAGCATAACCAACAGCATAACTATCAGACATATCAAAACACATATCCTTTGGTTCGTTGCTATTTTTCTTATAAACCCAATTAATTTGGGGTTCTAATTTAGAAACTTTTTCCCAAATATACAATTTTTTCTTTTTTTCATATTCTTTAGGAAATGAAAGTGTTTCTTTTTTCACACCCTTTTTATCATATGATGTTTTGACTAATTCGGGGCAAAATAATTTTCTTGATTCATATACACTAATTTTTATTGGATAAACACCAAAAACGGTATACAATATATATCTACAAATACCATTAAAACCATATAATAACGACACGGTATTAATATTATTACTACCACCAAGCGGTTCTTCAACAATTATTTGAACAATCTTACCATTTAATTCATTTAATACTCTTTCTTTATACTCAACAACATAATTTTTAAAATTTTCACCCTTATAAATATCCCTATGTTCAACATCGATATTTTTGGGGGTTTTTAATTCGAGATGTTTTAATTCAATTAACTTACCATCCAAATTCCAAAGAGCACTACCAATATTAGTTGTGCTTATATCTAATGACCATACATAATTTTCCATAACACTATACTATATAACAACATTTTTTTTACTATTATTTTCCTCAATCATTTTTTGTAATTCTTTAGGCTTTGTTAGATACAAATCAATTAAATCTTCAATAACACCACCAATTTTTAAACTTTTTCCCTTACAATAGATTTTTAATCTATAATGTAATTCACCATTAATAATTATCGATTTAAATTTTTTTTCAATATTTGACATAATTGTATTTTTTTATTATAAAAATTATTTTATAATAAATACTAAGATTTTATAAAAAATTATATAATTATTAATTTTTTTTAAAAATCAATTGCAAAAACAATAGTTCTAGATATTGTAGAATCTTTAGGTACTGGATTATTCAATTTCCCAATAGCAACCAAATTTTTATCACTATCATATATACCAATTTCACTTATGTATACTTTTGAATTACCATCCCATGTTGAATTTGTACTTGTGTTAAATTCATTTAATGGTAAATTAATAGAAATATCTGTCGTATATACATCTGCTTTTATTTCAGTTTCAACAACACCAAAGAAATACGTTTCATCACCAAACGACAATTTATCCGATTGATTATATTGTGGATATGATAAATAATTTAAATTATAGATTGGATAATTATCATAATTATTAAATTGAATATAAAAAACGGTGTTTGTTAAATCATTTGCAGATAAATATTGACCATGATTTTGTATTTGATTGGTAACGTCAACATATCTCCATTCTGATGATATTGGAATTATTTCACCACCATTAGCATTGGTATTATCTACAATTTGAAATAAAATATATATTTTATTTGCTGTATAACCAACACCATTTAATGTGTTATTTAAAAACCTAAATTCATCGGGGTTTGGAAAATATAATTTAAACCCATGTATATTAATATTTTCAGTTTCAATTTGTGTTTTATTAATATAATTACAATGTATTGCCATACTATATGGCATACCAAAAGTACCACCAGTTGGTACTAATACATAAGTTGTAAATATTGTATATGTTTTCATATTTTTATGTTATCAAATACTACTTATTATATAATTAGGTAACGTCCACGACCTATTTGATTTATATGACATGGCAAATAATAACTCTTGATCCTCAATAACAAATATTTTTAAATCGGGAAACACCTTACCCACAACAAATCCATTTATATCACATAAATCATAATATACAACATCTAATGATTTTGTTGTTCCAGTTAATAATTTACTATCACCACTAGCAATTAGTGTAACACCTAATGTATCACTATTAGATTTATGCCACATTATTGTTGGTATTCTAATTGTTGGTGTTTTTAATAAAAATCCTTCAGCATATACATTTGCAGGTGAATTATTTGTATAGTGTATAACACCTAATTTTTTATAAATTGGTGCTTGATTTTGTATATATGATACAAAACCACCCATTGCTTTATTTTTAAATTGGGTATATTTTAAATTATTTGCACCAACACCTGCAATTTCTTCAGTATATATTATCGATAAATTCCAAAATGGATAAATTATTGTTGGTGATTGACTATTTTCTAAAAATGATAAAACACTTTCATCAACATAATCAGTTGATGACATGTTTAATAATGTCGACCCCGTATAATTAATTAAATCATATAATACCATTGCACCTGCATGTATATTTGATGGTATTGTTAAATTACTAAAATTAGGTAATTCACGATCAACCACAACATTTAAATCGTTTGTCGATAATGAACCACTTACAATTCCAGTTATCTTGTAAAATAAATTAGGTGTTGGAAATGTATTATTTACTGAATAACCAGTAGTTGAATTTGTATATGTCCATCTCACAAATAATAAATCACCGACAGTTGGTTCTAATGTACTCGTACCGTATGTTGGTGCTTTTTTTAATGTTAACGATTGACCACCATTAACAGTATTCACCTGAATCATTACATCAGGTTGCTTTATATGATTACTATCGGTAATAAAAGTTTCACCACTATTACTAAAAAATCCAACACTATCAACTTTATTATGCACTGTATAATATGATGTTGGTACTATATTAATATAATTATAAGGATCACCTGATAATGATTTGGGAATAAACGAAATTATATTTGGATTTTTATCAACAGGTCTTAATATCATTGAATTGAATGCTGAATAATCAGTCACATTCGGATCGTTCTCTATTTTTGAAACAAAATTATAATCAATTTCACTATCACCAATAGCGTAATATGTGAAATTTAATTTACCCTTCGATAACAACTCTCTACCTTTAGATGTTAATTTTATATTAATTACAACTGGGTCTTTTTTATCTATAAATGCCATTTTGTTTTTTTATTATAAATACAATTATTTATTTTTTTTATATTGGTGGTAATTGACCATCATATCCAACAAAATTGGGTAATGATACTGAAATTGTCACATCACCATTAAAACAACTTGTTATTGGACAAATACTTGGTATTGTTTCAAATCCATTACATGATAATGACCATTCAATATCATATGATATTAAATTATAATCAATTCTTGCTTCGATATTATTTAAATCGATGTAATAACAACCAGCATTTAAACAAATCAAACAAGTTCTATTTTTTGAATATGATGGTATTGTATGTGTAGATATTAACGAATTATCACAACACATTATAGAAAAACTACCACCAAAACCATCATTACGACCAAAATTATTTTCATCATTCCACGTAATATTTACTTCAATATTAATTGGTGGTGATGGGGGTGATTCTGTTTTTATATTTTTTACGCTACCATAAGAATAACCTGCAGCATTTTTTGCATATGCCCTATAATAATAGGTTGTGTCAGATTCCAAATTACAAATTGAATATGCTGAATCATCAATGAAATATGGGTTCATTTGCCCATCATCATATAATGATTTTTTCATTACATAATTTGGATAATTTTCAATTATTAGGCAATTATCACAACTAAACTGAATGCTTTTTGTATACAAAACACCATATTCTTGAATAGGTGCATTGCCGTTATTTGATATACAATTATTATAAACCCTTATTGCTGTTGATGGGGCATCTAAATCATGATATGCTTCACCTGTTATTACAGTTGGTGTTGTTATTGATATTGATGCAGTTGTGCCTGTTAATATATTACCATAATATTCAACACCATCAACAACAAAATATGCACGATAACGATATTTTGTACTTGGAGTTAATCCAGTAATATCTATTGTATATGAATTATTAGTGAGAGGACCTTGTTTTAATTCTGTGCATTGCCAAGTCATACTATTACACCATTATATTTTAAATAATTATATTATTAAACTAAACCAGCACCAGCAACAATTTGATTAGAACCACCTAAACAATAATTACCGCAAATATTATTCACTTCGTTAATATAAATTTTTGAAATTGACGGTATTCTTGATGATGTTGTTTCAGCATATGCAAATAATTCTAAACATGTATTTGGTGTTACTGTAACAACACCAAAAGTACCACATATTTCTTTTGCTATTTTTGAAACAATTTCACAAGAAAATATTTCAGAACCATTACATTTAACCCACACACACGATTCTGTTATAAGCGGTGTTGAACATTTTGATATTGAATAATCTAATTTAACATTAAAACACTCGCCATTTTGTGGTTTAGTGACATAACCACCACGTCTTGAACATGTTGTGCAAGTATAATAATCAACACCATTGTTGGGGTAATAACATACATTAACAGGTATTGTTACTATTGGTGAACCTAATTGTGTTACACATACCGTTTTAGTATCACCAGATTGTGGTATAAAACAAATAGTACCTGTTCTTGGTGATGTTGAAGTATTTGCCTTAACACCAATATTATATGAATTACCTTGTGGTATTGGTGGATTAGGTATTGATAATATAAACCATGATTCATTCGTACTAACATCATAACAATTTGATATATCACCACATACTGTAACTGTTAATCCAGTATTACTTGCAGGCACATTTGTGAATTGTGTTGGTGTTACGTTAAAATCGATGATTGTCGTACCAATTGGCTCATATTGAACACCATACCAATCAACATCTTGGTATCTTTGAATATCATAACCACCAGTTCCGATTATTGATGTGGTTGTTGATGATGTCATCAGTTTTGTTTTACCAGATGGTACTGGTAGTGGTGGTGTTGCGAGTGTTGTTAATGTTTTTGTATCGCCAGTTGCACTAATATTATTTAAATATACAATTGCACGATAATCATATGACGTGTTTTCAGACAACCCAGTTATCGTTAATGTGAAATTATTTGTGGTTAATGGTTGTGTTAATAATGGATATTGTATCCAATTATTTGAAATTGTTTCTTTATATTGAATACCGTACTGTGTGATATTTTCATAATTAACAATATTTTCACCACCAATATCGACCAATTTACCAATACCAGCATATCCTAATTTAGTGTCAACATATAACTCAATTGGTGAAGGTGTATTATATTCCACTGGTATTGTAAAAACACTACCATCATCACCTAAATGATATAATGTTGACCTATTTTTTATCGTTGTATTAACATTATCAAAATTTAAAATCGCATTTTCGTGAACGTTAACACCTCTTTTATATACATACTTTTGCTTAGTAAATATACTATTCCTAACTAACAATCCACCCTTTTTTAGAATTATTGTTGATGATAGTAATTGTTCTACAAATCTATTAAAAAATGCATTATATTTATTTAAAAACTGATATAAATTGCTGAATGAATAACCATTAGAATGTAACGGATTATTGATTTCAAGTTCACTTCGTTTTAAATACGTTTCATATATTTTAAGTACAGTTGAATACCATCCCCCTTTGGAATCGGTAATTGTTTTTCTATTTCTAGCATTAATCATTTTTCTTTGAATTAATTCAAGAAATTCAAGAAATGATAATTTGCTAATATCACCAATACTAAATGAATCTGATACTACTGGTTTATATACAGTATTTCCACCAACCAAATAATAAACACTGAGAACACTACCATATCTCAATCCTTTTGGTAAAAACACTTCATATGGGTTTAATGTATTAATACTATAATCTTTAATTGGCTCTAATGCAATTCCATCCACTAAAAATTTAATATCCTTAGCATCATTTACTTTATAATTTAGTTTGTATACGTATTTATTAGCATTAGCACTATAATATATTTTACTATTACTAAAACTATCGATTCTAACGGTTTCATTTTTCAATGAAATATCATTATTATTAATAACTTCAACATAAGATACTTGTACCTCAGGATTATCAACCAAATATGAAATCACATCTTGATTTAATATGATAATTTCATTGGTATTATAATTAATATTATAATCTGCAGTATATTGGGGAGTTCCTTTTGATAAAGCAATGCCATTAATAGTCACTTGAACATCACCACGTGGTGTTGTTGGTAATGGTATAATAGTACCAGTTAAATTGGCTTTAATTCGAGTAACAATATAATTGACTGTAATACCCGATATCGGTTCATCCGATGAATATATAAAGGTTGCTTGTATCACATCTCTATGATTTCCATAATTTTTTGCATAATTATCATTTAATATTGTAAAAGTATTACCTGTCACAACGTAATCAGCATTTGTCAACACATTATTAGTAACACCTGTTTTAGGGGCATTTAATAATATACCATTAAATCTAACTTCCAAATCACCTTGTGTATTGTCATATTCAAATGGTAATGTGAATGTATTTTGAGTTCCTGTATAATTTAACGATATGTTAACATATGAATATGGTAATGTATATCCACTATTGTTGACTGGAAAATCATAATCTTTTATATATTTATACACATCATATTCAATACCTCTTGCAACATCTAAAGCAATATCAACTTCTTTCGTATTAATAATCAACCTACTATCTTCTTGATAATACTGTGGTGTTGTATGGTGTTTTCTATACGTTGCACCCGATTGTACCCAAGATTTTTTATTATCAACGGTTTCGTTCAATATAAAACCCGCTTTACGAAAAACATTAAGATATGTTTGACCACCATCAGTATCACCTGATACTTGAAAATAAAATGAATTTGATTCAAGTGGTGCAATTGGATAGCCACTATTATCATATGGCAACGATTGTGTTGGAAAATCACGTATATTTAATTTTACATTTTGTGGATTAATTTTACCATCAACGGTATATACATATTCAGTAATATTAATAAAAGGTTCTGGAATTCCAATTAGTAAAAATATTGATTTAATCGCATCACGAGTTCCTTTAGATTTCCAAAAATAATTAGTATTTAATAAAATTCTTCTCCATAACTCAATGTCAATTTCTGCTGGTAATAAATCTTTATGTAAATTTCTTTCTTGTTCATCTATGGTTAAAATACTATCAACTAATTCATTTTCGTTCAATAAATTAAAATAGTCCCAACCAAATGTTCTCGCAATATTTTTTATTATAATATCTGGTGTGTTATTAATTTTATCATATGTAATTTTATTAATATACATTAATGAATCAATAAACCCTCTAATTTGGTCAAATTCCCAACCATATATTTTTAATAGTTTACTAATTTTACGATTTTCAGTTAAATCATATGTTATAACAGATGACGGCACTAACATTCTAATAATTAAATTTGTTTTAATTTTATCATATTTATCACCTATTGCTAATACCGCATTCAAAAAATTTCTATATGCATTATTATCAAAATCAATATTATAACCATCTGTGGTTGTCCATATTAATGTTTTATCAACATATATAATTTCGCCATTATCATCCAATGTTGGATTTTTTAAAACAAATTTAAATCCATCAACACCAACTCTTTCAGACATGATATATCTTTCATATGGTTTTAATTGTGCCCTAAATTCTTCAAATTTAATGTTATTTGGTTTTATGTGAAAATTTATAAAACCAATACCATTTGTATTACCAGTCATCACGTCTGAAAATGGATTACCAATCACTTTAAATTTAATAAAATTTCGTAACGTTGGATTGGTACTATTAATTGTATTACCAGTATATCCGATTATCGGATATGATTTATCATAATTTGATGCAGTACTAATTACAAAATCATTATACGATAAGTTTAAATTTTTTAAAACATCATTATCAGGAATGGTTTCATTATCCTTATTAAATACCATTCCAAATCTATTTTCAATACAATCAACCAATACATAAAATGTAGATATATTGGTAACATCATTATAATTACAACCACTAAATGTTGGTATTGGATTATTACCTAATCTTAATGAATTAGCAAAAAGACTACTTGGATATTTAAGAATTATATTTTCAATTGAAATTCTGAGAAAATCATAAGCCGAACCAAATCTAACAAATGTATTTAAATCTTTATTATCAAAATTTAATACAAATGATTTTGATTTTGTTTCGATAATATTAGATTGAATATCAGTAAGATTCAATGTTTCAAGTGTTACTGGTCTGACAAAATTATTTAATGTGTTTTGATATGTGATATTTTTCTTACCTTCAAAATTACTAGTAACAAAAAAACTACCAAATGAAAATATTATATTTGATGGATTATCGGTAAAATCACCACCATTTAAATTACCATCAAGTTTATTATTAATTACTTTTATTTTTGCCACTTTATATTCAATTTATTATAAATACGATAATATAAAAAAATCCCAATTTATTGTATTGGGATTTTTATTTTTTATAAAAAATTAATTATTAAATACCATTTGTAACAACATCAAAATCTTGTGATTCATCAATATTTGTACGTCTTTCTTTTACTTCAAATAACGATACATTACCAAAATCATCTTTAATTTCATAAACATTAAATTGTCTTGTTATATTTCGATTCGAATCAAAATACGTAATAATACCATTATCAATATCTTTTATCACTTCACCACCAACTAAATCAGTTAATGTGTCAATCGTATTTGCAACTAAATCAATTTCTAATACAACTGGTGAAAAAAACGTATTTGATATTATTATTTTTTGATTGGCAGTACCAATAAATGGTAATAAATTTGATTTAATGTCGGATGAACTACTTGGTGTTAATTGTAAAAATAATAAGTTACTACTATCATCAAATTTATATCGTGTTGATTTTTCTGATGCACCATTACTGTTATCAACAACAGGAATTACTTTATTTGATGTGACAACAAATCTAGAAAGATTTCTAATTTTTTTATTTGTCAGCGTATCTATATATTCAATTCGATATCCTTGTAACGCATTATTTGATTTTAATCCATCTGGTAATTGATTCGCATCTAACACAATACCTCTTACATTTGATAACGATGATAACACACCACAATCAACAATAGTTGTAACAATTCGTTTGGGTTTAATATAAATAGTATATATACCCAATTTATTAAAAACACTTGCAGGTAGTTTTAAATTATACAAACCCTCTAAAATGTTATCACTACCATCAATTTTATCTTCATCAGGTAATATATTATATGATAAAATTTCATTAGCATTTAATTTATAAATAACATCATTAAAGGTTTCCCTATTTGGTGTATAATTATAATAAATATCGATATCATCGATACTTACATCAGCAGGTCTTGTAATTCCATATGTTCCAACAGCCATATTATGTATTATTTATTATATTAAAATAAATTCCACCAACAAATGTTGTTAAATCGGATAAATTAGTAACATATCTTAATCTATAATTATCAATAAATACAGATTGTTCATATCTATCAATAAATACATCATTATGTATTTTTGGATTGTTTATTAAAATCTTTAAAATAATTAGTATTAATAAAATTCGGACTACTTGTAATTGATGGTGACGTATAAAATGTTGTAATATTTTGAGTTAAATCATCAACATATTTAATACCATCAATATAATATGTTATATATTCGTCATCAACTGAATTATTATAATCAACACCATTATTATTATATGAACCATTGCCAACATATTGTTCCATAAAATTATTTGTAACAACATATTTTTTCAATTCATACAATCTACTATTTTTCGTAGTACCACTAATCATTGTTTTTTATTAATTTAAATTAACGTTATATTTCTTTTCAAAATCGGTAACAATACTATAATATTCTGGAAAATTATTTTTTATAATTAATTTAATTTTATTAATGTTACTTAATTTATATTTAGAATATCCTAATAAATGACAATATCCAATTTGTTTTGGTAAATCAGAATACCAATAATCAAAACTATAATTATTATTTTTTATTAATTCATACGGTATTATTTCAAATACTTTAATATTTTTTTCTTTCGTCATATAGTATAATAATGATTGTTCTGCAATTAAAAACATACCATTATATTTTTGCCTATTATGATCGAAATCAGAATTATTTGATAAATAATATAATACATTTTTCACATTATTAGCATATTCGTTTTTAAATTTAATATCGTTAAATCCAACAACACCACAATTATAAGCAACATAATCATATTTTCCATAATTAATATATATGTTTTCAAATGGTTTATAACCGTTTCTATACAAATCATTAAATGAGTTTGGTATTGTTTTATCATCTTCTACTGATTGCACAATAACCGAATATGTGTTATCAAATTTATTCCCAATCACATCTTTAAACAATAAAACATCACCATCAATATGTATATACGGTTCATTCATCATTAAATGGGTCTTTATTTTACCCCAAATCCAAAATTTAGAACTAATACCATCACTATCAAAATCAACAATATTAAATTTATCATATGGTAATTTATTATAATATTCAAAAGTTAACTCATCACAATATAATTCCATTGAATATCCCAATCGTTTCACCAATAATAAACTCAATAAATATGTATAAAAATTTTTTGTGATATATTTAACATCATAATTATTATCAAAACTATTTGTGGTTGCTGGCTTTGACCATAGCGAATGAACATACTTCATAATAATCTAAAACACATTTTCATATGAAAAAATCCAATAATTCTTCACCGATACCAATTGCATTAATATCATCACCATAATAATAATATTGATATTTATTTTCAACAAATGCCGATAAAAAACCAACATCATTTACATCTTGAACCAAACCAATTTTTATATTATAAATAGCAGTTAAATCTGGCACAATAATAAAACCACCATCCACATTTGATGATGTTGTACCAGTTGTAACCGCTTGCAATATTGTTTTGCGAATAATTTCCATTTCTTATGATATCTTTTTTCTCATAATAACTCTAATATCTTTCTCTGGATATTTTATTTCAAACATCGAATCACGTTCAGAATATATTGTATTATTAATAATTCTAATTTTACCAGTTCCAATATCTGATATTTCTTGACCAATCATATTTAATGAATAATTACCACCAACTTTATTATAAACAACAATATCGATTACATTAATAACACCATTAACTTTCAATATTTCATTTTGTAATTGACCTAAATACACATCTTCATTCATTTCACTTTTATTAATATCCAAATAATTTTTAACAATATTAATTACATTATTTGCGATAGTATTATCCGAAATATTATCAACAAATATATCAATATCAAATGCTAAATTAAATATTTTACCATCTTTAATTTCAATATAATCATTAATCATTCTATATTGACTAAGATATTCTGCAATATTTTCTTTTAATAAACTATTACTAACATTTGATAACTTACCATCCGAACCAATACCCAATATTGATATCATGATTTTATTATTTTCTTTATAGGCATTTACCCTAAACGGTGAACCAAACCTACCCGGCATTTTATAAATCTGTAATATGTAATCAGTTAACGTAACACATCTATTTTGGCTTGAAAAATTATATTTTATCAAATGTCTTATTTGTTCAACATTCAATCCATCATTACCCCCAATTGCGGGTATTGGATTTGTCACTTTTAAACTTCTTTGCACAATTTGATTATAATCAGTACGAGAACCCAATACATTTAATCTATACGTTCCCATTTGTGTTAAAACACCAGCACCAATGTTAGAATCAATACCACCACCAATTCTATATTTAACAAATAATGTGTGATTTGGCTTTAATTTTTCACCCAATGCTGTATTATTTAAAAAATTTTCAAGAAAATATTTATTTGTAACATCTTCTTTTAATAACCCACTTTCAAATGCATTTAAATCAGGATCACCAGAACCAAATATTAATTTACAATAACCCTGTGATGTGTATTCCTTAATAAATTTCTTAGTAACATCAAACCATTTACCAGCCTTAATTCCAGATGAATCGGTTTTTACATTCGATGTATCTTCAATAAAAACTCTTTGTTGCGCTAAATAATCAACCTCAAAGTATCTTTTATTATTGTCATAAAACTCTTCATATGTTGGTAATACATTATAATCAACACCCTCAACTAAAATAACACCATCAATATCAATCACATTATTATCTGGTAATGTTATACTAAAAAAAGGCACAATATCATCATTAGTAATTACTCTTTTATAAATTTTAGTAGCACCATTTACAACAATTTCTCTTTTTGATACTAAATAATTAATAACAATACCATTTGAATCATAATTAGGCACAATTTTACGATTTGGATATCCAAACAAACTATTTTCTGAACCCCAATCAACTTTATATAATGTCTCAAACACAGTACCACCACCAACAATTTGTGCACCTGCATCCAACACTGGATAATAACTAGAATCAGGTTTATTACCCAATACTGGTATTGTTACAGTAAAATCAACCACAGTGACCGATGGTCTTTTGGGTGGTATATTAAAACCTAAATTTTTTGCAATATTTAATATCGACGCTCTTTGTTGTGCACATTCCAATTGTGTTTCTTGAAACACTCTATCAGTATTTATTGCTAAATTATTAGCAACACCAGCATTTAGGTCAATTAATACAGCACCAACACTTGAATCTGAAAAATCTTTTAACACTTCTGGATATGCTTGCTTTATATATGCTATTAAATCATCACGTATTTCACCAAATGTTCTACTATTATATCGAACAATATTATTTAATACATTTACTGCCATATTATTATTATTTAAAATGTTATATTAATACTATTAGTTTCATTAATTGTACCTTCTTCATATGTAAAAGTAACGTTAACAATTAATTGATTATCATCAATATCATAACCCTCATTATCTTTATCTCTTAAAAAACTAACACTATTTATTCTAATGTTAGAAATATATTTTGGAACAGTATTTTTTATTTCCAATTCAATTTCACCTTCTGTTGTACTATCATTAGGGTCAAAAATTGATTTAATTAAATTAGTCCCATATTCGGGATCATAATACCTTTCACCTTTTATTGTTAATAAAAGTAATAATAAATTTGAAACAATTGCATCTTTTGTCGTTTTTGTTGTATTAACAAAACCACCTTTTTGATTATCATCATTAATTGGATATGATATGTTTATTGAATTAATACCCATTTCATTTTATTTTTTTTATAAATACTAATAAAGAAAAAACCCAACAATTTATGTTGGGTTTTAAAAAAACACAATTTTTATTTACACGCCATTATTATCATCATTTTGTTTCTTCACATCATATAAACTTTTTATTGATTCATGTAATCTTATTATTGAATCATGACCATATTTTTGTAATATTGATATATATGTATTGAAATTTGGTTTTTCTAAATAAATATTATCATAATTATTCACATAAATACCCGCAAGACATTCATCAATAGCAATAACTTTCATATCATCAGGCAATTCATTAAATATTAATTCATTGAAAATGATTGCAAAATTGACACCATTAGTCATCACTTCGACGACATTATTTGTTTTCATTATTTTATATAATGTTTTTTGTTTATTATTTGAAAGAAGTTCAAACTGAACCCAAACAGGTATTGTTGTTTTTTTTCTAACTGAATTAAACAAATTAATTAATTCATCCGATGCTTTTACAATTCTACTCATAATTATTATAATTATTATTAATATTATTATAATTTTGTTTTTATAACATCCATTTCAACACCTTCAAATTTCCAAACTTCATGGGTGTTATTATAATTTATTCTCTTTACGAATTTATTTACGGTAAAACCAATAAGATTACCATAATCATCGTTAACAAACACACTTTTTATGTTTGTTAATTCTTTAAAAATTTCAGAATCATTTTCAACTTCATCTATTTTAAAATGCAATGGAATAAAAAACTCTAATTGTCTAAATTCAAAACCAATTCTTTTTACGTGCAAATATTCAGTAATTTCTTCAATTTTATTAATTATATTATCATTATCACGATAAATTTTAATTGGAAATTTAAATTTTTTTGATATTTTTTTAACATCAACCATCATATCGTTTTTTTGTTCATTAACAACATCAAAAACATCAACAATACCTAATTCATATGGCTTATTATTAAAGATATAAATTAATTCAAAATCATCATCATTTGTTCGTCTTTCCTTTTTTTCAATTTCAATCACTTCAGCAAGTGTTTTACCATAATATTTGTGTTTTTCATCAAAAAAACCATAATGTGCAACACGTCTACCATATTTATCTTTAACAACATTAGAACTATCATCATAGTTTTCAACACCATCATATCTAATATGTTTATCAGCAGTCATCGCAATTTTTCTATATGTTGAATTTTTAATAAAATTATCTGCTTTTTTTAAAATTTCGTAATATTCTTGAATATACTTTTCATCAGTTTGACCAGCATAAAATTTTTCAAGAATTTCATTTCTATGCCTTTTTCTCTGTATTTTTTTATCCTTTTCATCATAAATATTGGGATCGGCTTTTAATATATCGACTTCAGTATTATGTAATGCAATACTTATATTAATTAATATCCCATGTATTTTAACATATACCCAAAATGCGATTTTTTTAAAAAAATTTATCATACATTATTGATATTAATTATTGTTATTATTGTTCAATTTTCTTTTCAAAACTATATTACTATAAAAATCAGCACGTTTCTTTGTAACATTTGCTAAATGATATTTTTCTTTAAAATCTTCATATAATTGCTCGCCCAATTTTTTACGTAAATCAGCATCTAATATTAACCTCTTTAGATATTTTTGCCAATATTTATGTGCATTTTTTTCTGCGGGTATTAATACACAATTTTCCATATGTCGACCATCAACATTATATGGTGGTATATCAGAACATACAATAGGTAATTTTCTTGACCAACATTCAACCTGTTTTAAATTTGATTTCATTCTATTAAATTGATTATCGGCAAGCGGTGCAATAACAATATCCGTTTCATCCAATACTTGTGCATAAATATTGGCTTTTTGTGTCCATCTTCTAGCATAATTACCCTCATTGGGATATTTAACATTTCTTTCAAAATTCAACAACCATCTTTTATAATCTTCATTTTCAATAATTCTATGATTATCGGTTAATATTTTTTCATAAAAATAATATACACTTTCTTCCGATTTTATATTTCTTTCTTTTATAAGAAAGATATTGTTATTATATTTATTTTTCAAATCATTTGGTAAATTTTTAATTTTATTAACATCCCCCTTGCTTCGATTAATTTCATTAATCATTTCTTGTGTCCATAAACCACGTTTTTGTAAATCACTCAAAAAATCCTGATTTAATGTAATTTCCGTTGTAACACCTTGTGTATCCCAACCAGCAACAATAATTTTAAATTTACCCTTTAATTCTGGATTATTCCACAATACATTAACAACACCTTCTAACTGTTCCAAATCAACATAATGTGATGAACCTGCCATATATGTAATTCTAACCAAACCATCAGGATCGGGCTTCCAATTATTTTGGAATTGTTTCATCCATGTTGGGTCAATTGAATTTTCCAAAACAATAACATTATTTTTACCAGTTACTTTACGAATTTCATCTGCAAATAATTCGGTTGTAGTCGTAATATAATCAGCAATTTTTAAATTTTCAAGAACAATAACGTATAATTTTTTTTCAATATTTAAACCATATAATGGGTGTTTGGGGTGTAAATGCCAATAATCATCAATATCACAAACTAAAATAGTCCCATTTTTTTTCAATTCATCAGCAATTGATTTCATCTTATTTAAATCGGGTACTAATTGTCTATGATAATGTATTATGTCAAATGATTTTAAATAATTAATTATATTAGGATCGTCAAAATTTAATTGTGGATTAATTTCAGTATAAAATTCATTACTATGATTTTTATCCAATTCAATTGCTGGTGTTAATGTTCTAAAATAATTAACACCAGCACCATCCGTATTATAAAACAACACTCTTATTCTATTATCCATATTATAAAAATTTATTAAATTTTATTATTCAATAATAATATACGATTATCGGCACAAAATATTGAAATTTAAATAAAAAACCAGCAAAATTTTTTGCTGGTTTTTTATTGTAACTATTATAACACAATATTATTTATCAGAATCTGTTGAAACGTTTTCACTCTTTTCGTTTTTCCTTTTTGTAGCATTTTTTTTACTATTAAAATTCTTATCAATTGTGTCAATATTATCTTTTTTATTGTTATTAACAATACCCATATTTTTATACTCTCTTAAATTTTTCAAAACATCATCACCAATTATTTCAATGTTTATCAAATTTTTTAATTTATATTTTTGTACTGATATTGGTAATTTTGATATTGTTAATACAACAAAATCACCCGGTTCAATTTTTATGTGTCTAACATACATACCGTCAACAAATTTAAAATCAATGATTTTATTATAGTTGACATCTCTTTTATTCAATTTATCTGTAATGTTTGATATTTTATAATTAGTCATATTTCATTATATTATTATAATTATGTTATTATTTAAACCCTTGTATTAAATTATCATCATATTTAACACCGTCATAACCCAATTTTTTTGCAAATTCTGTAATTGCCTTATATTTTAAATTATCCAAAGATACGTTATATTTACTTGCGAGTGTGTTAAAATTAATATGCGGAAACCAAATATTACACAAAATATCTACGGGTTTTTCGTTTTTTCTATATTTTACACCCAAGTCTTTCACATCCAATAAATTATCAAATTCAATTTCGTATTTATCATAACCCTTAATTGGATTTAAACAAAAAAAATTACCAATAACCGAATTTTCAATAATTGAACCTTTTCTATATGCAATTATTTTTTTATTATTTTTATTACCACCTAATAAACCATTATGTTCTTCAAGCGCATTTAAAAATTGATTTTCATCATCTTGTTTCAAATCAATTATATTTTGATTAACGTCATTTTCAATTGATTTAGATTTTTCATAATCAAAAATATCTTGAATTTTATTTAAAATACGACAAGCATCGTTAAAACAGACATTCAATACAATACCTAATATCGGCACATTATCATAAAGAGCCTTAAAATAACGATGATGTCCATCACAAATTGTTAATACATCATTATCAGTTGATAACCAAATCGGGTTATTATTATTTATTTCACATTTTTCAATAATATCTGAATAAATAACCTTTTGTGATGGTAATATTTTATCATTATCATTGGGTTTAAATCTAATGATATTATAACCAATATTATCATCATTCAATTTATCTAAAACAATATTATATGGCGCACTTATTTGTGGTAAATAATATGGTCTACCGTTTTTATGCATAAAATTTTTATTTATTATATAATAAATACTATTAAATTAATTTTATTAATTCATCCCTAATAATATCAATTATTTTTGATTCAACTAATGTTAATTTATTATTATTAACAAAATATATATTAAACGATAAATTATCTGGTAATAAGTGTTTAATTGTATTGTATTCATTTTCAATCACATCAATACTATCATCAAATACTGAAATCTCATTTATTTCAGGAAATTTGTCTAAATATTTTAGTATTCTAATTCCCTTAGTTTCGTTTGTATTTTTTGTATTGATTTCATTAACAAATATATTGTTTTGTTCTAATACCAATTTAATTTGTTCTTCTAATTTTTTTAGTCTCGATGTTAATATAATAACATATGTGTTTGGTGTTGATATTTCTTTTAAATATTGCGAATATACAACGGGATTGGGTTTTATGTCAAAAACATCAATATCAAGACTTTCTGGTTTACTCCACCAACCAGAATGTGGATATGGAATTCCCTTTTTTTCAGACCAAACTAATTTACCATATTCAGGTAATGGTGAATCTATTAAAGTACCATCAAAATCAAACGCTACTAATCTTTTTATCATAATTATTCAATTTCTTTAACAATACCAATTAATTCGATTGGATTTGTTAATGGCATCCAATCATTTATATAATTCGACATTACAGGTTTACCACCATTTTTTCTATTAACCGCTAATGTGATATGTGGTTTTTTATTTTTACTAAAAAAACCAGACACTCCAACTGCAACCGCCATATCATCAATACCAATATCATGTGCAATTAATTTTACTGATTTATTTAAATACTTTTTATATTTTTCATCAAGTTCACCCAAATTAATCGTCATGTGATGTGCAATTATTTCCCAACCAGTTGGAATTATTGTTTTAAATCGATTAACAATTTCATTATGTGATTTTTCATCCAATACAACTGCACTATATCGAATTTTATTCATAGTTTTTATGTTTTTTTTACAAAGGTATAAAAAATTTCAAAATTTTTATAATTTTCTTTTTACAAATCTATAAAAATGTTCATTAATTTTATTTCTTAAATCACTCAGAACTTCTTTATACTCATCGGTAACTCCAAGCACCTTTGCAACATCCATTGGCGTGATATGTTTTCCTTTTTTTACAATATTTTCAACCTCACTTAATTTCACATTTGTTGATGCAAATGTTGTGATTACACCATTTACATAATCTATCATAAAATTCACAACATTTGCAATTGTATCAAACACACGAACCATTGCATCCTTATCAGCACCCCAAATTGCAACATAATTTATTGATGTGGTTTTTAAATCAAAACCAAACGATGCCAATAACATCCATGCAGATAATTCTGCTTGTTGTTCAACCAATTCCCTACCATTCTCATTACCGACAAAATATGCTGCATATTTTGAATTTTTTTGACTTAAATATTTTTGATGTAGCAATTCATGAAATATTTCGTGTGCAAGTGTTTTTGTAATTCCAACATCATTACCATCGTTCTTTAAAACATAAATCTTACCACCAATACTAGCACCCCTTGCTCCTTTTAATATTTTAGAATCTTTTTCCTCAAAACTAATAGATATTCCATTTTCATCGGCAAATTTTAATAAAGCGTTATATAATGGTGTTATTTCACTCGTTTTATAATCATCAACATACCATTTCATATTTATGAAATCATCAACATCTTTTACCAAATTCTCTTTACCTTCAATTTGTTTAGTATCAGTAATATCATAAACAGGTGCTAATTCAAATTCATTTTTCACCAATTTACCACGCAACAATACTCTTAATTTTTCTTTTTCACCTAATGTTAATTCATCTTCTGATTTTTTACCCAACGAATTTAAAAAATTAATGATAATTCTTTTTTTCTCATCAGGTGTGTATCTTTTAAAAGCACTTCTCGCTGGTGCTATAATTAGTATTCTTTTTGATTTATCAACAACTTCTCTATTTACGGCATTCCAATTCAACTCACTTTTCACCATTTGAGCATCTGGTCTTTGTATATAAATGAGCAATGTATTACGAAAACTATATATGTGTCCCAATAAGTTTTTAAATGCTAATATTGATCTCATTGTTTTTTTAAAATCTTCATCATTATCAATATTAATTAACATTTCTTTAAATTTTTGCAATCTATTTTTAACATCAAACTTATCGTTATTAGTAACATTTTCATCACTACCAACTGGCGTATTATTAAGTTCTTCTAATACATTTTCTATTGATTTAATCAATGATTGTTTACTATCATCCTCACCAACATTTTCCATTGAATGTATTTTTTTTAATGCTGGTTCGATAAATTTATGATAGACATTATTCCATTGTTCTTTATTTTTTCCAATATACCAAAACCAATATTTATTTTCACCATCCCATTTAGCACCATAATCTTTTAAAATATCTTTATATTTAAATGTGTTATTATTTTCGGGTTTGGTTGGATCAATAAACGCAATTGGATTTCCTTTTTTATCAAACCTTTTACTAACAACAAAGGCTTCATTAATATTTTTTTTCATAATAAAATTTATTTTTTTATGTTAATGTTATTATTTTCAAAATAATCTGACATTATAATTTCATAATTTTTTTTTAACATTTCTTCTAATAATAATGCATTATCATATTCAATTTCCAAATCAAGATATTTTGCAACATCTTCTGGTTTAATTTTTTTTGCTTCTTTCATATTATATTTATATTGAATATAAAACTAATTATTTTCATTAATAATATTAATTATTTAATTATTATCACGTTTAGAAAGATTTTCATTTAACAAATCTCTATCATTTAACGCCCATACCAATTCATTAAATAACCATTTATTGTTGCTTAATTTTTTAAAATTTGATATTAAAAAATTTTTTACAACTTCTCTTGTTATTTCAAACTTACCACCGTTTTTTTGATTCCATTCATCAAATTTTTTTATAAAAAAATTAATATCAACCAATTTACCATCAACATACCATTTTCCCTCATTTATTTTTTTATCAACAATTTCCGCATCCAATTCGTTAACAAATAAATCTAATTGTTCTTGTGGTATTTCAAGCGCAACTTTATCATAACCCAATTCTTTCGCAGCCAATATTCGATGCCTACCATCACTAAATTTTAATTTATTATTATAAAAATATGCAATTGATGGTTCAAAAATTACATTATATTTATCATTACGCACACCAGTTTGTGGATTAATCCAACGAATATCATCAACATAATTTTGTAAAAATTCTTTTGCTCTTTCAACACGATTGCCAATTTGATTATTTTTATTAGTAATTGCGTAATCTGGATCATCTATTTCGTGTCGTGATAATAATTTATCAACAGGCACAAACACTAATACGTCTTTATTAGGATATCTTAAACTATAATTTAGATGCGATAATGATACACCATTCTCATTAATTTTTTGTGTACTATTTTTCACAAAATCAAGTAATGTTTTTTTATCATTAACTATCTTATCTGCATATATTTTTAATAATAGTTGTTTTAACATTTTACCAATTTCCTTATCCTTCAATCCCATTGAAATTAAATCATTTCCGTTTATTTTAAGTTCATTAATAGTTTTCGGATATTTACCTGATAATAATTCATTTGCAGCAATTTTTATACTATTAGGTAAAATCATACTATCTAATGTTTTGGGACTTATAACATACATATTATGTGCAATTGAACGTGATTCGATTGGATTATTTACATCACCATATTCAAATGCTAATTGAAGTGCCCTTATTTCTTTATATGTATCAATATCACCCTTTAATTTCTTTTTATAAAACTCAGCAGGGTTATCAACAATATTATGTGAAAGTAAATAAATAAATTCACCCATCGTCCTAACATTATTCCAAACATCATCATTAATCAAAATACCACCATCTTTACCAAATATATTTTTTAATAACCCTGTTTGTTTTAATAAAAACGCACCAGTAAAACAATCACCCTTTTTTATAATTTTATCAAATTCTGTCAATATTCTCTCAGATGATATTTCATTGATTCTATGTGCATTATTCTGAATCATTTTCAATGTTTTGGGTTCAATATTAAAACCAAAACGACTTGCAAATTGTACTGCACGAAGCATTCTTAATGGGTCATCACTAAACGCATCTGGATTAACAATACGTATTATTTTATTTTTTAAATCATCAACACCCCCGTATGGATCAATTATATTACCATTAATATCTTTCGCAATTGCATTAATTGTAAAATCTCTACGTTCTAAATCCTTTTCAATTGGAAGTTCATGATTTGATATTACTTCAAAACCTTTATGCCCACCAGCACCAGTTGGTCTTTCAGTACGAGGAATCGCAATATCAATATCATCTTCAAAACCATTTGGTTTAAATTTTAAAATACCGAAAGACTTACCAACAACATCAACACGACCATATTTTGATAATATTTCTTCCAATTTATTCATTGGGATTCCAGTAATTAGTAAATCCAAATCTTTTGATTTTTTTCCGAGAAATTCATCACGAACAGCACCACCAACACTATATATTTTACCACCTAATTTTTTAATCTCATCTTTAAACGGTAGTTCGTGTAATTTAATTAAATCATTTTCATTAATTTTATTATTTTCACTTAATTTATTTTTTAAATCACGTAACAATTCACCAAAATTCGTTTTATTAAATAATTCAATCGTTTCATCATCAATATCATACTCACTTCCCCAACCATCAATATTGTTTATTTCATAAAACACTTCAAATCTTTTTATTGTGTCATCATCAAATATAAATTTTCCAACATAACGACCACTAACAGGTCTCCTATATCGAACCTCTTTCAAATACGCAAAATCACCCATATTCCAATGTGATATATCAATGTCTGGTTTTTCATTGATTTCATATATATAAAACGTTTTGGGTGTTTTTTTATTTTCTAAATACATTGAATATAAACCCATAATTGCACCACCGATAAGTTTACTAGCAGCAATTTCGGGTATTTCACTTTCCCAAAATGAATCATATTTGAAAATGGGATTATTGTTATCATCAATTGCTTCATAATAACCATTTGGTTTAAATTTAGCATATTTGCCTAAATATTTATCAACGGCACGATAGTATTTTTCACCGTTATTATTCATATCATCATTTTCATTAATATTTTCATTCACATAATAATTAATATATTCATTAACAAAATCAATATTTGGATTTTTTTGTTTTAATTTATCTAAAAACAATTTAAATACTGGTAATACTTCTTCTCTTGAAGGCAAATCATAATTTTCGGGAAATCTATCATCATCATATATTAAAATTAAATACGATTCTGCTAATACAAATATTTGGGTATCACCAATTCTTTGTAAATAGATATAATTTTTAGGGTATGATTTATGCCAATTCTCATCATAACTTTTTGTTAATACTCCTTTATACCTTAAAATATTATGCATATCAGAATGTGTATATTTGGGATATGATTCAACGTACAAATTACCATCATCATCACCAATAGCACGAACATCTGAATCTAAATTATTTATATTATTGGGATTTTTTATAATAAAAAAATCATTATCTTCTGAATATACAATATTTTCTGAATCATTTGCAAATTCTTTTCTATATTTTTTCTCAAAATCATCAAAATCAGACTTGTATTGAAATTTATTTTGAAATAACTTATCACCAACACTTTCTTTAACAAATGAAAATGATAAATTATTAATATCACCCTGATTACAAGCAGCACTTACATTACCTAAACCACCTAATTTACACTTTTTTTTTTAATCGTAACAATTTTTGAATTTGGAAGAAATGATTTTTTATTTTCCGAATATATTGCAGTATTCACATCAATATTATTATCAATTGTTGGTGGAATATTATCCTGATTATAAACGGGATAATCATCATTACCAATAGTATTAGTGGTTGAATATAATGAACTACCATCCTCATCAATATCAATTGTTTCTGCATCATCTGGTGAATTAAAATAATTACCAAATCCAACATCAAAAAATGCAATATTATTATTTTTATAACCAAGATTTTCCCATTTTAAATAATCCATACTTACAATATCGTATTTCATCAATTCTTTTCCAATATTTAATAATCCGTTGAAAAATTCTGCATCATGTGGATTTTTTCTAAAATATGCATTTATTTTATTCACATCAATCTTATCGTTTTTCCAAATATCTAAAAAATGTTCAACAGCATCGGGCAAATCAATATTAAAAATATTCTTAAAAACATATGTTAATCTTTCAAAGGATTGTCGAATATCTGAACTTGTTTTTAATTTTTCTAAAATAATAACATATAATTTTTTTGTAACACTATTGTCATTTTTATTTACATTATATACCTTATATGGTTGTGCAATATATTTTAATGGCTTACCAATTAATTTCAAATTTTCATACGCTTCACTACTATCATTTGTTATTTTCATAACCAAATTATTACCAATGTCATATGCAACACCAAAATTACCAGCACCAATTCTATCAAATACCTTAATATTTAATTTATTTGCTATTTTATTTGCAATTTCATCATAATTTAAATTTTCATTAATGTATTCAACGTTTTCTGGTAATTTAATAAGAGGAATTTTGTTCTCAACATTTTCATCTGGGCGACAACCACCTAAATCAAAAAAAACCAATACATCACCCCTATAACCAAGATTATCCCAATTTAAATAATCAGTTGATTTAATATTCAATTCATTTATTTCATTTTTTATTAGATACAATTCCATCCAAAATTTATGTGCATTTTTTCTCGTTTCGTAATCATAGCCTAAAGCATCGTCGGTTAATATATGATCAATTGCATTTTTATACATTTCTAATGTATAATTTTTATTCTTTAATTTTGATATAAAATTAAAAACACTATCGAATAAATCCCACTTTTTTAAAATATCACTACCAACATCATAGTATTGTTTAAATTCTGAATTACGTGTTGTATCAATATATTCCAAAACCAATATAAAAAACGATAAATTCTTTTCAGTATTAAAAACTTTATAGAGTTTATAAACATGGACTAAATGTTTTACAGCATTATTAACACCCATAATTTTTATCCCAGAATCAATTTCACATGGGTCTACTGTCAATTTTAATACCTTATCCCCCGCTCTATATGCATGTCCAAAACCACCACCTTTTATATATTTTAAACCACCCAAACCCAACATTTCGCTTAAATCATTAGCAATGTTATACCAATAATTTAAATCAACAAAAGGACTATTATATTTATCAACTTTAGGTATTGCATCATCATCAATATCTTCTGTTAATATTTCATCAAAACCAAATACACTATGTTTATTTAAATATTCCTGTAATTTAACTAAATTAGTAATGAATCTTTTTCTATCATCAATATCTGCGATATTGATTAATATATTTTTTAAATTAGATACACAATCAACATAACAATTTTCTAATTTATATATATCCTTTATTGGTTTGGATGGATATTTATCGTTTTTTAAAACAAAATTAACAAAATTTTCATTAACAGCATTAATACCATCACCAACACCATATGGTAATAATGCCCACATTGATTTTCTTATATCACCATCACCACTTACATTTGATAATATATCGTAATTACCATCAAAAAATGGAAATACTTCATATAGTTTTAAATTCCCCTTTCTTTGTGGATTATAATGCTTTTCATACACCTCATCATTGAGACCATAATCGGTAATAACAACAAGAGATTCACCATCTCGAACCACTTCGCCATAACTACTTAATCTACCAAAATCACCAACGCTTATACTAAAATTTACTACCAAATCTAACAATTCTTGTGCAAATTCATTATCATCAAATATTTTATTCAATTCGTCAACATTACCATAATAACATTTATTAGGGTTTATTGAACATTCTAAATAGTTTTTTAATTTATACAAATCATTAACATTTGTCAATTCTCTAAATCTACCCAATGATATTTTCTTTGCCCTTTCAGCAATAATCCAACTATAATTATCTGCATATTCGTATATTTTAGTAATTATATCAGGAGCATATATATCATCACTAAGTCTTATTTCAACTTCATTTTGTGCAACACCTTTATTGTTTTTTGCTATTTTAAATACTCTATAATCATCAATTTTATAAACAACTCTACCACTACCACTACCGATTTTTTCTAAATGTTCATTAGCAAAATTAATTCTACCAATAAAAGTTGATATTTTTTTAAATTTATCTAAAAATGAATTAAAATCGAAATTAGACATAAAATTAATATTATTTATTTTTATTATTTTAATAATAAATACTAATTTATGTGAAAACGGGGTGATTTTATTTCACCCCGTTTTGTTTCGATTTGGCTTTTATTTCTTTTAAATAATCGTAAACAATTTTTTGTATTATTTCTTTATTATCATTTAATGATTTTTTTATTCTTTCAATTGTATACATTTCAATAATTACATTTTTTATTGTATCTTCAATTATTGGGACTAAATTATCACCAAGAAATTCAATTATCAGTTCTTTCATTTTGTCACTTAATTGAACACCATTTGAAGTTGTATAGTCAGATGTTTGTTTATTATATAAATTAGCACCACCATTATTAAAAACATTATTTTGCACGTATTTTTCAATTGAATCTGCAAGAGTTTCTTGACGTTTCTTATCTAAATCCATATAAAATTTATCATCTCTATCATTCAAATCAATATTATTAATTGGTCTATTAATATTATTCTGTTGCAGATGTGGTGGTGCTACTTCTGGAATATTTTTATATACAATTTCATCACCCTTTTTTTTCGATACAGTATTATCCACATGTTTTAACAAAACGGTTGATTGGGTTTCACGACCAGTATTTAACGATTCTAATAAACCATTTAGGAAAACAAATTTAGGTGCACTATTTGGTGTTGTCACATCCCCCTTTTTTTGTTTTTTATTTTCAATTTCACTCTTTAATTTATTTAAATCTAATTTATTCATAGTATAAAAAAATATAAAATTTTATTATTTATTATAAATACTGATAAAAAATAAAAAAGTCTTTATGTTATAAAAATTTTACCATTGAATAATTATCATCAAATTCAGATATTAAAATAAATCCCTTTTTTAAATATAAACTAATTGCATCATAATTATTTTTATAAACAATTAACGTTATTATATTAATACCTAAATTTTTCTTTACATAATCAAAAATATTATCCAACAATTTACTAGCATAACCCTCACAACCAAATGATTCAAATGCCACTAAATCGTATATTGAAACGTATTTTTCATTGAATAATTCATTTGGTGACTCAATATTATATTTTAACTTAAAAAACAAATCATTTCCAACCCAAAATTCAAATACATTTTTCTTGGCAATAAAACGATTATCACGTAACAATTCTTCACTTATTTGTTGTTTAATATTTCTTTCAATATATTTATTATATAAATCAGATAAATTACCAACGATGGCATAATCAGGTATATCAATACCATATTTTTTCTTTGCAAAATCTATTTGTTTTTGTGTTACTAATTGATAATTGTTCTTACTATCAATCACAACAATAAAATCGCTTTTCTTTTTCTTATAAAATCTGTTGGCTAGATTTACTAATGTTGATATATCAGTACTTGTAATTTGTTTTCTATATTTATTACCCCTTTGAATACTTTGCCATTTCTCTCTTTCAATATCTGATGGTTGTGTTGTAGAAGTAGCATTATAGTAGTCAACATCATATTTATAATCAAAATTGGGTTCATTCTTTGTCGACACATAAACATCAATACTACTCATATCATCATCACCACCCTCATGATAACCAGCAGGTATCATAACCAAACCATTACTATCAACAAATTTTTTACCAGTTGGATATATTCTACTAATTCTATCCACACGAAATAATCTCCAACCGGGTTTTGTACCCTCATTATCAACCCAATAATCATGTTTTAAACTATCTTTACGTGTTGGTCTATTATCAAAATGCCAACTATTCATCGGATTATCTTGCCACGCCCTTAAAACACGTTTACCTGTTCTTTTATCAGTACCAAGAACATATGGTCTTACAACCCTATATCCTCTAGCGATTTTATCATCACCAACATAATATAAATATATCCACTCATGATTATTAATTGCATCAATAATACTATTTTCAGCAACACCTTCATTAAGCAGATGTCTAAATTTTTTTAAATAATTAAAAAATAATTTACCTTCCATTAAAACTCTAAATATTAGCAATTACTAACACCGTAATCACAATTCTTATTAAAATCATTTTTATTCATTAAATTATTTCTTTTTTCAATATCAAGAGACGTGCCGATACTTTCATTATACAATCCCCTACCATAATAATCACCATCAGAAAGTGCACGTGAATGTGTGTCACCATACGAACAATTTTCTGTGTATAATGATTCGTTTCTATTCAAGTTACAAATACGATATTTTTCACTATCATCCAATAAACAATATGTTGCCATAATATTTTTATTTTTATTATTTTATAGTTATTTTATATAAATACTAATACTTTTTAAATGCAATTGTTACGTATTCAATTAAATGTGGAACTGTATCTAAATAATTAATTTCCGATATATCAAACCACCCAAAATTAGTGTGTTCATCATTTAATGTGATATTTAAAGGATCACCACCATATTTTCCACCAAACAAATATTCAATACTATCATTAAAACGTTGTATACTAAATACAAAAGTTAAATCATTAACATTTATTCCAATTTCTTCACCAATTTCACGTTTAATTGCCACTTCAGGTGTTTCGCCCTTTTCAATACCACCACCAACTAACGCCCATTTACCGGGCATCCATTGATTGGGATTTAACGATCTTTTTAAGAGTAATATTTTATTATCCTTGTTCACAATAATTGCAACAGCATTTTTTTTCAATTCTTCTTTATTTTCATTTAATTCAACATGATTTATTCTTGGTGTTTTATATGGATTTAATTCAGAATTCACATTTGTTGTTATGTCTCTTTTAATTTCACGACTTCTTTTAACTGAAACTCTTTCTGAATTCAAAGTACTCTCGATAAAAGAACGCATCAAATCACCACCAGCAAGATTATATTGAATAATATTATCTTTACTTTTATCAAAGTAATCAAAATAATTTTTTAATCTTTTTAATTCTTGATATGTTAAATAACCGTTTTTTAAAATAAATTTAGCACGTTTGACACCCTCACCAGATGGATTACTTATTAAAGTAAATTGAATATGTTTTAATATTTTTTCTGGTATTTTATATTTATTATTATATAGTTCTGAATTCATATCATTTTCTCTCTAATAATTTAATTAATTTTTCTCTATTTTCAATATCTAACCTATTAATTAAATCAGCAATTTTTTTTATTTTTTTATCCAAAACATCATTGCCTTCTATTTTTTTTGATAACTCATCCTCAAAATTATCTTCAAATATAATATCTTCAATAATACTACTCTCATCAACATTTTGCATCGAATCAATTGCCTTTTCAAAATGTTCATTAACTATTTTCATCAAATTTTTAGCGTTATTATATTGTATTTCTTTTAAATCATCAGGTAATGATTCATATTTTATGTTATATAATTTCCTATAATCAGATTTAAGTTTATTTGGATTTTTATAATAAAATTTTAAATTTTCAACATATTTTTCATATAGAAATTTAGCAACATCATTAAATAAATTCTTCTGTTCTATATTATCTTCCTTACCTTCCATGAAAGGCATTAATGTAAAACCAAATCTACCTAACATATCATAACGATATGGCTGATTACCAACATTTGCATTATAATCAGTGGTTCTACTTGATGCAGTATCCAAATCAACACCATTTTGAGGTATTTTATCTGCACCAATTAATTCACCATCACCATCAATAATTTCGAATAATTCTTTCTTTTTTATTTTCATAACATTACGATTTTATATAAATACTTATAAAAAATTAATACGTGTCATCAATATAATCATCCACATCAATATATTCGTCATCTAATTCATTATCATTACTATTTTCATTAACAAAATCATTGAATGCCATTTCAGAATTTTCTATTTGAGAAAATACAGTTTCCATTGTAGCGGATAATGGTATACCATATTTTTGTTTAAATTTCATGAATAATTCCAATCTTTTATTTAATTGTTTTTCTAAAAATAACTCTCTATCTGTTTTATCAAGTTCACTTTCTTTTAAATTATCGATTGGTTTTTTATTTTCTTCATATCTTTTATCTAATTCAATTTCAATTTGACTTTTAGGTACTTCAACATCATATCTAATTGTTTGTAAATAAATCCCATTATACTTTGCAATATTATATTGTTTACCATTTTTCACCAAAACATAATCACCAATATTATAATTATCATTAATAGATTTAATTAAATTCTTGTTTGCTTTTTTCATTTTTTCATTTAAATAATTCAACGCATTTTCATAAATTTCATAATGCACTTTATAATCATCAAACATTTTAAAACCATTCCACACCTTTCTTGGATCATATCCAGTTTTATTCCAAAAATCAACCTCAGATTTTTCCAAATACAAAGATTCTTCAAAATCATCTAAATCAAATGATTTCAATTCTAATTCATTTTTTAATGGATTAAATTCTGATTTTATTAAATCACCATTTCTATTAATTTTAACTAAAATTCTATCAGCAACATCTGATTCAAAACCAACTAATAATGTTTTAACCCTTTTATTAAAAGCATCCAAGTATTTTACATAATTATATTCTTTGGGGTTGTTTTCAGGATTATTTAAATCAACTAAAACTGCAGCAAATCTCTTTTTACCCGTTTTTTTATCAACAATAATACTTGAATCCCCATGCGATTTATTATAACCACAATTAACATAATAAACATAACTATCTAATTCTGGTTCTGGTGGCATATAATTCGAAACTAATTTCATTTTTTCTTCAATAGTAATATTATCATTCACAACATTATCTGCAAATTCAGTAATATGTTCTTCAAATAATTTTTCGGCAATCATTTTTCTTTGTTCAATAATCAATTCCATATGGGCTTGTTTACCTTTATCTCTACCATTCTTATCCATACCCCTATTTAGATACCCCTTAATTGTTGTTTTCACCCTACTTTTACTTGCAATTTTGTGTAGTGGTATTTGCATATATCGAATATCATCAACATAATCGTAATAATATTTAACAAATTCTTCACCCTTACCGTGTAATATTAAATCCAAAGCCTTGTCAATAAATTCTTCGATATATTCGGGCATCACATTCGATTTAATAGTATTGCCAGTTAATTTAATTTTTTCTTTTAATTGTCCAGTTTTTTTATCTTTAACTTCCACTAATGTTGCATAGTTAATACGAGATAAATTTAAACAAGATATACTATACCCATCATTATCAACTTTCATATATGGCGGTATCATTTCCTCAGCATTAAATTTTTCAATTAATGCATCAATACCCCTAAATCCACGATATTGCCACATATTTTCAATTAAATCTTCAGGTTGATTATAATAAACATTATCATCACTAACACGAATTGTTGTTGTATCTGGTATTTGAAAATTAATACCATCAGTAACCGCTAATAATGGTTGGCAATTATATTTTTTAAACCAACTAATTGCATGTCTTAATGATAAACGACCACATGATGTAATTCGTGCAGCACAATTATTATCAGACCAGTTAAATGAAATGTTAGAACCTAATGCACCGAATAACGAATTATTCAAAATTTTTATAGGTAATTGTTTTATTTTAGCCTTTAAAACATCATCTGTCTGTATGTTATTATTAATAATTTTTTCAAAAAAATCATGATCAATTTGTTCTAATAAACCAACTTCTTCATCACTAAGATTACTATTACTTGCAATATGTTTATATATATTACGTGTTGTTGTAAAATACAGCAACATTTTTTTCATAACACCAGTAATATCAAAATCAGGGAAAATATCCCATGTAAGTTGAAGCATTGGATATAGCGATGCGTAATCGATTTTTATAATTCTTTTAGAATAACCCTTTTTAAAACACCTTGATAAACCACCACTAAAAAATTCATATTCATCTGATTCAGGTATTGCAATATCATTTTCATAACTCCACGCAGTTAATAATATGTTCCAAATACTCGCAGTACCCATAGTACAAATACGCTGATATGTGGTTGGTACATTTTTAGCAAGCATGAATGATGTTTGATTATACAATTCATCAATTTGATATGTTTCCCATAAATCGTCTAATAGATATTGTTTAACTAAATTTTTACCACTAATAAATCTATTCAAATTTTTTGGTAACCCCTCATTCTTATACCAATAAACAAAATTTTTATTTTTATTTAAAATATTTATCTTTTTTTTATTATATTCAATATCAGATAATTTTGATTTGTTCACTTGTAAAATATATAATTCACGTGCGATTGTTTGAAACTCGTCTGGTATTTGTATATACTCATTCTTATCATTTATAAGAAAAATTTTATTTTCTCTATAATATTTACCAATCGTATTATCTTCACCATCAATATATGTTCTATTTGGCTTTGCAACACCTTCAAATTTTGCTAAGTACTTCAAGCCAGTTTCTTTTATATCTCTATTTATTGCTGCTGTTCTTTTTGCACTATGTAAAATATCAATTACCGAATATCCCCACATATTTGTCCACGTATACTTATCTGTAGTACTACCATATTTTACTGATGTATTTGGTACTCTTTTTAATGGTATATCGAATTTAAGCGATGTGGGTATTTGTGATAAATCCATTCTTAATAACTTAGCACGACCTAAAATAAATTCAAAGTCAAACATTTCAGAGTTAAAACCCGCAATAATTGCAGGTTTTAAATAATTTATGAGATTAAAAAAATCTTGAATTAATTTTATTTCAGCATCATCATCATCAAACTTATCAACATCTAAAATAGTTTCAAATCCTTTATTACTATATATACCAATTGATAAAATACGATGTATCTGATACCTTAAACCTTCTGTTTCAATATCAAATATTAATCGATGTATATTTTTATAATCATCAATGCCTTTATATAATCTAATTCCAGTTGATATTAAAAATTGTTCTGTTGTTTTTACTGAATAAAACAAATGCTTATTTTTATAAGCAATATTATTTTTATTATCTCTAACTAATTTACCATCACTATCATATAATTTTTCATACGGATCAATACCCCCGTCTTTTAAATATTCAATAATACTATTAAATGACCTGCTACTTGTTATTTTATAACAAAATCCATCAAGGAGACGTTTTTGATTACCAGTTTCTAATTTAGTTATAGTAATTCCATATTTAATTTTTTTACTTTCATGGTATTCATCAGAAACATCATCATATAATTTAATATTATACTTTGATAAATCTTTCATGTATAAAAATGGCTCATAATGAATTCGTTCAATTCTAGGTTCTTTATCAGGCTCATGTACAACACATTCAGCATAATTGGTATTTGGGTTTGTTTCAACATTAACGATATATTTATAGTCATTATTGCGACCATCAAGAAATTGTTTAATCTCTTTAAGTGTTGTATTATTATCCATATTTTTATTTATTTATTTTACGAATCAATTTTTTTGTTTTTTTATCATAACGATAAACATACTCTTCCGTTTTAAAAACATTACGATTTACCAATAAATCAACATCGTTTGGAAAAACACCTGATAACCATAATGCAGTTATTAAATTATTGGCGACTAATCTTATATATCCATTATTCCCCTTAATTTCAAAATCAAGATATTTAATATCATTTGGATTTGTTAATATTGTTTCTAATATTAGAACACAAGCATTATAAACATCAACAAAATGCTTTTTTTTTGAAATATCAACACCACTAACAATCGATTCCAACATAAAATCTGAAAATGGATTAATTCCCGCAATATATTTACTACCCATAAAATATGTATTATTTTTTATGTTTATTTTTTATCTTTTCAATAACATCATTAACGACAGATTCACTAATGTTTGATTCATAATCTTCGTTATCAATAACTTTAGTTATTTCCTTTCGTTTTGATTCAATAACATCATATACATATTCATCAATAGTATCTTTATAAATTAATGGGTATATATTAACAACACTCTTTTGACCAATTCTATGTAATCGGTCGCTAACCTGATCATATTCACCAACCGAAAATGGTAGTGTTAATATAAATAACTTATTTGCTGCCGTTAATGTCAAACCATAGTTACACGTTTGTATTGAACCGAGAAATATTTTTACTGATGAATTTATATCTTGAAAATTTTGAACAGATAAGGCACGTTCTTCAATCGTTTGATCTCCAGTATGTATTACGGCAATCTCGCCAAATATTTTTTTTAAATCATAAAGTGTATTTTTGAACATATCAACAATGACAATTTTTTCACCAGTCTCTAAAACACCATCAACAATATCAACTATCGATTTAATCTTTAACGATGATGTAAATTGTCTCAATTTAAGCATTATTGTTAATGGATTATATAATTCTTTAGATGTAAATTCATTTGCAACACCTTCTTCAATATCATCATATATTTTCTGCTCATCATTATTTAATTCTAATATAACTTTTTGGTATATTTTATCTGGTAAATCTATTAATACATCAATCTTTCTTTTTCTATGTGTATATGGTGCAATTTTATGGTACAACTCTTCAAACCTTTGTTCCATTTCATCAATAATATACCCCCAACCATTAGCAAAATCGTATTTCATACCACAATAATATTCATAAAAATGTTTTTTTGTTGGAAAATCTAATGGGGATATTTCATGCAATACTGTGTATAATTCATGTGCTCTATTAGGTGCGGGTGTTCCTGATAAAAAAATTTTACTAACATTACCATTTCTAAATAACCCGCCCTTAAACGTTTTTTTAAAATTCTTATATATATTAGTACTACTATTTTTCAATTTTTGACATTCATCACAAATTAAACAATCAATGGTATCTATATTTAATTTATCCCATTTCCGTTTATATCTCTCATAACTACTTGGATTAAAAAAATCGTAATTTACTATAATATATTTTGCATCTTTTATTGAACAAGTATTCTTATTCCAACCAACAATATGTGCTAAACTATTGGTATATTTTCCAACCTCATTATAAAAATTAAATTTTAACGAATTGGGTGTTATAACAAATACTTTTTCAAATTCATTCATTTCAACAAATGTAATGGCACTTAATGTATTATGAGTTAATATACAATGGTCAGTAGCATATAAATGGTCTTCTGAATCAATCAAAATACACTGTGCTTCTTTTTTACCCACATATTTAACATCAACAATTGCACGATTAGGTAAATATTTAGTTGGTGCAACAAATGTCTCAATTTTTCTTTTTAGTTTAAATGGAATAAAATGTGGTGGTAATTTAATGTTTAAACGATAGTATAATCTATTTTCACCATTATATTTAATCCATTTTTCATGTAATCTACCTACCCCACCTAAAGACTCTACTATAAATTGCACATCTTCAATTAATTGCTTAGAAGCCAATGTTAATTCCACAATACCGTCTTTTCGAGAATGACCATCAGTATCTAAAATACCTTGTAATAATTCTAATCTCTGCTCAATTGATGAAAACTTATAACTATCAGGTATAAATTTAGTGTATGAATTAGTACCCAATAAATTTAATTGTTTTAATTCATTAACATATACATTAAGAATTTTATTGTTAATTCTTTTTAAAGAATATTGATATTTCGCCAATAATTTTGAAATTATAATATTTTCATTTAGTCTTTTTAATAAAATATCAATAATTTCAGTATCTGCAGTAGTAAATTGAATACTATTCAAACCAATTGTACCATCACCCAATAAACACCCAAGAATATATGGATTAATTTTTAAATCATTTTCTTTAAACTCAACTGGTTGAATAATTGGAATATACCATTTATTATTACCATTTTTAAATTGTAATCCCTCATTCATTATTTCTCGAAGAGTTTTTGTCATGAAAGGATTTTTTCGCCAATTACGAATATAAGTATTTACATTCCAAAGATGTTCATCACAGCATTCCACAGATGTTCCATCACTAAAACAAACTTCATACATATCTTTAAATCCTTGTGGATAAACGCCTAACACTTTTTTGGGTTTACCATCACTACCAATGACAAAATCATTAATTTTAACATCACCCATTTTAATCCAACCATTTGGCGTAAGTAGTTTAGAATCAAGACTTTCCGCT